>Ga0134121_10001143_pt1 | contig 25750 bp, 14 predicted proteins | sample KB301_FD_96463 | JGI IMG/M metagenome (GOLD analysis project Ga0134121, IMG submission 96463) | Terrestrial soil microbial communities without Nitrogen fertilizer from Kellogg Biological Station, Michigan, USA - KB3-0-1 | ecosystem: Environmental > Terrestrial > Soil > Unclassified ... | reverse complement strand
TGAAAGAATACAACGAAGAACGGCCACACAAGTCTCTGGGCCACCTGACGCCCAGGGAATATTTGTTAACCAAAAAACCGGAAATCTCTAGTAACTCGTGGGTGTAATCGCGGGCGGCTTACACGATGCCATTTGCCCGTGTAACGGCGCATCATTGCTTCATCGCTCCCGTTGCCGTCTCGTTCGTAAGTCGTGTAGCGATGAGGCTGGAAGGCCTGGTTGCTGCTGCGTGAAGTTTCACCGCCCCACGGATCCAGGTCTATTGTGCTCGTGATTGTACCGGAGGCGTTAGTTATGCGCTGACTCTTTGTGACCGGATCTTGGTGCACCCAACTCACTTGGCTGTTTTTCTGAATTGCCAGCATATGACTACCAAGATAAACGTAGCCGCGCTCAAAGCCACCAGTCGTGTTGAGCTCACTTATTACCTGCCCGCCCAGAACAGTCGAGCGCAGGTAGTAGGTGGTTGCTCCGGCTTCGACCTTCTTCACCCGCAAACGATCGCCATCGTAGCTTTGCGTCACGCCACCGCCTGAGGTTTGCTGACCGGTAGCGTCGTAGGTATAAGTCTGGTAGCCGTCGTTGGTGAGATTGCCGGCGGCGTCGTACGTCATGCTCAAGCTGGTTCCGGGAACAGTTGTCATACGGTTGTTCACGTAACCGGGCCACTGTTCCAGCCACGGATTGAACCAGCCGCCCCAGCCGACCCGGTACCACATGTTGCCCATCTGATCGTAGCGATACGACTGGGCGTAGGGACCATCCTGCGTGCCGCCCTGTCCGATCAGGTGCCCGCGCGCTTCGGAAGCAGTGCGCGCTTCAATCAAGCGGCCGACATGGTCGTAGTCGTAAGAACGATCGAGGGTTGGATCCATAAGGTTCTGCGCGTACGTCACGCGGCCGGTGTTTTCGTTGAAGTTGTTGTAGGAATAGTTCCAGCGCATTACCTCAGGAATGCCCCATTGCGTCGGTCGCAGCCGGTTGTCGTAGCTCACCGACAGCGCCCGACCATCACCGTAGCTCACTGATTTCAAACCGCTCCACGCGCGATAACGAATGTTGCTGGCATAAGTTGACACGCCACCGTACCCGCTACCCGTCACACCGCTCACGCGTGTCGAATTATCATAGCCGTAGGAAACAACGGAGCTATTTACAGAATTAGTCAAGCTTAGAAGTTGTCCACCCAGGTCATAGCTATACGAGAGCATGAAAGAACCAACATTCGTAAAGGCCCTCGTTTCAGACTGCAACTGTGCCAGCGTGTTGTAAACATAATCCACAGTCCCTAAACCATCAATCATCTTCGTGCGATGTCCGGCTGCGTCGTAAGTGAAGCTGACATTTGGTGTCGTTACAGTATTTCCACTCACCTCGTAATTAATTCCTGTCAGCAACTTCCGGTTGTTGTAGCTGAAGGTTTGGATCGCGTTGCGCGCATCTTTTAGCTGATACAGAGTGTCATCGGCATTGTAAGTGAACGTGGTGAGACCCTGCTCAGGTGTGGTCCTTTTCCACAGTCTGCCGAAACCGTCGTATTCAAAAGTACGCACCTGTCCCGCCTGTGAGCTCTGCGTGATCTGATCGCGTGCGTTATAGGTGTAAGTCGTCGTCGCATAGACGCTTTGATCCCAGTTCAACTCGTCGACCTGTTTCAGACGTGCAAAAATATCCATCGTCAACTTGCGTCGCCGGCCGCGTTCATCCCTGATCGTGACTGTTTCACCACCAGCACAACCACAACCACCGTAAGTGTTCTCGCGCGTGGTGCCATCGGTATTCGTGGTTACGAGTGGCCGGCCCTTCCAGTCATAGGTCTGCAACGTATACTCAAAGGCTGAATCATCGTCGTGCGGGACCCATAATTCGGTTATTTCAGTCGGATTCGACTGTTTGGAAAGACGGCCCATAATGTCGTACGTCAGATACTGCGCACTGTAACCGCCACTGCTGTTTGAATGGTTCATGGCTGAAGCACGTACTCGTCCGGCGCCGTCGAAGACTGCAATATTGTAGCGCTCAATCCCGAGTTGATCCTGCGTGTAGCTCTGCACGGATCCAGAGGGGAGGTAAACGTAACGTGTGTAGGCGCCGTTGTTCTGATTCGTGACCCGATCGAGCCGACCGACCGAGTCGTAAGTCAGGCGGTGCTCGAGATAATAGAGCGGATCTCCACTAAGGCCGGTTCCTTTGCTGGGCGCAATTGTTTTCGTTACCGCGCCGAAGTCGAAATTGTATTCGCTGGTTGAAGTAAAGCCATCCGCATCCGTGACTGTAGTGGGATAGGCAAACGTGTTGCGGTTTACCGCGTCAGAAAACGAATCCGTGTAGCTGATGGTGTCGGCAATTCCGTAGTGGTCCTCGGTTTTTATCACCGAACCGGTACGGTTGTACTTGATAGTAGTACGCGTGAGCTTTTGCCAGTTATCAAAGTCAGAGACATCCCAACGACCGATCCAGCACAGATTACCGCGTCCACTGGCCGCGACGTCGTTGGCGTCGTGCTGGGTGGCCGCTTGCGGAGTCGCGACCCAGGCATCATTGCCCCAATCGTAGTCATACCACACCCTTGACTGTGGCTGATTGTTGCCGTCATAGACAATTACTTCGCGAATAAGTCCTAATACACGGCGCTCAATATAGGGTTGGTAATTGTAGCCGCTCTGGTTGTAGTACAGCATGGTTGTGCGGCGCGCCACGGTAGTTCCGTCCGCTGCATACTCCTTCACTTCCGTTGGCAGCGCTACCGGATCGGGCAAGTTAAAAGACGTATAGTTCGTCTCGACGCGACGCTGATTACCAGCCTCATCATAGATACTGGTGTCGTACGGTCGTGGGTTCTTCTGGTAAGTGAGATTCGTATCGTCCTGCGTCCAGGCCGTGGTGGTCCACTTCTTTTTAACTCCATTCGACCAATTCTCCGTTAGCGTAGTCAATCCGCTTTGCCAGCCAGAAGTGGCAAAGAATTCTTTGTAGATAGTCGTGGTATCAGGCATGGTCACCTGTGTCCATGAACCATCAGCGGCGACACTGTACGTGGTCACTGCTTCGTTACCATTGTTCCAGTTATCCGCCCAATCCCTCCGTTCGGTGAACCGAGGACATTCCGTCTGTCCGGAACTCGAACTCACGTTGTATGAGGTGTAGGAACGCAGATGTGTGTCGGCGGCGTAGCTGTTGATGCGTTTTACCTGCGCGAAGGCGGCGTTGTATTCGAAAGTGAAGTAAGTCCCATCGTGCAGGCTTACCTGAGTCAGCACGGTGGTGTAGTTGTTGCTTGGACCATTCACCTGCAGTCCACCGCCGAAAGCCGGTGAAACCAAAACCTGACCGTAGCTGAAAGTCGCCCAATCGTGCGTCGTTCCCGCCCAGGTCTGCCGAATCGCCTCGAGGTTGTTGTCACTGTTATAGACAAATGTGACGACACGTCCGAGCGTGTCCGTGATCGTCAGCAGGTGACCAGTTGAATTGTAAGTGGCTGAGATGTAGTTACCGTTACGATCCTTGATCTCGGTACACCGGTATTCGCTATTGATGCTGACCGGCTGGAACTTGAACTGTGTGCCATTAGTAGTTCGCACCAGCAGCACATCGGGGTCACTCGCGTCCAACCGTGTGTAACTACTGTCCTGCGACTCGTAATTGTTCGAACTGCCCACCTGTCGCAACTCCACGCGACCTCCTGAAGGAGTCACCATGATGTAAGCCCATGTGTTTGTTTGTGAGTTTAGAAATCTCTGCTGCAATGTGGGCAGACCAAGCCGAAAGCCTGGAGCGGGCGAGCCGAGATCCGCATTGAACTTCATGTACGAGCCATCTCTGGTCCAGACCAGTGAGTTGTAGGAAAGCGAGAGATTCAAATCTAATCCGGCACGACCCGGCAGGCTCAACAGCGGCAGGCTCCAGTTGAAGTTGCGTGAGCCCAGATCGACTCCGGGTTCGCCCGTATCGTTAATCGGGAGCCCGCGTGCGGTGCTGAAGTTTGGGTCATTGGATGGGTGGTTCCCACTACCAGTTCCGCCGCCCTGCGGATCACAGTCTGCACAGGGCAAATTCGATTGAATTGGCGCCTGGGCTTTTGGTTGTTGTGGTTGGGTTCTGCGCGCTTCGTCCAGGTTCGGCAAGTTTGCACCCGGCGCGCCGGTGGTTGGAGTTGGAGGCGTGGTCGAGAAACTGCCGCCGGGGCCATGACCACCACTGCCGAGTCCGGGAGTCTGAAACTGGACCGACTGATTGTTGCCGCGCAGTCTGGCAAGGGCGCCACCGGCATCGGCAATCCCGCCACTTGATATCTTTCCAGCGAGGGAAGCTGTTTGTCTCACGCTGTCTGCGATCGCCTTCGCCGTAATTGCTACAGGACCGTGTGGTCGCGCGGTTCTCAATAATCCCGCAATGCCGGTAACCACCGGCGCTGCGGCAGACGTGCCCGTCACGTTCCAGTAACCGCCGCCTCTTTGCGTGGTGAGTATGTTAGTTCCCGGTGCTGCCAGTGTGACGCTGCGTGCGCCCCAGTTGGACCATGAGGCGAGTTGATCGGAGTTGTCAGTCGCAGCTACCGAGATCAGATTCCTGAGATTGAAAGAAGCCGGATAGTAGGGTGCAGTATCTAAATCGCGGCCGGCGTTACCAGCCGAACACACGACTAATACATTGCGCCTGATGGCTCGTTCAATCGCGTCGCGGAGTGCAACCGATTCGCCGTATGTCCCCCACGACAAATTGATGACGTGCGCGCCATGCGCCACTGCATAATCAATCGCTTCAACAGCGTCGGCAACATCGCCGGTTCCGGTATTATCAAGCACGCGAAGACTTATCAGGCTGGCGCGCCACATCACGCCTGTGATGCCTAAAGAATTGTTACCCTCTGCAGCGATGATGCCGGCGACCGCGGTGCCATGTCCCTGCTCATCCCTTATTTCGCCGCTATCCGTAATGAAATCCCAACCGTACAGATCACCACTGTCTGCCGGATTCGGATTGGTCCATTGATTATTCGTCAAATCCGGATGCGTAAAGTCGATGCCGCTATCGATCACGGCGATCACCGTGGCTGACGATCCGGTCGTTGTTTGCCAGGCAGTGGTGGCATTGATATCTGAACCGTACTGCCCTCCACTCTGCCCTGTATTTCGCAAGGCCCATTGAGCATTTAGCTGAGGATCGTTGGGCTGTAAGTCCTCCTTTGAAATCAGAAAGTTTGGCTCGGCAAACTCTACTTGCGAGTTCACCAATAATTCGAGCGCCGCTGTTCTGACATCGCGGCCGTTACGGAGTTCCAGTCTTTCTATGCCAGATTCGTTGGCAGGCTTCTGCTTTCGTCGCGCACCCTGCGAGGCAGAGATAGTGTCTTTGACTAACTCTGAAGTTCCGGCCCGGAATCGCACCAGCAGTTCGTGTTCACGGTATGGTGCAGCTGATTGTTGTTGTGTAGTCAGGACCGATCTCGTTTTTGAGAGTGGGCGCGCGACCATGCTCAGAGGAGCGCACGTTGACACAACCAGCAGATACGAGAGGGCAGCGGCAACAACCGCAAGTAAAGTGGTAGACCGATAACGAGCAGAATTCGTCATGGAAGCTCCTCGCATTATGAGATGAACTACCCCCCCCTGGGCTTGGGCCACGTCAATCAAAATCTTTATTACGATTCCGTTTACATGTCAGGCGTATTAGCCCGCCATCAACCCGTAACGTTTCTTAAAAAACTGTCATACCTTTTAGATCTCTGAACTGTTATGACTGAGTGGATCAATTCTGCCAGAGGCATTACCACCTACTTCTTTGCTGAGGGAATCTACTAATGGTTTCCGCGTTACATTAAGCAGGAACAAATGCCCAGAGGGTCCTGGACCAGGCTTGTTGGTTGCACTCACTCAACAGTCCACCTGCTGCTGTTACAAGGAACAAAGCCTGGCCAGGACCATTTATCAGTTCAGCGTCTGGTTTCAGACTCAACGACTCTCCTTAATCCAGAGCTGAACGTCTCACAAATCACCTGTGCCAAACGCCAACGCGGCGAGCAGGTTTGTGTGTTCCATCAAGGGGAACACTCTGCAACAGGCCACAAGAAACCGGGGACTACGCAAATGGAATACAACCCAAACGATTTTAGCCAATCAGCTATTAACGCCGGACAACGAAAGATCAACTACGCACTCACACTGGTAGACGAGAAGCTCGCTAAAGCCATCGAGGCACTCTGCAATGCAATCTCGGCATTACCTCCAACCCACAACATCGATCTCAAAAATGTGAATGACGCGCTCAAGGAATTCCACTATCTAAGTAAGATGGTCGCGGGTATCAAACCTCCGGGTTGCGACCCTGAGTGGCCGGCGTAGCTCGCGCATTCATCAGCGGCAGATCTACCGTGCGCTGATTATTGTCACGTCACTACTTTTAGTTCCCCGTTGACACGCTACTTGCTTGTAATCGGGTGACCATGCGTAGGCGTAGATCTGCTCGTTGTTGAAATGCGTGAGTTGTTGCTCTGCTCCCGTGTCGAGGTTATAACTCCAGATGTTCGAAGTGCCATTGTCGTTCCGTACATAGGTCAAGTGGCGACTATCTCGGAACCACCGCACGGACTGCCATTCCTGCTTTGGTACCTTGAAGTGTTGCAACGGCTCGCCGCCCTGTGCCGGGAAGATGGCTACGTCGTACGTGTCTGAGTCTTCGTCATAACGACACGCGATGAGTTGACCGTCGGGCGAGAATACCGGCATTCGATATCCTTCGCTTAGCTTTACTGCCTCGCCACCTTGCAGCGGAACTTTCCAGGCACTCATCTTCTCGTCGATCTGGTTGTCGAAAGCCACCCACTGGTTGTCCGGCGAGCATGAAGGATAGAAGTTGCCGTTGGTGAACGTCAGTTGCATTGGCGCACTGCCGTCATTCGCATTCATACGCCAGAGGTTGAACGGCCCGTTACGATTGGACGCAAACACGATATAGCGGCCATCGGCACAGGCGGCAGGTGTGTAGTTGTCACCGGAATTGATCGTGAGTTGGACGAGGTCAGAGCCATCGGGATTAATGCTCGAGATATTCAGGCCATTCGAGGCCATCGACGAGTAGACGATTTTTCCACTGCTGGTCCAGGTGAGGCCAAACAAGCGGATTCCCGATGTGATCTCTTTCGCTTGCTGAAGATTGCGAGGGTTCGAAATCCACAAGTGCCACTGAAGAGTTGTTTTTACGGTTACTATGTTTCCGCCGGAGATGCTGACGCCCTGATAGTCAGCCACATCCGAAGTTATCGGTTGCGCAGCTCCGTCGGACGTGTTGACGTGCCACAATCGGAATGGTGAGCTGCTGCTCTCATTGGCGTTGATAACGAGACTCTTCATGCCCTCGTGCCAAGCTACCTGTACGATCTGAAACCACGACCTCCCAATCACTTCTTTGCGTTTGTCATTGACATTGAATGCGGCCAGATTCGTTTCAAACCTGGGCGTCCAATGGCTTTCGGGACAAACAACCCACTCGCCGTCAGGCGACCAGGCCAGACCATAAACTGACAATTTGTCACCGTTCTGGCGAGTAGCAAGGACTTCCTCGTTAAATCCGCCGATGTTCGCCACCATCAGCTCGTATTCGCTGCCGCGAGTAAAGCGAACGAAAGCGAAGCGATCGCCTTGTGGCGAGAGGCTTATCGGACTATCAACCTCACTCTTGATCAGCACCGGCGTGCTGCCGGGCAAGGCGAGACGATAGAGTTTGCCAGCGTCATCCTTCTCTGAACGGGTGAAATAGAGATACTGGCCATCGCGTGAAAACGTGATACCGAGGTACTTCACGTTGTCCTCGGGAGACATGGCGATGTACGAGCCGGACGTTTTCGTGTTCGTTACGAGCAACTGTTGCTTGCCATCTTTTTCTTCCGCATGGGCCACCAGTGTACCGTCGGGAGAAATTGCCGCCAAGACTGACTTTCCCGTAGTCGTAAGCTGCTTCATGTCCCACGAGGACACGATTTTTTCTGCCTGTGGCGGTGAAGATGGCTTGGGAGGATTGAAAAGATCGTTGACCAAACGTGCGCCGGCGGGAAGGAAAAGAAGGACAGCGAGGACGCCGCTGGCCCCGGCAAAAATCGCTGTTGCGGTTTTATGTGCTTTGATCTCATTGAAGATTGAGTCAGCAGTCGAGAGCGCCTGCGACTTGAGCCTCGTGAATATTCGTGAGCCACCGTATGGCTCCGGCGACGGTTGAATTGGCGGAATGACGCCGGAATAACCGTCAGCATTGTGCTCGAGCTCTTTTTTAAAGCTGGCAAGATCGGCAGTGAACTTGAGAACAGTTTGATATCTCTTGTCGCAGTCTTTTTCTAATGCTTTCTTGACTATCTTGCGAAGCCCGGCCGGTACGTCGTCCGGGAAAGAAAGTTCTGCCCGTTCTGACGCGAGAATCGAGGCGATCGAATCGTTGCGTGCGCGCGCCTCGAAAGGTGTTGAGCCAGTCAACATTTCATAAAGCACGACGCCCAGACTCCAGATGTCCGTTCGTTCATCCACTGCACCTTCGCGCAGTTGTTCCGGCGACATGTACTTCACCGTGCCCATCAACAAGTGTGGCTCGGTTCGCACCTGAGTGTTTGCATCAACTGCGTTGCGTTGCTCCGACAAAAGCTCCGTGAGTTTTGCGAGACCGAAGTCGACGACTTTTATATAGCCGTCGGGACGCAGCATGATGTTCTCGGGTTTGATATCGCGATGAACGATACCGACCGCGTGTGCGCTCGCGAGCGCGGCGCCGACCTGCAGTGTGACTTGTAAGGCTTCGAGAGGTTTGAATGTCCCGCGTGCGAGTTGATCGCGAAGAGTGATCCCCTGGATGTGCTCCATCGCGATGAAATGGCGTCCGGTTTCCGTCTTGCCGACGTCATGGATCACGCAGACGTTTGGATGATTGAGTGCTGACGCAGCGCGAGCTTCCTGTTCGAAACGATGTACGCGGTGAGGATCAGCGGCGAAGTCACGGGAGATGAGTTTGAGAGCGATCTTCCGACCGAGGTTCTCGTCGTGAGCCAGATAGATCTGGCCCATTCCGCCTGCGCCGAGCGAACACAGAATCTCGAAGCGCCCGATCTTTTGACCGGCCACGAATTCACTCGGTTCACCTGCAAGCATTCCCTCGGCAAATTCGTATGCAGGAAAACTTAGAAAGTCGTCATTGTCTGCGTCAGCGTCGAGTAAGGTTTGCACCTCTTCCCGTACTGACGGATCATCTCGGCAAACTTCATTGAGATAATCTGAACGCTCGGCAGGTGGGCGATCCTGGGCAGAAATAAATATCTCTTTTATTCTTTGCCATCTTTCATGGGTGATCATGTCGATTCTGGAGTTGTAATTGCATGATTGCTGACTATAACGCGAGAATGGTCAGCTAAATCCCTCAAGAATGCTTTTTCGTTCTGGTCAACTCGCGCTTGAGGTAGGCCTTCGCTATTTTCCATTCCCGTTCGACGGTGGCGTGCGAAGTTCCCATCACTTCCACGGTCTCTTTGATCGTGAGACCGCCAAAGAATCGCAATTCAACAATACGCGCCTGGTCCGAATCGATTTCTGCGAGTCCGTTTAGAACATCATGCAGCGCGAGCAGGTCGGTATCGGGCTCGGTGCCAAAGGCGCGGATGTTTCTCAGAGATACACAATAGCGATCGCCGCCGCGTTTCTCGGCGTGTTTTGCCCGGGCATAATCAACGAGAATACGTCGCATGAGCTGCGCTGAGATACCAAAAAACTGGGCCCGGTTTTGCCAGGTCATGCTGTTCTGTTCATAAAATCTCAGAAAAAGCTCATTTACGAGGGCGGTTGGTTGTAACGTGTGCTCGCGGCGTTCGCGGCGCAGGTAGGTCGTGGCGATCCGGTGGAGCTCGGGATAAACGAGCCGCACCAACTCGTCACGCGCGTTTTCCTCACCATTGCTCCATCGTTCGAGTAGTTGAGTGATGCCGTCGGACGAACTGGTCGCCATTCGCTTATCTCTTTCTATTGGGCAAACCATCGGGAGTTGTGAGTGGGCGGTTCTGCAAGGCACCCGTTGCTGCTGATTCTAACACCGGAAAAAATTTGAGGGAATGTCGCAACGGAATCCGCGTTCTAATGAAACAGGAGGAAGGGAAGACTGGCTCAGAGTTTTCGAAACAGTCTTTCTGGTGGCTTCTCACCCCGCCCGCAGGAAAACAAAGCGGCGGAGCAGGTATTGATCTCCCGCTCCCGCCGCTTTGTTTTAATTTCACTCGCCACAAAAAGGCACAAATGTGCTTTACTACGTCAAATCCGTGGTCCTCTAAAGGAGCAAATAACAATTCATGACTTTTGTCAGACGATCAAAGTCGACTGTGTCTTTAATCGTGGTTAACTGTTTGCTTTTTGGTGTAGTGGTGCAGGCGCAGCAACACGACGACAAGCAGGAGGTACGCGCGAAACTCTTCAACCAGGTGCTCAGTGATTTCAAGGATGTGCGTGAGTGTCTGGAGCAGGAAGAAGGTGGACTGCGCAAAGCCCAGGAAGATATGAACGTCGAAGAGCACGACTTGAATCGCGACGGCGTGAATGAGTACGAAGTCGAGCTGAGTGGGCCGTGCACGTGCGGCATGGTTAACTGTTCGATCTACATCTACCGCAAAACAGGGCAGGGCTTTGAGTCGATCCTGGACGATGCTGCCGGATTCGGTGTTGAGCTGTTGAAGACGTCAACTAACGGCTATCGCGACTTGCTGGTCACAGCGCGCGACACCGCTGCGACACAAGGTCAAATGACCTACAAGTTTGACGGCAAGCAGTATCGCGAAGCGAAGAACATGCTGGTCCAACTCGAGACAGGAGAGACCAAACCCGCAACTCGGCGCTTGCAGTTCAAACGCGGCGCATCAGAAGCTACAGTGCAAGGTCGGGTGTCAATCGCACTGCCTGACACTTACCTCGTGGGCGCGCGTGCCGGCCAGACGATGACGATAAAACTCACGGCGCCACGCAAAGCAGTGCGGTTTATGGTGATGAGCCCGAGTACGAGAAGTCTTGTTGCTGACAACGCGCGTGATTGGTCAGGCGTGCTGGCGGAGACAGGCGATTTCACGATCATCATCGACTCCGACGCCCGCAACAGTACCTACACGATGACGGTCAGCATTAAGTGAACACAGTTCAAGAGAGGCACGTATAATGGCTGACCATGTACTGTCCCAATTGCGGAAATAAAAACGCTGAAGACCAAAACTTTTGCCGGTCCTGCGGGCTGGGATTGGAGAAGATCGCGCTTTCGTTGACGGAGCAGCTTCCGACTGTAGCAGTCCAAAGCCTGCAGGAGCGCAAGGAGAAGCTCGAGCGTCTGGGAATGGCGTCGCTAAGTGTTTTCGGATTGGGCGTCTTCGGGTTTTTGCTTTACAGCATTTTCTCGAAGTTGTTGCTGAGTCAGGGACTGCTCGTCGCAGTCCTTGCGGTTCTCGGAGCAATCATCTTCATCGGTTCCGGTCTGGCCTCGGTAGTCCTGTTTGCAAAGGCGAAGGAGTTGAAGGAAGTAGCAGGAAAGCGCCAGCTCGAACCACCTCAACAACCAGCCTTCAGCATCACCGATCGAACAACGAACCTCCTCAATAAAGAATAATTTAGCCGCGGATTACGCAAATCTGCGTTAATCCGCGGCTAATTTTACTTAAACCAAGATCGCGTTGAGTAAAGCAGCCAGATTGTCTGATGCTGCCGCCATCTGTTTCGAAACGATCGGCCCGCATTCCGCATCGTAGACCGCCTTCCCAGGCCACGAGACTTCATACTTACCATTGCCGAGTCCCTGTTTGATCTGCAACAACTTATAAGCCTTGCGAGCTTCATTCAGCGAGGTGTTGGCCCAGTCATTTGCCCATTTGGAAGGATCAGCTACGTTCGTCGCCACTCCGGAGGCCCACTGTATTCCGGCTCCAACTCTGGCGCGCTTGAGCTGGCCCCAAAGGTTGTTAATGGCTATTTCTGCACTTCTTCGAACCTCCGCAGAAGTAGCAACGAAGCTCAAATCCGTGATTTCACCCGATTCCTCGTCACTGCCCAGATAGCTATCCCAGTATGAGTGCAGAGTGAGCGAGCCACTCACGGGTAACACTAAGCTGTTGCCGCCTTTGTCACTCTCGAGACCCTTCTGCCTGATGATGTCGGGATCGTCTTCGAGTCGCGCGCGACTGCCTGTGTCATCGATGAAGCCACATCCGACGTGCAGCGGCTGGTGTACATCGCCGACGAGATGCACGAGCCATCGTAACGCGTTGAGTTGACTGATAAATTTCGAGCGACCCAGTAATACCTGAACACAGCGTTCGATCATTTGTACGACGTCGTTGTCACGAGTAAACCGAAGCTGTCTTGCTTCTTCGTAACTGCCGACTCCGAGCGGTAGATCGACGTAGTGCCATTTCTTACTTGCGTCGTTGGGAAACTTTTGTAAAAACTCACGCGTGTCTCGGTCCATTCCCGGCGTTGGCTTTTTACCCTTTATCTTGTCGGCCCAGCCGGCGATTTGAGTGAGTGTTTGACCAGGCGGCAGCAGTTTGGCGATTGCAGACTTGGCGCGAGGCGTCAGGAAATTAGTAGCAACGCTGGCGATTAATTCATGACGGGAAATTCCCCAAAATTCGGAACCATATAACGTAGCGTCACTCTTACTCGGCTTGCCATTGTTGATATTTCGTCCCAGGCGCGACCTGAAACTCGCGGGAGACAGGCTCTCCATCGCTCGTTTGACAGCCGCATCGGCATTGACGCAACCAAAGCCGAAGAAGATCGAGTGACCATTACTGTCGTATGGACCGCTGATTTTACGTGTGGTGCTTTCGAGTATTTGCTTGACCTCGCGCGCGGTAAGCCCTGGATTAGCAGAGAGGATCAAGGCACAGATGCCCGCGACGAGAGGAGTCGCGCTGGAGGTGCCACCGAACGTCCTCGTGTAGTCACCGGCATCGTAACCGGAAGCGAAAGTAGTACCGTTCGATACAAACGAACCACGCACGTCGGACGTTAGTATTCCGACTCCGCCCGCGCCGTTTGATGGAGCACAAACCGAGATCTCCCTGCCGAAATTCGAGTAGTTCGACTTTTGGTCCATGCTCGTGCACGCGGCGACTGCAATTACGTCCGGATGAACTGCGAAACCGTCGAGCGTGCCGTTATCCGGATCGTTGATGTTGTGATTCGCGTTTCCCGCAGCAAATACGATCACACAGCCAAGACCATTGCGACCTTTCCTTGCACATTTCGCGATGGCTTCGTTCATCACGGTCGACAACTCGAAGTAGTCACTGGCCACTCCCCAACTGCAACTCACCACCCACGCACCTTGAGTGTCCACATACTCGAACTGCTTTTTAATAGTGTCGTTCGAGATTGAGCTGGTCCACCTGACGGGCATAAAGCGGCAATCAGGAGCTGCACCCGTAATTCCGGTGCCATTGGCGTTGCCGATCGCAACACCCGCACAGGCAGTGCCGTGATAGTCACCTTGCCTCGGATTCGGGCTGAAGCGTTGCGGCGCAGGATTGTTGGTGTTGGTAGTGAAGTCCCAGGGCGCAACGACTTTGCTGTTTCCGCTCAAGTCAGGATGTGTGAGGTCGAAGCCGTCATCGATCACGGCGACAACACACGCCGGCGAGCCGAGTGACTGCATTCTTTGCCATGCCGCGACTACGCGAGCATCGGCGCCCGCCTTCAGTCCCACAGTGTCGCCAAACTGAATCCCGTTATTTCGCAGGTGCCATTGTTCCTTCAACAGCGGATCGACCGGAATTTGAAAAATGGTGAGTGCACCAGGGACAGCTAAATCAGCTTCCGCCAGTGACACGACATCGTTTGATTGTTGGAGATCCTGAACCACTTTCAAAGGGTTCAGCGACTCGGGCGTTGTTCGCAGCGTGTAGGTAGTTACTTTAGATCCGTCGACTTCGTCGGCCGACTGATCGACAACTTCAAGTTTGTGTTGCGCCAGAACCTGCTCGCGTTCCTCCTTGGTTGATGAGGGCGTAAAACGGACAGTGATTTTTCCGGTGGGGACGATCGGAGCCGTGCTGTTCGGCGTGTGATAAACGTGCGAACCGGCATCCACCAGATAATTGTCACGCAGATCGTCGAGCGTGCTCTCCATCGCTGGCGTGTCGTTCACCTTTACGATTTGAAACTGGTCCAACTTCGTGCCCACTTCGGAAGTATCCGCTGGAGCATGGGCCAGAACTTCAGCCACGTTTGCCTGGGACGACGGTCTGATCGCGATCAGATCGTCACTTTTTATCAACCTCATAAATCCGCGACCGTGTTTCAGAGTTACTTCTTCCATAGTCGTCACCTTTCAGATTCAATTGTTGCTCGTCGAAACTTTATGAGGAGAAATTCGAAAACATATCGCACGGCGTGGCTCGATATGTTTTTGCGGCAGACAACATATCGATCAGTAGCTCGCCGCTGCGGCACCTGATGAAGGCGGCGCCCCATTTGAAGCTACGAACTATAGAGATTGTTAACGTTTGGTAAGGGAGATGACGATGACTGCCCAGCTTGCGGCTGAAAAGCCAACGATCAAGATACTGTTGTACACAGATGATCCCCGTTCGATTACGGACGGAACCAAGTTACTCGGACTGAGCTCGATGATTGAGCGCCTTAAGGCACACTCCCCCACCTTTGCTGATTTGGAAGTGAAATGGGTGAGCCGGAGCTCAACCAATGATGCTCGTGCAGATAACAAACTGAACGTTGTGTTGGAGAGGGAAGTAGCAGAAAACCGCCCGCCGTTTGACGAGATCTGGTTCTTCGGTCTTCATCAAGCCAACACTGAAAGCGGAAAGTTTCCGTTCGCCATTCCGCGCGGCGGTCCCGAGAATGAGCTCGAGGAAGCGGAAGTGGAAGCGCTGAAGCGGTGGATGGAAATCAATAACAACGGAACCGGCGGCGGCGGAGTGCTGATGACGGGCGATCACAACAGCCGCGCTCCAGCGAATCGTCTGCCTGGTAAGAACGGTTCAGACAGGATAACCAACGATACACTTGTGGGTCTGGGACGAGCACTCGGGCAAGCTGTTCCCCGAGCCGGCGAGTTGCGCCGGTGGATTGGTCCACCATCCACCTCGCGCACGGATAGCTTCAGCACGATTGCCAGTACTGGCTTTCAAACTGATCGCCGTCCGCAGACATTGCAACATCAAAAGTTCAACGCAGCGGGCGTCCTCGATCCCAGTGGCACAGCGCACCCGCTCTTTTTCTACCGGGGTGATCAGCTAATTGATGTTTTTCCCGATCACGCTCATGAAGGCGCATTGGTCATTCCGGACGTTTTTGATACTGAAGTTTGGCCAAGAGGTGAGAACGGCCAGCCAAGGCCCGTCGTCATAGCATTCGGTGAGGACCACCTGCATGATAAGCAAGTAAGTCTCCTGACTGCCTACGATGGTGATACAGCGGGAGTCGGACGCATCGTGGCTGACTCGAGCTGGCATCATTATCTCAACATCAACCTCAAGGGATTTCCGCATCCCGCGCCCATTCCATCTGATTCAGACAAGATCGGACAGTTCTATGGAAATCTCGCGGTCTGGCTAGCTCCGCGACACAAACGTCAGCAGATGGCGCAGGCGATGGCGTGGGAGTTAGCGGAGTACACGAAGCTTTTGGAGGATGCCGGCGACCCGTCCGAGCTTGGCGACATCGGCGACATGATTTTGAGGTTTGCGGCTGCTCCCTGCGAAGCGCACGAGTTAATGCGTGCTCTCGCGCCCGCACAGTCTGCCGCAACCAGCTTTGCAGAAGGCCGGACTTTGGCGAGCAGAGCAAGTGCACGAAGAGAGATGCTGGGTTCGGTCCTTTGGTCCTATCACGGTGCCATGACCCAGGCTGAAATGGCCGTGACTGAATTAAACATGCTCAGCGCCACTACGGTAATAAGGCAGGGAGTTACGAGAGCGTTCGCCGCGAACAACTCGAGTTTTGCGAACAACACCACTAACAAAGTTTCACGATCGGATGAAAGGAGCAACGAGATGGCATGCACTGGAGAAGACCGGGAATGGACCATTGTAATGACAAGTGATACGCCCGGAGATAGCGCTGGGATACCAAGTCCGCTTGTTTTCTGTCTGAACAATCAGGGTGGGATTATTACTGGCCAAGTCTCCGATGGTACGGAGGGAACGTTTATAGCAACGGTGACAGGAACGCACAAGTTTGTATTTGATTCTCCGGCTGTGGGTTTCATGTCGATCGATTTTAAATTTAATGGATCGGACGTCATGATGGCTGGAGCAACGTTGCAGGATGACGAAACCACATTTTTTGACGGCCGCTTCCAGACCTTCACAAACGGCAATGGAACTCTGACGGATTCGAGTGAGGTTGTAACCTTAACGCCCGGGACCGGCGATACCGGATCGAGCACTGGTCAAACAACGTGAATCCGGCTCAAAAAGGCTGGACGGCACCGACTGAAGCCGATAATGTAATGCGGTTCCTAAAGTCCCGCGAATACCTTACTTCAAGGCGGCAAGCTCATGGGACCTTTAAGTAAAAACATTAGCGAGGGGAAGTGTCAGCGACATGTGGTGCGCTATTGCCTCATGCTGCTGGCACTAACCTTTGTCGCCGGTTCAGCGGCCGCCCAGAACATTGAGCTTGAACCTTGTACCGCATCGGCTGAGACTTCGCGCGTCCTCGGCGCTAGCGAGAGAATCGCGAGCGCCATGAAAGCGAATGAGCTGCATCTTTACCAGGTGACGCTTGCAGCCAATCAATACGCGCATGTCGTAGTTGAGCAGAAGGGAATCGACGTCGTTATCAGCGTCCGTGATCCGGGCGGCAGTGTTTTGTTTTCAAGAGACAGCCCTAATGGAAAGGTTGGTCCCGAGCAGATTTCCGTGAAAGCGCAATCAGCCGGGACGTACCAGGTCGGAGTGTGTACGGGTCAAACTGAACCAGCCGGAACCTACGAGATCAGCCTGGATGGACCACGTATGCCGGTTGCCGCAGACGAAAAGCGATTGGAGGCGGAAGCACTTCAACGCGCCGGCGGGGAAGAGTTTCGGGTTAATCGTAATCCCACCACAGCCCTTGAACTGTATAAGCAGGCCCTCACTAAATGGGAAGAACTTGGGGACAACCAGGAACAGGGATACATACTCTGCGCCATCGGCGAAATGCACCGGTTCCGACGCGACTTCACCAACTCGATGTCAAATTTCGACCAGGCGCTGCTGCGCTTACAGGCTGCAAATGACAAGAGTGGCCAGGCCTATGTTCAAAATGCAATGGCTGCAGCTCAGCGCGATCTGACTTCCGAGCCCGCCAAAGCGATGGAGCATTACGACGCTGCCATCGCACTTCGTACCTCGATAGGTGATCGCTGGGGCGAGCTGCACGCGCGCAACAACGTCGGACACCTTTATAGCCGGCTGGGCAGGAATTTGGCGGCACTCGATAATTTAAACGGGTTACTCTCATTGTGGCAGGACCTCGGCGCACGCGATCAGGAACTAAACACGCGCAACAACATTGCGACCGCCAATATCGATTTGGGCAACGTGAGTGCCGCCTATCAAGACTTTCAAGATCTCCTCGTTGCCTGTCAAAAAGAAAAAGCATTATGTACTTGTGAACCGGAGAAACCATTTTGTCTTGAAGGCTCTATCCACAATGGCCTCGGCATGATCTATGAGGTTTGGGGCCGATTGAGCGATGCGATTAATGAATACAATGAGGGGATCAAATCATTCAGCCGGCAACAACAGCGAGGCGAGGCTGGCAAGGCCAAAGTAATCAACAATCTCGGTCTGTTATTAGCGAGCCTCAACGACCCGGAAGCGGCTTTGGACCACTTTCAGACAGCTCTTTCACTCAAGCAGAGTCCGGGAGACGAGGCGTTGACGCGCAGCAATATCGGCTATGTCAAAACGCTTCAGAATAACCAGACTGAAGCGCTGGACCAATTGCAGAAAGCGCTAAAGCTCAGTGAAAACAGTAACGAGCGGATCAAGGCTTACACCCTCACACGTTTGGGCGGCGCCTATGCTTTGTCCAGTGACAAGCTCAAGGCCTTGAGCTACTACAATCAGGCGTTAGACTTGAGCAGGGCGATAGGAGATGTACGTGCCGAAGCGCTCACTCTCGACAAAATGGCCCAGCTCAATGCCTCAATGGGCCAGATCACGAAGGCGCGCCAGTTATATCTCGATGCTCAAAAACGCTCGCAGGAACTTAAAGATATACAGGGAGAGGCGGCGGCGCTTTATGGTTTGGCCCAACTCGCCCGCCGCGAGCGCAATTTTACGCAAGCGCGTGAGCACATCGGTGCCGCTATTCAAAAGGTTGAGTCATTAAGGACGAGTACCGCTAATTATCGCTTCCGCCGCACTTACTTCGAATCCCGTTACGATTACTACGCTCTAGAGACTGATATCAGGATGCAGATCTATTTCGACCTGCGTGCTAAGAACGATTTGAATGGAGCTCAGCAGGAACTGGATGCCGCGTTGTTTGCTGCTGAACGTGCCCGAGCCCGAAATCTTCTGGACGTTTTGATGGAGAGTCGCGCCGATATCCGCCATGCTGTGGGTGTGGACCAGGAGCTTTTGAAAACCGAACGCGAGCAGCAAAACAAGTTCAGCGAGAAACTGGAACTGCTCCAGAACATGCTCGCGGAAAAAGGAAAGGAAAAACAAAAGGCTGAGCTGGAACGCGAGGTGCGATCACTGGATAGCGAATTGGCGGAGACGCAGGGCAAAATTCGCGAACAGAGTCGCCAGTATGCAGCGCTGACGCAAGCACAGCCACTGGAACCGGCTGAGATTCGGAAACTCCTTGATGAAGACACTTGTATATTGCAGTACGCACTTGGTGACGAGCGTAGCTATCTCTGGCTAATCACTGCTAAAGAAATAATTCCTTATTCACTGCCGGGCCAGGCCACGATCAAACAAGCTACTTCGGCGCTTACGAACGCAATCCGAATTTACGAACCGCGCAAGCCATCCGACGATATAAAACGAGTGCAAGAACTCCGGCAGGCCATGCCGACTTTTCAACGTCGCGCCCGTGAATTGAGCAATATCATCCTGGCGCCGGTCGCTTCAAAAATCGCGAGTAAGCGACTCGTTATCGTCGCTGACGGTGATCTTCAATACGTTCCTTTCGCAGCATTGCCGGTGCCCAACACACCAGCCTCCGCGACGGTAAGAGGAAAACAGGAGTTCACCTATTTAATCGCCAAACATGAAATTCTTTACGAGCCGTCTGCATCAGCGCTCGGATTGCTTCGTCAGGATCCGCCGGGAAAAGCAACTCGGACCGTAGCAGTGATCGCTGATCCGGTGTTCAGTAAAGGTGATGAGCGGGTGAAGAATGGTCCACTGGCGGATAAGGCCGATCGAGCTTCATCTCTTGAAGACGTCCAGTTGAGACAAATCTTTCGCGGATCCGGCGATACGGCTAATAGCACGTTGGTTCGATTGAAATATTCCCGCGTCGAAGCCGAAGCGATCAAAGCGGCTGCTCCGCCCGGATCGTTTATGGAAGCACTCGATTTTGATGCGAACCGCGACACCGTACTAAGCGATCAGCTCAAACAGTTCAGAATAATCCATCTCGCAACCCACGGAATCGTTAATGCCTCCCATCCGGAGTTGTCGGCGCTCGTTTTTTCCCTTGTTGATAAGGATGGCCAATCGCGGCCGGGATTTCTGCGCTTGAACGACATCTACAACCTTAATCTGGCGGCGGATCTGGTTGTCCTTAGCGCGTGCGAAACGGGGATTGGAAAAGAATTCAGAAGCGAGGGATTACTCGGACTCACGCGAGGTTTTATGTACGCGGGCGCCGAGAGAGTTGTCGCTACTCTTTGGAAAGTCAATGATGTTGCGACGTCCCAACTGATGAAGCGTTTCTATACTTACATGTTGAGCGAAGGAAAGCCTGCATCTGTCGCCCTCAGACAAGCCCAGTTAGACATGATCAAGAGTGGGGGTGAAACCGAAGCTCCCTTCTTCTGGGCCGGATTTGTTCTACAGGGCGAATGGAAGTAGCTCCTGGCGGTTTTATTATTATGTGTTGCTCTTACGTCAAAACAGATTTGGTGATGCACCCGCCGCTCGTTCCCAGCACTGGCGGTTCCTCACAGAACCTCGGCACCCCTGATTTAACCCATCCTGGCAAAAATAAACATTGTGTGCTTGACTCCCGCAACTTATTATTCGGCAGTTTTCCTTGCGAGGTGGCATCTCAATATTGTCCCATACTGCCGTGGCCATTAGTTTGCGACGCGACGTCCCGAGTCGCGATAATCGGTGTGACGGCCTTACTCCCAGATGGCTCTGACGACCGAGAACTTCACCCGTTTACTTGGCTGGCTTGACCCGAATCCGGACGCGGCGGGGCAGGAGTATGTGAGAATTAAGGCTGATTTGACCCGAAAGTTTACCTCCCAGCATTGTGTGATTCCGGATACGTTGGCTGATCTTACAATCGACAGGGTTGCGTCAATCATAACACCGCAATTCATTCAGGATTGGAAAGGTGAAAAGGAGAGATATTTCTATCGGGTGGGCTATTACGTGTTCCTCGAGTGGAGGGCCGGCAATAAGTTCGAAGAAGTTGAGCTGCCGCCGGATTTGGTTGGACGTGGCCCTGACCTGGATGAAGATTTGGAGATAGAAATGGAGCTCGAATGTCTCGATAAATGTGTGGAGAAGCTTCCCAAGACGAAGCGAGAGTTGATTGTCACATACTATCGAGGGAAGAAAGCGGTCAAGATACAGAACAGAAAGGAGCTGGCCCGAAAGCTGAACCTGGAGTTGCCCGTGTTACGCGTGCAGGCGCTGCGCATCCGAAAGGAACTGAAGACCTGCATGGACGAGTGCCTGAAGAAAATGGCAGGCCGCAATCACTAGTTCGTCCCCTGGCTGATGGGAGTTAAAGCCATGAAGGAACAACTCGTAGACGATGATCTAGTAAGAAGATTTCTGCTGGGCCAGGTGTCGCCGCAGCAGGAAGATGAAATTGCGGCGTCAATGTTTGAGGATCCTGAGAAATTCTCGCAGTTGGAGTCGGTTGAAGATGATCTGATTGATGAGTTTCTTCAGGACGAGCTCTCTCCCGCCGACAAAGCGGGTTTCGAAGCGCATTTCCTGAAACAGCCCGGTCGACGTCACAACCTGAAGTTGAGCCGTGCGCTGCATCAGCACTTCGACCAGGAGGAGGTTCCGGCAGTAGTCCCGGTTGTTCCCGTAGTTCCACCCGATGACAGGGTTTCAGTTTTCGGTCTGTTTAAGATCTCGCGGCCGGCGTTACAGTTTTCACTAGCCACCGCCGCCATATTGATAGTACTTGTGATTGCGATATGGCTCTATGTGCGCGATCGCGTATCACAACAGCCGGCGCCATTTGAAGCACACAAAGAACAGGGCATCACTCCCACGCCCACGAGCGTTCCCTCCATTGAGCCGAGCCCGTCACTCGCGCAGGGCGAGAATAAGAACAGCGTTCCGTCGCCGCAGAAGCACGAACCGCTTCCGGTCCAGGCAGTAGTGCTCATGCCGCTGACTGTGACGAGGAGTGAGGTGCAATCGTTAACGCTTCCGACCAGGGGCGCGAATGTTTCAGTGGAGCTGCCCTTGATCAACGAAACCAGATACAAGAGTTATGACGTCACCCTACAAAGCGATGATGGAACGGTGCTGAAGAATTGGCCCACGCTGACGGCAAAGCGACTAAAAACCGGCAGAGGTCTGCTGGTTAACATTCCCCTGGCTCTACTCAAACCGCAAGAGCTTTATCGCATCACCGTCAGCGGCAAGTCTGCTGATGGAACCTCGCACGAAATCCACCGCTACGAGTTTCAACCCAGCAAGAGTCCGTAGCCAGGTTAGGTGCCGGAACCCGTACTCGACCCAGTGTCACCCGAGCCAGGTAGTAAGAAAGCGGCCGGGATAGCACCGGTGGCTTCAGGCGTATCAACTCCTGGTCCGTGAGCGAGCCACCCTCCAGTGAAGGTTGCTTTTGGACCTGTGGGGGTGAAAGCGTGGCCCATAAGAAATATGCCAATTTCGGAGCTTGCGTCCTTCAGTCGGAACAGGAATGTCATGTGTGAGATCTCAGAAACGTTGGGAACCACTAACGGGACACAGAGCCCACCGAGATCTGAAATCGGATTACCGCTAACGTCTTGCACATCGCCTCTAATGATTCCAAAAGTTACTTTGACGTTGCGAAAGAATACGCGTGCTATTAATACGCCTGTTGGATCGGGACGGAATATGCTGATATCCCACTCGGGTAAACTGCACGGGTCCATGATGCATTCTCCTATGCTAGAGGATTTGTTGATTTAGGGATTGTTGCTGATCGTGTTTGGTACCGGCAATTAACCATTGTCTCCGAAAAGCTTTTGGGCCAGTTTAGCTGTCCCTGCGATTCTCAATTGCTGCTTTTTGAAAGCGATTTCTGTCGCACTTGCCATCGCGTTTCGTCTGACCAGTACTGCTTCGGCACTCGACATCGTCAACATCAATGATTCAGGCATTTCGTTGGGGGCGACGTGTATTAATGATCCCAGCAATAGGTCCTTCGAGGGCAAAGGGCTCAGCGTGAAGCGTTTTTCAGGGAAATATAGTGATTGGTGCCGTCTCATATATCTATCAGGCACGATCATTTGCAGTAACTCATGGATCTCACAATCTGAAGCAACTTCCGCCAAGAGCAATTTGGCCATTCTCCCTGTGTTCACCATTATGTCGATGTGTTGCGAAGGTACTGGTCCAGCCAACTCCGCTATGGTCGGCTGTTGCGCGAGCCAGAGCGACATGGTGTCGGCCATCTTCTTGCGCTTATGTTTTGGTGTTAGCCAGAGAACGAGATTGGCATAGAATTGCCCGATCTGATCGGCTGGTAATCCGACTCGCGATTGCGGAGGAAAATTACGCAGGTTTTCATTGAAATAGTGGTGCCACGAGGAGTCGGCTACGATGCGCCCCGCGTCAACGGCGTCACCATCATAGGCGGCCATAAGCTTGAACTTTTTTCCGTTCCGTTTATCAAGTCCGAAGGCAATTATGCGAGGTTTTGGCCGAATGCCGTTGACGGTTATCCACTCGTTATTCAGTTCCTTCGGGATCGTCGTCTCACCTTCGTGCAGATGATCCGGAAAAAGTTGAATGGCTCCTCCCTTCTTATAAAGGAATAGCGGATGTGGATGACCTTCTCGAGACGGTCTGCCCGCATCGTTGAAGGTTTTAAGAATTAACTGCTGGGGGACCTGATCTTCTTGAAAACGTGTTTCGGTATCGATATTTGCCGCGAACATGACGACTTGAGTATTAATGCTGTGACGCGGATTAGCGGTCGGCTCGCCTTCCCAGTCGCGCAATTGTCCGGCCCGTGGTATGCAACGACTCAGCGCTCGCCCGAGTCCCAGGAATCGTTCGCGCCGCGCTTCATCGGCACATGGTGAATTCTCATTTTCGACTGCATCAGGCGGCCGGTGGTTTGCATGATCACCTGTGACTAAAACGCCTAGACGGCCAGCATCCATGCGTATTCTTAAAGCTTCCACTTCATCCTTATCGAGCTCACTATCCGGACCGCCGCCGCCAATTCCCAGACTGAACGACTTTTTATTGATTTGATGAACTCCGAAGAACCAGACCTGATCGAACGCTTCGGTCTTCTCTTCGTCTTCCAGAAGCCGATTTATTCTCTGCACGGGCTTGGCCGTTAATTGTGGATACCGGCTCTTGAGTGTGATGGAAATATTTGCAAAAGCCAACTGATGGGTTTCGAGGTGACTGATCATGCTTCCCAGTCCGAAATCCTTCGCGATTTGCCTTACAACCAGTGTTGGGTCGTCCGTGTAGAGCAGGATCTTGATGGTTGGTTCATTTTCCAGGTTGGGTACTTTGCTTTTGATTATCGTCGGATCTTTAAAAGGAGAATCTTCAGGCATGCGCGGCTCCCGATCGCGCTACGCCACAGACGAAGCGCTGCCAAAACCCTTCGGGTTAAGTAAAAATGACTTGAGCTGTTCTGACTCGGCGGCGGCATTGATCGTCTGGGCGATCAATACCGCATCCGTACTCTATGAAGGGGACAAAGAAAATATATCAACGGGCCAACGAGCGGCGAACTATAGCACAACCAACTTAAGGTTTTGGTGGTAGTGCTGTTTTTTGTGTCTATATCATGCCAGTTATCCCTATGGATCTCGTCTGCTGGTTGGAACTTCTGTTGGTATGCGTGAGTTGGTCATTAGAGGCTCCTTAACCAGTTTGAGGCAAGAAAAAACGCGCCGCAGCAACGCTCAAAACTTTATACTTCTTTTCATGCCCGTTCACGAAATCGATCTCGCCATACTCCTGCGCAACCTTGACGACGATGCTTTCCTCGCTGAGGCGTTGCTGTTCCCGGAGGTCTCGCGGTTTGGCGACGATCCCGAAAAGTTGAGAAGAGCGGTCATCAAGAATGCGGTTCGCATTATTGAAGCTGAAGCCCTGCCACGAATCTGGACTCGACTGAAACCGGCTGACTTCGAATCCTTTGAAATCAACCTGATCCTCGATCCGCCCGAGAAGCGTCTGATCTGGCGCGAACCGCTCGATCTCAGACTTGACGTCATCCGCTGGAATCAAGGCGAAGCCGGGCACGTTGCCCTCATACCTGCACTCGGAATCGAGGTATTGAGCACGAAGTTAACTGACTTGCAGCCGAATACGGACCAGACCTCGATGCTGCAACGGCACGTGCGCGCGGAACTCCAACGCCGTGGCGCCCTCGCGAATCTTCTCAGCCTGATGTTGCTAAGCCGGACGCGCGGGTTGACGGTGACCAAAGCCTTCTTTCAGGCTGAAGTTCGCAGTCCGAAGCAAGTCATGGCCAGCGCGGGAAAGAAAAAGGACAAGAAGTCGACGCTCGAACAGACCGCGGTTGACCTCACGACGCAGAAACTCAGTCCGGCATTCGAAGTCGACCACGTAGTTGAAAACCTCGCCGAAGCTCTGGTTGGACAGTCGGCCTCGAGTGTTCTGCTGGTCGGTAAAGCCGGAGTCGGAAAGACCGCGGTGGTCCATGAGCTCGTGCGTCGCAGGGCACGGTTCGGGTTGGCGACAACTCCGTTCTGGTCCACCAGTGGCTCGCGCCTCGTGGCCGGCATGACGGGCTACGGAATGTGGCAGGAGCGCTGTGACGCACTGTGGCAGGAAGCTGAGAAAACGAATGCCATCGTGCATTTCGGAAACCTCGTCGAACTGGTAGACACGGGAAAGAGCGAACATAACACGCAAGGTCTCGCGAGTTTCTTTCGCCAGCGTTTTGCGCGCGGTCAGGCACTCGCGATTCTCGAGTGCACGCCCGAGCAATTGTCAGTGGTGGAGCGTGAAGATCCCGGCACTCTAAAAGTGCTTCGTCAATTGATGATCGAGGAGCCTTCAGTCGAAGCCGGACGTAAGATCTTGCAACGTTTCGCCAGCGAGTTTCCTCGGGAACAAGCGAGCACTAAAGGTAAAAAGAGGCGACAGCAGCAAACGCCACGTCCTGTATCACCAATCACTGATCCGGCGCTCGAGCTGGTCGATCAGTTGCATCGTCGCTTTGCCGGCTATTCGGCTTATCCCAGCCGGCCGCTACGTTTTCTCCGCGGCTTATTACAAAGCCACGCGACAGCTCAGTCTGAGATTGGCACGAGGGAAGTAATCACTGCCTTTGCCGCCGAAACCGGATTGCCGTTGTTCTTACTCGACGACAAC
>Ga0134121_10001142_pt1 | contig 25760 bp, 20 predicted proteins | sample KB301_FD_96463 | JGI IMG/M metagenome (GOLD analysis project Ga0134121, IMG submission 96463) | Terrestrial soil microbial communities without Nitrogen fertilizer from Kellogg Biological Station, Michigan, USA - KB3-0-1 | ecosystem: Environmental > Terrestrial > Soil > Unclassified ... | reverse complement strand
CGCTCCGGAGTTTTGGTGACGCGAGATTCCAGCGACTCCACGGAACTGGAACTAAACAGGCTCCCGGCTCTCATTTCATAGAAGGAGCCGAGGGAACGATTGGAACTGGCTTTGAGGGCGGTGCCGGCCACACCTTCGGCGATCCAGGCGATCGCAACGATAGAGAGGAAGGCCAGCCTCTGGCTTCGCCGCCAGTATTCGACACCACAGAAACCGGGTCTCGATACGCCTGCTGCGCGCTCAGCCGAGAGACGCGCCCGTCTTTGAGGCCGGTAGCGGCAATAGAGAACGAGAATGTACAGAAGAGCGGCCGCCAGGAAAGTCGACGTCACCAGGGATGCGGCCAGAGCTTCGTAATAGCGTTCGTCGCCGCTGACGAGCAGCCCGTTGCGCTGCGCATCCTTCGCGCGTTCGAGCCACAGCGCGGCCTCCGTGCGGTCCCCGTTCGCCAAAAGCGACTTCCCATAAAGCTCCCAGGCCTTGGCTGCACCGTCGACCCAGGGACTCGTGGCGTATGCCCAGTTGGCCAACTCGCGTTGGATGGCTGGCGGGGTATTCGGACCGATGAGCTCCGAACGGGAAACGACCAGGGAACTCACCAGACGGGGATCCTGTCCCTGCCTCCAGAACTCCGCATATCCGCGTTCGAACGCAAGGCGCGCTGCTTGCCGCTGCTCAATACCATCGAGATAATTCGCGATATCCAGCAGTTCGCTGAAGTGTGCGGACTCCATCCGGATACCGTCGTCGATTGCTCGAGCGCTTTCCGGTCTTCCGAGAATGGTGTAGATATGGCCGAGGACGATTCGCAACCACGGAGCGAAACGATCCCGCTGTGCCGCGTTCTCCAGTTCAGGAAGCAACTTTTCTGCCGCCTCCCTCGAGAATCGAGGGCGTGTAATCGAGCGCAGCCCTTCGGTTCGCGATGCTTCGGAGTAGTAGATCTGACTTGAAGGCGGAGGCTGTGGATCAGCGGGATCGAAATCGTAAGTTCGCTTGACGAGTGCGTTCGACGGGCCACCCATGGAGACTTCGACACGAAGATGGCCGTTTGCCCATTGCAGATCGGTAATCGTCTGCCCCGGAAACATCCAGCGTCCCGTCACAATACCTTTGTCTGCGTCGATGCTGCGGAGCCAGTTGTAGTGGCTGAAGTAGGCAATCGAATCGGAGCCCGCCAGTGTTTTGAATTCTGAAGGCCGGAAGCGAGTGCCGTACTGGATGTGCCAGGCGGTGGCGCCGTGGCCTCCCCTCAACTCCAACAGGAAATTGTTGATCTGCCGGACCTCAATGTCGCCCGCCCAAAGTTGCGGGACCGTCATCAGAAGAAGCCCGGCGATCAGGCCAACGACCCGGAAGCGTGATGCCATCGTCCGCACAGCATCGCATATAATCCCGTGGGGTTCGTGGGAATGATGAAGTGGGGCTTGAATTTGGCGTGCCTGGCGCTGCTCGCGTCCTGCGCGGGTAAACCCGCGTCGGAAAATGTAGAAGTGCAGAGGCATCAGAGCGCTGCAATTGACGGTGTCGTTCGCGAGATGGGAACGGAAGTCCCGATCTCCGGCGTGAACGTCTTTGTCATACGTTCTTCGGATCAGCCTCAGATTCATACGTCGACGGACGGAGATGGTCATTTCGTATTGGAGGGTCTCGATCAGGGCAGGCACCTTGTTGGACTTGTTCGTGACGGCTATGTGGTCCCGAACCGCCTCGAGATTTCCGGTTATCCGTTTCGCGTAACCACCGGACAGCATCTTTCGGGCGTTGTCTTCCATCTCATTCCGGCAGGAACCATCGCTGGACGTGTTGTGGGGCCGGATGGCAAGCCGGCACATCAAGTCGAGGTTCAACTCCTTCAGAATGTTTACGTCATGGGACACGAGCAGTGGAGCCCGATGAATCGCGGCGGCATTGCGAAGGAGACGCCCATCGACACGAACGAACACGGCGAGTTTCGCGCTATAGGAGTGGATCCTGGACGATACGTGATCCGGTTCGTTCCCCATGAAGTGACGGTCGAAAGCGTTATTCCTGGCGGCACGTCTCTCACGCCTCTTTTGTATCCCGGAGTCCGCGACATTTCCAAGGCGGGGACGGTTGAAGTAAAACCCGGAAAGGAAACCTTGCTTGAGGACGTGAAGCTGGTCAACCAGAAGTGGGGATGGATTCGGATTGTCGTGGTTAATCAGAGTGGAGAGTCTTTGGAAGACATCGGAAGCTGGCAGGTGAAGCCGCCAGGCTGGGTGGGTTCGGACTACCCGTTTGTCGAACAACGCGTCGTGAACAACTACCACGAAATTCAGCCCGACGCTCCGAGCGCCTACGACATCACAGCGATATGGTCAACGGTGAAGGGACCTCTCGCGACAAAAATGCACGCCGATTATCAAGGGGGCGATGTGAATACGAAGATGACGCTTCAGAAACCCCAAAGCTCGCTCAGCGGCAATGTCGTGCTGCAGGAGAAAGACGGGGCGACGCTTCGACCATTGACTGGGGTGGAAGTGGCGATCGGCGGCGATATCCCCTACTTCGCGCGAAGCAGCCCCGAGGGAATGCTGCTTCTTCCGGCGCTCTATCCGGGGCGATACAAGCTCGGCGCCGTTCGCGGTTTGCCGCCCGACACCTTTGTGCTTCGCGTCGCGCAGGGTGGGCGGGATGTCCTGAAGGAAGGCCTCAATGTCGAAAAAGGTGAAACGAATCTGGACGTCGTGATCGGCTCGGGTGCCGGTGTCCTTGAAGGGAACGTTGTCGACGCGAAAGGACAACCCGTACACAACGCGCTCGTCGCCCTCGTTCCCGAGGGAGCCTTGAAGGAACGCATGGACTACTACGGCGCTTACGAAAGTGCGCATACGGACCAAAACGGCTCGTTCAACATGCATGGCATCACGCCGGGATCGTATCAGGCCTACGCCTGGAGCACGGCGCCTGCATCCGGTTTCCGCAATGGGGAGTTCATGAAGCCGTTTGCCGGAAAGGGATCGCCGGTCAAAGTCGTCCTGAAGGGGAGCGCAAAGGTCGCATTGAAGCTTTTGGATTCCGCGCCGTGAAACTCTCGCTGCTCGGGCTTCTGGGTTTGTCCGCGGCACTGGCAGGCGCGCCGCAAACTCGCGTGCAGCCCAGCGCGCCCGCGAGTGTGTCCGGTTACGTGCTTGAAACCACGACCGGAAAACCTATCAGTGGTGCCGAGGTTACCGTTTACGCGCAGTCTCCCATAACTTCAAAGTCGGGGCTCGACGGCCACTTTCAATTGGAGAACGTCCCTCCCGCCTCCTACGACATTAGGGTTTCCAAGGATGGTTACGTTCTGGCCAACGGTTCTCGTCTCGGTCGATTGGTTCTCACGCTCAGCGCCGGGGAGAAGCGCACGGATCTCATCCTGCGCATGCAGGGAAGCGGCACAGTCAGCGGTCGGGTCATCGATTCCAGCGGACGTCCTGTCGTCCAGGCTCAAGTTCGTGTGTTTCGATTCGCCTATCAAGAACTGCAGCGCGACCCGTCGGGCGCGCAGGTTATTTCCGAGCGCAACACGGACGACCGTGGCGAGTTTCGGGTGTTCAACGTTCCCTCAGGCGTGTATTACGTTCTCGCTCAGCTGCCGCCGTCTTCTTCCCTGAACAGTGCTGTCCTGTATCCGGGCGAGAGAGAGCTTGCCCGAGCGCAGGCCATCGAAGTCCGCGCTGAAGAGGAAACGCGATTGCGAGATCTGACGATGCCACTGCCGATGCGAGGCACCGTTCGGCTTCATGTGGTGAACGCCACGGGAGGGTCGCTGCCTCAGGATCTGAGCATGAGAATTACGGCTGTTCCGTTCGGCTGGGATGTGATGAATACGTCTTCCACAATGGGATTGATCGCCGATGGACCGCCATCCATACGTCCTGGCGACCGGGAACTGCGTCCGAGCCTGGTCGGACCTTACGTGTTCTATACCGCGATGCAGACTGGCGTTGGCAGTGTCGCAGGCTACACGAAAGTGGATTATTCCGGCGCGGATGTGGACGTGGATTTCGTGGTCGCGAAGCTGGAAGGACAAATCAAGGGGGCCGTGCTCGTCGAGTCTCCGGACGGTTCGGCACGACCCCTGGCCGGAGCCGAGATTGAGTTTTATGGGGTAAGCGCGGAGAGCAACTTCAGTGACAAGGACGGCGTGTTCAACATCAAGGGACTTCTGAACGGCCCGTACCAATTCTCGGGCTCATTCGAGATGCCGAAGGGTTACTACGTGGTCGGCATTCGCGAGCGTGGCCGCGATCGCGATGTGATGAAGGAAGGTCTCATCGTGTCGGAGCGAACGCCCGAAGTGGAAGTGCGCGTGCGGGCAGACGCAGGTTCGCTGGAAGGGAAGATTGCAGACAGCCGCAACCGCGCGGTGCCGAATGCCGTGGTCGCGATGGTTCCCCAGTCGCTCTTGCAAACTCGCACGGACCGGCACAACACGTATCGGGTCGAGCGTACCGGGGCGTCCGGCGCTTTCGCGATTCCAGATATCGTGCCGGGAGAGTACTTGATTTATGCGTGGTCGGACCTGCCGGAGGGCGCGGTGATGGATCCGTGGTTTATGGAAAGATACAAGGGGAAGGGCTTGCCGGTGCGAGTGGCACCGGGAGGCCGGCTGAAGATGGACCTGACGATTCTGGACGAGTAGGGGAGTGCTCGAACTCTGACCACCCCGGCTCACTTCGTGAGCCACCCCTCCTCAAGAGGAGGGGATCCGGGCTTGGCACGAAAGTCGATGAACTTCTTCGAGCGTGGGACGCGCGACTGCTCGCCGGACTTTTTGTGCAAAGTCCGGGATCCGCTCACCCCGCGGCGGGTTCCACCAGAGCCGCAACCGAACCCCTGCTATTCGGCATTCTCCAGTCCGGCCCGTAGGCGTGAATCAGGTCTCGCTTGTGCTCCGCCTCCTGCAACCCGCAGGTCTGCACGATGCTGCTTCCCGTGCGGTCGGCCTCCAGCGTACACGCCAGGGCCGCGGATGCCGATAATCCCACAACTGCCTGCAGCATTTCGATGACGTAGTCCACCGTGTGTTCCTCGTCATTGAGGATGATGAGGTGATAGAGCTTTTCCTTTTCTGTTTCGGATCCCTGATCGATCTTCGGTTCCAGGACAGTTTTCGAGGTCACGGCCCTAGTCTAATCGAGATCGGTCGCGACGGAATCGAGATGTCGTATCATCTCTGGCATGGCAGGCTGTGTTGCACTGGTTGACGGTGATGCGGGAATGCGCGACGCCCTCAAGGAGTCTCTCGAGGATGTGGGCTATGAGGTTCGGCTCGCGGCAAATTCGGCTGAACTCCTGACACTCGCGCAGGAACATTCGATCGATGCGTTCATCGTGGATATCGAGATCCACGGCGAAAACGGTATCGATCTTTGCCGCCGGATTCGTTCTCTCGAAGCGCACACGCGGACGCCCATTGTCTGCATCACCGGCGTCCATTCTGCCGAAACTCTCCTGGACGCGTTCAACGCCGGAGCCGACGATTTTCTTCAAAAGCCAATAAACCTGGCGGCGCTTCTGGCCCGGCTGAAGGTCGAACTTCAGAAGAAGGATTACTTCGGCAAGCTGGAGCGCGCACGGCTCATGATGAAGCGCTACCTGTCGCCGCGCGTTGCCAGGCTTGCGGAAGAGTATTCGCAAACCGGTAAAGTTCCCGCCCCGGAAGAACGGCAGGTGTCCATCTGCTTCACGGACATCCGCGGATTCACGGCGCTTTCGGAGACCATGGATCCCGTGGAACTTTTCGCCTCGTTGAGCGCCCACCTGAGCGGCCAGATTGAAATGGTGTACCGCTATGGCGGCTATGTGGACAAGTTCAATGGCGACGGCCTCATGGCTGTGTTCGACGGTGACGAGATGGTGCAGAAGTGCTGTCTTTGCGCGCTCAGCATTATGGAAGAGACCACGCGATCGAACCCCACAGCGGGCGAAAAGTTTCCCATCGGTATTGGCATACATACGGGGCGTGTCGTGATCGGCAACATCGGCTCGCCGGAGCATCTCGATCACTCCGCGGTTGGAACCAACGTGAACCTTGCGGCGCGTCTATGCGGTTATGCCCAACCGGAAACCATCATTGTTTCGGATGCGGTGCGGCAAGTCATGGGGGACAACAAGGCCGGCCTCGAGTTCCTCGATCCCCGTGAAGTCCAGATTCGCGGAGTAAGCCATCTGGTTAAAATTTACAGACTGGCGGCTGGAAAAGCCCGCATACAATAGCGTCCCTGAACATGCTCAACCGCCGCGAATTCTTTTTTTCATCCGCCCTCCTTGCAGGTCTGCCCCTCCCGGCGGTGCCGAAATACGATCTCGTCGTTAAAGGTGGGCGTGTCATCGATCCGGGCCAGAGCCTGGATCGCGTCATGGATGTCGCGGTAAAGAATGGAAAGATCGCCGCCGTGCAGGCGAACATTCCGGCGATGGGTGCTGAAGTCGTGGATGCCACGGGAAGGCTCGTCACGCCAGGGTTGATCGATATCCATGCGCATCCGCGCCCTGGCGAATTGCCTCCGGAACGCTGCCTCGCCGCGGGCGTGACGACAGTGGTCGACGGCGGCTCACGAGGTGCTGACGGAATTCAGGACATGATCGATGTGGCGAATAAGGCCCCGAATCGCGTTCGTCTGTTGATCAATGTTTCCCGGCTTGGAAATGTGACGGAGGGGCCGGGCGAGTTGACGAATCTCGCGAATGTGGACGTGGAAGCCGCTCGCGTTGCCGTGCGTCGTCATCGCGACGTGATCGTCGGTGTGAAGGCGAGGCTTTCCCGAAATATCGCCGGCGAAAACGATCTGAAAGGACTTCGCCTGGCGCACGAGATCACTCAGCCGTTCGCCTTTCCCGTCATGATCCATATGGGCGATACGATTTCGTCGCTCCTGGACATTCTCAAGTTGATGCGGCGGGGAGATATCGTCTCGCACATGTATGCGCCGCCGCCTCACGGGATACTGGATGAGAACGGGATGATTCTCCGCGAAGTGCTGGAAGCGCGAAGCCGCGGCGTGCTGTTCGATGTGGGTAACGGGAGAAATGGACACATTACCTGGGAAGTCGCAGAACGCGCACTGCAGCAGGGTTTCATTCCGGATACGATTTCGTCGGATCTCAACGGAGCCGGCCTTACCGACCAGGTCTTCGACTTCCCGAACGTGCTGTCCAAGTTTCTGATGCTGGGAATGAGCTTGAACCAGGTGATCGCGAGAGGGACAGTCAATTCGGCGAAGTCGATTCCGGCGCTGAAGGACCTGGGAACGCTGCGGCCCGGGACGGTTGCCGATATCGCGGTGCTGGAGTTGGCGACGGGGAACTTCGAGTTTGTCGACAACATCAACGGAAAGCGAACCGGTCATCAGAAGCTGATAGCGCGTGCCGTGGTCGTGAAAGGGAAACGCTGGGTCGGACCAGGACTCGGATGACGTGTTCGTGCGGGTATCCCCTCCTAAGTTAGGAGGGGTGGCTGCGGCATCAAGAAAATGGCGCGCCAGCTCCCTAAAGCTGATAGCGCGTGCCGTGGTTGTGAAAGCGAAACGCTGAGTGGGACCAGGACTCGGATGACGTGTTCGGGCGGGTATCCCCTCCTAAGTTAGGAGGGGTGGCTGCGGCATCAAAAAAATGGCGCGCCAGCTCCCTAAAGCCGCAGACGGGGTGGTTCCGAAGCCGAAACGTTTCGGAATGCATTCTTGAAGCGTTTCGGCTTCGGAACCACTCTCTTGAGGCTTCGCCCTATCGGGCTCGCGCTTCGCGCCCGTCTGCGCCGCTAAGGAACTTGAAATTCTCTTACTGGCGCAGCCACCCCTCCTGACTCAGGAGGGGATAGGCGCTCGACCACTCTACTGTGCCCCTCGCGCGCCGCGAGGTCCTGCAGCTCCCGCATCGGCAACCCGCCGTACGCTGACATTCAACAAGGCATTGCCCCCGAAGACGCCGGTATCGCCGCGCGAACCGCCGGGTCTCACTTCCACGAGTCGAGCAAAGCCAATCTCGACGCTTGTGATTTTTCCAACGAAAGTGATGATGCGATCGCCATCGGGGCTCGTCACCTTGAACGTGACCTTGTTTCCTTCAAGACTGCCGAAGTAGATCGGCGCGGACTCTGTCTTCGGACCGGTCTGGCTGACGGTGCCGGTGACTTTGTTCCCGTCAACGTGAAGGTCAAACACCCAGGTTGTGCCGGGAGCCCCGGCGGCCTGCCATTGACCGGCAATACTGGTTTGCGCGCTGGCCTGCAGGGCCAACCCGAGTATCAAAGTAGCAAGAAGCATTCGTCTCATCCGCCGAAGTCTACCGCAGCCTGACGGAATTCATGACGCTTTGAAAGGCACGATCGTACTGCGGCATGTCCTTTGCCGGCGCCACCAGGATGAAGAACTGCAGCTCATTGTTCGTGTTCGATCGCAGCAGTGTAATGACGGTATCCGTCTCCTTGCCGCCGGCCGGGCTGTCGTTTGAAAACTCCGTCAACAGTGCGGGCGAGCCATCCACGCGGGTCTGCACGCGCGAGCGAACGACCTTTATCGTAGGATTGCTTCTCTGAAGACTTGCCAGAAATTGGTCGTTCGCCTGGTCGAGATTCCGCGCGTTCTGCGGCATGAAGACATCGACGATCATGCCGTACGCGAGGTCGCCCTTCTCGGATTGCCCGAGACTTCGCCGACAATGCCGGCCACACCGCCGAGAAGTCCGCCTTTTCTTTGCTGGGCGGCGCCGTGCCGCAGGAGCACATGTCCGATTTCGTGGCCCATGACTCCCGCGATTTGCGCTTCATTGTCTGCCGCTTCGATCGCGCCGCGGTTCACGAAGACGGGCCCGCCAGGCAGGGCGAAGGCATTGATCTCCTTGTCATCGACAATCCTGAATGTGAAAAGGAACTTGCTGGAATTCGGCGCTCTTGCAACCAGACGCTGTCCCAGAGACACGATGTAGTTATTGGCATCGCTGTTGGTGAGCAGGGCTAATTCCTTCTCCGCATCCCGGACAACACCCTGCCCCAGTTTGATGTCGTCCGCAGGATTGCCCCCACTCATGGGTTTGAGCGGAGTTCGCTCCGCCAGGACAGTAAGACTCACGGCAATCAGCGTAATCAGGAACGCGCGAACTCGCATGCCAATCCTCCGCCGAACATTTTAGACGCTTCGCTAATCGAATCTCCGAGAGAAAATTGCGCTCCTTCGCTTGATCACATTTCAAGATCCGGTCATGATTACCGTGCGCGAGCGCGTCGACGATCAGAGGACTTCAATGGCAGAGGCGAACCAATGGCTGGTCTGAGTCATGCTCCGATGCTCGGCGCGGTAACGGATACATCGATTCGTGTCTGGATACGGACGAGTTCTGCAGCAACCGTGCTCGTACAATATCAACCGATTGGGGCGGGCTGGGGAAGTCCTTCCGAAACGGCGGCACATGTCATGGCCTCAGGTGACGATTTCACAAATATCTTCTCTGTCACAGGCCTCGCTCCAGACACGGTATATGACTACCGGCCAAAGGTGGACGGAACGCCGGACACCGGCAACGCTTCGACTTTTCGCACGCTTCCCCCGGCCGGAGTGGCTGCGGCGTTTAATTTTGTAGTGGGCGCGGATACGCACGCTTCGTCAAGCTCAAGCGTGTCGCCGATCTACGACACGATGGCTGCGCACGCTCCTGCATTCATGGTGTTTTTAGGAGACCGGTTCTACAACGACGCTGGCTTAAATCCCCAACATGCGACGACAGAATCCGGATTCTGGACAGCGTACAAAAACGCTCAGGATGCCAACATGCAAGCGTTCGGGAAGTTGTACCCATTCTTTGGAACATGGGACGATCACGATTACGGGCTGAACGATGCGGGGGACACGTACCCCTTCAAAATCCCGTCCCGCGCGGCCTTCGGAAAATATTGGCCCAACCCCGATTATGTGGAGACGGATGCTGCGGTTTACTACAAATTCACTGCTGCACACTGCGAGTTCTTCATGCTGGACTGTCGATGGAAGCACGGAACGCTGGGTACCACAATGGTTGGAGCGGCTCAGCTGGCGTGGCTAAAAGCCTCACTGCTCGCTTCCACTGCGACCTTCAAGTTTATTCTTTCCTCGGTGATGGTGAACGATTTCGCAACAACGCCCGTGGCAGATGCCTGGCGCGGATTCGTGACAGAGCGCACCGATCTCTTCGACTACATCAAAAACAATAACATCCGAAACGTCATCTTCCTGTCTGGAGACCAGCACTGGACGGGCGTTTTCCTGATGGACCACAACGTCTATCAGTGCGGTGACAATGTGCGCGGGTTTTACGACATCTCGGCAACGCCCATGTCGCCAGATTTCAGGCCGAAGACGACCAGCAATAATTATCAGGTGCTCTACAAAAACGATGCGGCAATGTATTACGGATTTATTCGGGTGACGATCGCGGAAGTGGTGGCCGAGATCAGGCAGGGAACGGCCGGCACGCTGGTGTATTCCCTCTCGATCCCCAGTTACAGCGAGCACAAACGGACGCTAACTTCAGGAAATTTTGCCAGGAGATAAAGGCTATGGCTACGAACGCGGTTTATCAAAAGCCAGGGACTGCAATTGTTTTCACCGAGACCGGGGGATCCGCGACGTTCACGCCCAGGAATGTCGCTAACGGCGCGGGCCGGGTATCCACGAAATATGACCGCGGGTCTGGCGCCCTCCCGATGCGCTTCAAGATGGAAGCGACCTTCAAGGCGCAGGCGGCGTGCACGATCGGGCTGCCGGCACGGATCTATGCCTACTCCTTCCAAAACGGCGCAGCCGCAGCCGATTACGTAGCAGACGCTGCAGTTTCCGCGGAAACACAGTTCGCCAATTTCCAGCTGATCGGCTCCGTGTATGCAAGTTCCAGCGCCGTCGGACCATTTTTCGGAAGCTGGGATGTGGTCTTGCTCGGGCAATACATCGTTGTGGGAATGTGGAACGCTTCCGGGCAAGCGCTTACAAACGTAAACGGCGACAACAAGATCACACTCACGCCGATCTTTGAAGACATACAGGCGGCAACCTGATATGGCATTGGTTCAGGTTAATAATCACCTTTGGTTGCCTAATCGTTCGCTGAAATTCGGGGCAGCGCCATCGAACAGGCTATCCGTATCCGCTGCACCCTCCATCAATTCGAAAGCTCCGCTGTCTGCGGCGGTGTTGTTGAGGCCGAACGGGAATTCGGTTGCGGCTCGGGGAATCATTGCCAAGCGTCAATCCGGTGTGGCGGGGTGGTTCTTCCAGGGAACGACGGGTTCCCAGATGCAACTGACGATGGATTGGACAGTGGATGCAGGCTTTGTTTGCTCTGATGGCGATCCCGTACTTGCAAAAAAAGGGCAATGGGTGTGGTGCCTTTTTAGTGCAGATCCGTCCGCCTCTCCTACCTGCCACATCTATTCCGCGGTTGTTGATTTTGTGAAACCGATGACGGTGAGAGAGTCCTCCTACTCGACAGCAACGAACGGAAGCGGAACTCCCGGTAACGATAGCGCTGCAGCACTATCTATCGGACAACAGAGTAGTGCGAATACCGGAGCGTTCCCAGGGGATATCGCTCTGGCCGCAATTTGGGGACGGGCGCTGTCAGCACAGGAATTCAACTGTTTCATCAATCGACCTTTTCCGGCAGGTACGTTGGGGTATTGGCTGCCGGGAGACAACGGTATTCCGGCTGGAGCAACTCAATGGGATCTTTCCGGAAACGGAAACCATGGCACTCCCACAGGGTTGACAGTGGAATCTGGTCCGGCCGGCAATGCGCCGATCGAGAATCGCACCCATTCTTGGCTTTCTGTTCCTGGAGCCGCCGCTACCGAAAATCCTGCCATAAGGCGCTTCGGCGTAAGCCAGCCACTAATCTCTAAACAACGTGGAGTGAGGATATTCTAGATGGCGAATCATATTTCGCATGCGTCTCTGCCGTTCCCCGTTAAAAATGCGCGCTTTACGGTCCTCGTGCCATTCCTTGACGCGGGCGGCGATCCGACGGATCCGGCGACTCCGGATACGGAAGTCAGCCAGGACGGCGGCCCCTTCGCCGACGCGGCCGAAGAAGTCTCGACCATCAGCGGTTCGAACGGCCTCGGGTTCATTACGCTCTCCGGCGCGGAAATGAACAACTCCGCGGTGGGTGTCTGCTTCAAGGTCGGGAGTGGCCCGAAGGCCACTCTAATGACGATCAGCCCGAGACTGCTGCCCGTTCTGTCGCAAGGAACAGCATCGGCTGGTGCGGCCGGTTCGCTTACCTTGAATCCAATTCTTGCCTACGATATCACCGGCATGATTTTGCGCACGAACGGGGGCGCAGGCGGAGGCGGCACGGGAGGCGCGAACAATCAAGCGCGTCTCGTCACGGCATATAACACGTCGACCGGAACGGCGACGGTCCAGCCGAACTGGGAAACGACTCCCGACAATACGACCACCTACGACGTTCTCTATACCGAAATGGCGGTGAGCTCGCCTAACGGGATCGTCACCACGCAAACGGAGTGGAATAACATCGTTTCACGGCTGGACGTCGCTATTTCCACGAGGCTGGCGACGGCGAGCTATACCGCGCCAGACAATGCAACAATTGCGTCCATTGCAGCGCTGGTCGCGGCCTCAGCGATTCGCGCCGCAGTGGGGCTTGAAGGCGCGAATCTGGACGACCGGCTGGACGCACTGCCCACAAACGCCGATTTGGCTGAGGCCCTGACGACGCTAATGGGCACCGCCCTGACCGAGTCCTATGCCGCTCAAGGCGCAGCGCCGACTCGTGACCAGGCCTTGATGATGGTCCTGCAGATTCTCACGACGTTTTCGATCACGGACAACCTCAACGGCACGTCTACGTTGACGGTCAAGAAACTGGACGGATCGACAACTGCAATGACAATGACGCTTAACGGGGACGCTTCGACGCCCCCTACATCCAGCATAAGAGCAACGTAGATGGCAATAAGTTCGATTGTGGGGAGGGGATTCGGAGCGTGGGGCTCGACCGGCCTGACCGTCACGCGCGGTTATGGGGGCGCCAGTATGCCTGTCCCTGAGCGGCATTCCGTTGTCGGACGCGGATGGGGGGCATGGGGCTCGACGGGCCTGATCACCACGCGCGGCTACGGGATCCCCATCGTGCCCGCTGGCGCTGGCCCTGAGGACCTTCATTGGTCGGCTCGCCCGATAGCGGATGCATCTATTGAAATGACTGCCCTATAACGCCGCAATATATAGCGAACGCTGGTCAATTGTTGGGTCGGCATCCCGGACTTGTGAAATCTAAACGTTCCTCGGCAGAGTGACGGAATGCCGGTTACTCAACAACTTGACGCCGGCTGGAGTGACCCACCCGTACAGGCGCTCTAGCCACAGGAGACGGCCTGTACAATGCGTCACGCGATTGCGATTTCGGCTTATGATCGAGGAATGCCGGTCTCCGTAAACGTACAGGCTGTTAACCCCCGCAAGTTGGCCGCAGTGCGCCGCGAGGTCGCGCCCGGCGCGGTTGGCGCGGCGTGGGGGCCCGCGGTGGGCAAGGTTTGGGATTTCATTCGCAGCCAGGTGGGCCTGTGGACTGACGGCCACAACATCTTTCTCTACCACCACCCGACGCAACCGGGTTCACCGATACTGTGCGACTTCGGCGTCGAGGTCACGCGCACATTTGAAACTACGGGTGAGGTGTACTCGACCGAAACGCCAGGGGGCGAAGCTGTCGTTGTCGTCTACCGCGGGCCGTACAACCGCATGAACGAGGCGTACGACGCGATCGAAAAATGGATGGCGGCGAACCGGAGGGAGTCCGCCGGGCACTCGTGGGAGATCTACGGAGATCCGACGCCGGATCCGGCCAACACTGAGACGACGGTTGTGCACCTCCTAAAGTAGCGTTCGGAGCTGACGGCAAGCACCTCGTGCGAGGAGATCCGATTACAGCGTACGACGGACCTTCTGGCGTCAGGATGACTGTTTTTTGCCACGGACCGGCGAGATAGACCCGGGCTTCTTCTTTGCCGTCTCCATTGAGATCTTTGAAAGTCGAGACATAGCCAAACTCCAATGGGTTTCCACCCTCGAGGTGCACGATCACGAAATAGCCATCGATGGTTACGACCAGAACTTGTCGCGCAGTTCGAGTTCCTGGAGTGGACGCCGGACAATCATTTGAGACATTGGAGCTTTGTTTCTAGCGATTCCTGGCAACAAGTTGCTGTTTCCGAGACAATGCATGCGATGAGCAAGACTCACAGGGTCGTTTTGTTTTTCACGCTGTTCGGCGCGGTCGGTCTCACCTTTGGGGCAAAGAAGCCTTTCTCGGTAGTCGAGGCGACGATTCCGGAAATGCAGATGGCCATGAAGGACAAGCGTGTGACGTCGCGGGAGTTGGTGATTCAGTATCTGGTTCGAATCGGCATGTACGAAGACAAGCTGCACGCCGCAATCACGGAAAATCCCGATGCTATCCGGGAAGCGGAGGCGTTGGATCGCGAACGGGCGCGAGGAAAAGTGCGCGGGCCGCTGCATGGAATTCCGATCGCACTGAAAGACATCATTCAGACGACAAACATGCCGACGACTGGAGGGGCGCTCGCGTTCCAGAATTACGTTCCCCCTTACGAAGCCACGCTGACGAAAAACCTGCGCGAGGCGGGCGCCGTCATCATTGCGAAAACGAGTCTTACAGAACTTGCAAACTGGGTGGCGACCGGGATGCCAACCAACTACAACGCCATTTCCGGATTCGGTATGAATCCCTACGACCCCCGCCGAGATCCCCGCGACACGACGCCTGACGGCAGGCCGGTGCTCGCAGCCGGTGGATCGAGTTCGGGCGTCGGTACGGCGGCGAACCTCTGGGCCGCGAATGTGGGAACGGAAACGTCAGGATCGATTCTCAATCCGGCGAGCGCGACGATGCTTGTCGGAATCAAACCGACCGTCGGACGCATCAGCCGTTATGGAGTCATTCCGATCACCGCGGACCAGGACACCCCCGGCCCAATGGCGAAGAGCGTCACGGACGCCGCCATCCTGCTCGGCGCTTTGGAAAGCGCTGAACCAGACCCGAACGATGCTGCAACGAATCGATGCATGCCCCCGCCGCGGCGTGACTACACGAAGTTTCTGAAATTTGACGGATTGAAAGGCGCGCGCATCGGAATCCCGCGAGGGGGGCCGCAGAATGCTGCTGCGGCGCGAGTGATCGAAGAAGCGATCGAGGTTCTCAAGCAGAAGGGGGCCTTCATCGTCGACCCGGCGAATATTCCCAGCACAATCGATCAGGATACTCAGAAGAACGTGCTGCAATGGGGCATCTGTGCCGGCGTCGATGGCAGAAAGGGGAACGATGCCAATTGCTCTTCTGTGTTCAAGTACGGAATGAAGCGTGACTTCAATCGCTGGCTCGCCACGCTCGGGCCGTCGGCACCTGTGAAGACGCTCACCGAGCTCCGCGAGTGGAATCAGAAACACGAGCCGGCCGGCGCTATCAAGTACGGACAGGCCCAGCTCGACATCTCGGATGAAATCGACCTCGAAGCGGATCGCGCAAAGTATGAACAGGATCGCGCGAAGGACATCGCGTTGGCCGGCCCGCACGGGATCGATGAGGCGATGGCCACTTATCGCCTCGATGCACTGCTCTTCACCGGCAACGCGGGCGCTGCGATCGCTGCAAGGCCCGGCTATCCTTCAGTGGTTGTCCCTTTTGCGCTCGTAGCAAACGCAAACCCGCAAGCCTTCGCCGCAGGCTTCGATCCAAAGCCTGCACCCTTGGGCATTACATTTACCGGCATGGCTTGCAGCGAACCGCGGCTTATCGAGCTCGCCTATGCTTTCGAGCAGGCGACGAAGCGCCGCGTTCCATCGGCGTCCATCCTATAGGTCTGTCCTGGAGCGGACGCCAGACAACCGTCTCCGGCGTCCGAGATTGGTTCTCGATGCGGGACTCGACCTCGCTGTGACTTACTTCAATCACACCCGGCAGCGTCACCTGCTTTGAAAAGCGCGCTAAATGGAGAGGAGACTCTCTCGGCGGGAGTCTCCCCTGCGAAGCTTCGGAGCATCGTGCTCCCTCAGTCGAGCCGTCCTGGCTCTATATCGGCCTTCCCTGGCCACTCGCCGTTCTGGCGACGCTTATACAGAGGCACGGACCGTGCCAATGCGCTCCTATTCCTAACCTGTTGATTGCACACAGTGGACTGTCCAGTTTAGGAACTCGTTGCCAAAATTGGTCACTGGAGGTTGCCATTTTCGGCACCAATGGCAGATTAGGGCTCGCCATCAAAGCCGCTCTGCAACATCCATTTATCCGCGCGTTCATGGTAGCGCAGGATGTAAACCGCCACTTCGGAGCTCCACGCGAAATTACTTGAGCGGCTGATTCAAGAACTTCGCCAGTCGATAACCCGCCAATGCCGCTCGCGAATTGCTCGCCGGACGGTTCGTCGCAGCTGAGAACGTATCGCTTGCCTTCAGCCCTCACCAGAAAGCACCGCGCATCGGGCTTGCGCCATTCTCGTTCCCACACATAGATTCGATACCCGACACCGAGGGCGAGGAGGGAACCTTCATGAATGAATACAATTTCCGAACGCGGAAGTTCTATCCGTGTTCAAGGATGACGACGGCGTTGAAGGTCATCCGAAACTAAGGCGGAACGTCTGCATGACCTTCGTCACACATAGCGAGCCTGATGCTCCAACAAGGGGAAAACATCACCTACGTAAAAGATCAGATGGGGCACCACTCAATTTTGGGTCAGCGTGGATCTCTTCGGCCAAGTTCGTGGCGGCGTGGACCAAGGTGATAAACCTGGACCGAATCGACGTCTCGTGAACATCCCAGTGGTCGTTGCTGTTGTGGATTTCATCGGACTAGCAGAGGAAACCTGGTGGGGTTCGTTGGGGAGGATGGACTTCACTTGGTTCCGTTTTTGAGTTCCATACCTTCGCGCATCTCGTCCGTCGCACGCTTTACTATAATGTCGCCGGCCTGAAGGGGGCCTATTACCCGAATGAGATCACCGTCCGCTGCGCCTTTCTGTACGTTCACCCATTCCGCACGGCCATTCTTGGAACGTACAACAAATGTGCGCTCTGTCGTGGTAACGACACTTGTCCTGGGCACAAACACACCTTGTTCGGAACTATGCACGGGCCATCGGACTGAAGAATACATGCCAGGGGCGAGGGCTTGGTCTTTGTTGGTAACATCCAACTCCACCGCCATCGATCGAGTTTTCGGGTCCAGAGATCCAGAAATCCGAGCAACTGTTCCTGAGAACATGCGTTCGCCATAGGCGGGAACCTTGAACGGAACGCTGGCCCCTCTGACAATACCGGCGACATTCTCCTCTGGTACCGAGACGATGAGCCGCAGTTTCGAAAGCTGTTGAAGGACAAGCAGGGGAGTGTTCAAGTTGGGACCAACCAAGGCGCCAGGATGAACGAGCCGGTCCGTCACAACACCGTCGAATGGTGCCATCACCCGAAGATATCCCGCCATTTGTTGGATCGCGCGGAGCGATGCCTCGGCTGCGGCCTTCCCGTTCCTTATCCCTTCTATTGTTGCCCGCTGCGCCTGAATGTTGCTTTGTTGGGATTCGACGCCGGCGCGCTGGGCCTCTACCGAACGGAGAGCGATGTCGAGTTCGTTTTCGGAGATTGCGCCTGCGGTCTGCGACGCAGCCTTCAGTCGATCGTAGGTGGACTGCGCTGAAGCCAGCGTGGCCTTTAAGGACGCCAGTGTGGATTCCAGGGCTGCGAGTTTCGATTCTGCCTGAAGCCGGTCGCCCTCGGCGATCTGAACCCTGGATTGCGCTTCTGCAACCTGCGCCTGCATTTCCGGAGCAACCAACTCGACTAGCAGGTCTCCCGCTTTGACGACGCTGCCGCGGTCCACCAGTACGTTCTCGACGAAACCGTTGACCCGTGCATGAACGCTGACGCTCAGGTACGGCTGAAACTCTCCGGGCAGATCGATGATTCTGGAAGCGGCCTTTGCAACGGCGGGAACCAGCTCAATGGTTTGCGCCCATGCCGCCTGCTGAAGACCAACTCCAGCGAGAACTGTTATGAGCAAGTAGTGCTTCATGTTTCTCATCCCTCTGACTCCGAAGCGGGGTCGTAGTATGCACTCTGCTTATCCAAAGGATTTAGCGAAGGCGATTTGAAGGAACCCTTTGCCTGCAGAATGGCGTAGATCGAAGGCAATATCGTGAGGGTGGCAAATGTCGACAAGAGAAGTCCTCCGATAACCGCACGGCCAAGCGGAGCCGCCTGCGCTCCACCTTCACTAACGCCGATCGCCATCGGCATCATGCCGAAAATCATCGCTGACGCAGTCATCAAGATCGCGCGGAGACGGCCCGTAGATCCTTCAGTAATCGCATCCACCAGCGGTACCCCTTCCTGTCGGTGTTGTTCCGCGAAGCTCACCAGGAGAATGGAGTTAGCCACGGCAATACCGATTGCCATGATTGCACCCATGAACGACTGGATGTTGAGTGTCGTACCCGTGAGACGCAGGGCGAGCAACACACCGCAGAGTACTGCTGGAATCGTCAGGACGATCGCTAGCGCCAATCTCATGGACTGAAAATTCGCTGCGAGAACCAGAAAGATGATCGCGATAGCCAGCAGCAGGCCAATACGCAAACCGGAAATCGTCTCCAGGAGCGGGGGAATCTGCCCGCGGAACTGAACACTGACGCCACGCGGCGGAGCTCCGGCGTTTGCAATAGCTTTATTAAGATCCGGTACCGCTTGACCGAGTGTGATGCCATGCAGGTTTCCCGTAAGACTGACGACACGCTGACCGTTGTAGCGCTCAATGAGTCCTGGCATCGTTCCGGGCTTGAGTGTTGCAACGTTCGTTAGTTGCGTGTCTTGCTGACCGTTTTTCATGATCGGCAAGCTCCCCAGAGCATCAATGCTCTGATTTCGGTTTTGCGGGAGCTGCACCTGGATTTGAAAGGCCTGTCCTGAATTGGGATCGCGCCAGTAGTTTGGTTGCGTGAAGCGGGAGGACGATGTTGCAGGGACGACCGAACGTGCAACGTCGGCCATAGTGAGGCCAAACTGGCCGGCACGCTCGCGATTGATGTTGATATCCATCGTCGGGTAGTTCTGTTCCTGGGCATACTGCAGATCGCGCAAGAAGGCGAGCTTCGCCAACTCCTTGTGGATCTTCTGGGCGTACGTGTAGTCGTCTTGAAGACTCACTCCCAGCACGGCTACTTCGACGGGTGTTGGGGATCCAAATCCCATGACCTGGCTCACAATGTCGGCCGCTTCGAATGACATTCGGGCCCCGGGCAGTTCTCGATTGAGGCTCTCTCGGATCCGTTCCTTCAGATCCTCGCCTCGCAGTGTCTTCTCTTTGAGAGACACCTGAATGATGGCTTCTCCCGGACCGCTCGTGAAGAGGTGAATCAAATTGACGGGATAGCTCGGAGGCTGTACTCCCAGAAAGTCGCTGGTGATCTCGACGTTGCCTTCGCCCGCCTCTTTCTTGATGACATCAAGAGCCTTGAGAACGTTGCGCTCCGTCTCTTCGATCCTCATCCCTGCTGGCATGCGAAGTCTGATGCGAATCAAGGGTGCGTTGGCGTCCGGAAAAATCTCGGTCCCCATGCGGGGAAGGAATATATAGAGAAGTCCGAGGGAGGCGACGAGATACCCGGCAACAAGGAGCCATCGTAGTCGCAACACGACCTGAAGGTAGTTCCTGTAGAGCGTGCGCAATTTTCCAAAAAATCCTTCTCCTTCTGCGACATGACGGCCGCTTCGGATTAACCACGTGGAGAACACCGGAACAAGGCTGCTGGAAAGGAGGTAGGACGAGATCATCGAGAAGGCGACAGCCAAAGACAAGGGAACGAAAAGTTGCTTGGAAACCCCACTCATAAAGAACGAGGGAAGAAATACGGCGAGCACGCAGAGCATGGATAGAAATCGGGCGACGGCCGTCTGTTGAGAAGCCTGTAGCACGGCTCGCGCGCGATTGACACCGGGCTTCATTTGCGTGTGGATATTCTCGATCGATACCGTCGCCTCATCGACGAGAACGCCAACAGCGAGAGCTAATCCGCCGAGCGTCATGATGTTGATCGTCTGTCCAGTTGCCCAGAGTGCAATCACGGCCGCGAACAACGCGAACGGGATGTTCATCACAACAATGAGCGCGCTGCGCCAGTCTCGTAGGAAGAGTAAAACCATGAGGCCGGTCAGAATCGCTCCGAGAAGGCCTTCGGTCACGAGATCTCGAATCGCCGTGGAAACATAACCGGATTGGTCGAATTCCAGGCGAACATCCACATCTTCCGGAATGGCGCTCTTGAACTTAGGGATCGCTGCCTTCACGCGATCAATGACGGCCAACGTCGAAGCGTCGGCTCTTTTCGTAACCGGGATGTAGACGGTTCGCTTTCCATCGACGTGGGCGTAGGCGGTGATGATGTCTGTGCCGTTTTCGATCGTTCCTATATCCCGAAGGTAGATTGTGGTTCCAGATACAGGCCGGATCGGAGTGCTCAGCAGCTCTTCCAGATTGCCGCCGAGTGTTGCATTCGTTCGTGCGATCCGGTTGGTTTCTCCTGTCCACATATTGCCGGAGGGCATCACGAGCGTTCCATTGCTGACCGCCGTAATCGCTTCTTCGGGCGAAATCTGATATTGGCGAAGTTTGTCCGGATTGAGTGTGACGACGATCGATCGCTGATTTCCTCCGAAAGGCGGAGGTGCGGACACGCCTTCGAGCGTGGCAAAGAGGGGCCGAACCTGGTTCAACGCCATGTTCTGCAACTCGCCCTGAGTGTAGTTGTTGCTGCTGAAAACGAGTTGTCCCACGGCAACGCTTCCCGCGTCGAAGCGCGTAACGAAAGGGGGTACGGTGCCTGGAGGCATGAACGCGCGGGCTCTGTTCACGTAGCCTATTGTTTCTCCCATGGCGGACGCCATATCCGTCCCTTGGTGAAACACGAGTTTCATCAACGCGGCCCCCTGGATGCTCTTGCTTTCGACGTAGTCGATTCCCGTGATGTAGAGGAAGTGATACTCGTAATAATAAGTGAGGGACCCTTCCATCTGCGCGGGGTCCATACCGCCGTAAGGCTGAGCCACGTATATGGCCGGATCACCGACCTGCGGGAAGATGTCCACCGGCATGCGTCGGACGGCCATCAGTGATCCCAGGGCAACTGCGATGAGAGCAACGACGATGGTTAGGGGGCGACTGAGCGCTAATAGGACGAAACGCATGAATCGTGGCTCCTAATTCCTGCTCATGGAGCTGTACTCGTGAGAAAAGGCTGAAGGTCGCCCGTTGTTGCCGCCAGGGAGAGTAATGCTCGCCACACGCCGAGCCGCGCGAGACTGTTATCAATCTCCGCTTGTGTCAGCAGCCGCTGGGTATCGGCAACCTCAACGATGGTGCCGAGGCCGGCTTGATAGCGGGCTGTGGCCTGCTGATTCGCCGCCGTCGCGGCTGACACCACAGCCGGCGTGTTTGCTGCTATGTTTCGCGAGCCTTCGAGCGCTGCTTCTGCGGCGTTGCGGCGCGCCGCCAGTTCGGTGGTGATTTGCAGGTAGCGGGCAGTTTCAGCACGGATCGTTGCAGACTGGCCTGCCTCTCGCGCATGAATCGACGGCAGATCGAAAACTGGAAACGTCACGGTGAAACCCAGCGAGTAGTTCTGTGTGTCTGGGGCCAGTCCATTCACCCCACCGGCTCGTGCGCCGTCGAGCCGTGCGCCGGTGCCGCGCGCATAGGCAGAGGCTTGTGTAAAAAGTCGTGGAACATAGGACTTCTCCAGAACGCGAAGATCAGCCTTTTTTTGTTCGATGACCGCATTCTGTTCCGCGGCGATCGGATTTTGAGAAAGCTGTCCAGCGCTGGACGGTGGAAGCGATTGTTCTGGCGGAAGCTGAAGCAGCTTCGTCGCCGAAACGACGATTTGTTGAGGAGTGGTCCCTAGAAACTGGGCGAGCAGCGCCCGCGCAATGGCCTCCGCCTGCTGTGCTTGTGCGAGCTGCGTGCGGGCCGCAGCAAGTTCAGCGTCCACGCGCGATGCGTCCGCGCCAGGCCGCAATTGCGCGTCCGCCTGTGCGCGAACGGTCTTCGACACAGACTGCGCTCGATCTATTCCGGCTTGCGCTGCGCGAACGGTCTCCTGTGCGGCAACCAGTGTCAGAAATGCATCGGCGGTCGAGACCGAGACCTCGAATTGCGTGCGCTTGAGCGTCGTTTCCGTTCTCGTCCGCGAAGCGGTCGCAGCCGATACGTTTGCCTTGCGTAGCCCGAAATCAAAGGGTTCCCAAGTAACCAATGCGCCCACCCCGCTACTCCAAACACTGCCCGCATTGTTGGAACCAAGAACCGGTCCAGAGATCGAGGGAATAACGGATTGGGGCAACAGAAGCCCGAATACGTTATTCCGTGTAGCGCGGTTGACCTGGGCGATGGAATCGATCTTTGGCAGATAGGCTGTCCGGGCTAGTTGTATTCCCGCTGCTGCTGCCTCGATCTGCTCCTGAGACACGGTTATCGCGGGATAGTTCTGGAGCGCATTCTGCACCGCCTGCTGAAGTGTGAGACCCGGCGTTGGAGTCTGTTGCGCCTGCATACTTGCGGCAACGCTCAGGAGTATGGAAACTGCCAGCGTCTTGATTGGCTTGAGGTGTGTTTTGGGAATGTGCATGGACGGTGGAGCTTTCCATACATTTCATTAAGGAGTCCTGAACCGAACATGAAAATCCGTTCAGAATGGTGGGAGGTGCTTACAGAGTCGGTTCCAGCGGCAGTTCCACTCTGAGGGTAGTTCCCGATCTGTTGCTCTGGGCGGTAACGGTGCCTCCGAAGGCAACGCAGATGGATTTTACGATCGCCAACCCCAAGCCAGTGCCTCCAAGTTGTCTGGAGCGGGCTTTGTCTACCCTATAAAACCGTTCGAAGATATGGGGCAGCGCTTCTTGCGGAATACCTGTTCCGCTGTCGCGGACTTCAAGCACGGCACTCTCACCGGACCTGATGCTTGAGACACGAATCGATCCGCCGGGCGGCGTGTACTTGATCGCGTTATCGACGAGATTCACGACGATTTGCTTTAGGCGGATGGGGTCGCCTTTGACGAGCAACGGCTGTGAGCCATCGAATCCCAACTCGATGCGCTTTTCGAAAGCTAACAGGTGCATCTGTTCGACTGTACTCCGCGTCATTTCCGAGACGTCGAAGAGCCGGAGTTCCACCAGCGCTTCCCCGGCCTCCAGCCGTGTCATCTCCAGGAGTTGTTCGACGATTCGGGAAAGGCGTTCCGTTTCCTCCAAAGCGCTGCCCAGAGTCTCTCGCAATTCGGGCGTTAGCGTGCTTGTGTTGAGAGCCGCTTCCAATTCGCCGCGAAGGATCGCCAGTGGCGTTCGGATTTCGTGCGACGCGTCCGCGGAAAAGCGATGGACGTGTTGGAACGACTCATCGAGGCGAGCCATCATTCGATTCAAGGACGTGGCGAGCTTCTCCAACTCGTCTCCCGTTTGAACTTCCGGCATCCGCTCGTTCAGGTTGCGGGAAGTGATCTTTTCCGCTTTTGAGGCGATTTCATCTAAAGGTCTCAATGCCTTTCGCATCAGGAGGTATCCGCCTCCAATAGAGGCTCCTACGATCAAAGGAAACGCTGCGGCGAGCGAAAGCAGAAAGCTGCGCAGCACACCCCCAACCTGATCATGTGGTGCACCGGCTTGGATCCCATAACGGGTCGTAGTGGAATCCGAGTACGTCATGCCATAAATGAGAACTCTCTTGCCGTCCGGCAGTCGTTCTTCGCGCCAGGAATCTGGTTCGCCCAGACGCGCTGCGGGAATTCGAGATGGATCGAACGCTCCGTTTTGCGGCGGCCCCGATTGATAAAGGATACTTCCGTCCGCGCGTGTCACCCGAAGGAAGTGGCTCGTGATCCGAGGCGCAAAGTGCTCTTCGATTTCATCCTTAACGTAGGCGTCACCTGTTTGATTGATCTTTTTCAGGAGGGCTTCCCCAATTGTAGCCGCCTCTTTGGAGAGGGCTTCACGAAGGCTGCTTTCGAGAAACCGATCAAGCGTGAAGTAAATGAAGCCGCCGAACAGCACGAGCAGGGCTGTGAGTAACGCCGCATACCATACGGTTAGCCGGAAACGGATCGAGCGCGTGTTCATTCCGCATCCTTCCCCATGATGGAGTACCCAACTCCCCGTGTCGTTCGAATGAGTTTTTGATCGTTGTCGCCAATCTTCTCCCGGAGATGCCGCACGTAGACGTCGACGATATTCGTTGCGCCATCAAACCCCTGGTCCCAGACATGTTCGAGAATCATGCTTCGCGAGAGAACCCGATCGCTGTTGGCCATGAGGTACTCGAGCAAAGCGTGTTCCTTCGCAGAAAGGTCGATCCGTTTTCCGTTCCGGCGCACCTGTTGAGTGAGTCGATCCAGTTCGATATCCCCAGTACGAAGGATCCCTTCTCGGCGGGCCGTTCCTCGCCGCAACAGCGATTTGACCCGTACGATGAGTTCGGCCATTGCGAAAGGCTTCGTTAAATAGTCATCCGCCCCCGCTTCGAAGTGGCTGACTTTGTCTACGACTGCATCTCGCGCGGTCAATATGATTACGGGAACATTAGGGTTCAGACGGCGGACTCTGCGCAGAATCTCGCTACCGCTCATTTCGGGGAGTTGTAGGTCTAGGACCAAGAGGTCGTAGTCGTACTGACTGGCAAGCTCCATGCCCGCACGCCCGTCTCGTGCCGTGTCGACACTAAAGCGTTCGGCAACCAGTGCGCGTTTTACGAGCCTGGCAAGTTTCTCTTCGTCCTCAACCAGAAGCAGCCGCATCGTATCCTCGGTTCATTCTTCTATACACTAATCGGATAAATCGCAATAATCGGGGAGCGCAAACCAAAGTTCCTGGAGACGTTTCAAAATAATCGCTCAGCGGATCGGGCGGGCACCATTTGCTTGACATGATTCACGGGGCCGGTCGGGTCGCGGTTAACTTCGCCGGTGGTGACGTTGAAGAATGCTACGCCGGCGCCGTAGTGTAGAGCCACGGTAGCAGAGATCTTCACGAAGCGCTTTTCCGCTTGAGTCTAGGCAGCCTCAAGCGGAAATCGGCAGCGATAGTAACAACTCCGCCCCGCCATCCTTTCGATCTGATAGCGCGACGTCACCTCCATGAGCTCGGACTACGGCGTCCACAAAAGCGAGCCCAAGGCCGCGCCCACGTGATTGCTTTCCCTTGACGAACCGATCGAAGGCATGTTGTCGGACGTCGGGAGAGAATCCCGGTCCGTTGTCTTCAATTCTCAGCAGAGCTCGGTTCCCGGTGAGACTAAGTCGTATTCGAATCCGGCGATACGCCCACTTTGCGCCAAATCATGCCGCAAAGCGCATATTCGACATTCAGCGGCAGGAGGCTGCCCAGCTCCGGCAACAAACGGGCAACCAAGAATCCTCAGCCAACGATCAAGTCAGCTAAGTCTAACTGGGAGGCAGGGATTCGAACCCCGATAAGCAGATTCAGAGTCTGCGGTCCTACCGTTGGACGACCTCCCAATAACGAGCGCAAAAAAGGGTAACAGAAACAGAGGGGATAGGACAATATCTCCTCATGACTGGTGTCGGTAGCAAATGATCTGTCCGGTGGTTGTAGCAAATGAAATGTCCGGTCTGAGAGGCAGGGGGGAAGTAAGGTCGGGTCCACAGAGGTTAGATGTGGATGGCGTTATATCCGTCCCGGG
>Ga0134121_10001141_pt1 | contig 25783 bp, 20 predicted proteins | sample KB301_FD_96463 | JGI IMG/M metagenome (GOLD analysis project Ga0134121, IMG submission 96463) | Terrestrial soil microbial communities without Nitrogen fertilizer from Kellogg Biological Station, Michigan, USA - KB3-0-1 | ecosystem: Environmental > Terrestrial > Soil > Unclassified ... | reverse complement strand
TCGACGGCTGCCGCTGCACTCCGCCGGAGCGCACGTAGGCGACGGCGCGGACGATCTCCAGCGGCACGCCGAATTCCCTGCTGGCGCGCTCGTACGACGCGCTCAGGTCCGCGGCGTTTGCGATTGCACCAAACGACGCGAATAACGCGATGGCAACGGAGACCGGCTTTTTCAACATGCAAACCTTCCCTTCCTTGGACAAGGAGATGTTAGGACGGAATTAAAACACGTCGGGAGCTGAGCGGCAAGCTTCGATGACCTGCGGCCGGCGGCTCTAAGCCGGTGCATTCCTGGTGGGCCTTGTAGAACAGATCGGCCGGGACGGTCGGGACCCCGTGGAGGGTGATGAGGTCGTTGTCGGCACGCGGCCGCAGCTCCTCGTTGCCGAGCGCCACGAAGCGCGGTCCTATATAGGTGCTATATAGGTGCTAGGTGCTATATAGGTGCCAGCGACCTATTGGAGAATCCTTGTGGCGATCCGAAGAAAGTCGCCTTGAGGCACGCCCTGAAGGGCTCAGCATGGCGGCTCCTCGGTCTGTGAGGCCCCTTGCCTCACCCTTCGAAGACACCTCCGGCCAGCCATCCGCGCTCGCGGTGGAGAATGGCCCTCGGATCGGGCGGACGGCGGTCAAAGAACGTCGCCGGCGGCGCTATCCGGCGACGAAGGGCAGCGCTGGGGGGAAGCTGCCTGCTGGGAATGGCGCATCGCGGTCTCCGGCTTTCAATCTCTCCGCCGCGGTTCTGAAGGCCGAGACGAACCAGGAGAAGCCTTCGTAGAAGGCTCTCCGCGCAGCCCTGGTGAAGCCGTGGAGGAGCGGCGCCGGGGAGCGCGCGAGCTTCGCGGGACGGTGGAGAGGATCTTTGGCGAGAATCGCCTGGACTCCGAGGATGCCTTCATTCGACTGCCGCCGCCGAAGAGCGGCGGCCTCCTCAATGGAAGCCACCAGAGTGGCGACGCGCTCCCGGGCCATTGGGGTATACTCGCCGGCACGAAATCACGGTTGAGGAGCCTGGGCATGCGGCAGAACCCTTCGCTGGACGGTCCTCTGAAAGCCACACGACGGCTGTCGGGTGGGTGCAGGCCGGCAGGGTATCGCTCTCGGATAGACGCCTACAGGTTAGGCTTCTCCATGACGCGCTGCCTTACACTGCTTCTGGCAATACTGTTCGCTACCACACCCTCCTTGGCTGCGGTGCCGTGCCTTCATTACGAGGGTGACCCGGTAATCTTGACCGGAAAGGTCACACTGCAAACGTTTTACGGGCCGCCGAGCTACGGCGAGAAACCCGACACTGATTCGCGTGAAATCCAAGCCATCTTGCTATTGCCTGGCTCCGTATGCGTAAGCGCTGACCCGAGCAACTCCTACGAGGCGGAAACCAATCAGTGGAAGGTAACGCTCGTCCCTCCCAGTGGTGTGAACCTCACGAGGTATGCCCGGAAGAAGGTCACTGTCGAGGGCACGCTGTTTCATTCGCATACCGGGCATCACCATACGCCAGTTCTAATGGAAGTCATCCGCGTTGGGAATGCCAAATGACCGAACGGCCCAACCCATGACGTCGGCGTTTGTGACCAGCCAGCAACTCTGCTGCAGTGTCAACACCTGCTAGACGAGCACTTCTCCTTCGGAGCGAAAGGAACGCATATGAGATTGACCCTGCGTCTAGTCTTGGCCTTGGGAGTTCTCCTCATGGCCGCATGAACTGCACGAGGCGACTGTTGGGCCTCCCAGGTTTGTCCTGATGGCTCGACCGTCTGGTGTTCCGGGTTTAGCACTTGTTCCTCCTCGGGATCCTCTGTTCCCCGTCCTGGGTGACTTGTGACTCTGTTGCAACAAGATGTGCTCCCTATTGTCCCAGCAGCCCAGTGTGCAGTGGCTCCGCTGACTGCTTCTCATTCTGTAATTCCCAAGGATTACATGCGCACTGTCGAAGCAGCACAGACAGTTGTTGCGAATGTTTCGGCATATAATCTGAGAAGGATCTCTGCCGCGGGCGTATTCGCGGGTCTCACATTTTTGGCATTGTGCCCGCCTGCCTAGCGAGCGCCTCGTTGGATTTCCAGCGGAGGGTAGTCGTCTTCGAAAGTTTTCGCCTCCTCTAGGGAGGAGGCGAGCTATCTGGAAATGTGCTACGGAGCGGTGATCCAGACTGCCAGCAAGCAGTCCATCCAGCAGCATAGGTGCCAGCGACCTAATGGCCGCGCATTAGCGCTGCAGCCATAGGTGCCAACGACTTGTTGAAGCCCCTATAAGGCAACGTGAGGGCACCCACACATCGTGGGCGCCCAACTGTTTGCCTCAGAGGCAGAACGAGTCGGTCAGGATGTACTCTATCTCCGCGTTGCCGCAACTCGTCTGGTCGCCGTATGTCGCGCACGTATAGTACGTCCGCGCGTCATAGAAGTTGTAGCAGGTTGGAGAGTAGGGAAAGACTACGGGGGGTGACGGCCCGTTTCCCACCGGCGGAGGCTGGCAGCTAGTGCAGGTCCCAAGCGGATCTGTGCCGTCGCAGGCGCAAACGTTCACGGTCACCTGCGTACAACGTCCACCATCGCAGCGGAAGCCGTTGAGGCAGTCGCCTCTCGGGGCAGGATACACCGAGTTGATGGTGCAGGGACAGTTCTGGGTGTTGAGGGGCTGGCCGATCACCTCGCCGCATCCCGGGGTGCGGCAGCTATGAGTGCTCGGGTCGCAGATATTGCCAACCTTGCACTCTGCGCTGGCGCTGCACAACTCGCCGGCGTTACGCAATTGCCAGCACTTACCGCCTTCAATGCCGACCCCGTCGAGCAGACAAGTCAGTCCGGCCTGACAGTCGCGGTCCGTCGAGCAGCGCTGCAATTCCGCGCCGGGGTTGGCCATGCAGTGGTTGTTGACGCAGTGCATGCCTCCGGTCTCGCAGCGATTCGACAACTGGCAGAGGTCTCCCTCCCTCGCATTGGTGCTGATGCAGTTGTCCGAGTAGTTCAAGCACGCACTGACGGTAGCGGAGAGGACTCCCGCGCATGCGATGCAACCGACCACCGTTACGCAAGCTGCGCAAGCCGGTTCAACCGCCACGATCCCGGCGATGCAACCGATTCCGGTGAGCGGACAGTAGTCGGTGGGGGCAGGGTCGAGGTCGGGAGGGGGCGGTTCTTCCATAGGGGGGAGCGCCATACACGGCGTGGCAGCGAGGACCGCAATGACGGCAGCGATCGTAAATCGGAGGAATCTAGCCTTCAGCTCGGTGCCTCTCTTTTCGAAGCGCCCACCGGAGGGAATTTGCGCAGTCGCCAAAAGTAAGCTGCGGTTTTCGACAGGAGGGCGGGTTATGGTGAGGGTCGCGTCGTCGCCCCCAACCACCTGCTTAAGGTTGAGGTCCCGAAGGGTCTCTCTGGGCAACGTAATTTTCTCGGTCTTCTTCAAGTGCACTCCTTCTCGAACTGGGGAACATCCTCCCAGCGCTTTAAATCTAGCACGTTTTAGTAAAAATTCATACTTTCTTGATATTCTCTCATGCCAAGGGGCGGAACCGGCTAGCCCAACTTCGTCGGTCCCCTGTGGAAAAAGGCTGGAAACGGCGGGAGAGCCGCCGCTAAGTTGTTGATTCCAGGTGAGTGGAATGCCTGTTCGGCGCAAATAGTGACGAAACAACGCGACGGAAATCTCTGGTATAGAGATCTCCGTGTTCATCCAGCTACATAGGTGCCGTGCGCGCATTCAGACTGGCACCTATCGGGACGGGACGGATAGGTGGGACGGATAGGTGCCAGCGACTTGTTGAAGAAACCCTCAGGGGATCGACGAAAGTCGGCTTGGAACTCGCCCTGAAGGGCTCAGGATGACGACTCCTCGGCTGGAGAGGCCTCCTGACTCACCGTTCGGAGACACCTCCGGCCTGCCCGCCGCGATCGCGGTGGAGAATGGCCCTCGGATCGGGCGGACGGCTGTCAAAGAACGTCGCCGGTGGGGCTATCCGGCGACGAAGGGCAGCGCTGGGGGAAAGCTGCCTGCTGGGAAGGGCACATTGCGGTCTCCGGCTCTCAACCTCTCCGCCGCGGTTCTGAAGGCTGAGACGAACCAGGAGAAGCCTTCGTAGAAGGCTCTTCGCGCGGACTTGCTGATGGCGTGAAGGAGCGGCGCCGGGGACCGCGCGAGCTTCGCGGGGCGGTGGAGAGGGTCTTTGACGAGGATCGCCTCGACGCCGAGGACGGCTCCATTCGACTGTCGCCGCCGAAGAGCGGCGTCCTCCTCAATGGAATCCACCAGAGCGGCGACGCGTGCCCGGTAGCGATCCGGGGCGAGATGAGCCCAGCAGGGTATCGGCGAAAGGCGGACGTGCTCCTCCGTGGCGTACCGTAGGTGCTCGAAGGGCAGTTGCCGATTGCGGGCGGCGTATTCTCTCGTTCGTTCGAACCAATGGCCCGTCAACGGCTCGCCGTCGAGCAGAGCCCGACGTGCTCGCTCCAGCGCCATCCCGGCTCGTAGGTGGCGCGGCCAATGGTCATGCCGCCAAGATGGACCAGTTCGAACTTACCCTTCTGGAGGACACACGTCTCGTCAGGGGTTTCGAATCGCTTGAGGATAACGCTGATCTGGTCGGTGTTCATGATGGATAGCTGGCGAATCGTGGAACGTCAAACGTTGCCACTGCTGAGCCGCCAAGAAGCGGAGCTTCGACAAGGCTACAACGAAAGGGTCATCTTGAGAAGGTCCCGGCACCAAGGGCGTTCCCTCTTGGTCACTGCCGTCAGGGACCCGCGCGAATTGGACCGACCGCGGACCTGGACCCGCGCCTGTGGACCCCTGGGAGCTCCCCTCCTGGCTCCCCTCGCCGCCTGGTTGCGCGCACGTCTGCCTTCTTCGCCACGCTGTGGAGCCCTTCCCCCGCCCGCCTCTGGAGGCCCGTCGTAGTTGGCTTATCCCGTCTTCGCTATGAGCGGATGAGCGATGACAGCGAGTTTTTCCGTTTTATAGGGTATGGCCAGAAAACTCCGATACCTCCCCGAACCTCGCACCCTTGTCTTCATCACCTGCCGCACCGTCCAGGGTCGATACCTTCTCCGCCCCGGGCCGGCGCTCAACGACATCGTCCTCGGCACCCTCGGCCGATGTCAGCGAAACCATGACCTCACCCTTTGTGCCATCACCGCGCTCTCTTCACATTTTTTATGCGGAGCTGCACATAAGAAGTGTTATGGGGAGTGCTTGGTTATGTGGAGCTGGCGTGCAGGAAGCCTGGAGGTTCTCGGTGGCGATGGTGCTCCACTCCGCATAACAGATGATCTCCTGACAGGAGGTCATCATGAAGAAGACAAAAAAAGAGAGGCTGGTCTGGTCGCCGGAGTCGCAGCGCGTCTATATGCGCCGGACGATCGAGAGTGCACCCGTAGGAAACCGGCAGCCGCTGAGGGCGTTTGCGGACTGGCTCGAGGCCCAGGGAGTTGGTCCGGCATCGATCACGGTTCGTCTGAGATCCGCGAGTCTTTTCATCGACGCGGTGAAGGCTCGTAGGGGGGTGACCTGCGCCCGAGCATTCCAGTCACTCACACCCGATGGCGTCGAGGACTTCTTCGTCCGGTATGGCAAAGACCACGGGATTTCTATGCGTCGCTACATGCGCTCGGCGATGCGGTCGTTCTTGAAGTTCGCCGCCTCCCGCGGCTGGGTGGGCTGTGATTTGGCAGATGCGGTGCCGAGTCTACTGAGCTATCGGCTCAGAGGCCTCCCGCGCGGTTTGAGCGACGAGGAGATGTCGACGCTGCTCGGTTCGCCGTGGGATAGAGGCGAATGCGTCTGTCGGGACCGGGCCATTGTATTCCTGCTGGCGACCTACGGCGTGCGGCGCCAGCAGGTGTCAGCCCTCCAACTTGCAGACATTAACTGGTGCGATAGAACAATTACATTCGCAGCGCACAAGGGCGGCAAAGCGATCTACCACAGCCTGACTCAAACCGTGGCAGAATCTCTGGCCGACTACCTGCGGAACGAACGGCCGATCAGCGACTGCGACTACGTCTTCCTGCGTCATTGGCCTCCACACCTGAGGCTGGGTCCAATGGCGATCTCTACCATGGTGCGCTCGCGAATGGTACGTTGCGGGTTGCCCCCACGGGGTCCCCACTCACTCCGGCATGCGTTCGCTACCCGACTACTTCGGGCTGGCCAGTCCGTCAAAGCAATCGCCGACTTGCTCGGCCACCGGTCGCTTGATGCCGTTGCCGTCTACGCGAAGGTGGATCACGCTCGCCTATTGGAGAGTGCAGTCGACTGGCCGGAGGTGGCACCGTGACTGGACAGCGTGCATTCACCAGTTGGCTTGCTCCCCACTTCGATCGCTTCGTCGCGCTCAGGCGTGCGAGCGGAGCAGGCTACGTCTCACAGAGAAACCTGCTGCTTGCCTTCGATCGGTACGTGGGCGGGCATGCCCCGCAGCCCCCTTTGCTGCGGGAGACAATGATCCAGTACCTGGCGTCGCTCGACCGGTTGTCCCCACGAGGATGGGACAACGTCGTTAGAGTCGTGTGGCTGGCCGTGGCCTACGCTCTGCGCCATGGTGCCCGCGTCGAAGCACTGCCCGCGCGCCCGACCAAGCCGTGGAAACACTGGCGCCAGCGCCAGCCGCGCATCCTCTCTGCCACAGAGGTCGCAAGCGTCATGGCAGCTGCGCGCCGATTGCCGCCAGTGGACATCTTGCGGCCGGCGACGACCGCGACGCTGCTCGGCTTGCTGTACACCACCGGAATGCGGGTCGGCGAGGCCTTGGCTCTCAACGTCGGCGACTTGGACTGCCGCGACCGGATTCTGACTGTCAGGAGGGGAAAATTCGGCAAGAGCCGCGCCCTTCCTCTGCGGGAGTCCACCGTCGAGGCATTGGTTCGCTACCTGGATCATCCTCTTCGGCAAGTGTGTACGGATGCGTCTGCCCCCCTCTTCGTCTCCCGCCACCGCCGACGTTTGTCCTACCCTGCTCTGTGGCCTGCCGTCCGCAACGCGTGCCTTGCAGCTGGGATCTCCAAGCCCTTACCGCGACCGCACGACTTTCGGCACACGTTTGCTGTCAGCCGTGTAGCGGCGTGGTACGCGCAGGGGCGGGATGTCAATGCTCTGCTTGCCACGTTGAGCACGTACCTCGGTCATGTCTCCGTTGAAAACACGCGGCTGTACCTAACCGCTAACGGCGTGCTGTTGGAACAAGCAGCGGCACGCTTTGCGCTTAAGACCAGCGCGCTCGACGAGGTGCGGTCGTGAAGCCCTCGAAGCCCACAGGCATCTCCCTTCAGGCCCTCGTCCAGGACTTCTTCGAAAAGCATTTGGCCGTTGAACGCCACGCCAGCCGCAACACGGTGCTGGCCTACCGCGACACCCTCAAGCTGTTCCTCCGCCACGCCGCGCAGCGGATTGGTTGCGCCGCCGACCGCCTCGACCATGCCGTTCTCGATGTCGACGTGGTCCGTTCTTTCCTCGGCTGGCTGGAGAAACAACGAAAGTGCGGCGCGCGCACCCGCAACCACCGGCTTGCCGCGATCAAGGCGTTCGTGCGCTACGTGGCTTCTGTCGCTCCCGAGCACCTAGAGCGCTGTCGTAGGATCCGCGAGTTGCAACCTGCCCGTTTCGAGCACCCGCAGATCAAATACCTCGATGACGACGAGATATTGAAGCTCCTGAAATCCATCGACCCCGCCGCCGCACGGCGCGATAGGGCGCTGCTCCTACTCCTTTACAACACCGGCGCCCGCGTCCAAGAGATCGTTGACCTTGACCTGCGAGACATCCGCTTGGACCCAGTCCCCATTGTCACGCTCGAGGGCAAAGGTCGTAAGCAGCGTACCTGCCCGCTTTGGACACGGACAGTCGAGGCCCTCGAGGCATGGCTTGCAGAACGCGGTGTTACCGGCGAGCCACTCTTTCTGAACGTTCAAGGCCGTCGTCTCAGCCGCTCTGGCGTCTCCCACATCCTGCAAAAGCTTGCCCGGCGCGCCGGGATCTCGCCGCGCCACGCAACGCGTATCTCGCCTCATGTCATCCGGCACACGACCGCCATGCACCTGCTCCACGCTGGCGTCGACATCACCACAATCGCCGCCTGGCTTGGTCACACCCAACTCTCCACCACCCACGCCTACGTCGAAATCGACTTGCGCATGAAGCAGAAGGCAGTCGCCGCTGCCGCAGCGTTGCCCGAGTTGAGCCAGAGCAAGTTCCCGGAGGGCGATCTTCTAACTTGGCTCGCCAACCTATGCCGGCCTCGGCGTTATGCGCAGCCGCCGCCGCCTACCACAGCGAGAAGATTCAGCCAGGATCGCCAACTCCACATAACCGGGCGCTCGCCATAACATTTTCACCTTCTGGCCGTGGTCGACGATGCCCGGCAGATCGCCGGCTTCATGCGCGACTTCAAGTCCAAGCTCGCTCGCGAGGTCAACCGCCTCACCGCTGGCAAGGACCCGTCTTCGCGCGTCGCTACGACATGGCCGTTGTCACCGAAGAAGAGGGAGCCCAAATCGAACGCCTCGCCTATATCCTCAGCAACGGAGTCAAGGAGGATTTGGTCGAGCACGCGACGGATTGGCCGGGCGTCCAATCCGTCCGGCCCCGGTGTGGGGGCTACCCGTTGCTCAGTCGAGCATGTCGGCATGGTGTTGTCCGGCAAGGCCACCGCTGCGTTCGACGATGGGCGCGTCTTTGAGTTGTGCGCCGGAGAGTTGTTCTACATTCCCCCGGTGCCCCACGACAGTTGGGTCCTTGGCGAAGAACCCTACGTGTCCCTGCACTTCCTCGGTGCTGACCGCTACGCCAAGTAACTCCGCCCTCCGCAGGACGCCACACTCGCCCACGGCGGGGCGGCGGGCTCGGAGCATTGGGGGACAAGGGATCGAGCCGTAGTACTATTTCAACCGTCGTGAAGAGCGGGCTCGTGCCAACGTCGAACAGCCGCGGAGAAGGACAGTCAGCTCCGGCCTCTGGTCATACGATCGTCGTGGGTGCAGGGCCGGCCGGGCTGGCCGTCGGGGCTTGTCTCAAGCAAGCCGGTATCTCCTGCCTCATCCTGGAGCAGGCCGACAAGGTGGGCGTGGCCTGGCATCGGTATTACCAGCGGCTCCACCTACATACCGACAAGAAACACTCCGCGCTCCCTTTTGCCCCTTTCCCCAAGGAGTACCCGCGCTACCCGTCTCGCTCGCAGATGATCAGCTACCTGGAGGCGTATTCCCGGCAATTCCTTTTGGAGCCCAGGTTGGGCCAACAGGTGATTTCAGCCCACCAAAGCGATGGTATTTGGGAAATCCGGACTCAGGATACCTGCTACCAGGCATCGAATCTCGTGATTGCCACCGGCTACAACCGGGAACCCTGTCTTCCTACCTGGCCTGGACAGGACTCCTTCCAGGGCGGTATCTTTCACAGTGCCTTGTACCAGAACGGTGAGCCCTTCCGAGGGCAGGAGGTGTTGGTCGTTGGCTTCGGCAACTCAGGCGGCGAGATTGCCGTCGACTTATGGGAGCATGGCGCACGGCCGAGCCTGGCGGTCCGAGGTCCGGTCAATGTGATCCCACGCGACTTGTTGGGTATTCCAATTCTGGCCATCGGAATCCTGCAGAGTAAACTGCCGCCGCGTTGGGCGGATGCTCTGAACGCTCCGCTCTTGCGTGCCGTCATGGGCGATCTCACGCAATATGGATTGCGCAAGTTGCCACAGGGTCCGGTCACGCAGATACGGGGCAACAAGCGCATCCCGCTCATCGACGTAGGCACGATCCAACTGATCAAGCGGGGCCAGGCTAAAGTCTACCCCGGTATCGAAAGATTTAGTGAAGACGCCATCCTATTCACCGATGGACGGCAAGAGAAGTTCGATGCCGTGATCCTGGCGACCGGGTATCGGCCAAGGGTCAACGCATTTTTGGAGGGAGCCGTGGCAACCCATGACGAGAAGGGTACGCCATTGTTCAGTGGACCGGAGACGCCGATCCCAGGCCTTTATTTCTGTGGGTTTCACGTCTCCCCTACGGGCATGCTACGAGAAATTGCGCTTGAAGCGCGACGAATCAGTGCGGTGATCAAGCGACGGGCCTGTTGACATACCGGACATCCTCGACCGCGGCGGAGCTATCATGAAGAATCTCTCCAAAGTTCTGATCCTGAAGATCGTGATCACTGTTTTTTGGTTCATTCCACTGCTGTTTTTCCCCCTCCGTTGCATCCATGAGACCCTCGGGTTTCCCGACCTGGGGCCGGCCGCCATCTTTATCAGATTACTCGGCATGGCCTATGGCTCTCTGTTGGTAGGCTACGTTTTCGGGCTGATCGCCACGTTCCGCGGCAGCTATCCTCGCGGCACGGTCTGGGCTGGCATCGTAAGCAACGGCGGTGCTTTTCTCCTGTTGTCCATCGGTGCGTTCCAGCACGCCTGGGACACTTGGAAGGGCTTGGCGCCTGGCTTCATGTGGGCCTCGCTGGGCGCCACTGGTCTGATTTCCGCCGGTCTGATCGCCTTCGGTCCTTGCGGCCGGCATTCGCCGTCCTCTTCAAGGGTCGATCCGCCCCGCTCTTCCCCCTGAGAGCGGTGGGCACCCGCCTTGCTTGCCTTGGCTGCTCAGACGTCTGTTCACCGTCTTGCTTTTACGAGGAGGAGCCATGGCTCTTGGATTCCGATGGACGATCGCGGCGACGATGTCCCTATGCATCTCCCTGGGTTTGAGCGCGCAGGAAGTACCCCGGGCGCCGCAGGAGCAGGTCTTCGACGAGACGATCGACGTGCGGGTGGTCAACGTCGAGGCGGTGGTCACGAACCGGAGCGGGGACAGGGTGCGGGGATTGAAGGCCGGGGACTTCCGGCTGCTGGTGGATGGCAGGGAGATGCCCGTCGAGTACTTCGCCGAAGTAGCGGAAGGCGGCGCCGTCTCCGCCTCCGGCAGCGGCGGCCCGGTGACGCCGGGGGAGGCGGTCGGATGCAACTACCTCGTCTTCATCGACGAGTCCATCTCGATCCAGTCCCAGCGCGACGACCTGCTGAAGAAGCTGAAGCTCGACCTCAATCTCCTTCGTCCTGCCGACCGCATGGCGGTGCTGGCTTTCGATGGCCTTCATATCGACATCCTGGCCCCCTGGACCCAGGACGCGACGGCGCTCGCGGCGGCCCTGGACAAGGCCCGCCAACGGCCCACCCGCGGCACCGTGGCGAGGGTCCATCTGGAAGCCCCCCAGTCGGAGGTGACGCTGCTGTTGGACTCGGCGGCGATCCTGGACGACGGGGACCGTTCAGGAGGACCCACCGTCCTGGAGACGGAGCTCGCGGCTCTCGAGGGCGATGCCGTCAGCCCGGACGCTTTCTCGGACGCCCGCAAATCGGCCGACGCGGCGGCCGCGGCCCTGCGAGCTTTCGAGGCCCCTGCCGGCCGCAAGGCGATGCTGTTGCTCTCGGGTGCCTGGACGCTCCAGTCCGCACCGCGGTTCTACGGTCCCGTGATCGGAGCCGCCAACCGGCTCGGCTACTCGGTGTACCCCATCGATTCCGCCCAGTCGGGCACCTTTGCGATCAAGTTCGCCGACGTTCTGGCCCGCGTCACCGGCGGGACGGCGATCGCCCCGCTCGACAACCGGTTCTTCAAGGCGGCGGTGCAGGAGACCGGCAGCTATTACTGGCTCGGGTTCACTCCCTCCTGGAAGGCCAACGACCGCACGCACCAGGTGGCGGTGAGGATGCAGGGGCGCGGGTTCGAGGTGCGGTCGCGCCACGGGTTCTCCGATCTGTCGAAGGCGAGCGAAGCCGCGCTGCGGACGGAGAGCGTGCTGCTCTTCGGCGGCGCGGAGCCGGAGAAGCGCCTCTTCGTCAAGCTCGGGGCGCCTCACCGGCGGGGGAGGGATCTCGAGGTGCCGGTCACTCTCGGTGTGCCCTTCGAGGCCCTGGCGATGACGCCACGGGGGAAGGGCTATCTGGCGGAGATCCCCTTGAGCCTGGCTGCCATGGATGAAAAGGGAGGGCGCTCCAAGCTGCGCACCCGCCTCAAGGTCGCCGTCGCGATGCTCCCCAAGGCCGGCAACTACGTCCGCTTCCAGACCGTGGTCCGCCTCAGCGACATGGGGCAGCGGCTGGTCTTCACGGTTCCCGACTCCCAGACCGGCCGCTCGATCTGGGGCGACGCCAACCTCGAACGGCGTAAGTAATGATCTGTCTCCTGGAGAGGACGCCGATCATCCTCTCCCCGGGTCGTTTCACCCCGCCGCGCCGGCCATTCAGCCCGGCATCTCCTTTGCTATCAAGGTATTTTAGAGGTTGAGATCTTTTTTCTGGAGCAGGTGCTCTTTGGGGTCGGACGGACTTTCAACTCCAACGATCGCTACAATGGATAAGGGAGATAAACGATGAAAACTTTCGTGATCTCAATGCTGGCCGCGGCGATCGCCACGGTCGCTACAGTTGCCACCGCCGCGAGGATCGCTCCTGCCGCGTCGCCCGCCGCCCCCAGCTCCTTCGGCGAGTCGATCGACGTGCGGGTGGTCAACGTCGAAGCGGTGGTCACCGGCGCCAAGGGCGTGCGGGTGCCGGGTCTGACGGCCGCGGACTTCCGTCTGCTGGTGGACGGCCAGGAGGTGCCCATCGATTACTTCACCGAGGTGACGGGAGGGCAGGCGGTCGCGGCCGCGCCGGCTCCCGCTCGCGGCAGCGAGGCTCCGGCTCAAGGGGCTGCCACGGCTCCGGCGGCCATCGCCTCGCCCGGCGAAGCGGTCGGCACCAACTATCTGGTGTACATCGACGATCAATTCTCGATACGGCCGCGGCGCAACCTGGTGCTCGACAAGCTCAAGGCCGACCTCGGCCGCCTGGGGTCTCACGACCGGATGTCCATCCTCTCTTTCGATGGCCACAAGGTGACGCGGCTGATCGACTGGACGGGCGACCGGAAGGCTCTGGAGGCGGCGTTCGCGGCGGCCGAGGAGCGGCCGACGTTCGGCCTGCTGGCGGTGGCCGAAGCGCGTTCGGACGGTGACGGGAGCCAGATGGTGGAGGAGTCCGGGGCGGCGGTCGTCTCGCTGGGCTGGGGGATCGAGATCGGGAAGCGAGCGGTGGTGGCGGCGATGCGCGGCACCCCCACACCGCCGGGACGCAAGGTGATGCTGTTCCTCAATGGCGGCTGGGGACTTCCCGATCTGCCGCAGTCGGACACCGGAGCTCCCAGCGCCGTCAACCAGCCCGAGGCCGCGAAGATCTTCGCGCCGGTCTTCGAGACCGCGAACCTCCTTGGCTACACCCTCTACACGATCGAGGTCCCCAACGCCCTCTCCTTGGGAATCTCCAACGACGTGAGGGTTGCGGCCCCGGCAACTCCCCTCACCTTTGCCATGAGTGACCTCGGGCGAAATGAGGTCGTGCTTCCTCCCACCCCGTCGATCCCTCAGGAGTTCATCACCACGTCCTTCGGGCGCAGCCTGCACGAGACCCTCGAGGTGATGGCGAACGAGACCGGCGGCAAGGCGATGCTCAACTCGGCCTGGCAGAACGCCTTCGAGCGGGTGACGGCGGACACCAGCTCCTACTACTGGCTCGGCTTCACTCCACAGTGGAAGGCCGACGGCAGTCGTCACAAGATCAGCCTGGAGGTGCGGCGGCCGGGGCTCGCGGTGCGCTCTCGCAGCGGCTTCTCCGACCTGTCGCGGGAGACGGAGGCGCAGGTCCAGGCCGAGAGCCTGCTGCTCTACGGCGCCTCCAAATCCGAGCGGCCCATGAAGGTGAACGCCGGCCTCCTGCGCCGGGTGAGCCTCCTGCGCCGGGAGCTGCCGGTGACCGTGGAGGTTCCGGCCGACGCCCTGGTGCCGCAGGTGGAGGACGGAGTGTGGTCCCTGGTGGGCACCCTCTCCGTCGCCACCCTCGGCAGGAATGGCGAGGAGCCGCACTGGCGGACCCTGCCGGTGCATTTCAAGTCGAACGGAATACCTCCCGCCGGCGCTACGACGAACGTGCAAACGATCATCAAGCTACCGCTGTCCACCCGCAAGCTGGTCTTCGCCGTCGGCGGCGAGCACGGCGCGGTCCACGCCTGGACGCAGCTCGATCTGCAGACCGTGGGCCGCGAATGAGAGCAGGCAAATTGAGAGCAGGAAAAATGTTGCTCAACCCAAGGGAGAAGCTCGCCATGCAACGTCTTCGTCTCGCTACCCTCGCAACCGTGCTGATCGCGGCGCCCGCTTTCGCCGCGCCCAGTTCCACTCCTCCGAGCTCCTTCGGCGAGTCCATCGACGTCCGGGTGGTCAACGTCGAAGCGGTGGTCACCGGCCCCAGGGGCGTGCGCGTGCCGGGCCTGAACGCCGCGGACTTCCGCCTGCTGGTCGACGGCCAGGAGGTGCCTATCGATTACTTCACCGAGGTGGCGGGGGGGCAGGCGGCGGCGTCCGCTCCGGCTTCCGGAGCTCCCACGGCTTCCGCGGCGCCCGCCGCCATGGCCTCGCCCGGCGAGGCCGTCGGCACCAACTACCTGGTCTACATCGACGATCAGTTCTCCATTCAGCCGCGGCGCGATCTCGTGCTCGAGAAGCTCAGGGCCGACCTCGGCCGGCTCGGGCCTCACGATCAGATGTCCATCCTGAGCTTCGACGGCCACCACCTGACCCGGGTGACCGACTGGACCGGCGACCGCCAGGCTCTGGAGAAGGCGTTCACGGCCGCCGAGGAGAGCCCCTCGTTCGGCCTTCTGGCCCTGGCCGAGATGCGTTCGGGCGAGGAAGCCATTCCGCTGCGGGAGACCGGCTCCTCGGTCGTCTCCATGAGCTGGGGGATCGGGATCGGAATGCGGGCCGTGGTGGCGGCCATGCGCGGCACGCCCGCGCCGCCGGGACGCAAGGTGATGATGTTCCTCAACGGCGGCTGGGGCCTGCCCGATGTGCCGCAGCCGCAAAGGGGAGCGCCCAGCGCGGTCGATCTCCCGGAGGCCGAGAAGATCTTCGCCCCCGTCTTCGAGACCGCGAACCTCCTCGGCTACACCCTCTACACGATCGAGGTCCCCAATCCCTCGACCCAGTCGTCCTGGAACGACGCGAGCGCCATAGCACCCACCCCTCACGACTTCATCACTTCCTCCATGGGGCGTAGCGCGCACGAAAACCTGGGTGTGATGGCGAACGAGACCGGCGGCAAGGCGATCGTCAACTCGGCCTGGCAGAACGCCTTCGAGCGGGTGACGGCGGACACCAGCTCCTACTACTGGCTCGGCTTCACTCCGCGCTGGAAGGCCGACGGCAGCCGTCACAAGATCAGCCTGGAGGTGCGGCGGCCGGGGCTCGCGGTGCGCTCGCGCTCTGGCTTCTCCGACCTGTCGCGGGAGACGGAGGCGCAGGTCCAGGCCGAGAGCCTGCTGCTCTACGGGCTCCCGAAGGACGAGCATCCGTTGACGGTGACCACCGGTACCCTGCGCCGGGTGAGCTTCCTGCGCCGGGAGCTGCCGGTGACCGTGGAGGTTCCGGCCGATGCCCTCGCGCCGCAGGTGGACGACGGAGTGTGGTCCCTGGTGGGCACGCTCTCCATCGCCATCCTGGACAAGAGCGGCGAAGATCCGCACTGGCGCACGCAGCCGGTGCACTTCAAGTCGAACGGAGCGCCGGCCGCGGGCGCCACGACGAGCGTGCAGACCGTCCTCAAGCTGCCGCTCTCCACCCGCAGGGTGGTCTTCGCCGTCGGCGGCGAGCACGGAGCCGTCCGTGCCTGGACGCAACTCGACCTGAAGACCGTGACCCGAGAATGAAGAGGCGGCCGGGCTTGTTGTGATGAAAAGAGAGAACCCGGGAGCGGCCTTGCCGGCCGCTCCCTCAAGTTGGAGACACTCATGAGAAAGCTCCGTTCCGGCGGCTTGGCCGCCGTAACCCTGCTGGCCGCCCTCCTCCCCCTCGCTTCGATCCCCGCCCAGGCTCAGCCGCCGCAGGCCCCGGCATCCAACGCGCCGCAGAGCGTCTTCGGCGAGCAGATCGACGTGCGGGTGGTCAACGTCGAGGTGGTAGTGACCGACAAGCAGGGCAACCGGGTAGCCGGCTTCACGCCGGAGGACTTCCGCCTGAAGGTCGATGGCAAGGTCGTACCCATCGAGTACTTCAACGAGGTCCGGGGCGGCTCCGCCATCGCCCTCGCCGAGTCCGCGGGCTCGGCGGTCAAGGGCCTGCCGAGCCTGGCTCCGGGCAGCCCGGTGGGCACCAGCTACCTGGTGTTCGTCGACAACTTCTTCTCGCTCGGCACCCGCCGCGACGGCGTGTTGCGGTCGCTCAAGGACCAGCTCTCCAGGCTCGGACCGGACGACCGCATGGCGATCGTGGCCTTCGACGGCCGCAAGGTCGAGATGCTCACGTCCTGGTCGAATTCCGTGCGGCAGCTCGGGACCGCGATCGAGAAGGCCATCGGCGAGCCGGCCCAGGGGCTCGCCCGGGTGGCCGAGCAGCGCAGCTTCGATTCGTCGCGGCGGCTGATCGGCGGCTCGGCCTTCGAGCCGGGGCCGCGCGCCTCGTTCACCCAGCGGCTGGACATCGAGGAGATCGAGTACGCCGACCGCCTCGCGAGCCAGGCCGAGCGCGAGGTCTCCGCGGCGGTGAGCACGCTGCGCGGCTTCGCCTCGCCGCCGGGCCGCAAGGTCATGCTGCTGCTCTCCGGGGGCTGGCCGTTCTCGCCCGCCGACTACGTGGTGAACAACCCCAACCGGCCCATCCTCGACCGCGACGTGCCGCGGGGCGACGAGATCTTCCGGCCCCTCGCGGACACCGCCAACCGCCTCGGCTACACCATCTATCCGTTGGACGTGCCGGGCATCGAGGGCACGGTGACCGACGCCTCCCAGAGCTCGCCGTCGCCGACCGGCCTCAACATCCGCGAGCAGGAGCATGAGGCGACCCTGCAGTGGGTGGCGCAGCAGACCGGCGGCCGGGCGCTCCTCAACTCGCTCGCCAACGAGGCCCTCAACACCGCCGAGTCCGACACCCGCTCCTACTACTGGCTGGGCTTCACCCCCACCTGGCAGGGCAACGACAAGCGCCACAAGGTGGAGGTCGCGGCCACCCATCCGGGCTTCAAGGTGCGCTACCGCGAGGACTTCCTCGACCTGTCGCGCAAGGCCGAGATCTCCATGCAGGTCGAGAGCGCCATGATCTTCGGCAACGCTCCGGACTCCGCCCCCTTGCTGATCAAGATGGGGCAGGCGGTGGCGTCCGGCCGGCGGGAGATGGAGCTGCCCATCACTCTGGGCATTCCGGCGGAGGCCATCACCTTCGTGCCGGTGAACGGCAAGTACACCGCCGAGGTGGAGCTGCGGGTCTCGGCCGTGGACGCCAGCGGCGCGCGGGCGCCGGTGCCGGTGATCCCCATCACCATCACCGCGGCCGAGCCGCCCAAGACGGGCGCGGTCGTCAAGTACGACACCAAGCTCAGGTTGCGGCGGCAGCCGCATCACCTGACCCTGGCGGTGTTCGACCCGCAGAGCGGCAAGATCCTCCTCGCCCAGACGGACGTCGGGGTGCCGCCGAAGAAGTGACCGGCTGTCCCTCCCTCCCCCTGCCGCGGGCGGGGGGCCGGGGTGGCGAAGGCCAAACTAGCTATAATCCCTGGCGGACTTACGTCCAGGAAGAAGAGGCTTATGAGCTCAAGGTTGCGTCAATTCACGGCATGTTGCTTGCTTATGATCGTTGGAAGTGTGTTTGCCGGCGGCGGTGCCGCGGCACAGAAGAAGCCGGCCCCGTCCTCGTCCGTGGCGGCGAAGTCCGCCCCGCCCGCGGCGGCGAAGCCGGCGGGCAAGGCTGCGGCGGACAGCAGCTTCGTCGATATCGTCAACGTCAGTGTCGTCAACGTCGACGTCTACGTGACGGATAAGAAGGGCAATTCGGTAGCCGGGCTCACCAAGGACGATTTCGAGCTCTACGAGAACGACCGACCGGTGCAGATCACCAACTTCTACTCCGTCACCAACGGCAAGGCCACCGCCCCCAACGGCGATGCGCCGCCGCCCGCCCCCGCGGTCGTCGCGCAAGGGCCGGCGGGAGCTCCTGCCGTCGCCCAAGCGCCTCCGGTGCCCGCGCCGCCGAAGTCGCTGGACCTCGATCCCGGGAGGCTGCCGCCGGACCAGCGGCTGCGGCTGGTGATCTACATCGACAACTACAACCTGCATCCTTTCAACCGCAACCGCGTGATGCGCGAGCTGCGGGCCTTCATCGGCCAGAAGCTGAGCAAGGGCGACGAGCTGATGCTCGTCACCTACGACCGCGAGCTCCACACCCGGCGCACCTTCACCAGCGATCCGGCCCTCATCGCCCAGGCCATGCTGGACCTGGAGAAGATCTCGGCCCAGGGCGTTCACGACGACTCCGACCACCGGGACTTCCTGCGCAAGATCAACGACTCGCAGAGCGCCGCCGAGGCGGAGGGCTACGCCCACACCTACGCCGAGTCGACGTTCAACGATCTCTCGTTTTCCATCGACGCCTTGAAGAAGATCGTCGACTCGCTGGCCGGCATGCCGGGCCGCAAGGCCGTGCTCTATGTCTCCGACGGGCTGCAACTGATCGCCGGCCAGGACCTCTTCTACGCCGTGCAGAGCAAGTACGGCGAGCAGAGCTCGAGCATGACGTCGACGCTGGAATACGACACCTCCAAGCGCTTCAACGAGCTGACGGCCCAGGCCAACGCCAACCGCATCACCTTCTACACCATCGACGCGGCGGGCCTGCGCGGCTACGAGTCGAACACGGCCGAGAACCAGGGCCCCGGCGTTCCGAACCCAGGCTTCAACCAGCTCATCGACCAGGTGCGTTTCTCCAATCTCCAGAGCACTTTGCAGATCATGGCGGAGAACACGGGCGGCCAGGTGATCCTGAACGCCAACGTCATCGCGCCGCAGCTCGACAAAATCGCCCGCGATTTCAACAGCTACTACTCGCTCGGCTACTCGCCCACCCACTACGGCGACGGGCGGTACTACAAGCTCAAGGTGAAGTTGAAGCGCAAGGACAAGAGCGTCACGGTGCGTCACCGCGACGGTTACCGCGACAAGGGCACCGACGCGCGGATGAACGACAGCACCCTGGCCGCTCTGAGCTTCCCGTTCGAGGAGAACCCGCTCGGCGTGACCCTCGAGTTCGGGCAGGGCCGGCCGCGCGAGGACGGTTTCTTCCTGGTGCCGGTGATGGTGCGCATTCCCATCGGCAAGCTGGTGCTGGTGCCCCGCGAGGGAACGGAGGACGCCCGGGTGCGGTTGTTCATCGCCGCCATCGACTCCAAGGGCTCCACGTCCGAAGTGCAGCAGACGCCCGTTCCCATCAGTATTCCGAAGGGCGACGTCGCCGCGGCGCAAGCCAAGTCCTTTGTCTACTCGGTGACCCTGCTGATGCGGTCGGGGGAGCAGCGGGTTTCCGTCGGCGTTCGCGACGACATAGCCGCGCAGGCGTCCTTCGTCAGTCGCGGCTTGACGGTGGGCCGCTGAGATTTTAAGAAGCAAGGGGAGGTGGGATGTCAGGATGGATCGATCTGTTCCGCTCGCTGGGTGAATCGCTGCTGGAGGTGATGCGGGCGGAGCTCGCGGGCCTGCAGGACGACCTTCAACGCTCGGGGCGCCACTTCGGCGTGGCGCTCGGGCTGTTCGCGGCCGCCGCCGTCCTGCTGTTCTGGATGGTCGGGTTGCTGCTCTTCGCCCTCATCGCCGTTCTTCACATCTGGTTGCCGCTCTGGGGGGCATCGCTGATCGTGCTGGCCCTTTTCCTGACCGGTATCGCCATCTTCGGCGGCCTCGGAATGCGCCGCATGCGGCAGGTGGAGAACCCGGTGGAAACCGTACGCAACCGGCTGGACAACCATCTCGACTGGTGGCAGCACTCCTTCCTCAGCCATCCGCGGATCGTGGACGTGGACGGAGCAGTCAACGACGAGTCTCTGGGGAGGGAGCTGCCATGAGCCGACTGGAAGAGGCGCGCCGCGAAGCCGAGCGGCGCATCGAAGAGAGCCGGCGCCAGGCCGAGCTGCGGCTGGCCGACGTCCGCTCCGCCCTGGAGACGGAGGTCGGCTTCGCGCCGAAGCGGAAGTACCTGTTGATGGCGCTGGCCGCCGGCGCCATGGGTTTCGCCGTGGCCCTCAAGAGGCGGAGCCGGCGCAAGAAGCTGAAGGGCTGAACGGCCCGGCCCTCAGCCGTTCTTCGACAACTTTGTTGTATACTCATCTCTGATCCAAGAGAAAAAGGTGGCAACGTCCGGACGCGCCGTAGAGCGCGATCCGGCCGAGGGGCCCGGCTCCGCTGGATCTGAGATCTTCCGATGCGATGCCGCGGTCTGCTCCTCGTGCTCCTGGGCTTCGCGCTCTTCGGCGGCGTCGCCTCCGCGCAGCAGACCTGCCCGAACCGTCCCGCGTCCGTTCCCGGCGAGCAACTCGGCTGTAGCGTCGCCGCGAACGGCGACGTCATCGCCTATGGCGCCAACCTCGGCAACCGGGTCCTCGTGAGCCAGGGGAACGGGTTTCAATCGCTCACGGCAAGCGACGGCGCCTCGGGAGACATGTTCGGTTTCTCCATCGCCATCGACGGCGACTCCCTCGCGGTGGGAGCGCCCACGGCGGACGGCCCCGGTGGTCCGGACTCCGGCGCGGTCTACGTCTTTCGCAAGCAGGAGGGCCGGTGGGTGCAGGAGGCGAAGCTCACCGCCGGGGACGGAGCGCCGGGAGCGCAGCTCGGCTTTTCGCTGGCGCTCCGCAACGGCACGTTGGCCGCTGGGGCCGCGACGGACGGCGCCCGGGGCAGCCTCTCCGGGGCGGTCTACGTCTTCGAGCGAGCGGGTACGACCTGGACGCAGCGGGCGAAGCTCACCGGGACTCGCACCAGGGCGTTCGACGAGCTGGGAGCCGCCGTGGCGCTCGACGGCGGAGTCCTCGTGGCCGGCGCGCCCTTCGAGGACCGCGGGCCGGGAGGCAACCAGGGGGGAGTCCACCTCTTCGAGCAGCGCGGCGGCACGTGGACCGAGACGGGCACCTTGACGCCCTCGGGAGCGGCCTCCGGCGACGAGCTCGGATTCGCGGTGTCGATCCAGGGCGATACCGTGGCCGCCGGAGCGCGCCGGGCCGACGTGAATGGAAAGGTCGACGCCGGCTGGGTGACCGTGTTCCGGCGCGATGGGGGAGTGTGGAGCGAGAGCGCGCGGCTCACGGCCGGGGCCTCGGCTCAGGCCGGGGAGCTTTTCGGCGGCGCGGTGTCGCTGAGCGGCGCGCGGCTCCTCGTGGGGGCCTCGCAGGCCGACGGCAGCCACGGGGCCACTTACCTTTTCGAGGAGACGGCGCCCGGAGCCTGGACCCTTCTTCAGAGAATGAAGCCGCCCGACGACCAGGGTCCCGGCCGCTTCGGCTTCGCCGTGGCGCTGAGCGGCGAGACCGTGGTGGCCGGCGCTTTCATGGCCAACGGCGGCGCCGGTTTCGTGGCATGTGAGACCGTTCAGATTCCTCCAGAGCCGATGCCCAACCTACGGATCGACGACGTCTCCCTGGCCGACGGGAACAGCGGCACCAAACCCTTTGCCTTCACCGTCAGCCTCTCCTCTCCGGCCGGGACGGGCGGAGTGAGCTTCGACATTGCCACGGCTCCGGGCACGGCGAGAGCGGGCACCGACTACGTCACGAGGCGGTTGACCCGGCAGACAATCCCCCCAGGAGGCTCGACCTATACCTTTACTGTTCAGGTCAAAGGCGGTACCTCCCCCGAACCGAACGAGACTTTCTTCGTCAACGTCACGAACGTCACCGGCGCCAGCATCGCCGATGGACAGGGCCTGGGCACGATCTTGAACGACGACGTCCCCAGCCTTCCGACCCTGACGGTCAGCGACGTCTCCCTGAATGAGGGAAACAGCGGTACGGCGGCCTTTGCCTTCACGGTCAGCCTTTCGGCCCCGGCCCTGCCGGGAGGAGTGAAGCTCGACATCGCCACGGTGCCCGGCACGGCGGCAGGCGGCTCCGATTACATTGCGAAGTCGCTGACCGGGCGGACGATCCCTGCCGGCGGATCGGCTTACACTTTCAATGTTCTGGTCCGAGGCGACACCACTCCCGAACCGAACGAAACCTTTTTCGTCCAGGTCGCCAACGTCACCGGCGCCCTCGTCACCGGCAGTGGCAAAGGCCAGGGCACAATCCTGAACGACGACCAGGTGGTGGGGGAGGAATCGGCGGACCTTTCGGTGACGAAAGTGGACACCCCGGACCCGGTGACGGCGGGCAATAACCTGACCTATACGATCACGGTGATCAACGCCGGGCCGAGCCCGGCGGCGAGCGTCATTCTCAGCGATACGCTGCCGGCGGGAACGACGTTCGTCGCGCTCTCCTCTCCGGGGGATTGGTCCTGCACGAAGCCGCCGGTGGGCTCGGACGGCACGATCTCCTGCACGAACCCGAGCTTGGCGGTGGGCAGAGCCGTCTTCACCGCGAGCGTGGCGGTTGATCCATCGACGCCGAACGGGACGATCCTCGCCAACACGGCGTCGGTCTCCTCGTCGACGGCCGATCCCAATCCGGGCAGCGAGAGCGGCACGGCCACGACCACCGTGGGAGTCTCGGCGGATCTGTCGGTCACCAAGGTGGACACGCCGGACCCGGTGACGGCGGGCAATAACCTGACCTATACGATTACGGTTACCAATGCGGGTCCCAACGCGGCGGCGAACGTCATTCTCAGCGATACGCTGCCAGGGGGGACGACGTTGGTCTCGTTGTCCTCTCCAGGCGGCTGGTCGTGCACGCAGCCGCCGGTGGGCTCGGGCGGCACGGTCTCCTGCGCGCGGCCGAGCCTGGGGGTGGGGAGCGGGGTCTTCACCTTGATCGTGGCAGTCGATCCATCGACGCCGAACGGGACGATCCTCGCAAACACGGCCTCGGTCTCGTCGGCGACGACCGATCCCAATCCGGGTCACGAGAACGGTACGGCGACGACCACCGTGGGAACCTCGGCGGACCTATCCGTCACCAAGGTGGACACTCCGGATCCGGTGACGGCTGGCAGCAACCTGACTTATACGATCACGGCGACCAATTCGGGGCCCAACCCGGCCGCCAGCGTCACTCTCAACGATACTCTGCCGGGGGGGACGACGTTCGTCTCGCTATCCTCGCCGGGCGGCTGGTCGTGCATCACCCCTGCGGTGGGTTCGGGGGGCACGATCTCCTGCTCGAACGCAAGCCTGACGTTGGGCAGCTCGATTTTTACTCTGACCGTGGCGGTCGATCCGTTGACGCCAGCCGGAACAATCCTTACCAACACCGCGACTGCCGCGTCGGCGACCCCTGATCTGAATGCGGGCAACGAGAGCGGCACGGCCACGACCACTGTGGGTCCTCCTCCGGGATCTTCGGCGGATCTGTCGGTCACCAAGGTGGATACTCCGGACCCGGTGCCGGCGGGGGGCAACCTCACTTATGCGATCACGGTGACCAACGCCGGTCCTGGCAACGCGGCTAGCGCCACCCTCACCGATACCCTGCCGGCGGGGATGACGTTCGTTTCACTATCCTCGCCGGGCGGCTGGTCGTGCACCACCCCGGCGGTGGGGGCGAGCGGCACGGTCTCCTGCTCGAACCCTAGCCTGGGGGTGGGCAGCGGAGTCTTTACCCTGACCGTGGCGGTCGATCCCTTGACGCCGCCCGGGTCGATCCTTACCAATACGGCAACGGTCTCCTCGGGGTCCACTGATCCCAACCCGGGTAATGAGAGCGGCAGTGCGACGACGACCGTGGGCCCCTCTTTTGGGCCTTTCGCGGACCTGTCGATCACCAAGACGGATGGGGTGACGACGGCGACGCCGGGCGGCTCGGTGACCTACTCCATCGCAGTCTCCAACTCCGGTCCGAGCAACGTCACGGGCGCCACGGTGGCGGACACCTTCCCCGCCACGCTGACCTGTCTCTGGACTTGCGTGGGGGCCGGCGGTGGCACCTGCACTGCGGCGGGCTCGGGCAACATCAACGATACTGTCAACCTGCCGGCGGGCGGCAGCGTCACCTACACGGCGAGCTGCACGATCTCGGTCGCGGCGACGGGCACTCTCTCGAACGCGGCGACCGTGACGGCTCCCGCCGGGGTGACCGATCCGTCGCTCGGCAACAACAGCGCGGTGGACAACGACATGCTCGTCGCCGGTACGGACCTGTCGGTGACCAAGACGGCGATAAACCCCTTGCCGCCAGGCGGCGGCGGCAACCTCGCCTACCTGATCACGGTGACCAACGCCGGCCCCATCTCGGCGGTTAATATCAGTCTCTCTGATCCGCTGCCGGCGGGGACGACGTTCGTATCGCTGACCTCTCCGGGTGGTTGGTCGTGCATCACTCCCGCGGTAGGGGCGGGCGGCACAGTCTCCTGCTCGATCTCGAGCTTGGCGGCAGGGGACAGCGGGGTCTTCAACCTGACCGTGGATGTTCCTTTGTCGCCGCCGACCGGGGCGATCGTCATCAACATCGCGACGGTCTCCTCGGTGACCCCTGACTCGAACCTGAGCAACAATAGCGCCGTCGCCCGCACTGCGGTTGTCGGAGGCTCGGGCTCAGTCCCTCCTTCCATCCCGGCCCTGAACGCGTTGGGCCTCTCCTTGCTGACCCTGCTGCTGGCTCTCGGCGGTGCCACGATGCTGCGCCGCCGCCGGGAGTAGGAGACCCTACGTCTCTGGTACCCTGAGGCCCATGGCCGACCTCCTCATTCTCGCCCACGGCGGCTCGTGGGACATGCGGTTCCAGATCACCTCCCTCGCGGCGAGTATCGCCGCGGTGGGGGAGCGGGTGGACGTAGCTCTTTTCTTCGGAGCCCTCGACGCCTGGGCAAGGGGACGGTGGGACGATCTCGATCCGCAGCCTCCCGTCTCCATCGAGCGGCTGGAGTCGCTCGCCATGCCGCCTCTCTCCGAGATGCTGGCCCCGGGTCGCGACGAGGGCCTCATCCGTTTCTATGCCTGCAGCGCTTCGGTGCGTCTGCTGGGGCTCGAAACCGCCACCGTCCAGGCCGCGGTGGACGCGCTTCTGGGCTGGCAGAGCTTCGCGCGCATGATCCGGGATTCTGGACAGGTGGTGACGCTTTAGCTTTTCCTCTACAATCCACCCTCTTTTACGGCCGGAGGAAGGAGCGAAGGGGATGGACAAGCCGCGGATCGCATTCATCGGCTCGGGAGTCATGGCGGAAGTCATGATCAGCGGGCTCCTCACCCGGGAGGTGACGTCGCCCGAGAGGATCTGGGCGGCCGGGCCGCGCCGGGAGCGGGCGGACCAGCTCTTCGCCACCTATGGCGTGCACGGCACCACCGACAACCTGGCGGCGGTGGAGAACGCCGACCTGATCGTCCTGGCGGTCAAGCCCCAGACCCTGGCCAAGGTGCTGAAGCAGATCCGGCCGAAGATCCGCCACGATCACCTGGTGATGTCGATCATCGCCGGCGCCCGCTCCGCCACCATCGGCAGCGCCCTCAGTCACCCGGCGATCGTACGCTGCATGCCGAACCTGCCCTGCCAGATCCACCGCGGCGTGACCGTGTGGACGGCGACGCCCGAGGTCTCCGAGCCGGTGCGCGGCACGGTGCGCAGCATCCTCCAGACCATGGGCAAGGAGATCTACGTCGCCGACGAGGCGGACGTGGACCGGTCCACGGCGGTCCACGGCACGGGACCGGCGCTCATCGCCCTGTTCATCAAATCGATGGAGGACGGCGCCAACTTCATCGGCGAGTCGCGCAGCCTCGCCCGGCAGTCGGTGCTGGAGACGATCCTCGGCACGGCCGAGATGATCCTCGCCTCGGACCGCCACGTCGCGGAGCTGATCGAC
>Ga0134121_10001140_pt1 | contig 25787 bp, 20 predicted proteins | sample KB301_FD_96463 | JGI IMG/M metagenome (GOLD analysis project Ga0134121, IMG submission 96463) | Terrestrial soil microbial communities without Nitrogen fertilizer from Kellogg Biological Station, Michigan, USA - KB3-0-1 | ecosystem: Environmental > Terrestrial > Soil > Unclassified ... | reverse complement strand
TCCCAGCAGGCCGACGATGCCTGGAGTCAGGGTGAAGTCCACGGCCGCCAAAGCCCGGAACTTCCCGCCATAAATCTTCGTCAGGCTCCGCACTTCCAACACCGGGTCGCCCGGCTCACTCCAGACGGGCGGATGGCGCCGCCGCTTCTCTTCCTCCGGATCGCGCTGGCGCCATCGAGTGCCGGCGAGGAGGAGAGCCGGCACCAGCAGCGCCGAGCTGGCCAGGGCCGTGCCCGCCGCCACCGCCGCCGCGCGCAGGGGCACGGACCACGGGTGGGACGCGGGCTCTGCTCCCAGGGTGGCCGCCGCCAGAACGAGCGCCACGACTGGAGCTCCGAAGACGAGCCAGGGAACCTGCCGGCGCAGGTCGCGATAAAGCCGGCCACCGCGGTCCGCAGCGGCGGCGGCCACCTCGGCGACGGCGGGGAGGGCCAGGGCGAGGCCCGCGGCGAGGGTGAAGACGGTCAGCTCGTCCAGCCGGCTGATGCCTGCCGCGACCAGGGGCAGCGCCGCGACGAGTCCCAGTCCCAAGGGCACCAGGGCCGTGATCCCCCGCAACAGCGAGCCCAGCCGGCAGGCCGCCACGGCGAAGAGCAGAAGAGGGACGGAGCAGGCGAGAGCGATCATCCGCAGGCGGTCGTGACGCCAGAGGTCGGCGCCGAGATCAGGGCGTTCGAGGTCGCAGCCGGGCGGGAGGGGAAGCTGACCCAGGCTGCGATCGATGTCCTTTCTCTTGGTCTTGCGGACTTCCTCGCTGGAGAGCAGAAGCTGGATGTCCACCGGCACCACGAAGCGGCCGGACTGCCTCTTCACCCGCGGATAGAGAAACTCCTCGGACGGAGCGAGCAGGGCGGCGGGCAGCACCACTCGGCCGTCCAGCGGCATGGGCGTGCCGAGGAGGGTCGCGAGCTGCGGCACGGCGCGGTCGGCGTCCACGGGCGCGCCGGCGGGGACCACGGTGAGGGTGCGTTCCGGCCCGCCGGGAAGGGCCGGCGGCAGGTTGACCGCAGGCGGCGGCGCGCTCTGCCGGCGCAACCGGCCGGCCAGGGCCGCGGTTTCGGCGACCGTGGCGCCGGCGCGGGGCCGCAGGACGAGTTGGACCGCCGGCTCGCCCCAGCCCGTGACCCAGAAGCGCCGCACCTTGAGGCTCTCCAGGCGTTCCATCAGACGGTCATACCCGCCCCGCACGGCGGCGAGATCGGCGCCGCGCAGCACGACGCGGTAAGCCGTGGCGTGCTCGTCGGTCTCCGCCTTCTCTTCGAGGTCGGCGAGGAAGCCGGCCCCGCCCGCGCCCCCGGATGCCGATCGGGCGCCCTGGGCGATCTCCAGGGCACCCCCGCCGCCCATCTCGTAGCGCAGCCGGGTGGTGAGGATCGCTCGATGATCGAGATCTCGGGCGTTGGACTTGAGCTCAGCCACGACGCGGGCAGTGCCGGGCGTCGAGTAGCTCCAGAAGCGCTCCACCTCCGGAGCCTTGGCCAGGATCGCCTCGGCTTTCTCCATGCGGTGGATCGTCTCGTCCAGGGTGGTGCCCGGCGGCAGGCGCAGGAGGAGCGAGAGGTTCGCCTGGTCCGGCCGCAGGCTCCCCGGCCGCGGCGCCAGCGCGGCGCCGAACAGGGTGAAGGACAAGAGAGACGCCGTGGCCGCGGCGAGGAGCACGGTGCCGGGATCGCGGAGGGCGGCGCGGATGAGGGAGGATGCGCGCCCCAAAATGCCAGGGCCGTTCCAAAGGGCTGTACCGCCAAAATTACCAGGGTCGGTCCCAATGTAGAGACGCCCCGCGGGGAACCCCGTGGGGCGTCTCCGCGGCGGCGATGAATCCCCAGGATCGATGACGTCGTGCCGGGAGGATGTGATCGTGGTGTGGGCCGTCGTCCCCGCATCGGAGACGCCCCACGGGGTTCCCCGCGGGGCGTCTCTACATTGGCTGGATAGGTCCATCTTGGCGCGGGGCAGGATCGCCAGCGCACCGACCCCCGCCGCGACCGCCAGCAGCAAGGCCTTCGCGGGCTCGGCGAGGAGGGGTCCCAATTCGGCGCTCGCCAGGGCCACGGCGACGGGCACGGCGGCAGCGGCGGCGAGGGCGGTGAGTCCCCAGGCCCAGAAGCCGTCCCGCCGCGTCAGGCGCTGGGCGGCAAGTGGGAGAAGGCTGGCGGCGGCGATGGCGAGAGCCGCCAGGGTGGTGACGTCGAGCGGCACGCCGGTCAGTAGGAATGCGTTGGCGGCCGCGGCTACCACGGTTGGGACGGCGAGGCCCAGGGCGAGCGCTCCCCAGGTTCCAGCTTTCCAGGCCCCTACGGCTGCTGCGAGGAGTACAGCCAGGAGACCGGCCAGGGCGAGGCGCAGGATCAGATCGCGCAACGGATCGGCGTCACTCCAGCCGATCTCTCCGCGCACGCCGCCGGGCAGCGACCCGAGCCGTCGACGGAGGGCACGGTCGACCGTCAGCGGACCCGCGTCGTGCGTCCGGTAGACGTAAAGGGCTCGGGCCGGCCGGCCGCGGAGGCGCACCTCGTTGCGGGGCGGCTTGCGCCCGGCGTGAATCGTGGCGACCGAGGTGAGAGGGACGGCAGAGCTTTCCATCGGCACCGGCAGAGCGGCCAGCTCCTGGTGGGACACGGAGACAACAGGCTGACGGCGACTTCGATGACTCCCTCCAACTTGGCTCCAGCCCAGGGAGGGCACCCGCAGCCAGCGCCTGGCCTCGTCCAGAACGGTGCCGGCCAGCCCCCAGGAGTCGACCGCGCCGCCGGCCAGCTCGATCCGCACCTCTTCGTCCCGCACGCCGATGAGCTCCACGGTGCGCACGCCCGGCACGGCGCGCAGCACCTCGGCTGCGGCCCGGGCGTCCGCGTCCTCCCGGGCGCCGGCCAGCCAGACGAGGGCCAGGAAGTCTCCGTTCTGCTCCGTCGCCGGCTCAACCCAGAGGGAGGAGCCTTCGGACGCCGCCGTCAATTGGGCTCGAAGCCGCACCAATTCCGAGTCGAGGCGCGCCGCCTTGCGCTCGGGATCGGTCCCCGGGGCGAAGCGCACGGTGAGCTCGGCGCCGTCCGTCCGCACCTCGCCGGCCATTCCCCGCACCTCGCCCAGGGAGCGGACGGCGCTCTCGATGGGCTCGACCCAATCGCGGGCCACCTCGCCCGGGTCCCGCTCTTCGCCCAGGGTGAAGCCCACGGTCAGCTCTGGGAAGCTCTGCCGCGGCAGGTAGTCCAGAGGCAGCCGCGCCAGCGCCACGCCCCCCAGCACCAGCAGAGCCAAAGTAACAATGAGCCGCCCCATCGGCCGGTCCGTTCCTGCCGTCCCTCCGGTCCCTGCCGTCTCTTTCGTCCCTTTTCTCATCTACGATGCGCCACCCTATAAAGCACCGGCACCAGCAACAGCGAAGCGAACACCGCCGTCGCCATGCCGCCGATCACCGCCAGCGCCAGGGCGCGGCGCAGCTCGACCCCAACGCCGCCGAGGAGGGCCAGGGGGAGCATGCCGGCGATGGTGGCGAGCGTCGTCATGAGGATGGGCCGGTAGCGCTCGGCGCCGGCGAGGCGGATGGCGGCGTCGAGCTCGCGGCCGGCCCGGCGGTGGTCCTCGACGCGGTGGACGAGGACGATGGCGTTGTTGACCACGATTCCCGCCAGGAGGATGAGGCCCAGGAAGGAAAGGATGTTGAGCGTCTGGCCGGCCATCGCCAGGAGGCCAAGGGCGCCGCCGAGAGCGACCGGCACGGTGCTCATCACCACCAGCGGCGTGACGAGCGATTCGTAGAGGGCCGCCACGGTGAGGAAAACGAGGACGAGGGAGAGCGCCAGGGCGAGGCGGAGCTGGCCGAAGGCGCGGCGCAGCTCCAGGGCCTGGCCGGCCGGCGCGACCTCTTCGTCCGCCGCCTTGGCCAGGCCGGCCAGAAGATTGTCCGGGTCTCGCCGGCCGAGCCCCTCGTAGGAGCGGCGCACGGCGGGGGTGCCTCCCTCCCGCTCCAGGGCGGGCGGGCGAGAGCCGGCGGCGAGCCGGGCTACGGCCCCGAGGGGGACGACGCCTCCGCTGCCGGCCGCCAAGGGAATCAGTGCGGGGTCTTGCGGCTCGGTGGGATGCACCATGACCTCGGGCTCGACGCCGTCCATCCGCACCCGCCCGGCGGTCTGTTCTCCCAGCCCCTCGCGCACCTGCTGCTCCAGCCGGTCGCGGTCGGCGCTCGTGACCGTCAGGGCCGCCAGCCGTGGCAGATCCCAGGCAAGGAGCACGGCGGGAGTCGGCCCCCCCCGCCGGCTGCCGGACTCGCGCAATCCGGCCTGGCGCAGGCGCTGGCCTGTCCTGCCGGCGAGAGCCGTAGCGCGCTCCGGCGTGGCGGCGGAGGCGACCACTTCCAAGCGCCGGCCCGTCCTCTCGATCGCCTCCACGAAGGCGCTGGCCCGCGGCTCCACCCACACCTCGACACCGGGTAGGCGGGCGAGAGCGGCCTGGAGCCGCCGCCGGCCTTGAGCCGCGACCTGGGGATTTGCGAAGCGCAGCTCGATCCGTCCCGTCTCTTCACGGTCCACATCGCTCGCCGTGTCTCCGGCTCCAGGGAGCTGCACGGCGAGACGAGAGGCGGCCAGACCGGCGAGACTCGCCGCCGTCCGGGCCTCGACCGCCTGGCCTTCGTCACGCGAGGCCTCGGGCGTGAGATCCCGGTCCAGCCGGTAGCGCACGACGAGATCGCGGGTCGCCGCCTGCGGCACCAGCTCGCGGGGGAGAAGGCCGAGCGCGAGGAGCGCCAGGGCTGCCACAGCCGCGGCAGCAAGGATCGCGGCGGCCGGCCGGGCGAGGACGCGGTCGAGGAGGCTCAGGTAGGTTGTCCTCCCCGGCGTCCGCCCCCGCCCAAGACCCTCATCACCCCGGCCCTCTTCTCCCGCCCCCTCCCCACCCCCCTCACCGGGAGAAGAGGGAGACCAGCTAGATCGCTGAGCCGCTCCAGGCGTGACCGCTTCAACCAGGTTCCCCTCTCCCGGTGAGGGGGGTGGCGAGGGGGCGGGAGAGGGGCCAGGGGTGAGGGTCTTCGGGTGGGGGCGCCGGCTGCGGGCGAGCACGGGGGTGACGGTGAGGGAGAAGAGGAGCGAGGCGGCGAGCGAGGCCACGATGGCGAAGGCTTGGGCGCCGAAGAAGGCCCGCGCCAGTCCCTTGAGATAGATGAGTGGAAGGAAAACCACCGCCGTGGCGAGGAAGCCGGCGATCACCGGCATGGCGATCTGCCGCGTGCCCGCCACTTCCGGATTCTCCTCGCCGCGCGAGCGGGCCGTCTCGATCGCCTCCAGCACCACAATGGAGCTGTCCACCAGCATGCCGGCCGCCAGGGCGAGACCGGCGAGCGAAACGACGTCGAGCGATAGGCCGGCGAGGTAAAAGCCCGAGAAGGCGGCGAGCAGCGAGGCCGGCACGGCGACCGACAGGGCGAGGGTGGGCCGCCAGCGGCCAAGCAGGAACCGCAGCACGGCGACGCCCAAGGCCAGGCCGAGGAGGGCCGCGATTCCCAACTCCTTCAGGGCGGCAACCACCTCGGCGCTGCGGTCCGCGGCGAGCTGGATCTTCAGACCCGAGCCGGCGCGGCGGGAGAGCGCCGCCACCCGCTCGCGCACGTGGGCGGCGAGAGCCACGGCGTTCGCTTCCGGGGCGCGGAAGACCCGCACCAGCGTTCCGTCCTTGCCGTCGAGGCGGAAGAAGGAGTCGTCCCGCACCTCTTCCAGTTTCACCTCGGCCACGTCGCCGAGAACGCTCTCGCCGCGCGGACCCGCGATGCGCAGGGCGCGCAGGGCGTCGAGCGAGCCTGCGTCCTCCCGCACCAGCAGGGGGCGGATGACCGCCCCGGCGCGCGCCCGGCCGGCCGCGACGGCGGCGCCCACGGAGCGCAGCCGGGCCACGAGATCGGCGGCGCTCAAACCCCGGGCGGCGAGGGCGGCGGCGTGCGGGCGGACGACCGGGTGCAGCGGCGCGAGGCCCAGGGTCTCGATTTTCCCCGCTCCTTCCAGGCGGGCGAGCTCCGGCGCCAGAACCTCGCGGGTGAAGGCGGCGCGGCTGGTTCCCGAGCCGCCGAAGACGGCGACCTCGACGATCGGCTCCGGATCGCCCGCCGCCAGCTCCACGGCCAGCGTGGCGCCCGGCGCTTCCAGCCCGGCGAGCCGCCTCTCGGCCTCGATGCGCAAGCGGTCGGCGTCCGTTTGCCACTCGCTCTCGACGCGCACCCGGGCGAAACCGTCGCCCGTCGTCGAGCGCACCGAGGTGACGCCGGTGAGAGCGGCGAGACGCTGCTCCAGCGGCCGGGTGAGACTCTCCAGCATCTGCTCGCGGGCGCTGCCGGGAGCCGTGGCCGTGATCGTCAGGCTCGGCCGCTCCAGCGCCGGCAGCAGGGAGACCGGCAGGCGCAGCAGGGAGAACACGCCGAGCACCACCACGGTCAGGGCGCCGAGCAGCGTCGAGACCGGCCGCTCGATGGCGCGGCGGATCACCGCCCTTCCCCTGGTGTGGCGTTCACCTTGGCCGCCGACTCTTCGATCGGGGTGACCTTCGCGCCTTCCGACAGCAGGGCGGCGCCGTCCACCACCACCTTGTCGCCCGGCGCCAGGCCGCCCGTCACCTCGACCCGTCCGTCTGCCCGGCCGCCCGTGGTCACCGGCTTCCGGCGAGCTACGCCGGCCTGATCCACGTAAACGGCGGCGCCCGCTTCGGACATCACCAGCGACTCCTCGGGCACGGTCAGCGTCTGGTCCCTGCGGTCCAGCTCCACCTGCACTTCGACTCCTTCGCCGGGCGCCGGCAGACCCGTGCCCTCCGTCACTTCAGCCACTACCGCCACGGTGCCGCCGGCGTCGATCATCGGCGAGATCTCGCGCACGATGCCCCGTCCTGCCATGCCGGGAACGCCCGAGAGGGCAAAGCGCACGGCGAGCCCCTCCCGCAATCTCCCGCGGTCGCCCGCCGCGGCGCGTGCCTCCACCTTGGGCGGACCGCCGGCGGCGATGCGGGCGAGGACGGTGCCGATCTGCACTTCGCCCTCGGCGGGCAGGCGCTTCTCGACCAGCAGCCAGCCGGCGACGGGCGAGCGAAGGTCGAGGCTCGACCGCTTCTCCCGGGCGGAGGTCATCTTCTGCGCGTCGAGATCGGCCTGAGCCTTGTACTGGGCGAGCACGGCCGCCGAGACGACGCCGCTGTCGAACGCCCTCTGGTAGCGCGCCAACTCCTTGCTCGAGGCCTCCAGCCGCAGGCGCGCCTCGGCGAGCGACTGCTCGGTGTCCTGGTTGTCGATCCGCGCCAGCACCTCGCCGGCGCGCACCTGGAGCCCTGAGGAGAGGCCGGAGCGGAAGCGGTCCGGGTAGTGCAGCCGGCCGGCGACGGGGATCACCACCTGTGCCTCGCCGGACGGGCGGACCACGCCCAGCAGGGTGAGGGTGGGCTGGAACGAGGCCCGAGCCACCCGTTCGATCTTCACCGGCAGCGCGGCCGCCTCCTCCGGGATCTCAGCCGCCTGGGTGCAGGCGGTGAGGAGAAGGAGGAGGACCAACAGCGCCCCTTCGGGGCGGACCCTCACCCCCTGGCCCCCTCTCCCGCCCCCTCCCAACCCCCCACACCGGGAGAGGGGGAAGGCATGCGAGGCAGTTTCGTGTTGGTCTCCCTCTTCTCCCGGTGTGGGGGGTTGGGAGGGGGCGGGAGAAGAAGGTCGGGGTGATGAGGGTCTTTTTTTCATTGCATTCCTCACGAAATCATCAGCTCCGGCCGGCGCAGGCGCCTCCGGGCATAGAGAAAGAAGAGGAGCGAGGCGACAGCCAGCACCGAGAGGCTGCGCAGCCAGGGGAGCGACGCTTCGGCGCCCGGCAGGAATTTGCCGAAGGCCACGTGCAGGCGCTCGGGGACCGGGTTGAAGAAGAACCATTCGCTCATCACCGCCAGGGTGACCGCCGAGGCGAGCCACACACCGCCGGCCGTGCGCAGCCGCACCGCCCAGAACAGCGAGACGGCGCCCAGGAAGGCGCTCGCCGCCAGGATCTGAAGCACCGTCTCGACGAGCGGGAACGACTGGCCGGAGGTGATCCAGGCGATGCCCATGATCAGCTCTCCCTGGATTGCGGCCACGATGCAGACGGCTGCCGCCCGGCGCACGAAATAGGCCTCGGCCGACGGCGCCGCGAGGGCGAGATCGAGGCAGCCGGCCCGGCGCTCCAGGTCGACCATCCCCGCCAGGGCCGGCAGCCCCAGGAGCACGGAGGGGGTCAGGAAGACATAGCTGTAGAGATCCCCCGCCGCGGCGTCGGACTCGAGGAGCATCGACATCGCCGAGAGGAGGATCACCACGGCGTCGAGCACGATGAACAGCAGGAAACGCCGGCCCAGAAGCAGGTCGAGGGAGAGATGGAGGGAGCGCAGAAGATCTCTCATTGGGCATTCCCGTCGAAGAAGACCCGGTCGCGGGCGCCGGCCATGGGAATCAGGCGGTGGCATTCGCGGTCGGGATCGAGCAGCACGGCCTGCGGCCGGCGGGGTGTCGAGAACGAGAACTCGCCCGGCTGCTCGTGATCCGCGCGGACGGTCGTTTCCAGCCGGCCGAGATCCGTGTTGAGGACGACTTTGCAGAGCGCCTCGCCCTGGGTTCGGTTGCGCATCCGTCCCGTCACCCGCCAGCCGCCTTCGGCACCCCCGGAATGGTGAAACTCGACGCCGTCCAGGATCGGCTGGGGCAGGTAGCCCTCGACGAGGAAGTCCTTGATCATGCGGCCGATCGGGACCTCGCTGCGCTTCTCGATCGCCGCGTAGAGCTCCGCGCGGGTGAGCGGTTTGGCGTCGGTGCGCGACAGGACGTCCTCGACGGCGCCGCGCAGCGCCTCCTCTCCCATGCGGTAGCGCAACGCCGTCACCAGGGCGGGAAAACGGTTGTTCCAATAGTTCATCGAGTAGGAATGTTCGGGAGGCGGAACGCTGAGCATGGCCTCCGTGCCGGTGCGGACGCCCATCACCGCGGCTCCGCCCTCCGGCATCTTCCCGAGCCGCTGGAGCACCAGGTTGCGCAGCAGCATGCGCACCAGTTGGGCGTCGTCCGGCGCGGCGGGCCGGCGGCGGGCCAGCCGTCCAGCCACCAGCTCGGCCACCAGCGAGTCCGGTTTGAGGGTGTCAGTCCGGGTCAGGTCCAGCTCGGTCATCCGTACCAGCTCGCCCTGCACAGAGATGTTCGCGCGGCCGGGGTCCTCCCAGCGGCGAAAATAGGCAGCGCCCGCGTCGAGACCGAAAGCATCGTCGCTCGGCCACTCCAGCACGACGGTTCGCCGCAGGTCTCCAAGTCCGGGCCAAGCCTCGTCCAGCCGGCTCGTGCCCTGGGCGAGAAATCCGAGGTGCAGCTCGCCCAACGCCGCATGGTAGGGAAGGACCGCCACCGTGGCGCCGGTCGCTTCCGCGCGAGGCAGCTCCTGATAGTGGCCGCCGGCCACCGTCACGTCCGCCACCGCCAGCCGGCAATGGCTCGTCAGGCGTCCGAGGTGCCCCGGGGAGGCCAGGCCCCCGCAGGGGTCCGCCACCAGGAATCCCGGCGGCGTGGCGAGATCCAGAGACACGTCGGCGATGGGAAAAAAGACCTCCTCGGGCATTCGTAAAAGGTGCGGCATCTCCTCGTCCGCGTACAGCTTCCAGGTTTGATACCGGGGGACCGGCGTCAGGTCCGCGGCCTGGAGCTCGATGCGCCGCGGCGAGAGGGCCGGCACGAGGTAGCCTTTCGAGAGATCCGCGAGATCGCGTCCGAACTTCGCGTGCAGATGGTCGCCGAAGGTCTTGTGAAAACCCCAGTAGGTGGCGGTGTAGCCGGCGAAAAGGCGGTCCTCGGCAGGCTCGCCCCGCAGGCGGAACCGCAGCTCGCGGGTGCCGCCCGGGGGAATGGGCGGAGAGAGCTCCACGGCGAGGCGGTCCCAATGCCGGGACAGGTTGAGCGTTCCCTCGCCGGCTGCCGCCGCCTCCACCCGGACGTGCGGGTTCAGCGTGAACGCCAGATGCCCCCGGGGTGCGGCGCCCTGGTTGCGCAGCTCGGCCGTCACCGTGATGGCGATCTCCCGGCCGGGGCCCAGCGTTCCCTCCAGACGCCAGCGTCCGGGCAGGACGTCGGACGGCGTGGGATCGGGTTTCCCTACCGTCTCCATGGCGAAGCGCGCCGCGCCGAGGCGCTGGTAGCGCGCCGCTCGCTCCACGAGGAGCGCCAGGGCTCCCGTCGCGAGCAGCAGCGCCAGCCCGAGCGTCAGCAGATCCGACCGCGAAGGCCGCGGGTCGGCGGTATAGCGCTCCCGCAGCCGGGCCACGATCAATAGGAAGTTGCGCAGCGGGTGGCCGGGGCCGATGCGCATCGGCCGCACGTCCGGCCGGGTGCGGCGCAGATGGCGCACCGCGAAACCCAGCGTCGCCGCGGACAGCGCCACCGGCAGTGCCGCCAGCGCAGAGTATTGCTCGGCGGCGACCCGCCAATCCCAGGGGGACTCGCTCATATCCAGCGGGAAGGCCGGCCATGGGTCCGCCGGACTGTAGCGGGTCGTAATGCGCCGTATCGCGAAGGAGAACCAGCCGATCTCCAGCCAGTCCCCGCCCAGCCGGATTCCAAAGTGGGCGAGCACGCTGTTGATCAGCATGGGGCCGAGACCGATCACCACCGCGCCGAGCAGGAAGGCGTTGATCATGCCGCCGGCGATCGTCCCCAGTCCCAAGCCCAGGGCCGAGACGGCGAGGGCGATCGGCACTACGTGCATCAACCAAGGCCCAAGCAGTGGACTCCAGGCCACGGCGCCTGGGCCGAGAGCCGCCGCCGCGGCTCCGCCGGCGAAGGCGACCGGCACTGCTGTCAGTGGCAGCAGCACGGCTTGGAGGGCCAGCCAGCGGCGCAGCAGGTAGCCGGCGCTCGAGATCCCCGCGAGCGAGGCGGAAGACCACGAGCCCTCGTCCTGCTCGCGGGTGATGGCGTCGATCGAGATCAGCAGGGCGACCACGGCGGTGAGCACCGGCAGCAGGAAAAAGACCTCGGCGGCGTAGGTGGCGCCGCCGACCATCATCCTGGTGCTCTGGTGCCGGGCGTAGATCAGCGCCGCCGGGGAAGAACCGGCCAGAACATAGGCCGCGGCCAGCACTCGGAAGCGCAGCGACCGCCACTGCGTGCGGATCTCGTGGACAGCGAAGGCTGTCGTGACACTCATGCCCCGCCCTCCGCCAGATCGCCGGGGGCCGCCTCGATTCCCTGCAGAGCGAGGAAGGCGCCGTAGGACTCCTCCAAGGTGGGAGGCCGGGGAATGGCGCCGGGCACTTCGCCGTCCTTATAGATGATCCGTTCGATGCCTCCCCCGCGGTCCGCGCGGCGGGTGACCTCGATGGCTCCGTCGGGTAGCGGCGCCTCCGCCGGCATCTGCCAGAGGCGCCCGTTGGCCCGCCGCAGCAGCTCCGTGGGGGCGCCGTCGAAGAGCAGCCGGCCACGGCCGATCACACCAAGGCGGGGGCAGGTGGCCTCCACGTCCTCCACGATGTGGGTGGAGAGGAGCACCGTCATGTCCGTCGCGGCCGCGGTGACCAGCATGCGGAAGCGGATGCGTTCCTCCGGGTCGAGCCCGGCCGTGGGCTCGTCCACGACCAAAAGCCGCGGCGAGTGGATGAGCGCCTGGGCGATCCCCAGCCGCCGGCGCATGCCCCCCGAGTACTCGCCCGCCCGCCGGTCCGCGGCCCGCTCCAAGCCCACGCCTTCCAGCAGCTCCGCGATCCGGCGGCGCAGGGCGGCGCGGCCGAGGGGCACCTCGCGCAGCCGGGCGCAGTGATTCAGATACTCGCGGCCGGTGAGATGGCCGATCGGGTGGTAGTCCTGAGGCAGGAAGCCGATCCGCCGCCGGATCTCCGACCGCGCCCGCCGCGACGCCGCGTCCAGCCCGTCATAGATCCGCCGCCCCGCCGACGGCTCCAGGGCCAGCACGAGGATGGAGAGGAACGTCGTCTTGCCGGCGCCATTGGGGCCCAGCAATCCGAACATGCCATGATCCAGGCAGATCGAGACCCCCTTCAGGGCCTCGAAGCCGTCCGCATACGTCTTGGCGATTCCCTCCAACTCGATCATCGGCGCAAAGCTCCCGCAACGACGGCCTCCGGCCGCCCAGTCCTCCGAAGCTCCTTTGTGGATCTTCTGGCGGATAGTGTACTACGCCTACGATACAGTTTACGAGTGGGGGATGGGGAATGTTGCGAAGGAGATCGTTTTGTCCTCGCAACCTGTCTTTGCGCTCGGGGACGCGCCCTGTTTGGCTTGACTCCGTATACGATGATCGTATACTCCCAGGGGAGGGTGCATGGGCGATTGGGCCGATATAACGGAGTTTGATTGGGATGGCGGCAATGCTGAGAAAAACTGGCTCCGGCATCGAGTATCTCAAGCAGAGAGCGAGCAGGTCTTCTTTAACCGGCCCCTGGTTGTTGACGAGGATGAGCTCCATTCCGGGACCGAGCTCAGGCACCTCGCCCTGGGGCGGACCGATGCCGGTCGCCTCCTCTTCGTCGTCTACACGCTTCGCGGCGACAAGGTGCGGATCATATCGGTCCGCGACATGACCCGACGCGAGCGAAGGGAATATGAGTATGCCCGAGAGCAAGAGCTTGAAGCCGATCCCGAAGTTTGAGTCGGAGGACGAGGAGCGGGAGTTCTGGGCGACCCACGACTCGACTGAGCACGTGGACTGGAGCCGTGCCAGCCCCACCACCTTCTCGCGGCTCAAGCCGTCGACACAAACAATCTCTTTACGCCTTCCTGAGATGCTCCTCGAAAACCTGAGGATGCTCGCCAACAAGCGAGACATCCCTTATCAGTCGCTCCTGAAGATCTTTCTGGCGGAGAGAATCGAGCAGGAGCTTCGCGGTCTGCGGTGAGCCCGGCCAGGGTTCCTTCCAATCACCGCCAGACGCAACGCCCTTTTCGGCAGAGCGTGGGGATCTGGACCTCGCGGCTCGTGGCGGGCGAGCCCAGGTTTTCCGCGTAGGCGGTGATCTGCTTTCCTCGAGCGGACGCCGGCAGTTGGACGCGGAAGCGGTGCATGCCTCCGCCGCCACACTTGTCGGTCACCGTCGGCTCGTTGCCGAGGTTGGTGGTGTAGAGGCCGACGGTCGTGCTGCCCGCGACGATACGCACTTGGCTTGAGGTAAGCGCGGAGTCTTGATCGCAGACCCAACCTGTGGCGTAGCCGTTCGCGTCGACGTTGTCCAGACAGCCCTTGGGCGCATAGAGCTGGCTGTACCAGACGCAGTCCCCGCAGGTGCTGGCGAGAAGGGCGCTGCCGGAGTCGAGGTCCTGCGCCACGGCCGAGATGCGGGCGCCGCTGACGGCGGTGCCTTTGAAGCGGTAGGCGATGCCGGTGCCGCATTGAGGTGCTGGAATGAAGTCCTGCGACGAGGAGTACGAGGTCGAAGCGTAGAACGTTCCGTTGGAATACAGGTCGACTCGAGGAGCCTCGCAGAGCGTTCCGTCCGGGTCGCAGGCCCAGCCGGAGACGACGCCGTTGGTATCGATCGAGAACGAGCCGATGGGAAGCGACGTCTGCGGCCGGGATTTTCCGGTAATTTCCCGGCCGATCGCCACGTGGTGAGCGAGGACGTCGCAGGAGAACTGCTCGGAGGTTGTCCAGCCCGGTAACGCCGGCCAGAGAAAGACACCCAGAAGCACGGCGTCAGGGTCGTTTCGGGCCTCTTCGTACCATTCGTCGGCGATCGGACCCATCTCGGACATATTGGCCAGGGCCGGGCCATGCAGATTGGTATCCCAATACCCATCCATCACGTAGATCCACGGATGGCCCGGAAACCTCGCTTTTAGAATCGACACCGCGCTCCGGTAGGTTGCGTCGGTCTGCGGGTGGATGCCGTAGCTGTCCACGCCGAGCCAGTCGATGCCGGGAAGGTTCCCCTGATAGCCGGTGAGCCCCGGGCTCAGCCAAAGGCTCGAGCAGGTGCCGGCGACGACGCAGGTGGAATCGACGAGCCAGGTCTTGGCCCACGGGAGGTCCGCCTTGATTTTCTGAGCGGCGGCCTCGAAATCGGTCATGATCGCTCCCCGGTTGAAGGGCTCGTCCAGGATGGCGAAGGCGATTACCTTGTCCGGAGTGAGGATTCCCGCGTTGTTCTGCTTCCAGATCTCCCAGCGCTGCAGCCAGTCCCAACAGAGCGACCGGTAGCTGCCGGTGCCGTCGTAGTCGCACCAAAGGACGAGACCAAGGTCGATCGTGGCCTTCAGTCCCTTCTGCGAGAGGGCGTTCACCCGGTTGAGGACGAAGGGGCTGGCGAGGTCCGAAGACGACGAGACGTGGGCGAAGTTGGCGAAGCCGTGGGTCAGGTTCAGGCTGGAATCGTCGTCGGCCCCGCCGACGTAGCCGAAGTACTGGATCTCGGCCGCGGCCGGGAGCGATAAGAAGACTGAGAGGAGCAGGGTGGCGGGCGCGAGCTTCTGACTCATGAATGTCCCGTTCTTTAGTCTGAGAGTATGTCTTGAGTGACGATCCATGCAAGACGTTTCATCCCAGCGAGGGGCCATGGCTCCTCTCCCGCGCAGGAAATACCCCCGCCCCGGGTTTCAGGTTCAGAATGAAGGCGCACGCCGCGCCGGACCCAAGGAGCCTGAGCTCATGAAACCCATCCTCACCGCTTTGACTGCCGTCGCCCTCGCCGCCTGTATGGCCGGGGCCGGACTGATAGCCGCCGACGAGAAGGCCTCGACGCTTCACCTGCCTTGGAAAGAGGCGGGCCTCACCCAGCGCCAGGCGGCGGCGCATGTGCTGAATCGTTTCGCCTTCGGCCCCCGGCCGGGAGAGGTGGACGCCGTCGCCAAGATAGGCGTCGACCGCTGGTTCGAGCGCCAGCTCGGCGGCGACCTGCCGGACGCCAAGGTGGAGGAAGAGCTTCAGTCCCTGCCGGCCCTGCACATGGCCACCGCCGAGATCGTCCGCACCTATCCGCCCCCCGGTCTCGTGCTGCGCCAGGCCCGCGAAGCCGGCGTGCTGCCCAAGGACGTCGCCCCCAAGGATCTCAAAGGCGACGACAAGAAAGAGCTGCGGCAGAAGGTCATGGCCTGGGGCTGGGAGCAGGGCTACCGTCCCGAAAGAGAGCTCGTCGGCCAGCTCATGGTCCAGAAGCTGACCCGCGCGGTCGATTCCGAAAACCAGCTCAGCGGCGTGATGACCGACTTCTGGTTCAATCATTTCAACGTCTCCCTGACCAACGGCAGGGCCCGCGCTTATCTCCTCCCCTATGAGCGCGACGCCATTCGGCCTTACTCCCTCTCCCGCTTCCGCGACCTCCTGGAGGCCACGGCGAAGAGCCCGGCCATGCTGATCTACCTCGACAACGCCCAGTCGTCCGCCCCGGCAGGCGCCACCACCACGATGCAGGATGAGATGCAGCGGCGGCCGATGCGGGCAGCGGGACGAGGCCGATTCGGTGGCAGCAAGATTGGTGCCCAGGGCGGGGCCGCGGCAGGAAAGAAAGGGCCGAAGGGCCTCAACGAGAACTACGCCCGTGAGCTGATGGAGCTCCACACCCTCGGCGTGGACGGCGGCTACACCCAGCAGGACGTCGTCGAGGTGGCTCGCGCCTTCACCGGCTGGGGGGTGATGCCCCCGGGCAAGAATCGGGAGCAGGCGCAGAACCGCCTCGCCCGCGTCGAAAAGGCCGGCGGCCTCGGCTTCCACTCCGAAGGCGAGTTCCTCTTCCGTGCCGACCAGCACGACGCCGGCGAGAAGACCATCCTGGGAACCCGTTTCCCGGCCGGCCGGGGAATCGAGGATGGCGATGCCGTGCTCGACCTGCTGGCCGCCAACCGGGCGACGGCGAAGCACATCGCCGGCCAGCTTGCCGTTCGCTTCGTCTCCGATCACCCGTCGCAGGCCCTGGTGGACCGGCTGACGGACGTCTACCTGAAGACGGGCGGCGACTCCCGCCGGCTGCTGATCGCCATCGCCGAGTCGCCGGAGTTCTGGAGCAAGGACGCCGTCGGTGCCAAGGTCAAGTCGCCCTTCGAGCTCGCCGCCTCGGCCCTGCGTGCCACCGGCAGCCACCTGGAGGATCCCAAGGAGACTTTGAAGTGGATCGCCCGCATGGGTCAGCCGCTCTACGCCTACCAGGCGCCCACCGGTTATCCCGATCGCGCCGAGGCCTGGGTGAACACCGGCTCGCTGCTCAACCGCATGAACTTCGGCCTGCAACTCGCCGCCGGGCGGGTGAAAGGTATCAACCTCGATCTCCCGGCCCTCGACGGCGGCCGCGAGCCCGAGTCGCGGGAAGCGGCCCTCAAGACCTACTCGGCGTTGCTGATGCCTGGCCGCGACCTGTCTTCCACGCTGAAGCTCCTTACTCCCATGGTGACCGATCCCAACTTGGCGAAGAAGGTGGACAAGGCCTCGCCCAAGGATTCCGGCCGCAGTGGCGCCGCGGGAGGCGACGCCGACGACGAGCTGCTCGCCGCCGGCTCCGAGATGGGCACGGCGAAGGGTGTCCAGGCCGTCAAGGTCCGCGGGAAGCTTGGAGATGAACCCAAGGAGCCCATCGATCGCCGTCCTCCCACGCCGCTCGAACAGGTGGTCGGCGTGATCCTGGGCTCGCCGGAGTTCCAGAGACGCTAATCAGGTATTGAAGATAGGAGCACCCATGTTCACGCGCAGAATGTTCCTCAAGGGCGGCGGCATCGCCTTCTTCGCTCTCGGCGTGGGCGGCAACCCGACCTTCCTCACCCGCACCGCCGAGGCGGCGACGGCCACCGGCGCGACCTCGTCGCGCAAGCGCAAGGTGCTGGTGACCATCTTCCAGCGCGGTGCCATGGACGGACTTGCCGCCGTGCCGCCCATCGACGACAGCCTCAAGTCCCTGCGTCCCCGCCTCGCCCTGAGCGGTGCTCAGGGGAGCACGGAGCCGGGACTGCTCGATCTGCAGACCGGCTTCGGCCTCCACCCGGGTTTCGCCCCGCTCTTTCCCCTGTTTCAGGACAAGCGCCTGGCCATCGTCCACGCCGTGGGCTCGCCCGATCCGACGCGGTCGCATTTCGACGCTCAGGACTTCATGGAGACGGGCACCCCAGGTCGCAAAGGGACGCCCGACGGCTGGCTCAACCGCGCCGTGGGCCTCCTCGGACACGACAACTCGCCGTTCCGCGCCGTGGCCCTCACCACCTCGCTGCCGCGCTCTCTCTACGGCAACGAGCCGGCGCTGGCGGTGACCAACCTGGCAGACTTCCGGGTCGAGCTGCCGGGCGCCGACCGCACCGCCGCCGCCGCCGGCCAGGGCTTCGAGGCCCTCTATCAACAGACCTCGCAGGGGCTCCTGCGAGACACTGGATCGGAGACCTTCCGCGCCGTCCACATGCTTTCCGCCGCCGAGATCCAGCGCTACAAGCCGGCGGCCGGAGCGGACTATCCGCAATCACCGCTTGGCAACGCCCTGCGGCAGATCGCCATCCTCGTCAAGTCCGACGTCGGTCTGGAGGTGGCCTTCGCCGAGTCCGGCGGCTGGGACACCCACGTGCAGCAGGTCGGCCAGTTCAATCGCCAGGCCCGCGATCTGGCGGAGTCGATCCACGCCTTCTGGACGGACCTCGGCCCGTTCCAGGACCAGGTGCTGCTGACCACCATGACCGAGTTCGGCCGCACCGTCCGCGAGAACGGCTCCGGCGGCACCGACCACGGCCACGGCTCATGCCTCTTCGTGCTGGGCAACAAGGTGGACGGCGGCAAGGTCCACGGCAACTTCCCCGGCCTCTCGACGGCCGCTCTCTACGAGGGCCGCGACCTGCCGGTGACCACCGACTTCCGCGCCGTCTTCTGCGAGCTCGCCGGCAAGCACCTGGCGATCAAGGACGACGCCAAGCTCTTCCCCGGCTGGACAGGCAAGCGGTTGCCGCTGATGAAGGCGTAGGGGGTGGCCGACTATCGGCCTAGTAATGGCGCCAGCGCTTCCACGCCGCGCTCGGTGACGTCGGGCGGCGCCGCGGTGAAGCAGAGCCTGACGTGGGTGGGATAGGGGCCGAAGCTCGAACCCGGCGCCAGGAAGAGCCCGCGGTCGACGCAGCGCTCCAGGAAACCGGCGAGGCCCGTCTCGTCCAGGTGCTCGGCGACGTCGAAGAAGAGGAAGGAGCTTCCCTTCGGCGCTTCGACGCCCAGGCGGGCCGCCGCCTTTTCGCCGGCCTGCTGGTAGAGCTGCCTCGCTCTCGCCACCCAGGCGTCGCCCGCCGGACCCAGAACGTTCAAGGCAGCGAGTTGGGCCGCCGTCGGCGTGCTGTAGAAGCTGTGCATGCCGATCTTGCGCAGCTCGCCGACCGCTCCGGCCGGCCCGACGACGTAGCCGCAGCGGTTGCCCGCCATGCCGTAGGCCTTGGAAAAGGAGTGAGACGCGAAGGTGCGCTCAGGCGCCAGCGGCCGGGTGTGGGTGTGCTCGCCGTCGTATACGTAATCTTCGTAGACCTCGTCGGCGATGATCCAGAGATCCTCGCGGCGGGCCCAATCGACCAGCGCCTCGATCCAGGAACGCGGAATGACCTGGCCGGTGGGATTGCTCGGCGTATTGAGGTAGAGAGCGATGGTGCGGTTCGTCCGTTTCTCGCTCACCGCTTCGACCGCGGTCTCCGGCGAATCGGCTGCGCCGAAGAAGGGGACGTCGACCGGTACGCCGTGGAACGACTGGACGATGCCGGTGATCAGAGGCCAGTGCGGAGCGAGGAGCAGCACTTCGTCGCCCGGGGCCACGATCGCCCCAGCCACCACTGCCAGGCCGCCGGTCGCCCCGGTGGTGATCAAAACGTTGTCCCGCTCGGTGGGGACGCCCGTTCGCTGGCGGACGCGCTCGACGACCGCGTCGAGCAGGGCGGGAATCCCCTGCGGCGGGGCATAGCGGTGCATACCGGGATGCTCCGCCACCTTCAGATCCTCCATGCGGCAACCCTCGGCGGGCTCCATCCAGGTGTCGCCCACGTGGAGCGGATAGACCTCGCCGCGATAGGTGGCGAGCCGATGGGCGAGGGCCGAGTAAACGGCGCCGGCGATGTCCTGGACGGAGGGGGAAAAACCGGGGTGGCGTGGCATGACGGCCCGGAATACTACCGCAGATACCACGGCAGAAGGCCCGTTGCCAGGGGTGCTACCATCGTTGCATGGCTCTGACTCTCACCGAAGTCCGCCGGATGCCTGAGGAGAGGCGCCTGCGGTTGACCTGGACGGACGGCCACGTCGCCGAGTACGACTATGACTACCTGCGCGGATGGTGTCCCTGCGCCGGCTGCCAGGGGCATTCCGGTTTCAAGATCCGCTACCTGCCACCGGCCAAGCCGGTGACTGCCGAGTCGATCAAACCAGTGGGCAACTATGCCATCTCCATCGGGTTTTCCGACGGCCACGGCACCGGCATCTACCGCTATGAGTTCCTGCGCGAGATCTGCCCCTGCGGCAACCACGGTGAGCGGCCGGTCGAGCTCGACGGCTAGGCCTCGTAGCCGGTTCCCGATGCAGCCCCGAAGGGGCGGAAGCATGTAGCCTGGGGCGTCAGCCCCAGGAAATGAGTCCCACAACGTCGAAAGCCCCGAAGGGGCGACAGCAGTCCCCATCGTGAACGGCCGCTTTCGCCCTTTCAGGGCTTTCAGGTTTGTGGCGATCCCAATCCTGGGGCTGACGCCCCAGGCTACATGCTGTCGCCCCTTCGGGGCTGGTGAGATTCAGGTCCATTTGAACTCACGCCATCTTTCCAGATCGCCAGGCGTATTCAGGTTGAAGAACATCTCCTCAGGATCGCCGAAGCGCCGCAGAGCCTCCCCTTCCAGGAACCGAACCGCCAAGCCTGCGCCGTCCGCCAGATCGTGAAGAGAGAACCGGCCTTCACACACTCTCTCGGCGAGGGCGGCGAGGGCGGCGGGTCCGTAGAAGGCGCAGAGCGGCTCGAGACCGCCTTCCCAGCGGGGAACCACCCAATCGGCCGCCTTCGCTTGGGCCAGCTCCGCGAGCAGACCGGCCGGCACCCGGGGAAGGTCGCAGGCCAGTACCAGGAGCGACCGGCCGGGATATACTGCCGCCCCTCCGAGAATGCCGGCGACCGGCCCTCGCCCGGGGCCATCGGCAAGCGATCGCCGGCCGGGCACCAGCTCCCGGCCGCGGTCCGCCACGGCCACCTCGGCGCAGATGGCGGCCAGCCGTTCCACCGCTCCCAGCGTCAGTGTCGCACCCTCCAGCTGTGCCTTGTCACTCCCCAGGCGGCGCGACTCGCCACCTGCCAGGACCAGGCCGACCGGCAGGGTCACGGTGCCGTGACCGGTCATCCCGGCGACTCCGTGCTACCATCCCGCCCTGAATTTGTAACCCAAGGAGAACCCGGCATGAACTTCAGTCTCGCTTGTCTCGCATGTCTGCTCGCCATCGTGGGATCCGCCTCCGGAGCCGAGCCGGAAAAGGCCCCGGCCGCACCCGCCCATCCTCACGTCTTGTTGGAGACCAGCAAGGGCAACATCACCATCGAGCTCTACCCCGACAAGGCCCCGAAGTCCGTGGAGAACTTCCTCCAATACGTCAAGTCGGGCTTCTTCGACGGCACCATCTTCCATCGCGTCATCCCGGATTTCATGATTCAAGGTGGCGGCTTCACGGCCGACATGGCGCAGAAGCCCACCAAGCCGCCCATTCCGAACGAGGCCGACAACCGTGTGCTCAACGAGCGGGGCACCCTCGCGATGGCGCGCACCGGCGATCCGAACAGCGCCACCGCCCAGTTCTTCATCAACCTGAAGAACAACGGCTTCCTCAACTTCACCGCCAAGACCACCTCGGGCTGGGGCTACACTGTGTTCGGCAAGGTGGCAGAAGGGATGGACGTGGTGGACGCCATCGCCGCTGTCCCCACGACCCGCAAGGGGAGCTACGACAACGTCCCCACCACGGCCGTCGTCATCAAGAAGGCGACGATCGTCCACGCCAAGAAGTAGCAGGCAGCGCCCTACTTCTTGGTGCTTTTGCGCATTTGCACCAGGCAGTTCCAGAGGACCTCGGTCTGCTCTCGTCCGTGGGGCAGAGCGAGGTCCCGCCAGATGTCCCGCTGGGCGGCGAGGAAGTCGTTCCAGACGACGGGGCGCTTCTTGTCGATGATCCGCCGCATGGCGGCGAGCAGGTCGGCGACCGTCCACATCGCCGGCCGCAGACCGCCGAGCTCCCGCCAGCCGAGGCGCAGCTGCTCGATCCGCCGGCGCGACAGCGCCTGGTCCTTGTAGCGCACCCGCAGGCGGCCCACTTCCGGCAACCTTTCGAAGGTCAGGTCGTCCGGCGGCGTATGGTCGGAGATGGCCTGCCAATGCTGGGGCACCAGCTCTTCCTTGCGCACCTGCATCACCAGGATGTCGAACTTTGCCACCGGCAGCCCGTCGAACAGGGCGGCGAGGGTGGGCAGGTCGGCACCATGAATCCACTCGCCGATCTCCTCGGGCGACGGCAGGGGGCGGGCCGGCGCGGCGGCGGGCGGCGCGGGCTTGGCGGCTGCGACTGCGGGTTTTTCGGCCGGCGGTGCGGCTGCTGGCGCCTCAAGGTTTGGGCTGCCTTCGGTGGGTTCGGTCATGCCGCTAGTCTATCCGGATTGCTCTAGAGAAAAGATGGTGCCCAAGACCGGACTCGAACCGGTACGGGTTGCCCCACACGCCCCTCAAACGTGCGCGTCTACCAATTCCGCCACTTGGGCTCAAAGAACTTCTCTACCAACCGTCTCGTCCGGGAACCCTATTCCCCGGCGATTTCCCCGGCTACTTCTTCGGGGTGCTTGCCGGCGCCGGCGCCGGCGGGACGGGAGCCGGCTTGGCCGGCACCGTCTTGGTCGTCGCGGCCTTCTTGGCCGGCGCGCCCGACATCACCGTGCTGACCGTGCCCTTGGCCAACGCGATCGACACCGTCGTCACGATGAAGATGACGAAGGATGCCACGGTGAGCTTGTGCAGCATGGTGGTGGCCGTGCGAGCGCCGAAGGCGGTCTGGGTGCTGCCGCCGCCGAAGACCGAAAGATCCGCGCCCTTGCCCTGTTGCAGCAGCACGACGAGGATCAGGAAGATGCAAACCAGGATGTGAACTGCTTCCAACAGGTAAATCACGGGCTAAGCCTCCCAACGGGCACGATGTCACCGGACCCCACCAGGGAGTCAGCCGGAATGCCGAATAATAGCAAGGAATTTCTGTGGGTCAAGACTGGCGCCGCCCACCAGGAAGCCGTCGACGTCCGGCTGGGCGAAAAGACCGGCCGCATTGTCGGGCGTCGCCGAGCCGCCGTAGAGGATCGGCAGCGCCGCCGCGGCGTCCGCCGCGAGCTCGCCGAGAAGCAGGCGGAGGAAGGCGTGAGCCTCCTGCGCCGTCTCCGGCGTCGCCGTCTCGCCGGAGCCGATGGCCCACACCGGCTCGTAGGCCACGGCGAACGGTTCGGCCCCTCCGCCGGCTTCTTGGGAAATCGGGGTGATGGCCGAGCGAAGCTGCCGTTCCAACACGTCGAAGGTGCGGCCGGCCTGGCGCTCCTCGCGGGTTTCGCCGACGCAGATCAGGGGAGCGAAGCCGCTGCGCAGGGCTGCCGCCACCTTGCGGGCGATCAGGGCGTCGTCCTCGCCATGATCGTGCCGCCGCTCGCTGTGGCCGCAGAGCACCCAGGAGCAGCCGGCGTCGGCGAGCTGCGGTCCCGAAACGTCGCCGGTGTGGGCGCCCATGTCGTCGGGGTGGAGATCCTGCCCACCCACCGCCACTCCTGAGCCGGCAAGCTCGGCGGCCACCACTGGAATCAGTGGGAAAGAGGGGAAAATCGCCACTTGGGCCGCTTCCGGATGCTCGGCGAGAGCCCGTTTCAGGGTTCGGCACCAACTCTCCGCGTCCGCCCGCAGGTGATTCATCTTCCAGTTGGCGGCCACCATCGCCCGGCGGTGGTTCACGACGGATTCTCCGGTTCTTCCAGGACCGCGACGCCGGGAAGCACCTTGCCGGCCAGCAGCTCCAGGGAGGCGCCGCCGCCGGTGGAGACGTGGCCGATGCGGCCGGCGGCGCCCGCCTGATGCACGGCGGCCACGGTCTCGCCGCCGCCGATCACCGAATAGCCCGGGCAACTCGCCAGCGCCTCGGCCACCGCTCGGGTGCCGGCGTCGAAGGGCGGCTTCTCGAAGACGCCCAACGGGCCGTTCCAGAACAGAGTGCGGGCGCGGCCGATGGCCGCCGCGAAAGCCTGGCGCGTCTCGGGACCGACGTCCACCGCCTTGGTCTCCGCTGGAATCCCGCTGGCGGGGACGGTCTCGATCCGCTGCGGATTCGCCAGGTCGTCCGTGACCACCAAGTCGCTGGGCAGGACGACCTCGATTCCCCGGCTCTTGGCCCGTTCCAGGATCTCCTTCGCCAGCTCCACCCGCTCGGGCTCGAACAGCGAGGCGCCCAGCGCGAATCCCTCGGCGGCGAGGAAGGTGTTGGCCATGCCGCCGCCGAGGAGCAGGACGTTGAGGCGCGGCAGGAGGTTTTCCAGGGTGTCGATCTTGCCCTCGATCTTGGCGCCGCCGAGCAGGGCGACGAACGGCCGCTCCGGCTCGCCCAGCAGGCGGCTCAGGGCCTTCACCTCCCGCTCCAGCAGCCGGCCGGCCGCCTTGGCGCGCAGCCGCTCGGGCACTCCCACCACCGAGGCGTGGGCGCGGTGCGCGGCGCCGAAAGCGTCGTCCACGTAGACCTCGGCCAAGGCGGCCAGCTGATCGGCGAAACCCGGCTCATTCTTCTCCTCCTCGGGGTGGAAGCGGAGGTTTTCGAGCAGCACGACCTCGCCGGTCTTCATCTCCCGCATGACCTTTTCCACCTCGTCGCCCACGCAGTCCTCGGCGAAGCGCACGGCCTGCCCCAGCAGCTCCGCCAGCCTGGCCGCCACCGGCCGCAGGCTGTAGCGCGGATCGGGCTTGCCCTTGGGCCGCCCGAGGTGGGAGGCGAGGAGGAGGACGCCGCCGGCGCCCGTCAGCTCGCGGATCGTGGGAATCGCCTCCTCCAGCCGGGTCGCGTCTCCAACTTCGCCTTCCGCGGACAGGGGGACATTGAAGTCGACGCGCACGAACACCCGCTTGCCTCTCAGGCTCGCGAGGTCCAGATCGTCCAGCGTCAGCAGTTTCGCCATGATCGTTCTCTCTATCTAATAAGGACGGCCAGCCGCCCCAGGAGGTCCGCGAGGCGGTGAGCATATCCCCACTCGTTGTCGTACCACGCCACGATCCGAGTCAGCCCTCCGCCCGCCACCTGGATCAAGGGCAGGTCGATCACCGCCGAACGCGGATCGCCGACGAAGTCGGAGGAGACCAGCTCTTCGTCCGTAATCCCCAACAATCCCGCCATCGGACCTGCCGCGGCGTCGCGGAACGCCTGGCGGATCGCCTCGGCCGTCACTGCGGTCGATTCCAGGTCAGCCACCAGGTCCATCATCGCCACGGCCGGCGTCGGCACGCGCACGGCGAAGCCTTCGATGCGGCCGGCGAGATCCGGCAACAAGAGGCTGAGAGTCCGGGTGGCCGTCGTCCCGGTGGGGATGATGTTGAGCGCCGCCGCCCTCGCTCGCCGCGGATCGGGATGCGGCAGGTCGAGCAGCCGCTGGTTCTCGGTGTAGCTGTGGACGGTCGACATCAGTGCCCTGCGGAGTCCGAAGCGATCGTGCAACACCTTGGCCACCAGGGCCAGGCAGTTGGTGGTGCACGACGAGTTGCTGATTACCGCTTGGCGAACCGGATCGAGAGTGTCGTCGTTCACTCCCAGGCCGATCGTCGCGTCTGCCGGATCGGCCGGATCAGAGTTGGCCGAGAGGACGACCCAGCGCACCGTTCCTCCCAGATGGCCCGCCGCGGCCGTCCGCCCCAGGAAGCGGCCGGTGGCCTCCACCACCACCTCCACACCTTCGCGGGACCAGTCGATCGCGGCAGGATCGGCCTGCTGGAAGACGGGAATCGTTCGTCCGTCGAGGGCGATTCCACCCTCGACCGCCTCCACTCGCGGGGCAAATGCGCCGTGTACGGTGTCGCGGGCCACCAGCCGGGCCAGTTGACGAGCGGGCACCACGTCGTTGACGGCGGCGAGCTCGAGGTCGTCCCGGTCGTGGGCGACGCGCAGCAGGGCGCGGCCGACACGGCCGAGGCCGTTGATGGCGAAGCGGATGGGCATGGAATCGGTCTCTTTCGCGCGGCCGGCAGACCCGGTCCGAATCGGCAGTTTATCAGCCGGTGTCACGCCTGGAGATTTCAGCGCACTTCTACAGTGATACCCTGGGTCTCGCAGCCTTACGCTGCTGACAGAGACTGAATCGATAAGGAAGTGAGGAGGATCTACTCCATGGCAGAAATGGGAAAGTACTGTAAAGCATACCTGGCCAAGCAGTTCCGGGAGTATCCGGGCTGGACCGAGAACGCGGCCAACGTACGGAAGGAAAAGAAGGAGGTCGGCGGCAAGGAGGTTGAGGTGGAGCGTCAGCTCAACGACGATTCCATTCTTTATCTCCAGGAGAACTACATCGTCACCGACGGTATCTTCAAGGATCAGAACATCATCTTCGACAACGTCACCGACGACTGGAAGCAGTACTGCCACTCGACGTTGGCCTTCGAGATCCCGGTCTACGAGCCGATCGAGATCAAGCACGCCGAGCCGGTCGAGGCTGCTCCTGCTGCGAGCGGCACCTAGATCGCCCCAGCCCAATCGGCGGCTCCGAGACCCTGCCTTTCGGCAGGGTTTCGTCTTTTCTGGGGGGAACGTCGCTACACTCCCCGAATGAATTCTCCCCTCGTCCTGGGCATCGAGACC
>Ga0134121_10001139_pt1 | contig 25793 bp, 28 predicted proteins | sample KB301_FD_96463 | JGI IMG/M metagenome (GOLD analysis project Ga0134121, IMG submission 96463) | Terrestrial soil microbial communities without Nitrogen fertilizer from Kellogg Biological Station, Michigan, USA - KB3-0-1 | ecosystem: Environmental > Terrestrial > Soil > Unclassified ... | reverse complement strand
GAAAGAGGTTTACGAGAAGCTCGAAGCTGCGGTCGATCGTTGCGAGAACGTGGCTAACATTATTGAGAGTGTGATTATTAAGCATACTTAGTAACCGTCTCCCATGACCGCAACTCTGGCTTTCGTCATCATCCTCGTCTTCCTGGCGCTTGTCTTCGACTATATCAACGGCTTTCACGACGCCGCGAATTCGATCGCGACTGTTGTTTCGACGCGCGTTCTCTCGCCGGGTCTCGCCGTAATCTGGGCCGCTTTCTTCAACTTCGTTGCGTTTGCAGTGTTCGGCACGCGCGTGGCGAAGTCGATTGGCGACGGCGTTCGCATGGACCTCATCAGTCCTGAGTTGCGTCTTTATGTACTACTCGCTGCGCTGCTCGGCGCGATCGTCTGGAACCTGATCACTTGGTATCTCGGATTGCCGACATCGAGCTCGCACGCGTTGCTCGGTGGCTATGCGGGTGCGGGTATAGCGGCGTACGGCGGTGTGAGCGGATTGCTCAAAGCTGAAGTGTGGTTCCGCACGTTGAAGTTCATCGTGCTCTCGCCGTTGATTGGCATGTTGCTGGGATTCACTTTGATGGTCCTGGTCTACTGGATCTTTCGACGCTTCTCGGCAACGCGTGTCGACAAGATCTTTCGTCGCGGCCAGCTTTTTTCCGCGGCAGCTTTCTCTCTGGGCCACGGCGGCAACGACGCGCAGAAGACGATGGGAATCATCACGGCAGTGCTGACGGCTGGCGGTGTCTGGGGCATGCAATATGGGCCAAACGGCACGCTGCCGCAAATTCCACTCGAGGTCGTGCTCGCAGCCCACGCGGCGATCGCGTTGGGTACTTTGTCCGGCGGCTGGCGCATCGTGCACACGATGGGAACCAAAATCACGAAGCTGAAACCGGTGGGCGGCTTCTGCGCCGAAACCGCCGCCGCCCTGACACTCGCCTACGTCACACTCACCGGCACGCCCGTCTCGACCACACACACGATCACCGGCTCGATCGTCGGTGTCGGCGCGACGCGTCGACTATCAGCAGTGAAATGGGGCGTCGCCGGCCGCATCGTCTGGGCCTGGATATTAACGATCCCCGCAGCCGCCTTCGTCGCCGCCCTCTCCTTCTGGGTCGTCTCCTACATCCACCGCCTCTTCACCTAGCCACTAAGTTTTTAGCCACAAAAGGCACATAAGCCACAAAGTTTTTCCTGCTCTCTTTTGTGCCTTTTGTGCCTTTTTGTGGCCAATATGCTATCTTCTGTCCCTCAACCACACGCCCGCGTAGCTCAGTGGATTAGAGCGCTCGCCTCCGGAGCGAGAGGTCGCAGGTTCGACCCCTGCCGCGGGTAATCAAACCTCTTCTGCGCGTCTAACGTAGTACCTTCGGAGATTACACATGTACTGCCAGGCATGCGGTAGCGCGATTGCTCACAAAACTAAATACTGCAACCGCTGCGGGACGCAGTTGGTGCCGGCTGAAGATTCGAAACCGGATAAGACACCCGCGGAGAAACGGCTGGATGAGTATTTGGATGGACTGTTCTGGATCAGTGTCTTTGGTCTGGGCTTCGTCATTGGCGGCACTGTTTTGCTGACGAAGTTCGGAGTGCGGGACTTGATTGTCCTCGGCTACGCCGTACTCAGCACGATCGTGTTCCTCATAAATTTCGGCTTCAGTATGTGGGGTGCACTCAGTCTTATGCGTTCGAAAGACGGCAAGCTGACGATGCGACCAGGACACGAGACTCGCGAACTTGGCCCACCAAAAATAGAATCAATGCCGATACCCGCTACGAGCGTTACAGAGAATACGACACGATCGTTTGAACCACTCGAGCGCAATTAATGTTCTTCAAATGGCCATTCGGGCAGGCGTTCTCTCGACTTTAACCATTCCGGCGGAATCCCTTCTATTCCCGTATGTGACGCGACGATGCCTCCCCCGATTGCGCAGGTTGTATCGCGATCACCTAAGCCGCTCACTGTCAGCCATAACGCCTCTTCGTAATTCGAGAGGTGTGCACCAGCACACCATAGGGCGAATGGAACTGTGTCTTGAGCCGATACCCTAACTCCATTTCCCAGAACTGAAACCGCAAATTGGACCGAAGCAGTGGTGGCCATGTCTCGCGCCTGTCGAATCCTGCTTCGCACTTCAGACTCCGGAACGTGCGGTAGGACCAAATCGAGGAACTCTGACCGTCTGGGCGTCACGCCGGAAGCTCCTAAGTTATGCGCAAGCGCAACTGCAACAGCTACTGCAATCGTGCCGGCGATGGCTTCGTCGTGCGTGTGAGTTATGACTGATGATCGTGTCGCATGCTCGACGACGGCCTCGATGTCATCCGCAAAAAACGCACCGATCGGCGCGACACGCATCGCAGCTCCATTGCCGAACGAGCCTTGCCCGGCAAACAAACTGCTCGCTCTTTCCGACCAATCCTCGCCACATTTGATTTCCCACAACAGACGGTGCATGGCTGGACCATAGCCGCGCGCGCTGTCATAGCGTTCGGCGAAGCTTCGAGCAAGTACCGGTTGATGGATATGCCCGTACTGGCGTAACACTGAAAAGATCGACAGGGCCATCTGCGTGTCGTCTGTGTAGTTCCACGTGCGAGTTGCCAGAGCACGTTGTGCAATCAATCCTTCAACCACGTCAGGACTGATGAAGAAAGTCTCGCCGAAGGCATCTCCAACCGATAACCCTTCGAGGCTACACCTTGCACGCTTAATCCGCTCTTGTAGTGAAGATTCCATGTGTCGGTCCTTTGGAATTCTCTTGTTCCGTCGCGTCGTCGATTCTAGAATGAAGTTCATGACGCGCCTGTTACTGATTTTACTGGCTCTCGTATTTCCACTCCTTACAAGCGCCGAGCACAAGCCGCGCCGACAGCGTAACCGACCGCCATCAATCTATTCATTTACCTCATCGGCGCGGACGCTCCATATCTGTCCGTTCAATCAGTTATTCGATAAACCTGAAGTGAACCTGGAGGTGAACGCAACCGATCCCGACGGCGACGCGCTGCAATACGAGTATTTCACGACCGAAGGTTCCATTATCGGTAAAGGTAAATCGGTCATCTGGGATTTGAATAAGGTGCTCCGGGGACCGCATGAAGTTCGCGTTATAGTCACCGACGGAAGAGGAGGAAAAGTCGCGGCTGCATTGACGGTCACTACAGTCGATGCGGGCACTTGTGATCCGCCACCTCCGCCGTGTCCGGTGATCAAAGTATCTTGTCCTGAAGAGCTGGAAAAATCGAAGCCCTTCCTATTTTCTGTACTTATCGGAGGCGAGGCGAAACCCTACCAAGCACCAACTTTCAATTGGAAGCTTAACGCCGGACGAATCGTAAAGGGTCAATACGGTCCTGAAATAGAAGCCATCACAACTGGGGCAAACGGGTTCGAGAGTATCACTGCAACAGTAGAAGTTTGGGGCTTCGAGCCGTCTTGCATAACGACTGGAAGCTGCACCACGAAAATCATTTGGTAATCCTGGTCTATGGCTGCTTTATAAAAAGCGCTAAACACATTCCCCAATCGCTGCTTTTTTGCTACGCTTGCGCCACCCCCCGGCTCCCCCGCAACTCAAGGTGCGACGATGAGCACGGCTGCCAACATACCACGCACGATTCTCGTTGTTGATGATTTTGACGACACTCGTCTGCTGTTGCGCACTTGGCTGGAGCGCAGAGGATTTCGTGTAGTCGAAGCAGAAAACGGAATTCAGGCGATCAATCAGGCCGAGACCGAAGCGCCCGACCTGATCATAATGGACATGCAGATGCCCGAGCTCGACGGCCTCTCTGCCACGCGGCGCATCCGGAAATCGCTCGACTCCGTGCCGATCCTGGCTGTTTCGGCGTACGGCGCAGACCAGTTTCGCGAACAGGCGCTCGCCGCCGGCTGCAACGAATATGTCTCGACGCCGTTTGAGCCGGCCACACTTGAAGGGATAATTCGCTCACTGGTCCAGCGTTAAGTATAATCTCGCCCATGTTTCGAACCATCTTGTTCCCACTTTTGCTCCTCCTGCTGACCCAAACTGTGTCTGCACAGTGCACGAAGAAAATGAGTGAGCTGCCCGCCGCGCCGGAGTTGCTCGGATTTCGTCTCGGCATGACTAAAGAACAGATAAAGGCCCGCATTCCACAAACAAAGTTCGGTGGTACGGATCATTTTGGTGTTACAAAGACGACGATCAATCCATATTTCGATGAGACGATCGATAAGTCGAAGCTTGAAAGCGTGCGCAGCATCTCGCTCGACCTCGTCGACGAGAAGCTGACTTCGATTTGGATCGGCTTTGACGAAACGTTTAAGGTCCACACAGCGGAAGAGTTTGTAAAACTGATCTCGCAATCGCTGCAGGTCGATGGGAACTGGTCGTACAAATCCAGAGGACAGCAACTGCGTTGCGCTGACTTTCAGTTGACTGTGACGACCGTTGCCGGTGGGCCAAGCTTCCGGCTGGTGGACATCGCCGCCGACGATCTCATCGCGGCACGGAGGCAAGCAAAAGAAGAACAGGACTCACTTGCCGAGGCGGGTGGCGGCACGACCGAAAGCCCCGAGCCTGCTGAGATCATCGCTGACAGCAAGTCTAAAACTTACTATCCCAACGGCTGCCTGCCGGCAAAGGAGATCGCCAACAAGATAACTTTCAAGACCACAGCGGAAGCAGAAAAGGCCGGCTTCAAAGCAGCCAAGAACTGTCACTGACAAATAACAGGAGAACACAACCATGTGGAGAGAATTCAAAGAGTTCATCGCTCGGGGAAATGTGATCGACCTGGCAGTTGCAGTAATCATCGGCGCAGCCTTCGGAAAGATTATTACGTCGCTGGTAGAAGGCGTCATCATGCCGCCGATCGGAATGGCTCTTGGCAAAGCCGATTTTTCCAACCTCTTTATCGATCTTTCCGGGCAGCGTCCGGTGTCACTCGCCGACGCGCAGTTGAAAGGCTTGCCGGTGATCACATACGGCGTGCTGATCAACGACATCGTCAACTTTCTGATCATTGCGTTAGTGATATTTTTGGTCGTGAGAGCCGTCAATCGCCTGCGTGCTGCTCCACCGCCACCGCCAAACACGAAAGATTGTCCGCTGTGTTTGACCGCGATTCCGCTGGCGGCGCGTCGCTGTCCGGCGTGTTGTGCGGATCTCGCATAAGGTAAAAGCACCAAAGAATGCGCGAATGTCCACGTTGTGAAGTTTGCTACGAAGACGACGTTGAGATCTGCCCGCAGGATCAGGCAAACACCAAACACACGCTGCCGGGTGGGCGACTACTCGCCTCCAGATACCAGCTCGAAAAACGTCTCGGGCGCGGCGCGATGGGCCAGGTCTATCTCGCACGCGATCAAAACCTGCTCACGCGCCAGGTCGCAGTCAAAACCGTCCGGCCTGATATTCTCAGCGACGAAGATCTACAGGAAGGCGAAGCCATCGCTCGCTTTGAGCGTGAAGCGCGCGCGGCTGCGTCGATTCGTCACCCCAATGTTGTTGACGTCACGGATTTCGGTAAGAGCGCGGACGGCGTGTTTTTTCTCGTGATGGAGTACGTGCAGGGTGAAACTCTCTATCACTTGCTGCGACGCGAAGGCACTGTGAATCCGCAGCGAGCGGCGACGATCATGCAGCAGGTGGTCGCGGGAGTCGAAGCAGCCCACGACGCCGGAATTCTCCATCGCGATCTAAAGCCGGCAAACATTTTTCTGATGCAACAGAAGCGAAAGACCGGCGGTGAAGACGGCTTTGTGAAAGTCGGTGACTTCGGTCTCGCAAAGATCGTTCACGCCGATCGATCTGAAGTCACGTCGGCGAGTGGACCAGCGTCACAGGGAATCATCGGCACGCCTGAATACATGGCGCCGGAACAGATGCAGCCTGAGATGCAGCTCGACGCGCGCGCCGACATCTACGCGCTCGGAACGATTGCGTATCACATGCTCGGCGGTCGACCGCCATTCACCGGCAACATCACGCAACTGATCGCGCAGAAGTTGACGCAATTGCCCCCCGCGCTGTCGAGTCTGCGATCGGACATCAGCGATGAAGTCGAAGCGTCGATCATGAAGGCGCTGGCGAAAGAGGTTAACGATCGACCGTCAAGCGCGAGTGAGTGGTATGAGAGTTTTGCGAACGCAGTTTCTGCACATTCGGAAACAGTCAAACGAAAAGATTCGCGGCTTGTGGTCATGGCGCCATCGGGTTCCGAGGTTTATGTTGATGATGAGCGATATGGAAGTGTTGGACGTTCAGGTCGTGTGATTCTGACGTCGCTGGCGCCGGGACAGCACGTGCTGCGAGTGTCGAAGTCGGGCGAGCCGGACGATGAGCGTGTGATCGAGATCCGCAGCGACATCGCGGAACAGATCATCGAAGCCCAACTGAAGATCGGCGTGTCAAGCAATCAGTTAACGCCATCGCGCGGCGGGAGTCTTCAAAGCAAGCACGGCGGACAGTCGACGACGTTGTCGGTCGTGGTGTGTACGAAATGCCAGTCGCGCTTTGCGGAAGGCGTGAAGTTCTGCGGCCGCTGCGGCAACACGACTTTCCAACCCGTCTCGGCTGATGTGCAAACCTCGCCGCTAACGTCCAGTGGAGTGATATGCCAGCGATGCCGGCACGAGTACGCCGCGGGCACGAAATTCTGCGGGCGCTGCGGGATTCCCATCGGCGCGGCGGCGCTCGACTGGCGCGCGCCCAAGCCGGTCGAGGTGATTTGCAGCAGGTGCAGCAGCAGTTATCCTGCCGGGACAAAGTTCTGCGGGCGTTGCGGAAAGCCAATTAGAGCTTGAGCGCGCGTCACCTTTCCGATAATCTTTCCGACTGCTTTGGACGACGATACTTGGACACGGTCAGTACCACCTGCGGTAGCGGGTGGGTGCGTCCAGCTTTTCTGCACGTCGCCACATGGCTCCGCACCCACCCGCTACCGCAGGTGGTACTGACCGTGTCCAAGTCAGGTTAAGATGACTCTCGCTAAAAGATGAAGCGCTGCCCCACTTGTAACCGCACGTACACCGATACGTCCCTGAACTATTGTTTGGAGGACGGGACCCCGTTAACCGCCGACACACCGGCAGTCGATCCGAATGCGACGCTTGCCTATCCGGCGGGGAGGGACACTTCCGAACCTCCGCCAACCGAGATCTACCGTCCGCCGCAGCCGCAGGTCGTTAGCCCGAGGCCAACAACACCACCGCCTCCGCCTCCGCCACCAGCGCCGCAGTGGACTCCAACGCCAACGCCCCTTTCCACGCCATCGCGCAAGAAATCCAACGCGGTCTGGTGGATACTCGGCGGACTGGCTGCGCTACTCGTCATCGGTGTCGGCCTCGTAGTCATGATCATCGCGCTCGCGAGTCTGGGCTCTAACGGCAACACAAATAACCTTAACGCCAACACGCGTAACGAAAACCGCAACAGCAACGTCACCGCCAACGCGAACGCGAACGTTTCAAACACTAACGCAAACGCGAATGCGACGATTCCAAACTCGCTCGTAGACGACTTCAGCCAGCAGAAATGGGGCACGGGCAACTCGGCGTACGGCCGTATTTGGTATGACGGCGGCGAGTATCACATGAACTCGCGCGAAAGAACGTTTGTCGTGATGTACGCGCCCTCAGACGAGTACAGCACTGAAAACGCGACGGTGAAAGTTACCGCACGCAGCGTTACTGGAGAGGTGCCGGCGTCAGGGTTTGGGTTGATGGTCCATTGCGCGCAGTCGAAGACAAAGCAGCTCGAAGATTACGCATTGCTGATCTATCCGTCGGACGAGGCGGAGTATGAGATCATCAAGCACAAAAACGGCGTTCAGTCGTCGGTCGTGACGAGAACAAAGTCGAGCGCGATCCGCTCGGGCAGCGCGCCGAACGTTCTGGAAGTGCGCATCCGCGGCACTGAGTTGTCGTTTTATGCGAACGGTCAGTTTTTGACTAAAATTACCGATACAGAAAACTACAAGCATGGCCGCACCGGGTTCTACACCAGCGACGCTTACGAAGTTGCGTTTGACGATCTGAGTATCAATCGCTAATCCCCAACATGCAGGTCAATCTGAAAGTCACCGCCGGCCCATACAAAGGCCGCATCTTTTCGTTCACTCAGCACGACACTTTTCTAATTGGTCGCAATCCTGACGCTCATCTCTGTTTGCCTGACGATCGTTACTTCTCACGTAATCATTGTCTGCTCGAAATGAATCCGCCGCACTCGCATTTGCGCGATCTTGGATCGACGAACGGCACTTTTCTCAACGGCCGTCGCGTGCAGGAAGCGTATTTGAATAACGGCGATCGGATCCAGTGTGGTGAAACGATTCTCGTCGTTGAAGTCACAACAGAGTCGATTGATCTGCTTTCCGAGACGACTCAGGATGCAAGCGTGCCGAAGCGGCCTGTGCTCGTGATGGTCGAGTGTGTTAACTGTGGCCGGCGCGAACAGGCACAAGCATCAGCGCCCGACGAGCACCTGACGTTTCTTTGTGAAGACTGTCGCATCGAGCTCAAGCGTTCGCCGCAGGCGATTCCTGGTTACGACACGGTGAGACTGCTGGGCCGCGGCGGCATGGGTTGCGTGATGCTCGGGCGTGAGCAAAAAACCGGACGCCCAGTTGCGATCAAAACGTTGCTGCCTGAGTTTGCCGTCAGTGACAAAGCGATGAAACGCTTCATGCGTGAGATCGATGTGGCCGCGACGCTGAAGCACAAGAACATCGTCGAGTTTATTGATCGCGGCACGCACAATGGAGTCGTTTATCTCGTTACTGAATTCGTCGATGGCGCTGATGCTTCGAAGCTTGCTGAAAGTAACGGCGGTCGACTGTCGTACGAAGACGGCATCTCAATCATCTCGCAGGCGCTCGACGCCCTCTCGTTTGCGCACGCGCAGGGTTACATTCATCGCGACTTCAAAGACCAGAACATTCTCGTTGCTGGTCGCTCGCAAAACCTCGTGGCGAAGCTGACTGACTTTGGCCTCGCGAAGAGTTTCTCCAATTCTGGTATGAGCGGCGTCACGATGGCCGGCGAGATGGCGGGTACGCTCGCGTACATGCCGCCCGAGCAATTGAGAAATTTTCGCGACGTGAAGCCACAGTCAGACATCTACGCGGTCGGCATGACGGCTTACAGCTTGTTAACCGGCTCGCTCGCGCTCGACTTGAGTCGGAGCAGTGGCGTGAACGACACCATCCGCGCCATCTTCGAACAACCCGCTGTTCCCCTCTGCCAACGGGCGTCGCACATTCCTCAAACAGTCTGTGAAATCATCGACCGCGCGCTTGCAAAGGATCCTGCACAACGATGGCAAAGCGCGGGCGCCATGCGTAACGCGCTGCTGCACTCCATGTAAATACACGCATCAAGCCGTAAGGCGGTCCATAAAATCCGTGGAAAACGAAAACTTTCGTGGCATAATCCGCCTTGAGGAGAGGTTTTATATGCGCTCAATCTGGAAGGGCCACATACGATTTTTGCTGGTTGCGATCCCCGTCCGTATCTATAACGCCATCGAGACCAGCGAGAAGATTCAGTTCAACCAATTGCACCGCGACGATTTTGGTCCAATCGGCTACGACAAGCGCTGCAAGAAGTGTAACGAGGTTGTCACTAACGATCAGATCACGAAAGGCTATCAGTACGAGCCCGATCGTTATGCGATAGTCGAGCCTGACGACATCTCGAAGATCAAGATCAAGACGACCAAGGCTGTTGATATCGTCGGCTTTGTCGATCGTGAAGAGATACCGAGCACGTTTTACGATTCGCCGTACTTCGCCGGGCCCGATGGCGCCGTCTCGGAGAAACCGTATGCGCTGTTGCGTGAAGTGATGAAGCAGACGGGTAAGATTGCGGTCGGTAAAGTCGTGCTGAGAGATCGTGAAGATCTGGTGGCAGTGTTTCCGCATGACGATGGCTTGGTGCTTCAGAAGCTTCACTACCCGCACGAACTGCGGAAGATGGAAGACGTGCCCGATCTCGAAAGTGTCCAAAATCTCGATGCGCAAAAGCTGAACAAGAACGAGTTGAAGCTCGCGACGACGTTGGTGCAGGAGATGACGACGACGCTTTCCGAAATCGACACTGAAGACAATTACTATAACGCGCTGCGAACTTTGATTGATTCGAAGATCAAGGGCAACGTGGTTACCGATTTTGAAGAGGTTGAAGAACTTCCCAGACTTGATATTATGAGCGCGCTGAAGAAGAGTTTGCAGGCGTCGAGTCGCAAGCCGATGGTGAAAGCGCCTGCGCCCGCGGCGAAGAAGAAGCCGCAGATCACGCTGGTGAAACCTCGCGCCGCGAAGAAACGAAAAGTCGGCTAGTTTTGTTCTAAATGAAAGAGTCAAGCACTAAGGTAATCTCGTTTCCCTCACCTGTCCCGTCGAAGGCAGATTACCAACGTGTCAAATCGTCGTACTCCATCAAAGAGATCAAGCAGCTATTTGGTCTGAGCGAGAAGACTCTTCGTCGCTGGACTGAACAAGGCATTATCCAGGCTTCTGCAACGTCGCAGGCGCCTGATTACGTCTACGACTTCAACGCGCTGACTCAGTTTCGTCGCGTGCGTGAGCTGCGCGCGCAGGGCCAAAGCATTCGCCAGATCGAGGCTGAGCTCCAGGGCCAGTTGAACCTGTTTCGCATTGAGACGCCGCGACTTGCGCGTCTGCTTACGCCATTCGAAGAAGCGCTTCTCTTACACGAGCAGGGCGACGTGAAAGCCGCTGAGCATTACCTCGAAGCGATCAGCGAAGGCGACAACGTGGCTGAAGCTTATTGCAACCTCGGCATCATCAATCTCGAGCGCGGGCAGACCGCGAATGCGCTCGACAACTTCACGCTTTCGTTGAAGAACGATCCGCGGCACGTCGAGGCGCACTACAACCTCGCCAATCTTTATTACGACGCCGGCGATCTGCACCTCGCGAAACTTCACTACGAAGCTGCAGCACAGATCGAGCCGGGATTCTCGTTAGTCTATTTCAACCTGTCGCTGGTCTATCACAAGCTCGGCGATCTGAGTGCCGCTTCGGCGACGTTGGAGAAGTATCGACAGTTGGAGCCGGAGGACGAGGATCTCGAAGTGTTGAATCAGTTACTGAAGGCGATGAAGAGCGGCAGGACTTCGCCGTTCGATCCCCACTAATCCATAAAATCTGTGGCTGGTTGCTGGCGGTGGGCAGGAGGGCTGCCCACCTGGTCGTACTGGATCGCAAGAAAGGTGAACGATCCGAAATACGTTGTTATTTTAAAGAAAAAGCGAATCGGGTGAGTGTTCCAGATCGTGTTTGTTTCGCGGTAGCGAAATTGCGCGTAGCCGCTTATAATTTGGCCGCCCACTGCTTCTCCTGCTTTCAGTGGATTTCTGAATGACCCAAACAAGGAGGTTTCCCCTGTGTCCAACTCCACATGTCGGATGCTTTGTGTGGACGATCACCACGACACATCTGAGATGTTGCAGATGCTGTTGTCTGAGGAAAATTACCAGGTTCACACTGCGGCCACGATGGAAGAAGCCTGCAAGATGGCTTCCGAGACCCAGTACGATCTTTACGTACTCGACAAGCGCCTTCCCGACGGCACAGGCGTCGAGTTGTGCGAGACATTGATGACGATCACCCCCGCCGTGCCGTGCATCTTCTACACGGGCGACGCCTATGAAATTCATCGGCGCGAAGCGTTCGCGGCCGGCGCTGCCGCCTTCGTCGCCAAGCCTGACATTGAAGGCTTGATCAACGCGGTCCACCAACTCCTCGCCAACAGCGAGTGCGCCACTGCGAGTTAAAAATTTTCAGGATTTAGTTGAGGCTTAAACGCCGAAGGCGTTGGCTAATGTCAGTCCAGGGTTGAAGCTTGCGACAACCCTGGGATCGCTCAAAGATATAAAGCAAAACCCTGAAAGGGTTTCTCAACGAATCCTTCAGGGTTAATTGTTTTCGGGAAAAATAGCAATGAGGACACTATTCTGGCTTCTCGTATGGCTCATCATCTGGACGTAATTTCCCCTCCTCGATCAATTTCCTTCGATGGCGCTCGTCTCTTTCCTCCTGTATTTTGATCCACCTCTTCTTTCGCTCGATTTCCTCAGGAGTCGCGCGGGACCTGTGAGTTGAAAATCCCGGCGGGTAGTCACTCAATTCCATTACGTTTTTCTCCAATTCAATTAGGTTTACCCACTTCATTATGCTCAAAAGCCGACTTACCCACAACAGTCGTTGTGCGCCATTCGTATCCGGAGTTAGATAACACTTCTAGTTCGAGTTGATACCCTATCTTTGAAACGTGTGGCAGCGCAATCAACGTTTGGCGTTCAATCATTTCATTTGGTTCGATGTACCTATCTTTGTTTCCGAATACTCTGAACGAACTTAACTGATTATTCTTAACACTAAGAATCTCCTCCGCTTGTGGCGGAACATACTCAAAGACGTCTAGCGAGCTCACTTGTTGATCGAATGCGATCCTCGACAAACCTACGTTCTGAAGTCGTATGGTCACGATGAGGAAAACAGAGCCATCCATTGAAACTAGTTTCCCACTAACCGTCGTAGTCAACCTGTCTCGGAAAGTTCGTCCTTTGGCAAATTTAAAGTAGGCCCAAACACCACCAGCCATTAACGCAAGGGACTGACTTACACTGGCAAATGCCTCAGCAAAATCCTTCGTCCTTGCCCAATCGACAGTTGTAGAGCTGTAATGCGCAACTAAACACACCACCAAAGCGCCGAATACAATACCAACTATCGGCACACAGTTTTCTTTCAACCATTTAATGAAATCCGGTTCTGGCTCGTTGAGATCAGCAGAGTGCTGCACTGAATGTGAGGAAGCGTCAGTCATTGTTCTCCATCAGGTAAGGTGCGGAATAACTAAGTAGTCGCTTTGTACCAGAACGTTGATGGTAAGTAAAGACAAGCGTGCTTGCTTGACACTCTCAACATCGCACGTATAATTTTCCGCGTCAGCATACGGGCCGATAGCTCAGTTGGTAGAGCAGCTGACTCTTAATCAGCGGGTCGCAGGTTCGAGCCCTGCTCGGCTCACCATTATTAGCAATGATTTACGGCAGGTTGAAGAGCCTGCCGTTTTTCATGGACTGAACCCCTAGATTGAGACACTCGAAATAGGCACACTTAGCAGAGAAAGGAGCTGCAAGTGGCCAAGAAACGAGTGGGACGGTATTCAAACGAGTTTCGGCGGATGTGCGTCGAGCGCATGAAACAATGCGACGACATCGGGGCGCTGGCCAAGGAGCTAGATATTCATCGACGATATTTGTACCGCTGGCGCGATCACTCGAGCCCGCGGAGAAGAGTGAGTGGCCGCCACCACAGAACTCACGTGAATCCACCTTGCGTAAAGAGGTCAGCCAACTGAAGCGGGTGCTGGCCGAGAAAACCCTAGAACTAGATTTTTTCAAAGGTGCCTTGCAAAAAGTCGAGGCGCGACGCCAGCAGAGCGGCGGCTCTGGCGCGAAGGCATCTACGACCAAATCCGGGAAGTGATGTCCTTGCAAGGCAGCTTGAGTATCGAACGGATGTGTCAATTGGCCCAGGTAAGTCGCGCCGGCTTTCTATAGATCATTGCAGGAGCGTTTACCAATGGAAGAGGAGATGGAGGTACGAGCCACCATTCAGCAGATCGTGCTGGAACATCGGCGCCGCTACGGTTATCGCCGCGTGACTGCGGAACTGCGGCGGCGCGGCCTGCTTGTTAATCACAAACGTGTGGCGCGTCTGATGCGTGAGGATAATCTGCTGGCGGTCCAGCCGCGGGCTTTCGTAGTCACGACTGACTCGGAACATGAGTTTGAAGTGTATTTGAATCTCGCCCGCCGTCTGAAGTTGACCGGCATTAATCAGCTCTGGGTGGCTGATATCACGTATATTCGGCTGAAATCGGAGTTCGTTTATCTGGCCGTCATCCTAGACGGCTTTTCACGCAAGGTAGTCGGCTGGGCGCTGGAGCGAACCCTGGCTACACGCTTAACCAAGATGGCCTTGCAACAAGCCCTCACGGCACGCCAGCCGGGGCCAGGTTTGGTCCATCATTCCGATCGCGGGGTGCAGTACGCTTCACACGAATATGTGCAGCTGCTACAAGCACACCAGATGATCCCCAGCATGAGTCGGCCGGCGAATCCGTACGACAATGCAAGTTGTGAAAGCTTTATGAAGACGCTCAAGCGTGAAGAGATCTATGCTAACGATTATGTTGATCTCGAGCACTTGCGCAGAAACATCGAGGCATTCATCGACCAGTACTATAATCGCTGCCGTTTACCACTCAGCGCTCGGCTACCAACCGCCGGAAGAGATCGAGCAGCAACTCGAATCCGCTGTAACTTCCGCGGGTGCAACGATGAGTTTTTTTCAGGCATGGGGAGGCCTATCGACCCGATGGTAATCATGCAATCATAAGGAGCGGCTCGCAGACCGCTCCTCTTTCGACCAGCGGTTTCGATGAGTCTCCGGCTGGTTATTCCTTGGCGAGTTGCTCTCCAGCAACGCTCGCCTCTGCTTCACCAGCCGAAGCAGATTCTGAACCAAGAGCAATGGTTTGAGAAGTGAAACTTATTCAACGGCAAGTGTGCTAATTGAAAATTGTCTCAACCGAGGGGTTCACCCCAATTGCTTGAGACAATCTTGTGACAACGCCACAGCGAAACTCGACTGAATGGGTGGTAACAGATGGACTCGTTGGCGGCTGCAACCTGTAACCAACGTTAGTAAATCATAAGGGCCGTACTCTGATGCAGTGGTTCTAACCGCTCTACGAATCAGGGGGTCGCATGTTCGAATCATGCCGGGTGCACCATTCAGGGATCAACGACTTGCGGCGGGGTTTAGGCTCTGCCGCTTTTCTTTTGCGACAAACTTGCTACCATCTCAATTGAGATATTTATGAATCATTCTGGCCGATTGCGCTGAATCGGCGACGGTGAAGAGCGTAGCTATGTCGAGCGCTGATTCGTAGAACAATTGAGAGGATCTTTTAGCAGTAATGATCAACAGGCCATTTGGACGAACACAGACGGCCAGCACACGCTTCGGGTTCACCTTCTTCAGTGCTTCGCTATCGTACGTTTGTGACGCATTCAGATATTCAGTGAATTGCTGCCAACGCTGATTGTAGTATTTCTTGAAAGACAGCGGCGGCATCACGAACACTGTTTTGTCAAGGAAGTGATGTTGGTCGATTCGACCCATTTCCCACTTCAGACTTTTTGTGGTGCCGAGCACGACTACAATCATGCGAGCGGGGAACATCGCCTTTTCAACGTCGGCCTTCCATACACTCTCGTCTCCACCGGTTTCAATGTAATGACGCACACCACCTTTAAGCGCTAACTTGTGCTCAATTCCAGGAAAGAGAGGGCGCAGCAAACTTTTCAGTTTTTCCAGGGACAGGAACCTGGTCATAACTGTGGGCCACCATTTCTTTAATAACTCCTCATCTTGCTTCTCTATGTCCAACAACCGCACCCGTCCCAGGTATCTTAGGCGATTTACGATCAACTGTTCGAAGGTAAACGTCCATTGATAGGCTCTGAAAGGTATTGCGAAAAGGCTATTCGTGGTTCTGCCGACGTATTTGAAGTCATCTCGTAATGAACGTAGTAGAAGCACATCGGACGAAGTCATGTGCTCTGATATGGGCTGTTTGAAAACTAACGTGGTTTCCCTTTGCCATTGAGTCCAAAAGTGTCCAAAAACAAAAAAGCAAAAGACCCCAAAAAGAAAAACAATCATTATCTCGAACATTTGCTGACCATGTATCGCCCACGAAGGACCAGGTCTTGTGGTCTCAAAATGCCGAACCATATGCCAGGCTTTGGCAAACTCCAATTGGTAGAGGGCAGGAAGAAATTTCGAATTAATCAAACCGAATAAAACAAATGGAATACATGCAATGCCTACAATGAACGACATGATTCCAAGCAGTAAACGATAAGGAGTACCCGAAGAGAGATGTAGCCTTTCGCCAGTTTCGGTCGCTCCAGATGTTTCATGACTTTTCCATCGTCCCGAGCAAAGACGCGTACTGGAGACCACCTGATAGCGATATGCTTTCAAGCGACCAAATGGTATTAAGCTAAGAAATAACGCGAAGGTCGGACGAAGTACTCCTTCCCAATAACCAGCCACTACCAACAACACAAATAAGAAAACAAAAATCGCATCGCCGCGTTCAAGTCGTGCGGATGCGGTGATCTCAACAATTGCCACAGCCAGTAACAAGAACAGGGATAATGTAATAAAGCTAATAATCAGGATGATAAGAAAACGAGCAACACCGTCTTTGCGAAAGAGCGCCCAACTCACCATCGGCAGTAGCACGATTGCCCAAATGACCAATTGTCGTTGAAGACGAGCATCCGTTTTTATTATTCCAAGTGGCTTAACATCATTTATTCCCACCCACCAGATAAAAACCAGGGCGAGGAAGACTAGGATCATACCCACGCGCCACTTGACCCTGAGGGCCAATTGCACGCGGGAGAGTGTTGTGACATTGATAAGCGCGATGCGCCGTCGACTTTCCATAATCCGCAGTGGCCACCGAAAATCACCTTCGGGCTCGTTCGAGTTGAGCTGGCGTGGCAAGCGCATTATTGATCCTTGCTCCGACCAGATTTGTTCCATCCAGTACGGCACCCGTCAGGTTGGCTCGTTGTAGATCTGCACCTTGAAGAACGGCACGACTTAAAACAGAATTTGTGAGATTCGCGTCGCGCAGGCTGGCTTCGAATAGTATGGCGCCCTCCAGATTAGAGCGTTCCAGGTTGATTTCACTCAGGTCGGCATTGGGTAAACTGGCGCCACGCAGATCGAGGCCACTAAAGTCTGCGTGGTGCAAAGAGATGCGAGTGTCACCTGTAAGCAGGCGTGCCTGGCTGAGATAGTCCAGTAAGTCGCGCTTGAGGATCGCGTCCAGTTTGGTTAAAACATCCATCGTGTGATCCTGAATGAACGCGCGAACTGCCGGATCCGACAACTGGGCCAGTTTTGAATCTACAAGTTGACGGTAATTGTGATAAGCACGCCTGCGGTCTTCCAAACTCAGCTGCGTAAAATTTGCCGAGATAAACCAGGCTATTGAAAGCATAAGAATTATCAAGAGGACAGAGCCTGACACTCCCACCAAAAAATCCGCGAAAGTGAGTGGCTTGGTGTTCGGGAGTGCTCGCAGCCCCGTTGTGAGAGCAGTCAAGGTCGAAGGTACTATCCACAAAGCACATCCCAGACTCCCCAACCTTAAACACCCGACAGCAGATTTCGGAACCACCTTTTCCTGACGACGCTGCTGCCCGAACAAACCCTGAACACGACGTCCAAAGAGGGCGATCATTACCGCGACAACCAAGCACATGCTACCCATCGCCATCGCCATTAGCAGGTTAGTATGAACGGTGTAGAACGGGAATGAAGAGAAATCCGTAGCGGACGCGCCCAGGACGAAGAAGATTCCGGCAATAACTATTACGCCGGCCAGAATGTAACAACAAAACGCAAAGATGCGGGCGAACTGCCGATAAGGGTTTGACTCAATCATTTTTCTTCCTTACATAATTCAGGTGAATTGCCAACGCTCCTCCACCCAGTACAAGCGCCATAAAAAGAAACGTGCTTCCTACGGCAACTCCCATCCAGGGAACTCCGAATGGATCACCAGGCAGCTTGCTAAGGTATGGAGCTACAAAACCCCCGGCGGCAAGAAAGGTGCAGATCACACCGAGAAGCAGCAAACCAAACACGACCACTTTTGCAAGCAACTCATGCCTTACGACCGTCGCCGGTGGATGCGACGGCTGGAGATAACCGCGGCCTTTCTGTGGCTCAGTCTTCGCCACGTATTTCGAAAGGGTCCGGTCCAATGGTCTTTCGTATTGATGTTCGCGTGAGGAGAAAGAATAGCGCTCCAGTGCTTGTATCTTTTTGATTGGCTCGCGAAATTCTGGTGGTAGCTGAACTTTCTCCCAATAGATGCAGATGAAAGGTTTTCCTGCTTTCAAAGCCTGGGCGATCTCGATGCGAACGTTGTCTGATACTACGGCGTGCTGAGTGATGAAGACGATAAAGCAGGAACACTCTTTGATGGCTCGGCTTATGTCGTCAGCCCAGAGTTGGCTGGGTTGAAGTTGGTCGCCCTTGTCATACCAGATCCTATAGCCCTGGCTTTCAAGGCGTTCGACTTCCTTATGGACGAAGTGGCTGTCGATGTTCGAATAGCTGACAAAAATGAAAGAGTCTGAAGACGGTTCCATACTTATCTCGCAGACGGGTTCTTGGGAGCGGCACACGAATGAGCACCGCTCCAACCCCTTATGTTTCTGGTTATGATTTATTACTTAAGTGGGTACCGTCATTTCATCCTGCTTGGGAAATTACTACTTGGCGCATTCACCCGCACCGATAGTGCCGCAGGCTCGACGGGGCAGCTGAGGCTCGCTCCTCTTATGAGAAGCTGTGGCGCTGACAGGCGCACTGTAAGGTTGCAGGTTTCGGAACCTTCTCAACAATCTCAGGCTTTGAACGAAAGTAATTCCAGACGTGAGTTACATTCGGGCGACTCGTGATAGTCTCAATAAGATCCAGTGGCCGTGTTGATCTGTGGCCCAAATAACTCGATTGGGTTACTTACGGCTTGCACGATTTGGGGTTTCGGGGAAAGATGAGGAGAGACGCAAAATCAGCGATCTTTCCCCAGACGGAGGAGCAGCGGGCGATCGCGGAACGCGTCATCGAACGTGTCAACGCCTCAGGACGCTGGCGGCGGCCAATCACTACGAGCATAGAGCCCGCGGCAACCCGGTACAGCGCCGAGGATTATCACCAGGACTACCTGCGCAAGCATCCCAATGGATACACATGCCATTACCTGCGCGAATAAGCAGTTTTCTCTAGCCTAAAAACGTGAGGCGCGTTCAGTGAAACGCGCCTCGGGTTCTTCAGTCTCTAAAAGTAGTAATCTCGAAGTGCGCCCTCAAACTTCCCTCTCCGCAGACAACACTTCTTAAAACCTACGTCCGGAGTTGCACGGACAGAGGTCGTTCCTACCAAGCTTTTCTATTAACTCTTTTTCACCATGGACCACTCTGAGGCCGCGCCGGACTCTGGTCTCTGAGGGATAGCCGCGGCGGCGCTTGCTGGATGGTTCAAAAGCAGTAGTAATCCTCGTTGTAAAGACTCTTGAGCATGATCGTGTCCTCCTCTTAATGGTACTGCTACTGAAACGATAACTGCCGCCCGGTGGCCAAGTCAAAGATTACGTCCCGGTCCCGCGGTCGCTGGACGTGTTGGAATTGCTTCAACCGCGACTCTTCCTGCACGTGGTCAATGCCGATGCGGAATCCAGGCGCCGTCCCTTCGACGATGAGCCAAACCTCTCCCTGCCACCCGAGAAAGAGACCGTTACTCGCGGGAAAGCCACCCTGCTTCACAGCCACCGTGATATGGTCGGGTGTGTAGACGAACAGGTAATCTTCACCAAGCTGCTCCAACAACGAGCCGAGCAGGATCGTCTTGTTGCTGCAGTCTGACTCTCCTGACATCAGCACCTCGTTTGGCCTCTTCAACAACTCGAAATTGTAAGTAGTCTCGCGCAAGTCGTATTTGATCTCGCGCGAGACGAAATCGAGCACACGTTGTACGCGGGCCTCGCGCGCACCTGCACTGTCCGGCTTAATGTCGCGAGTCAGTTCATCGACGAATCGTCGCAGTGAAGTCTCTTGTGGGTTAGCGACGAACGCTCCGTGATTCGCAAAGATAACAGGCCGCCCATCTCGCGTTTGCTCCATGCGTGCGTTCATCCGCCCACCGAAGATGCTCTTGTTCATCAGGAAGTCTTCCAACTCATGCATATCGAGTGTGTAGGTCGCTTGCTTGAATGGAAACTTTAGAACAGTGCCAGTATCAAACTTGATGTTGTCCACCGGTGTCTTGAAGAAAACATTCTTCTCATCCGAGCGAAGGAGCGAATACTTGCCGAGACGGAGCCGGCCCGCGTCGTCGTGCGCCATAACAATCCGTTTCGGATCGATGATGAACCGCGCGACTAACGACTCGAACGTCTGACCTATTTTCTCCGGCGCAGGCGCAGAAAAATAGACCTCCTTGTCAGACACTTGCAACAGCTCGAAATGCACGTGTCCGAGTACTTGCTCGGAGACTTTTGTCCCCACAAAGCCGGGTTGCGCGAGGCACGACAGCACCGCATCACGTGTGCGCTCATCAGCGGTGCGCTCGACTAACTTCTTCCCTGCCGCTGCCGAATTGATGCTCCTCCTGTAGACAGCCCACGCTCCGCCACCCAGTGCAAGTGTGATAACGACTGCGACGATTACCTTCCACGTTCGCGAACGTGTAGGCTCCTCGGCACCAAGAGTAAGGAAGACCGGAATCTCCGGCCGTGCCGGCGGAGTAATCACTGGTTCAGTCTGACCGGGATCAAGATCACCGTGCATCGTAGACGTCGTGAGCGCGAGTGCTGAAGAATTTGTCTTCTTCGATGATGTAGGCCGTGAGGTTGTAGCCGTAGACACAGCCTGTGTCGAGGCCGATGGCACGCGGGCCGCGGCGAGGTTCGGGCGAGGGCCAGTGGCCAAAGAGTACGACTTTCTCTCCGTCATACACTTCATACCACGGCGTCCCGTTGTGACTCTCACGATCCTTCCCAAGTGTGCGCAACAACGTCATGTCCTCAGACGTCTGCGAATACAACGGGACATCAGGACGCAGACCTGCATGCACAACGAGATGCGTGCCAAGATCGATCGTGAACGGCAACTTATTCAGAAACGGCAGGTACTTCTCTTTTTCACTCTTCAACTCTTTGTGCGTCACCTTTTGTGACGGCTTCAACTTGATCTTCTCACCATGCCACTTCCGGCGTAACGCCAGATCATGATTGCCAATCACCGTCCTGAATCGCGAATCATTCATGAATAGCTCGAGCACTTCGCGATTCTTCGGACCCTTCGTCACTAAATCTCCAACGCAAACAACACGATCGTCCTGTCCAAAGCTGACAGTCTCCAGCATTTCCATCAACTCATCGTAACAACCGTGAATGTCTCCAACTACAATCGTGCGACTCATAACCCTACTTGTAAATGTAAGTCTTGCTCTCTTTCTGGTCCCACTCGACACTATCGATGTTGTCGCGGTCGCTGTCGAGTATCTCCTCACTCAACTTGCTCGTGCTGATAACATTATCGAGGTTGACGAGGTAAACAATCTTGCCCATCGGTTCATCCGCGTCTTCACGATCGAGCTGGCGCAACTCGTAATCAAACCCGTGACGCTCGAAGAGTCCTCTTAGTGTTTTGTCAGCAGTATCAACCTTGCGCGTCTGCACGGAAAGCTCCATCGACCGGAATACCTGGAATCGTTCGAACGATTCCAACACTGCCAACGTCAACAGGACGAACAGCGTCAGGATCACCGCCATGTCCCAGCGCCCGACACCCGCCGCAAGTCCAACTCCAAGACAGACGAGCAACACCGTCGTCTCTTTCGGATCGCGAATGTTCGTGCGGAAGCGAACCAGCGACGCAGCCGCAAAAATTCCAAACGCGCGCGCGGCACTGTCACCCACAACCATCATCATCGCACCCGCAACCACAGCCATGAGAATCTGCGTTTGGGCAACAAAGGGATTGCGCCGCGCCACGGAAACACCGCGTCGTGGACGAAAAGCGAGCAACGCGGCGAGAAACGCTGCGAGTGAAAACCGCAACGCGATTCGCGCCGACATTTGTTCCCAGGTCGAGAAGGTGGCTGGCGAGAGCCCGGTTGCGTCTGGCCCAAATAGTTGACCAAACAACGGAATCTCACGTGCGCTCTCGTCAGTTGGAGTAGCAACCGCCGGCGACGCAGCCGGCACCGCCGTCGTTCTCTGAGCGGTTCTCGTGTTGTCGCCTAAAACATACGCCAGTATTCCGCTGGCCAACAGGATGGCGATGAATAACCCGAGCACCGCAACCGTCACACGGTTCATAGATTGTCCTCTCTCTTATTTCTTAGACCACAGTCGCTTGCTCTTCAACGAGTGGACATTTCGCCCGGCCGGTGAGCTGTTTGCACCTTCAAAGAACAACTGGCTGTTGAAGGGCTCTTCGCCCGGCTCCATTGGCGGCCGCTCGTAGCTGCCATCCGAATTCATCACGCGCGCCTTCACGTTATCGCGCAGGTATGCAGCAAGCACCGTGTCTTTCAAATACTTCTTCAACTGCGGATCAGTCACCGGTGTGATGACTTCAACACGTCGATCGAGATTGCGCGCCATCCAGTCAGCAGAACCGATGTAGACTTCTTCGTCACCACCGTTCGCAAAGTAAAAGATGCGACTGTGCTCGAGGAATGGTCCAACAATGCTTCGCACGTGAATAGTTTCAGACAGTCCCGGCTCGCCCGGACGCAGTATGCACCCGCCGCGCACGATCAGGTCGATTTTGACGCCTGCCTGCGACGCCTCGTAAAGCGCTTCGATAATAGGGAGATCAGTCAAGCGGTTGATCTTCGCTGAGATGTGTGCGGGCCGGCCGGCCAGAGCGTGCGCTGTTTCACGCTTGATCAGTTGCATCATGCGCTGACGCAGGTTCAGCGGCGCGACCAGCAAACGGCTGTGATCTTTCTGTATCGAAAAGCCGGTCAGGAAGTTGAACACGTCTGACGCATCATCACCGATCATCGAATCACTCGTGAGCAAGCCGATGTCTGTGTACACGCGCGACGTGGTGGGATTGTAGTTGCCCGTGGAAATGTGCGTATAAGTTTGCAGACCATGCTCTTCGCGCCTGACTACGAGCGCGACCTTGCTGTGCGTCTTCAGACCCACGGATCCATAGACCACGTGTACGCCGGATTCAGCGAGGCGCTTGGCCCACTCGATGTTGTGCTCTTCGTCAAACCGAGCCTTGATCTCAACTACTGCGGTGACCTGTTTGCCACGCTCACTCGCGCCGATCAGTGCCTGCGGAATCGGTGACCTCTTACCCGTGCGATACAGACACATCTTGATCGCGACCACGTCGGGATCGTTCGCTGCGGCGTCGATGAAATCAACGATCGTCCCAAACGACGTGTACGGATGATGCAACAACACGTCCTGTTTTTTGATCGCGTCGAAGATCGAGTCTTTACCGCGCATCGCCGGAGGCACAACAGACTTAAGCGGTTTGTCTTTCAGCTCGGGCTGGTTGATGCCGTAAAGCTCCATCAAATCGGGCACGTCGAGTAGTCCATCGATTTCATAGACGTCGTCTGGCTCGATCTTGAGCGACGTCGTCAGGTACTCAACCATCTCGCTCGGCATCGTGGCCGACACTTCCAGGCGCACCGGCAAACCAAAACGACGCTCGCGTAGCGATTCTTTGATCAGCACCAACAGATCCGCGGCCTTGTCGTCGCGAATCTCGACATCAGCATCGCGCGTGACGCGAAAGATGTGTCCCTTGCTCAAATTCATGTTCGGAAAGAGCGAGTGAATATTCGCCTCGATCACCTCTTCGATGAGAGCAAATTTCGTCTCGCCTTTTTTGATCGGGATCAGTCGCGGCACGACAGGCGGCACTTTGATTCTGACAAACCTGACCTGGTTTCCGACTGGCAACCCGGCGAGCGTGTCTTCGGGATTGCTCTCAACCGTAAGACCGATATTCAGACTCAAGTTTGAGATGTACGGAAATGGACGAGCCGGATCGACGGCTTGCGGAGTCAAAACCAGAAAGATGTTCTTGATGAAGTAGTCGGCAAGGGTCTGCTTCTCGTCTTCAGAGAGCGTCGCATACGGTGCGATGACTACGCCACGCGATGCGAGTTCCGGCACTACTTCGTCTCGCAGGCAGCGTGAGTGCTCCTCGACGAGCGGCAGCACTCGTTTGCGAATCACGTCGAGCTGTTCGACCGGCAATAGCTCACCGGGTAATGGACCGATGTCGTCAATGACCAGCATCTCCTTGATACCGGAAACACGCACCATGAAGAACTCATCGAGGTTCGAGGAAAACACGGAGAGGAACTTCAGCCGCTCGAGCACGGGATTTGTTTTGTCAGTTGCTTCTTCGAGTACACGTCGAAAGAACTCCAACTGGCAGAGATCGCGATTGAGGACTGACCAGGAGAGAAAACGTTTTGGTTTTTTGGGCTGGCCCGTTGGTTCTGATTGCATCAATTCGTTTACCTGAGTTGTTTTCTCTCTGCGCAACCTCTGCGTCCTCTGCGTCTCTGCGGTGATCATTTACCGCGGAGGCGCAGAGAACGCAGAGGTTGCGCAGAGATCTATTTAATTCGTGCAGCGCGCGTCGATGATCATGCGCGCCTTGCGCACGAACTCCGCCGCCCACTCAGCCGGCGGTCGATCACGCTCTGCATTTCGTGAAGCTTCAAAGACTCTCGTTATCGTTTTGTTCTGCTGCTCGGCGTCGAGTAGCCGCTGCAAATTGTCAGCGAGCAACTTGCGACCGGCTTCGCTAATACGAGTATCGCCGACGCTCTTCGCCGTCGCCGTACAAACCCCATTGCTAACCTCGATCGGTTTCTTGCTGCGCCAGCCGTCGAGTCTAGCCTTCTTCTCGCTGGAACTGGAAAAACCAAACGTCGATCCCATGTCGCCAACGTAATACACAGCCTGACCCGGCTCACAGATTCGCGTGTTGCCGTTTTTCTTCGAGTTGAGACAAGCGAACTTGTGATTGTCAGCTTTGGTGTCGCCGTGATCGATGAATGCGAGCCACAGTTTGAACGCATCAATCTCCGCGCGCGGCGCACCATTCTGAACCAGGTTGGTGAGCGTTTCGCCCAGCGCTGCTGAATCCTTGTCGTTGCAGTTCACATCGATTCCGCGTGCGAGCGGAAGCTCGACGCCCGCCGCAGGTTGAAACGGCGAGAAGCTCGCACCCTGAAAACCCTTCGTCAAACTCTTCTCACAGTCCGGACAATTCACATCTGCGACCCACTCGTCGTCGGCAAAGAAACCAAGCGCTTTCGAAAATCGCGACGACAAAAACTCACCGTAGATCTCGCCGTTGCGTTTATCGGGCGACTGTCCTTTAAAGTGTGGCTTGATCTTGTAACGGATCAGATTGCCGTCTTCGTCAGTGTTGCCGGCGACTGAGCAGTGAAACTTCGGGGTCGTGCCTGCGCCGGGAGACTCGTCTTTATTCGCCACACAGTTGATCGGCTTCGCGAGTCCTTTGTTGTCGACGGGCGGCGCGCCGCGACGCGGTCCTTTCGCCGGGTTGTAACCGAGCACCGGGTCGTAACCCGGATCGGGCGCGCGATAAACCTTCGCCGTCTGCTCCGCTCGCGCGCGTTCCTGCGACGTGAAGCACACCTGCTGGGCTGCGGCGCGCTGCGCAACAAAACCGGTAATGAAGCAGATTAACAGAGGGAAAATCCAGTTTCGAGTTGGATTCTTGTGCATTGTTTACCCTTGAGAAGCTGGTGTTGCATATCGGCCTAAAAAGATAGCATTGATAGCTACTTTTTGACGAAGATACTGCGGCTTTTCGCGTGGGAATTAACGAAGCTGATTGTGTATTTTGAGTTCACCGGTGCGGGATTTGACCAGAGCTCCTGTATTTTGATTCGAGATCGGCGTCGGAGCCAGCAATTGCGTGGTTTCTTCGCTGTTGTACATTTGAACCAGACGAGTCCCGTCGAACCGGCAAAACTTCAGCGATTCATACTTATAAACCAAATCACACCTGGGACATGCCTTCATGGCGACCTCTCAAAACTGATAACTCACTTGTAAACGCGCAAAAGAGGCGCTG
>Ga0134121_10001138_pt1 | contig 25801 bp, 1 predicted proteins | sample KB301_FD_96463 | JGI IMG/M metagenome (GOLD analysis project Ga0134121, IMG submission 96463) | Terrestrial soil microbial communities without Nitrogen fertilizer from Kellogg Biological Station, Michigan, USA - KB3-0-1 | ecosystem: Environmental > Terrestrial > Soil > Unclassified ... | reverse complement strand
GTGATCAGGTCCGCGCTGCCGCTGTTGTCGCCAAAGGTGGTGGTATGTGAGATGATGTTGATTGTGTGGTTCTGGGTGCCGGTGCGTACCGTCTGCGCCGCGCTGATCGCCTGCACGCGGACCAGGTCGTCCTGGTCGCCGGTGTCCAGCGTCAGCAGCGTGTTCGAATTGACGATCGTCAGCGTGTCGGCGCCGCCATCGGTGGTCAGTGAAACCGGCGTGGTGCTGAGGATGCTGGTGGTGTCGTTGACGGTGAACACGTCGGCGCCGCTGCCCAGGGCGATGCTGATTGCCTCCACGCTCAGCGTGGGCGTCGTGCCGGTGAAGAAATGCACCGCGCCGCCCGCGCCGAACAGGTCGCCGCTGCTGCCGTTGCTCAGCGTGCCGTTCACGAGCTGCGCGGTGCGGCCCGTGGTGTCCGAACTGTCTTTCACGGTGACGGTATCCGTTCCGGCGCCGCCCCCGATATAGATATCGCTTTCGACGCTGCCCAGCAGCCATACCGGGGTGGCTGCGCCGATCGCCGTCTGCCGGCCGATGTCGATGGCGTCCGCGCCGCCGCCCGTCTCGATCACGAGATCGGTGATGTAGCGCGTGCTCTTGACGTTGACCGTGTTCGAGTTCGTGCTCGCGCTCGCCGTGTCGTTGACGTTCAGGTCGACGTTCTCGACGCCGCCGAACCACAGGCCGTACTGGTTCAGTCCGAGCACGCTGTCGTAGTTCACGGTGCGCGCGCTGGCGGCATCCTTGCCGGTCACATAGGCATTCGACACCGTGATCGCGTTGTCGGTGACCTTGTTGATCTTGACCGACTCCGGCAGCAGGAAGCCGGCATCGTCGGTGAACGACTGGATGTCGGCGGTGGCGGTGTAGTCAACCGTCGCGCCAACTTTGTGGCTGACCCGCAGTCCGGATATGAGGGGCGCCGTGATGTCGTTGGTGTTGCTGCGCAGCGTCTGGTTGAACTGCGAAGCGATGAACGCGCTTACGTTCGCGTCGGTGAAGGCAACGGTGCCGGTCAGGCCGAAAGACTGCCGGTACGCGTTCCAGTTGGCCGCGGTCAGGTACTCCCCGCTCTCCAGCAGGTTCGCGTTCGCCACCTGCGGCCGGCTGCCCACGGGGATCGTCGCGTCGTCCTGGTTGAGCCGGCGCATCGCCACCGCTTCGAGCGCCTTGTCGCCGTTGGCGTCGACGCCGTAGTACGAGTAGGTGTAGTACGAGAAATCGAGGTTGTCGAGTCTCGCGGCGTAGGCCTTTTCCATCTCGATGTTGTTGCCGGCGAGCTGCGGGTCGGCCGAGCCGCCCACCGAACCGCTGGTCACGCCGCCCACCGTGTACGTGATCTCCTGCAGCAGTTTCGTGCTGCGGGCGTTGTCCTGGTCGTTCACCGGCAGGACCGGGCTGAGCGGCGCGTTGGGATCGGTGCTCTGCAGCGGGTCGATGCGGTTGGCGTAGGTGCCGGCCTTGGAATTGAACTGCGCCGCCTGCGCGAGCAGCGTCGGATCCCAGATCTCCTGGGAATACAGATAGCTGGTGCTGCGCGTGCTGGTGAGCGGGCTGTTCTGCTTGTAGACCCTGAGCGCGCCGTCGCCCGTCCAGCTGAAGCCGGCAGCCCCGAGGGCGAGGTTGACTGATTTCAGCGTCAGGTAATCGCGCAACTGAACCATCGCGGTCTGCAGCGCGCTCGCCGCCGCCTGGATCGCCGTATTGCTGCTGGTGAGCATGGCCGCGAGCGTCGCGTTGTCGAGCAGCTCGTTGAGCTTGTCGAGCGAGAAGGTCGAGGTGCTGGTCCCCGCGGTGATGCCCAGGATCTGCTGGCCGCGCAAGGCGAACCCGTCCACCAGGTCCGCGAAGCCGGCCTGCGCCGCGCTCAGCCCGGTGATCGCCTGCAGGTCGTTGGTCTTCGTCGCGACCGCGTTGACCCAGTCGTCGAGCACGTTGACGTATTTGGTCTCGTCGACAGTGACGTGCACCACCGTCGAGGACGTCGTGTTGGTGAGCAGCCGTTCCAGCACGCCGATGTCGGTTTCCTTGTCGGCCCGGACCAGTGCGTCCTGCACGTCCTCGTGCGTGACGCCGGAGGGCAGCGTGGCGAGGGCGGCGATGTTGAACGTGTAGTCGGCGAGCTGCAGCGTCTGCTTGGCGACCGTGACCTCGGTTCCGGCGGCCGGTTTGGCGTTGATTTCGACCGTGTCGTTGCCCGCGCCGCCGGCCACGCGCACCACCCCGGCAATCTTCGTGAGGTCGTAGTTGGCGGGCAGGATCTTGGTCGCGGTGCGCTGCGCCAGGTCGTCGAAGCGGTAGGAGGCCGAGTCGCGCTGCGTCTGGCCGACGAAGTTCTGCACCACGTTGATCGCCACGTCCTTCGGCGCCGACACATCGTAGAACAGCGATACCAGGTCCCAGAACATGCGCGCGCCGGGATCGGCCTGGTTGTAGAAGCTGTCCGGAGCCCAGACGCCGCTCTCGCCGCTGATGTGAGCGAGCGTGCCGCCGCCCACCGGCACCTCGTTTGTGTAGACCAGGTCAGATCCGTAGAAGTCGGGCTCATAGCCCCAGTTGCCGATGCGCTGGTCGGTGAGGCCGGTACCCAGGCGCATCTGGTCGCTGCGGATGAAGTCGCCCCAGATCGAGTACGCCACGATCGGCCGCAGGTATTCCTGGTACAGCACCTTGTCCAGCTGGCGGCTGCCGGCGTACATGTTGGTGGTGGGCGCGATGCCCGCGAGCGTGCTGAAGTCGATCGTCTCCGGCAGCTCGGGCGCCGTGTCGTTCAGCAGTGCGGAGTAGATGTTGGTGCCGTAGACCGGATAGGTGTCGCTGACGAAGCCGAACCAGCTGTAGACGGTGCGGGTGCCGACCTGCGTGTAGCTCATGTTGCGCCACTCGGACTGCGAGTTGGCGCTGTACACGGCGCTTTCGAACGCGTTCATGTTCGCGACGTACGCGTTGCGCTGGTTGTAGGCGTCGACGAAGCCCTGGAACGAGAAGTTGGTCGGCAGGCTCCAGAGAGTGGTGCCATTGATCGGCGTGTCGACCGCCATCTCCACGCCCTGAGCGAAGAGCTTGAGGCCCAGCGCGACGTTGGCTTCCAGCAGGCGCCAGTGCGTCTCGTCGATGGTGACCGCCATCGCCTCGTCCGGCAGCTGATCCGGGATCTGCGACAGGTACTGGCCGTTCGGCGGGATGATCCAGCGGTAGTAGAACTCGCGCCACGCCTTCTGCTTGTCGGCGAGCGTCATGTTGTCGTACTTGTCGAAGAACACGTGGTTCAGCGCCGTCGAGGAGGTCGTGGCCACGTCCTTGGTCACGTTCTGCTCCACCGTGTACACGGCACTCGAGGCCGGGTACGTCACGTTGAAGGTCTCGCCGCCGCCGCCGAAGTGCAGGATGTCGTTGCCCGAGCCCAGCGCGAGCTGGACCGACAGGCTCGGATCGACGGCGTACAGCCACACTTCGTCGTCGCCGGCGCCAGTCACCAGCGCGAGGCGCTCGACGCCGTCGATGCCTTCTAGCTTCAGGCCGGCGCCGTACAGGTACTGCTTGCCGTCGTTGTCCTTGAATATGTAGAACTTGTCGGCGAGCGCGGTGCCGGCCACCACCAGCGTGTCGAAGCCGCTGCCGCCGTAGATCTCGACGCGGTTGTTCTGCACGTAATTGACGAGGACGTCCTTCGAGCCCTGGTCGATATGGTTCTGGTCGTCGCCGGCACCGGCCGAGATGTTGCCGCCGGAGAGTTCCGCGCCGGTGTCCTGCAGCTGCGCCTTGAGGAAGAAGGTGTCGTCGCCCGATTCGCCGAACAGCTGCAGCACGCCGATGTTGTGGTTGACCTCGAAGTAGTCGTCGTCGCGCCCGCCGTAGAGGGCGGCGTTGAAGCTCACGCCCGCGGTGATCCCTTCCAGCCCGTCGATGACGTCGACCTGCACTTCCTGCGGCGTGCCCGCGTACAGCGTGACGGTCTTGGTCTTGAGCACGCGCCCGACGAGGAAGTTGTCGGCGCCCGCGTCGCCGTAGACGCGCAGCGCCGCCATGCTGTCGTCGATGATGAAGGTGTCGTCGCTCTCGTTGCCGTGGATCACCACGTCCTCGGCCGAGAAGTCGTAGTAAACGCGCTGGTAGTTGAGCGGCGTGCTGAGCGAGATCGATTCGCGCGTGGTCGCGGCGGCGTCCGCCAGGTCCGCCGGCGGCGTCAGGTCGACGATGTTGCTCGACTGCAGGACGAAGTAGTTGCCCTTGCCGTCCTTGTCGGCGTCCTTGAATTTCACCTTCCAGGGATCGCGGCTGGTCCCGGCGCCGGTGACATCCACGTCGACGATCGTCGAGAGCGCTTCCAGCGCGGACTCGATCTGGGCGGCGGTCGACGCGTTCGACAGCGATGTCGTCTGCTGCCCCTGGTAAGTAAGCTTGAAGGTGCCGGTGTGGCCCTGCCAGAAATTGAACAGCTGCGTCTGGTTCGCCGGCTGGTCGAAGAGCGCGTCCAGGTCCGGCTTGCCCGAGAGCAGCGCGTCCACCATGGTCGGATCGATGCGCGTCACCATCGAGCGGGCCACTTTGGCGGTGGCGATCGTGTCGTCGCTGCTGGTGATGCGGAAGAACTTGCCTTCCACGTTGCCGGTGGCCGACAAGACGTTGATGATCCACGGATCGAGCGCGGTGCCCTTGCCGGTGACATTGACGTTGACGATGCCGGTCAGCGCCTCCAGCTTGCTTTCGATCTCCGCGGCGCCGTCGCTGTTGGTGATGGCGGCGGTGGTTTCGCCGTGGTAGCTGAGCGTGAAATTCGCAGTGGTGTTGCGCACCAGCTGCTGCATCGAGGTGTCGGAGTCCAGGTGCATGGCGTCGGCCACAATGCCGCCGCCGATGTTCACGCTGTCGGTATCGGTGCTTCCGGTGCCCGTGTCCTTTACGTACACCGATGAGGCGACACCGGCGAGCGTGCCGGTCAGCTGGAGGAAGTAGCTGTCGCTGCCCTCCGTACCATCGAAGCGCACTTCACGCGTGAAGTTGCTGACCGAGAAGCTGTTCTGCCCGGCGCCACCGTAGAGCTCGAAGCGGTCGAACGCGCTGATGTCCTCCACCTCGTTCACCGACTCCAGGACCGCCGCGTTGAGCGCCGATTTCTGCTGGCCGGCGATGGTCAGGGAATTCCCCGCCAGGCTGAAATTCAGGTCGCGCGCTTCGAGCAGCGCGTCGGTCCCCGACGGATCGGTGAATACGTCCACGCCCTCGCCGCCCGTGACCACGTCGTCGCCGGCGCCCGAGTCGATGGCGTCGGCGAAGCGCGAGCCGACGATGCGGTCGTTGCCCGATCCGCCCTTCAGGCTGAGGTTGTCCACCGCGCGCGCCGAGAGGATCTGGTAGGTCGCGATGTCGGTGGAATTCGGCAGGAAGCCCGCAACGATGCGGTCGTTGCCGGCGCCGGCATCGATGCTGATCTTGTCCTCTTCGTGCACCAGCGGCGTCGTCAGGTCGTCGAGGTCGATGCCCCGGACGGTGATGACCACGGTACGCGCGCTCGTATCCCAGGGCGCCGCCGGCAGGCCGCTGGCGTCGAGCCGCTGGTGGGTGATCTGCACCGTGTCGGTGTGGATCTGCTGCGTGGAGCCGTCGTTGATGTCCTGGGTGACCAGCGCCACCTGCGGTCCGCCGGCCGCGCCGATGCGGATGATGTTGCCGGCCGCGAGCGCGCTGGTCGGGACCCAGTACTGCTTCTCGTCGCTGCTCTTCTCGACGACGGTCGTGGTGCCGGCGCTGACGAATTGCACGTCGCCCGGGTCGGCGGCGAACAGCAGCCGGTAGGCGTTCTTGCTCGAATCGTAGTTGACGACGACGCCGCTGAAGGCGCTGACCGTGCGCAGCTTGTCCTGCAGCAGGCGCGACTGCAGCGCGGTGCGCTCGTTGATGATCTCGTGGCCGACCAGGAAGTAGTCGCCGGTACCCGAATCCGAGCCCGTGATCGACACCGTGTCGACCGCCTTGTCGTTCTCGAAGGTCGGATCCTCGAAGAAATCGGTGGCGCCGGTCTGCACCAGCTTGCCGTTGGCGTCGTAGTCCCAGACCGGCTTCTCCAGCAGCCGCGGGACCTTGCGCTCGATGGTCTGGTACGGATTGGTGATCAGGCTGCTGCTGCCGGTCAGCGTGGCGGTCGAGTACACCGCGTAGTTGTTGTTCGAGGCGCGCTCGATGGCCCAGGTGCCGGTGGACGACAGCCGCTCGATCACCTGGAAGCTCACCGCGCCGCCGCTCGCCAGCGCCTCGACGCCGCTCGCCGCGAAGGTCACCGAGACCGGCGTGCCGGCCGAATACTTCTTGAACGTGATGACGAACGGCGTTTGCGCGCTGCCGTTGCCCGCGACCGTTACATCGCGGCCGCTGCCGTTGTAGATCGCGTCCAGCGCCGCCTCGATCTGCGCCGCGGTCCGCCCGGCGAACAGCGGCAGATGAACCGAGTTACCGTTGAAGGTAAACGACGCGCCTGCAAGGCCCGCGGGCAGCGTCACCACGCCCTGAATGTCGAGGGTGTCCCGCACCGAGTCGACCATGGAGCCGGCCGTGGTGTAACGCAGCGTCTGCGCGGACGATGGCACGTCCACGCGCAGCAGCCCGGGGTGCGGAGCGCCCGACTGGACCGTAACGAGGGCGGAGGAGAGGCCGCTGATTTTCTGCAATTCGGTCTGCAGCTTGCCGGCGATCACGCTGGCGCTCGCGCCCGTCACGGTGACCTGGTCGGCGCCGTACTGCACCGTAATCGTCGTCGCGCCATTCAGGTCCAGCCACTGCTTCGACTGGTCGAGCAGCGTGTTCACGGTGACGCTCGCCGGCACCGACACATCGATGCTGGTGCCGCCCAGCGCGTACTCGGCCTTGACCGGCCTGGTCGCGTCGTAATTGGCGATCGCTATGTTCCAGGCGTCGTTGAACTGGCCCGAACCGCTGACTGAGATGTCGGCCGCGGCCAGCCCCATGCCGGACAGCGCGTTGCGGATGACGTTGCCGTCGTACACCACCAGCCTCTGGTAGGGAGCCGTGCCGCCGGTGAACGTGATCACCCAGGGGCTGGCGCCGGTGCCCGCGCCCGTCACGGTGCTGACAGCGACACCGCCGGTGAGGATGCCGCTGAGCGCGGTTTTCACCTGTGCGGCCGTCATCGCGCCGCTGATGACGACAGATGCGTCGCCGTACTGCAGCGTGACCGGCCCGACCGCGGCGCCGTTCTGCATCACCAGGGGAGCGGTTCCCGCGACTGAAATGGTCTGCACCGAATTGCTGGCGCCGTTGGTGATTGACTGCGCGACGGCCGCATTCAGCAGCAGGTCGGTGGACTGGCCGTTGTACCTTAGGGTCGCTCCGGCGATGTTGAGGGGCAGCTGGAGCTGGCCGGTGACGATCTGCCTCGGCGTGGCGCCGAGCGGCCCGGCGCCGGCGTTGTAGAGGATCGCCTGCGCCGCGGGGGCCACGAAATTGACGCGGTAGCGAGCCGTATCGAAGGCAACCGTGACCGTGGCGAGGTCGCCGCCGATGTTTCGCAGCTTGGCCTGCAGGTTTGCGGCCTGCGTCGTCGTATCCCCGGAGATGTCGCCCGCAGCAAGCGAAACAAAGCCGGCGCCGTAGCCGAAGCTGGTGCCCGAGTGGATCGCCGAGGCGAGGATGTACTGGACCTGCAGGTCGTCGCTGGTCGTGACATCGAACGCGCGCGACATGCGCTGCACGCTCACTTCGCGCTGGAAGGCGAGCAGGTTGCCGTTGGCATCACGCGCCGCGTCGAGGAACGCGACCGCCCAGGGGCTGGCGGTGGTGCCCGCGCCGCTCACCCAGACATCGTCGATGTTGGGCATTGCCTCGAGCGCCTCGGCGAACGCCGCGGCGCTCATGCCGCGCGTGACCGTGATTTCGCTGTCGCCGTAGCGCAGCTGGGCCTGGTCCTGCCAGTCCTCGAGGAAGAAGGCCTGCGTCGCGACGACCGCGTCGCGCGTGTCGCGCTTGCTGTCGACGGTGGCGAGTTCGAGCGGCGTCGCGCCATTGAAGAAGGTCTCGCGCGACAGCAGCGCGTAGCTGCCGTCCGCCGCGCGGTCGGCGTCTATGAAGACGACCTTCCACTTGCCTCCGGCCAGGGTGACCGAGACGTTCCTCACCTGCGGCAGGGTTTCGAGCGCGGCCTCGATATTGGCAGCGGTCGGCGTACCGGTGAACTTCACGTCAATGCCGTGATCGCCGTACCAGAGCGTCAGCGCGCCGGCGGCGATGGTCACTTCCTGCGCGCGATGCGCATAAACGGTGCTTGCCGCAACGAGGTTGACCGGGCCGGACACCGCCTGCACGGTGGCATATTGCAGGCGCTGATATGTGAAGGTGGCGCCGGGATCCTTGGGCGTAAGAGTGAAAGTGAACTTGTGGCCGCCGGCCGCGTCCGTGCCGGCAACGGCGATGTTGATATCGGCAAAAGCGCCTAGTCCGCCCAGAGCAGTAGCGATTGCGGTCGCATCCGCCGCTGCAGTGGCGCTCGCGCCGAGTTGCAGCGTCACCGACTGCGTGCCGTACCAGAGGACCAGTTTCGAGCCTTGCGCGACCGTGAGGTTCTGGGAGGCATTGGCACTAGAGGTATTCGCCTGCTGCGCGGCCCCTAATTTCTTCGTGATCGCGTACTCGAGTTGTTTGTAGGCTCCGCTGGGATCCAGCACCGCATCGAGCAACTGCACTTCCCAGGGATCGGTGGCCGTCTTGCCCGCCACCACCGCAAGATTGGTGATGCCGGTCAGCGTTTTCAGGTTTGTTTCCAGCGCCAGCGCCCCGCCATCGAGCGCGAACTCGATGAAGCTGCCCGAACTGCCGTAGCGGAACTGCGCCGCCGTCGCCTCGCGCGGGATCAGGAGCAGCTGCCGGTCGTTGGCGGGCAGCACGCTGTCGGTCGCCGCAGCTCCCGTTCGCGTGAACACCGTGCCGCCGGCCTGCGCCGCGCCGCCGGTGGTCAGTTCGAAGCGCTTGTAGTCGCTGTTCGAGGGCGTGCTCGTATCGCTGACGATGGCGACCGTCCAGGGACTGGCCTCGGTGCCTTCGCCGTTGACGACGGTCGTGAGGCCGCTGATCGCGTTCAGGCGCGCCTGCAGACTGGCCGCCGTCAGGGTCTTGTCGATCGCGATGCCCTTGTCGCCGTACCAGAGGATGCCGTAGGTCTCGCCGGGCTTGAAGGCAACCAGTTGCAGCGCGTTGCGGCCGATGCCCGTGGCCGCGTCGGTCACGGTCACCAGGTTCGGCGTGCCGTCGGAATTGAACAGGTATTCCGCCTGCTGGTCGGCGAGGCGGTAGAAGCGGTCGAAGGCGCGCGTATCGGCGCGCGGCGTCAGCTGGCCGATATAGGCCTGGACGTTGTAGTCGTGCGCGAGGCGCTTGTAGACGCCCGAGCTGTCGGTCGTCGCGGTGATGAACGTGAACACCCAGGGATCCGCCTGCGTGCCCGTGCCGGTGACCGTGACGTTGTCCACCGCGGTGAGCGATTCCAGCTTCGCCTTCACCTGGGCGGCCGTCATGCCGGCGCTGATCTCCACGCTGTTGACGGTGGTGTGGCCCTTCTGCGCCGCCGAAGCGTCGTAGCCATAGAAGAGATTGACCCGCTCGATGCCGTCGGCGAGCCAGACGCGCTGCACGCTCTGGTTCGCCGGCGCGCCGAGGTCGGCGGCATTGGTCACCGTCTGCAGGCTGGGCGTGCCGTCGCCATTGAACAGGTATTTGCCGCCATCGGCCAGGTCGTAGCGGTAGAAGTACTGGCCCTGCCGCGCGTTCGGGTCGTTGGCGTAGGTCGAGAAAGTGTCCGGCACCACCAGCTGGTTGCCGTCGGCGTCGCGCACCGCCTGCCAGATGGTTGCCTTGGCGGTGCCCAGCGTGAGGTCGACGGCGCGGATCGTGGTGTGCAGCAGGTCGCTCACCTGGATCTGGTCGCCGCTCGCCTTGGTGTCGATCTTGACGTTCTCGATCAGGTCCAGATTCACCACCGAACTGAGGTCGATGGTCAGCGCAGCGGTGCCGGAAGTACCGACTTCGGCGAGCGAAACATTGTTCTGCAGGTCGTTGATGGTCACCGACAGCGTGTCGCCGCGCTCTTCGCCGCCGCTGCCGCCGGAAATGGTCGGCGTGCCGCCCGTGGGGCCGGCGTAGCTCCAGGTGATGCGATCGTCGCCCGCGTCGCCGAAAACCGAGCCTCCCCCGCTGCCTGCGTCGATGACGTCGACGCCGTCGCCGCCGTGGATGGTGTTGGTGCCGGCGCCGCCGATGATCTGGTCGTAGCCATGCCCGCCCCAGATGACGTCGTTGCCCAGGCCGCCGTCGATGACGTCGCCATGGAACGAGCGGATCATGTGGTTACTGTCGTCCAGCGTGATGAGCGCGGCGCCCGGCGCGGCGCTGACGACCGGCCTGCCGCGCTCGTCGTAGAAATCAAACGGTTTTCCGGTTTCGCGGTAGACCTGCGATACCTGCGTCCTGCCGTCGGCATCCGTGAACAGCGCGAGGTCGCGGCCGTTTGGCGCCCCCGCGCCGGTCTCGTACTCGTCGCCGCCAAAGATGTCGTCGTTTCCGCCGTAGGTGGCGATGACGTCGAACCCGGAGCTGCCGGTAAGGTTGGTCGACGAGCCGCCGTAGACGATGTCCCTGCCCTGCCCGCCGAAGATGGTGTCGTCGCCGTCCCCGCCCTCGAGCTGGATGCTGGTGTACTGGTCGTTCTGGCCCTTCAGCTTGATGTGGTCGTCGCCCGCGCCGCCGCGGATGACATAGGTCCCCGCGCCCAGCATCGCGGCATCGACGTTGATCAGATCCTCGCCCGCGTCGCCGTCGAGGGACAGGCGCGAGAGCACATCCAGCGGCCGGTCCGCGTCCGCGAACAGCTCGATCTTGTCCGCGCCGCCGCCGCCGTGCACCTCGATGTCGTCGATGACACCGTTCAGCTTGTGGAACTCGTACTCGTCCTGGTCGGCGGTCCCGGTGACGCGCAGCTTGTTGACCTGGCTGTCCAGGAACAGCTCCATGGTCTCGTTGGTGCTGACGATCACCGCGTACTGGCCGGCCTTGTTGGTCCGCCAGTCGGCGATCTGGTCGCGCATCGCCGTGAGCTCGGCGCCGGTGTAGTTGTCGACGACGAAATAGCCCTTCTTCGCCAGGTTCTGCAGCGTGAAGTCGTCGTCGATCAGGATCGAATCGACGGTGTAGTGCTGCGGCGTCGAGGCGGCGCCCGCGTAGCTCAGCGTCAGCGTGTCGCCCGAGAGCTGGGCGATGTCGGCGATGCGGTCGTGCACGCACTCGAAGTCGAACTGCGCGATCACCTCGTCGACGAAGCGCTCCTTGGCTTCGAACAGCGTGATGGTGCTGAAGCCGAAATCGATGCCGATCCAGAGGAATGCCTCGAGGAACACCTTGAGTTCCCCGTGCATGTTGAACAGGCACTCGGGGTCCATCAGGTTCTTGAGCAGCTCCGAGCCGTAGAGCTTGCCGTCGCCCACCGGCAGGTCGTTGACAAACTGGGTGAGAGAGTCGTGCAGGTCGAAGCCGATGGTGGCTTCAAGGCCGCCCTTCACCCCCGCCTCCACCAGGCCGCCGATGCCAAGGCTCGCGGACACGCCGACCGCAGCGCTCAGCGTCACCTCATCCAGGTCGTTGCCTGAATTCTCCAGGCCGTGGTCGTCGAGGAAGAAGCCGTTGAAGATGCGCCAGCTCTCGGAAGGATCGAAGTCCGTCGCCATCCACTGGCGGATGCCGCTGGTGTCGAAACCGAAGTCGAAATTGGTCTTGGCGCCGATCTGGCCGAAGAAGCCCGCGTTCAGGCCCGGGAAGATCGTGTACGACTGCTTGTACTCGAAGTTCAGGTTGAGGTCGGGCAGGTCGTAATAGAACAGCGTCGCGTCGCCGCGGCCGAGCAGGAAATCGAGCACCGTGAGCGGATTCTCGAGGATCGGCATGCTGAAGCGCTTCTTGGTGCTGACGCCCTTCTTGCCCGTCGCCGTGGTGCCGCTGTCCAGGCCCTTGGTGTCCGGGCCCGCGATGACGGCGTTCGCGTTACCGCTCGCGCCGCGCTGGTTGGCCGGCTTCGCGCCCGCCACGTCGGCGTCGGTGGTCTCGGCGTCCGGATCCTGGACCGAGGCGCCGGTCAGGTGGAAGTCGCCGAAGTTCATGGTGCCGGCGTCGGCCAGGCTCTTGGCCTGGATCAGGAAGTCAATGGTGGTCTGGATGACTTCCAGCACCTTCTTCATCGTGTCCACGGTCTGCGCCGGCAGGCGCAGGTAGGCGAGGTCGATGAACTGGAACTTGGTGATGCCGAGGTCCACTTCGGTGAGCAGCAGGTCGACCACCGGCTTGAACGGCTCGACGATGTTGAGGATCGTGTCGAACACCGGCCCGAGGAAGCTGCCGAACATCGAGCCCACGTCCAGCGTCACCGCCTCCAGCGTCACATCCGGCGAACCGATGCTGAAGCGCGCGCCGCCGGAGGTAGACAGCGTTACGTCGCCGAGCAGCTGGTTGTAATGGATGATGGTGCTGATCGAGGGCAGGAAGTCGCCCGCGGCCGTGCTCACCTTGGCGTAGAGGTTCGCTTCCGCGGCAGCCGAGGCATGCAGCGCGAGCTTCAGCGTCTCGCCAAAAGTCCAGCGCCCGTCGCCGCTGCCATCGGCGATGTCGAGGCCGAGGTGCCCGTGCAGGCCGGTGCCGCCGATGTCCTCGCCGTTCGGGCCGAGGGTCGAGAAATCCATCGCAAGGAAGCCGAGCGTGCCGCTCGCCTTCGAGCCCGGCGCCAGCGTGGCGTCGATGTCGAGCGCGATTTCCTCGCCGGCAGCATTGATGCCCGAGGTGTCGAGGAACACGCCCATGCGCGGCAGCAGCGCTCCGGGATCGGCCATGTTGCCGATCCCCAGGCCGATGCCCATCAGGTAGTCGATCTTGGCCTGGATCGCGGCATCGACATTGATGTTCAGCCCGGGCAGGCCGGCGTTGAGGTCGATCGGCAGTTCGCCGTCGACCAGCGTGCCGCCGAACTTGATGTTGAACTTGATGAGGCCCTGGGCGGTGAGGATCAGTTCTACATCGGCCGCCGTCGTCGGTTCCCTGGTTACCAGCTTGCCGTTGTCGTCGTACTGCTCCTTGCCATCGGCATCCAGGTCGGGCACGACGAAGGCGAACAATCCGTTGGTTTGCGCCGACAGCGGATGCAGGCCGTCGAAGATCGCCTGCTTGATCTTGTTCAGCAGCACTTCGGAAAGTTGCGTCCCCGGCAACTGGTTCTGCAGCCAGTGGCCCAGGCTCTCGCTCTGGCCGGTGCCCGGGGCGTTATAGGCGCTTCCGGTCCGCTCGCCGAGTACGCTCGTGCGGATGCTGCGCAGGCTGGCGGCGAGGTCGTCGAAAGCCGCGCCGCCGATGAGCGGAATTTCGATGGTGTCGATGCCATCAGCCGTGGTATCGATGGCGCTGAAGAAGCCTTCCAGGCCGCTCAGCACCTTGGCCGGGTCGTTCAGCAGCGCGAGCAGCGCGGTGGCGACGTCGAAATTCAGCGCGAACGTCGGCAGCGCGTAATCGAACGTCGGCGTGAGCTTGAAATGGTCGTCGACCGAGAGCGAGGCCGCGGCATGCAGGACGTTGTCCGCGATACCGTCGCCGTTGCGGTCGTGCGTCGTGCCCCCAACTGGCAGCGCCTCGATCGGGAAGTACAGCGGCAGGTCGAGGTTCGCGCTGCCGTGCGCCTCCGCCTGGAAGGAGTTCGACAGTTCCGAGAGCTGCAGGACACCGTCGCCGTTCGCGTCGGCCCCGGCCTTGCCGAGGTTCGCGGAGAAACCGAGTTCGACGGAAGCCGTGCCGTCTTTCGCGATCAGGCCGAGCGTGGCGCCGGCCAGGTTGATGCCCAGGGTGATGTTGGCGATTTGCGCCTCGCCCGACACGCTCGCGCTGATGCCGGAATCCGCATCGACGAAGAGATCCGGATTGAGGATGTCGCTGAGATCGAAGCCGAAGCCGAAGGCGAGGTCTGCCCGCGCTTCGAGGTCGATGTTCGCCGTGGCCTGGATGGCGAGGAAATTCGGATCGATTCCGAGCCAGTCGCCGATCGGCAGGTCATTGATGTCGAATTCGAGCGGGTAGCTTGCCTGCTTCAGGAATTCGAGGTCGAAATCGAACTTGAACGCCGAGTTTTCGTAGGCCAGCGAGATCGGGTTCGCGCTTGACGCGAGGCCGAGCGCAGTCTCGATCAGGGTATTCAGCTGGTCTTCGAGCTCGTCCACGTTGTGCGCGGTGTGCCGCACGGCGCTCACGGCGTCGCGCAACTCTTTCGCGAAACTGGCGGCGCCGCCGCCGAGCACATCCGCAATACTGACGCCGGCGAACGGGATGTCGGTATTCAGCGAACCTGTGGAGACGTGGTACGCGCCGAGGCTGATCGTCGTGGTTGTGCCGTCGGCGAGCTTGATGTTGCTGTAGCTCGCACCCGTGATCGCGGCGAACTCGCCTGCAACAAAGGTATCCACGAGCTGCCAGCGCTGCTCGAAGGTCTTGAGTTCGGTGCCGTCCTGGTAGCCCCATACCGTGGTGGAGCCGACGTTCCAGTCCTTGATCGTGATGCCGGTGCCATCCACGAGCAGAACGTCCTGAGTGTGCTGGCTCGGGGCAGCAACGAAGCCGCTCGCTACCGTGCCGGTCGACGCCCACTGCTCGTCGTAGACCTTGAGCTGGTTGCCGACGATGGTGCCTTGCACGTCGCGGTCCACGCCGACCATGTCGTCGAGCACCGACTGCAGGCCGTCGAGGATCATGTCCAGCGACACGCCGCGCAGCTTGAGCAGGTCGCCCAGGCTGCCGGTGTCGAAGGTGATGCCGGCGAGCATGCTGGAAATGCTGCCGACGCCCGAGCCAACGTCGCCCGTGGAGGAAATCTTCAGGCCATCGCCATTCAGCCCGGCGAGCGCACCGGTGAGCACCAGCGGCAGGTCGATGTTCCAGTGCGCGCCGCCATCGAGCGTCGGAACCAGGTCGGCCGGATCGACCTTGTCGTTGAGCAGGTCGTCGAACGTGAGGCGCGCGTCGGTCCCGAGGCGCATGGTCGCGCCGACGTCGACCACGCCGTTGTCGATCTTCAGCCCGACCGGCCCGAAGCCGATGTCGATGTCGAACGGAACGAGCGCGCCGCTGCCATTCCTGCCGCTGTCGATGGCGAGGTTGGCGGCGATCCCGGGCGCGTCGATGTAGAAATTGCCGTCGCCGTCGATGCCGAACACGAAAGTGAGGTCGAGCCCGCCCTGCAGGTGCAGCTGGGGCGGCGTCTGCGACGTGATGCGCAAGCCGAGCGTGGCCGGGTCGATGCCGCCGAAAGTGAGGTTGGATGGATCGAGGTCGAGCAGCGTATTGAACGCCGGCAGCGATACCGTCGCCGTGTAGGAGATCGGATCCGCGCCCGGCGCGAAGTCGATGTTGGCGAGGTTGGCGATGGTCTGGTTGGTGACCGTGCCGCCGCTGAACACGCTTGTGACCTGCGACTCGATCGCGCCCTGGAATGCCGAGGTCAGCGTGGTGCCGGCGTTCGAGCCCAGCCCGAACAGCGTGGCAAGGCTCAGGTCGCCGAGGAACGGTACCTCGACACTGGAATTGATGAAATCGTCGATGCGCCCGCCCAGGCCGGCCACCCAGCCGCCGAAGGTGTCCAGTCCGGTGACCAGCTTGCTCTGGTCGGACGACAACACCGTGACGATCGTGATCGGGCCGGTGGGCACCGCGGCGCGGCGCGTGCCCGCGGCTAGGGACTCGTCCATGACATCCGCCGATCCGGGGACGAAGTCATGCTCGAGGCCGATCGCGTGGCCCATCTCGTGCATGACGACGCTGAGCAGGTCGATCCTGCCAGCCAGTCCGGACGCGTCGTCCGAGTCGCTGGTGGGCGTGAGATCCACGTACCAGCCGTATCCGCCCGCGGTGGTGTCGAGCAGTATCGTGCCGTCGGACAGGGTCCTCGCCAGTTCGTTGCCGCCGAGGTCGATGAATTGCACGTTCGGCAGTGCGACGCCCACCGCCGCGCCCGAATTTCCCTGCACGTGCAGGTCGGCGGTCAGCCAGCGCGCGCGCGCTTCGGCGATCACCGCATCCACGTCCGCGTTCGCCGCGAGCAGCGCGCCGGCAGGCAGCGAGGTGGTGACGAGCGGAATGTTCGTGGTCGCGCTCAGGTCCTGCGTGATGGTCCCGGAAACGGTGCGGCGCGCGGTGCCGGCCGCGAGGCTCGCGCCCATCACCGCGATCGCCGGATCGAGACCCAGCTTCATCGCGAATTCGTGGACCAGCACGCTGACGAGATCGACCTTGCCGGCGGTCACCGAGGTCGAGGTGCCGGTGTACCAGCCGAGGTCGCCCGCCGTCGTGTCCAGCAGGATCTGCCCGCTGCTCAGCCGGGTCGAAAGCTGCAGGCCGGGAAGATCCGTGAGAATCACTGGCAGCGCCGTCGAATCGAGCACCACCGCGCCGGTGGAAGTCACGAGCTGGACCGCCGTGACGTTTCCAGGCTTGGTTACGGTCGTCGCCTGCAGCGTGAAGTTGTCCGAGCCCGAGCCATCGGTCCTCGGCACCGACATCGTTACACCGTCGAACGCCCGGATCGCCGCTTCGATCGCCGCTGTCGGTACGCTGGTGATCGCGAGCCCCGCCGGCGGCGCCGCGGCCTCGATGCTGTCCAGCGACAAAGTCACGGTGGACTTGGACGTGACCGGCGCGAATCCGCCGGCGCCCTTCTTGATCTGGAAATTGCCGCCGAGGATCCGGACCTTCGACGATTGCTCGGTGCCACCTTCGGTGAAATAGATTTCAGTGACCGTGCCGCGGTCGGCGTAGGTTGCGCTGCCGTGCACGGTGCCGTGCGTGCCGGTGAAATCGCCCACCAGCGTGAACACGGCCCCGTCGTTGCGGGTGATGATTACCGTCTCGTTGTCGACGGTCGCCGTGTATTGCAGCGCGAGCGCGTCGTTCGCGGCGCGCTTCGCGTCCAGGTCCGCCTTCAGTCCCAGAGCGACCGCCGCCCGCGTGGTCGTGCCCCCGACGGTGAAGCTGAGGTCGAGCTGCGATCCGACGACCCCGTCGTTGATCTTCAGCTTCCAGACGTCTGTCGCGACGACGTCGCCGGCGAGCGTCGCGGATTTCGAGCGATCCACCTCGCGCGAGTGCCCGAGCCAGGACTTGGGCACCTTCGTGAAATCGAGCACATCCTGCCCGCCGCCGCCGGTAACCGTGTCCACGCCCCAGCCGTAGGTGCTGGCAGGATCGCCCGGCTGGAAGGCGAAGACCTCGTCGCGCGTGCTGCCAACGATGTTGTCGTTGCCGTGTCCGGAACGCACCTTCTCCACGACCACGCCCGAGGCGCCGTTCAGGTTCTGGAACGCGCCGCCATTCTTGGTGACGATGCCGCTTTGCAGGTTGGCGTCGAACTGCTCCGAGCCGGTGATGGTGCTGGAGTCCCAGAGATCAAGCCGCTCCAGCGTCACGGTGTCGGCCGCGCTCAGGCCGGTGAAAACGACCTTTGCGCCGTCCAGGTTGGTGAGATTGTCCACCCCCGGGCTGCCGATGACCTTGGTGAGGCCGCTGACAGCGAGGTTCGACAGCGTCTGGCTGATGATGTTGCCGGAGCCGAAGTAGTCGGCGATCGTGGTGAGGCCACCGAACCGGTGACCGCCGATACCGGTCGCCGACGCCGTCGCAGTTGCCGGCAGTTCCGAGATGCCGATCCGCGTGAGGATTTCATCCGGATCCAGCAGCGCGGTGTCGATGATCTTCTTGGTAAGCCCGGAGTCGGCCGCTCCGCCGCCGCCAAAGAAGGTGTCAACGGAGTCGACCGCGTTGGTCAGTCCCAGCAGGCCCGCGATCTGGTCGGTAGAGCTTTGGCCCGCGGTCACGACAACCGGATTCGCGCTGTGGTAGTCCGAATAGTCCAGCGTGACGGTGCCCAGCAGCCCGCTCTCGACGGTGCCGCGCAGGCTCGCGCCGTCGTGCATCTTGATGTTCAGGTTGCCGAGCTTGGGCCCGACCAGCGACTCGATATCCATTGCCACCATCAGGCTCGAGCCGAAGCGGTTGAAGGCATCCGACACGCCGCCGATGCCCGCGATCCCGGTCAGGGCGTCGCCCAGGAAATCGTTGCCCCGGATCACCAGAATGTTGGTGTTGATGCTCGCGTACCCGCTGAAATCGAGCGACGGATCGATGCCGCCCAGCAGGGTCTTCACCGCGTCGAACTGGTAGACGTCGACCTGGATGTTGCCGATGAAGCCGGAGAAGTCGACCGTATCCAGGGCTTCCGGTACCGGCTGGCCGAGAATCGTCAGGTCGGGCGCCTCGATCGCCGCCGCGAATCCCCACAGGTTCTTCAGCTTGTAGGTGTCGCCGCCGGTGCCGCCCGAGAGGATGCTGATGCCGGGCCGCGCGAACTTGTTCTCGAACAGGTTCGCGCCGTTGTCGCCCTTGATGAGGTTCAGGCCGGTGCCGAACTTGACGTCGGAGATCTGCGCCGCAAGCGACGGCAGGTTGCGCTGGTCGAGCGTGATGTTGGGCAGTCCCTTGATCTGCCCGACGCCGTTCTGCAGGAAGTTCGGCGTCAGCGCGTCCTGGATCTGCGACTTGATCAGGTCCGTGATCGCATCTACCGGCGACAGGACCCCGTTGCCGAAGGATCCGAGCGCGTTGCCCAGAGTGTCGAGCAGCGGGGCGCGTCCCACCTTGCCCGTGCTCAGGTCGACCATGTACGGATTGATGAAGTTCTGCAGCGTGAACAGGTTGACCAGGTCGGTGCCGATCCCCTGCGTCGTGTCGACGCCATGCGAAACCTGGATGCCGTCGGGCAGGGAGGATTCCGAGCCGAGGACGTTGTCGTACTTCGCGCCGCCCAGCAGCCTGAGCTTGCCGACGTAGGTGACGCCGTCCTTCACGTTGTAGAAGTTGCTGTTGCGCCCGGAAATGATCTCGGTATTGGCGTCGACGCCGACCAGCTTGATGTAGTCATTCCTGCCGACGATGCCGGTGATGGAATTTGTCGACAGGTCGGTGGCGCCCGCATCGCTGCCGACCTTGACGAAGACGTTGCCCAACGCGTCCTTGTCGAAGGTGAAAATCAGCGGAATCGTCGAGCCGCTGAAATCCAGGATCACCTTCTTGCCGGCGGCCGAGGCCGCGCTGGCGTCGATTTCGGTGGTGCCCCAGCGGTTGCCGACGTAGATCGTCTGGTCGCCCGCCCCGGTCACGATGCTCTTGACGCTGTTGCCGCCCGTCCCGATCAGGCCTGTTCCCAGGACAGTGACGGTGTTGGACGCGGAATCGAACGAGCCGCTGGCCTTCTGGAATCCCGGCAGGTTCGAACTGGAGCCGGCCAGCGCATTGTCGCGGGTGAAAGTGCCGTCGCCGACGGCGATCGAGTTCGAGGCGAAGCTGTAGGTGAGGTTGGTGGTTACGGCGCTGAAATCGAGGATGTCCTCGCGGCTATCGAAATAGCTGGCGGCGATCGTGTCCTTGCCCCAGCCGTCCTGGAACATGAACGTGTCCACGCCCCGGCCGCCGTCGAGCTTGTCGTTGCCCAGGCCGCCGGTCAGGTTGTCGTTGCCCGCGCCGCCGGTAATCGTGTCATCGCCGGCGTCGCCAAAGACGTAGTCGTTGCCGTCGCCGCCGGCCAGCGTGTCGTTCTCGGCGCCGCCCGAGAGGTAGTCGTTGCCCGCGCCGCCATCAAGGTTGTCGGTGCCGGCCTTGCCCAGCAGGATGTCGTTGCCCGCGGCGCCGTCGATCCGGTTGCCGGTCGCGTCGCCGACGATCACGTCGCTGGACTCGCTTGCAGTCACCCAGCGCACGCCCGACACCGTCCCGGCGATGCGCGCATAATCCCCGGCCGCCGAGCCGAGCGTGAAGCTGGTGCTGTTCGCGGTTACCTGCGAGGTGCCGTAGAAGTCATATTCGATGTCCTGGACTTCGGTGCGGTCCGCGTTCGACATGTGGCCGACGTGAAGCGAATCGGCGTTGCGGCCTTCATAGATGAGGTGGTTCAGCCCGCTGCCGGCCGACAGGTTGCCGCCGATGCCCGCGCTTTCCTTCAGCGTGACCGTATTGTCGCCGGCGCCGAGGTTCAGGTTGCCCGCCAGCTTGGCGCTTGCGCCGAATACCACCGTGTCGTCGCCGTCGCCGGTCTTGATGGTGGCGACGTTGGTCGCCACGATCTTGCGCTCGGTGAGGATGCCGGTCGAATAGGTGATCGTGACCTTGTTGCCGTTCGCGTCGGTCGCGCTCGGCTCGATGGTGATCTCGGCCTTGGTCGAAATCAGCGACAGGTCCAGCACCGCCGTCGGCGTCGCGTTCGCCGCGAGCGGATTCTCGATGTTCAGGGTCTTGTTGAAGATCCCGTCGGGCGAATAGGTGTTGAGGAAGCTCGCAAGGAACGTGTAGGTGGTGACGCCCGCGCCGCCGATGACGGTCTCGATGTAGGAGCTCGCCCTGACCGTGTTAACGTCGCGCGCGACGAGGAAGTAGTCGCTCGCCGCGGCGCTCACGTCGCCGGCGGTCACCGACATGTTCCCGGTCACGGCGCTGAAATCGAGGATGTCCTTGCCGCTGCCGTTCGCCTCCACGACGAAGTCGGTGCCCCAGCCGTTCTCGAATATGTAGCGGTCGTCGCCGTCGCCGCCGACCAGCGTGTCGTTGCCGGTGCCGCCGTTGAGCTTGTCGGCGCCGTCTTCGCCGAGCAGCCAGTCGGCGCCTTCGTCGCCGGAGATGATGTCGTCGCCGTCGCCGCCGTGCAGCCCGTTGGCCGCCCGGACCGCCACCGTGGCCGCGAAATAGTCGCCGCTGCTGTCGTCGCCCAGGCCGCCTTCGATTTCGTCGTCGCCGTCGCCGCCGAAAACCACGTCCTTGCCGGAGCCGCCCGCGATCATGTCCTTGCCGTCGCCGCCGTCCAGCGAGTCGTCGCCAGCAAAGCCGTTGAGAACGTCGTCGCCCTTGCCGCCGACGAACTTGTCGGCATACGTCTGCGTCACGGCGCCGAGGATGACATCGCGGCCCAGGCCACCGATGAATTTTGCCCCGGTGAAGCCTTTCAGCGTCGCCGTCTTGGCGCCGACCTTCAGCTGGTACTGGCCCGCGGTGGGGCTGCCGTCGATGCTCACGGCGGTGGACTCGCCGGTCACCAGCAGCGCGTTCGGGTTCGCGGTGTTGCTCGACAGGCTCAGGGTCTTGTTGCCGGTGTTGCCCGCGAGATCCACCGTCACGCCGTCGAACGTGGCACCGGCCTCGAACAGCACTTCCACATCCGCCGCACCGCCGACGACAATGTTCAACACGCCCTTGGCGGTGATCTTGTCCGAGCCATTGGTCATGATCAGCTCGCCCGTCTTGGCGAACTTGATCGTGAGCGTGCCGCTTACGCCAGAGAGCGTGATTTTGTCGAAGCGCGCGTCGGTGAAATCCAGCGTCCCGGAGTACGAACCGCCGGCGACGCTGGTTCCCGCCTTGAAACCCGAAAAGGTGCCGCCGAGCAGGTAGCCGTAAGCGTCGGCCGCCGTGCCAAAGAGCGGCAAGGTCTCGATCGCGCCGGAGCTGTATTCGAGCGCCCAGTCGCCGCCCAGGACCGCGGCGCCAGTGAGGTTGGTCGACGCGGCGACATCGGCGCCTGTCAGGTCGGCCAGGTCCTGGACGAACTGCACGCCCGTTTCGCCATCGGCGACGCTGCAACCATAGAGCAGAATGTCGCCGCCGGGCGCGATCGACTGTCCCCAGTTCCGCAGGCGGCTGCCGAGCGTCTCGAGGCGCGCGCTGTTGAGCGTCACGCTACCGAGCGTGATGGCGCCGCTGCTGCCGTGGCTCAGGATATGGACTGCGGCGAGGCCCTGGAAGGCGGCCAGCACCTGCGATATTTGCTCGATGCCATCCCACCCGGCGTCGAGGACGATGACCAGCGTATCGGCCGCGGCAGGCGGGGAAGACGAGGTTGTCGCGCTGTCTTGCGGCAACTCCGTGCCGGGAACCTCTGTGCCCGGTTCCCCCGGCGTCGCTGCTGGCGCCGGGCTCAGCGCGGGCAGGCTCTGCAGCAGGGTCTGGTAATCCTGCACCGATGAATCGACGATCACGATCTGCCTGGGCGGTGGCTGCGTCGCGACATAGGCGGCGATCGAGAGCTGCGATGCCTGCGCGGAGAATGCACCCGCGCTCAGCGTTCCGGCGATGGTCGGCGCCTTTTCCTCGACGAAGGTGTTGCGGCCCTGGCTGCCGGCCGTCGCAAGCGCGCGGTCCACGTTTATCTCGTTCGCGCCGGAGCGGATCGTTACCGTGCCGTCGGTATGCGTGACGTAGGTCAGGTCCTCGCTAAGCGCCGAGAAATCGAGCTTGTCCGTGCCGTGCCCGCCGCTTTCGATGGCGAGCGGCTCGCTCGGCAGCTTTTCGAAGCGGAACGTATCGTCGCCCGCGCCGCCGACCAGTTTCACGACGTTCGTCGCCGTCACCTGGTTGACGCCGTCGCTGACGCTCACCGAACCGTCGGCGAGGATCGTGAATTGCAGGCTGGCGGTGACCGCGCTGAAATCGAGGATCAGTTTCGCGCCGTCGGCGGCCTCGCTCAGGTCCGCGCTTTGCCAGCCGTCCTGGAACTGCAGGACCTGCGGGCCCTGCTGCTGGACTTGAACGCTGCCATTGGTATCGCCGAACTCCAGCGGCGCCGACAACACCGTTTCCGACTGCTCGGGCTGGGGCGGAACGACGGGGACTTCGCCGGAAAGCAGGATGCGCGGCTCGAGCGCCTCGAACAGCGGCTTGCGGCGCGCCGGGCGCTCGGGCCGCCGCACGAACGGCGCGCGGAATGCCGCGCCGATGGCGCTTACGATGGCGCGTTTATTGAAGCGCTGCACTGAGTTCCACGAGGTCGAGTTCGGAGAGCGTGCCCGCCGCCTGCTTCAGCTTGAGGCGGTTGAGCAGGTAGTCGTAGCGGGCCTGCGCGTAGTCGCGCTTGGCGAGCGACAGGTCGCGCTGCGCGTCGAGCACCGGCAGCAGCGTGAAGAGGCCCGATTTGTATCCCTGTTCCTTGGCCTCGAGCGCGCTTTCCTGCGAAACGACCGATTGCCGGAGCGCCTGCACCAGGCTCACGCCGCTGAGCGTGCCCTCGAACGCCGCGCGCGTTGCACGCTCGACTGCGCGCCGCTCCAGCTCCAGGTCCTCCTGCGATTTCTGGAAGCGGTAGGCCGCCTCCTGCGTCACCGCGCTGGTCAGCCCGCCGTCGAACAGCGGCACGCTCAGGCGCATCGTCAGGTCGGTGGTTTCGACATTGCTGCCGCCGCCGAACAGCGTGCTGCCGGCGTCGCGGCGGTTGTGGCTGAGCAGCAGGTTCAGGCTCGGGTAGTGTCCGGCGCGCTGCCGCTCGACTTCCTGGCGGGCGACCTCGACCGTTTCGCGTTTTGCCCTGAGCCCGAGGTTCTGCTCGAATGCGACCTCGATCCAGCGCTCGATCACAGCGGGCTCGGGCGTCTCGAGGGGGAACTGTGCACGCAGCGACTGCATGTGCTCGATCAGCTTGCCGGTGATCTCGCGCAGGCCCTGGCGCGCGTCGCGCAGCTTGTTCTGGGCTTCTATCTCGCGCGCCTGCGTCACGGCATGGCGCGCCGCGGCGTCGTGCTGGTTGGTGATCGTTCCCAGCCCCATACGCAGCTTCTCGCGCGCCAGATCCAGCGCCTTGCCCACCGACTGCCGTTCCGCCGTTACGAGCGTCAGCCCGTCGGCGGCCGCGAGCACCGAGAGGTAGGCCGCAGTGGTGCGCAACTGCAGGTCCTGCTCGGAGGCGAGCACGCTGTATTCCGCCTGCCGCACGACCGCCTTCGCCTGGGCGAAGCGCTCGATGACGTCCTTGCGGAATATCGGCTGGGTCACCGACAGCGTGTGGCTGTAAGTGGGGAAATCCGTGACGCCGGCGCCGAAGATCGGATTATTGCTGCTCAGGATCCTCTGGCGCGTCGCCATCTGGTCGACATCGAATCGCGCCGTAGGCAGGAAGCCCGCGCGCGCCTGGTCGATCGCCGTGGCGCTTGCTTTCGATTCGAATTGCGCGGATTTGAATTTCGGGTCGCTGTCGCGCGCGAGCTTGTAGGCCTCCAAAAGCGTTTCGCCTTGCGCCAGCAACGGCAGCAGAGAGACGACGAGGGTCCCTACGAGTCTCAACATCCTCCACCAACCCCCAAAAAAACAGTCCGTTAACCGCTTTTTTTATGCTTCAGCCCACGTCCCCGCCTGGTCGGGCCGGGAACCGTGTAAATCCTGCATGGGGCAATGCCAAACTTATCACGGTTCAATGGGTTATCTGGAGGCATTACCGCACAAATTGAGGCCTCAATTTTTCATCTTCCGGTCACGCAAATCGCCCGCCGGACGAGAATTCGGCCGGCGGTCCAACCGGCTGCGCCAAACGGGGTGAAGGTCCGCGAGCGGACAGAAGCCCAGGACCGCGTCCTAAGCACCGAAATCGACTGGAAATTTGATCCTCTGTTACAACTCGGGCACAGGACTTGGGCGCCGTCCTGGTTCCGCGCGCGACCGTTCTAGTGCCGTTTGGGGGCGCGGTTGCCGCCTGTCAACTTGTGTGAATTTCCTTCATCGCCCGGCCCTTGCCGTAGCCGGGATCGCCCGGCGCCGTGCCGCCCTTGGTCACTTTCACGGCGCAGTACTTGAACTCGGGGATCTTGCCGAATGGGTCGAGCTTCGGGTTGGTCAGCATGTTCGCCGCCGCCTCGTAAAACGCGAACGGGATGAATACCGCACCGCGCGGCGTGCCTTCGTCCGCCCGCGCGTACAGCGAAATGCTGCCGCGCCGGGACGCCACGGTGATGACGTCCCCGGGTTTCGCCCCCAATTTCGCGATATCCAGGGGATGCAGCGATGCCACCGCCTCCGGTTCGATCGCGTCCAGCACCCCGGCCCTGCGCGTCATCGCGCCGGTGTGCCAGTGTTCGAGCTGCCGGCCGGTGATCAGCACGACTGGATATTCGTCGTCGGGCCGCTCGTCTGCCGGAATGATGTCGGCCGGGACGAATTTGGCCCGCCCGGTCGCCGTCGGGAAGACTTCGGTGAATACCACCGAGGTGCCCGGGTCGCCTTCGTTTTCGCAGGGATAGACGACGACCGAATCGCGTTCCAGGCGGTCCCAGGTGATGCCGGCGATCGAATTCATGCCCTTGCGCATTTCGTCGAAAACGTCCTTGGGTTTTTCATAAGACCAATTCAAGCCAATGCGTTTCGCGATCTCGTTGATGATCCAGAGGTCGGGCTTTGCCTCGCCCGGCGCGTCAATCGCTTTGCGGCCCAATTGCACCATGCGGTCCGTGTTCGTCACGGTGCCGTCTTTTTCCGGCCAGGCGGTGGCAGGCAGCACCACGTCGGCCAGATAAGCGGTCTCGGTAAGGAAGATGTCCTGCACCACGAGATGCTCGAACTTCGCCATCGCGGCGCGCGCGTGTTCGGCATCGGGATCGGACATCGCCGGGTTCTCGCCCATGATGTACATGCCGCGCACCTGCCCTGCTTCCGCCGCGCGCAGCACTTCGACCACGGTGAGCCCGGGTTTCTTGTCCAGCGCCGTTCCCCACAACGCCTCGAATCGCTTGTTGGCCTCGGGGTTGTCCACGCGCTGATAGTCCGGGAACATCATCGGAATCAGGCCGGAGTCGGACGCACCCTGCACATTATTCTGGCCGCGCAGCGGATGCAGGCCCGTGCCCGGACGGCCAATCTGGCCGGTCATCAGGCACAGCGCGATGAGGCAGCGCGCATTGTCGGTGCCATGCACGTGCTGCGAGAT
>Ga0134121_10001137_pt1 | contig 25818 bp, 18 predicted proteins | sample KB301_FD_96463 | JGI IMG/M metagenome (GOLD analysis project Ga0134121, IMG submission 96463) | Terrestrial soil microbial communities without Nitrogen fertilizer from Kellogg Biological Station, Michigan, USA - KB3-0-1 | ecosystem: Environmental > Terrestrial > Soil > Unclassified ... | reverse complement strand
CGTTTCCACGCCACAGCGGGTTTGGTCCAAACTGGCCGATCATCAAGTCGATCTTCAAGTTTGGTTTACCGACCGGCGTGCAAGGCATCGCGATGAATATTGGCGGCGTGTTGATGCTGTCGTTCATCGGATCCCTGGCGCAGAGCGCGGCGGCGCAGGCGGCGTTTGCGATTTCTTACACCGAGCTCTTTTCGTTGATCACGTGGACTTCAGTTGGGTTGATGGGCGCGGCGGCGGCTGTGGCTGGTCAGAACCTCGGCGCGCGTCAGCCGGATCGTGCGAACGCTGCGGTACACGTGGCGGCGCGATTTGGATTTGCGGGTGCGGCATTTGTCGGAATCTTCTTCCTGTTCTTCCCGCGACAGTTGCTGGCGATATTTGGAATGCACGATCCGGCGGTTGTTGATATCGGCGTTCAGTTACTGCGTGTGCTTAGCGTCTCGGGACTGCTGATCGCCGTTGCCCTCACTTACACAGGCGGACTGCAAGGCACCGGTGACACACGTAGCCCGTTATACATCTCGATCATCTCGCAAGTGATCGTGCCGCTGGGAATTTGTTTCGTGATCAAGGAGACAGGAAAGCTCGATCCGATCGACATCTGGCTCGCAATCCTCGCCGGTCACGCGACGCGATGCATTCTCAGCGTGATTCGCTTCCGCCAAGGCAAATGGCGCAACATATCAGTCGAGTAAAAATCCGTTTTTAAATCCGTGTAATCCGCGTTAACTACTTCTTCCCGCCCAGGCTCTGTTTGAGGATTTTGACCAGATCAACCACCTTATGATCCGTTTCCATCTCCTCCTCAACCTTCACCACGTTCTCGCGTTTCGACTGCTTCTTCTTCACTAACTTCAACAGCGAATCTGTCTGCTTGTCCGCAAGTTTCGCCGGGGTAAACTGCTTCTTCGACTTATTCGCGATCAGTTTCTCAAACTTCGTGACACTGGCTTTTGGCACTTCCTTCTTCTTCGGCAGTCCGACATCGGCCGGTGATCGCAGCTCGTCAGCAAATCGCATCGTCTCCGCGCGCAAGATTCCCTTATCAGAAAAGATCGCGACCAAATATTCCTTCCCACGCATCACAAACGTCGCGATGCCCGCGAGCCCGCTCTTGTCCATCGTCTCAGCAAGAAGCTTGTAAGCCTTTTGCGAACCGGCCGCCGGTGTCAGAAAGTATCCACGCTCGAAATAGATCGGCGGGATCGACTCCGCTGGCACGAACTGCTTCAGATCGATATCCCGCGTTTTCTCCGGCGCGAGCCTTTCCAATTCTTCATCAGTGACGATCACGAACTTCTCTTTATCAACCTCATAGCCGCGCACGACTTCATCAGCATCGAGATCCTTACCAGTCTTCTCCGCGTAATACTTGCGCGCCAGCGGCTGCCCGTCTGGTCCAAGCATGCGTAGCGACGTACGAACCGTCCGTGCTGCCGGGAATAAACTCACCGGCACACTCACGAGTCCGAACGTCAGCGTTCCCGACCAGAACGGCCGTCCCCCGGCATTCTCTTCCTCGGGCTCCGCTCTTTTGCGACTACTTCTAGGCGGCACGCTTCTCCTTCTTTCTCAGCGACTCAATGCTCTTCGCGAGCACATTGTCGAGCGCCGCAGTCTGACGTTTTGCCTTCACAGCCTTCAATCGCGGTGCGTGTCCCTTCGCCTTCTTTTCGATGAACTCCATCACGCGCTCGCGATATTCGTCTTTGTACTCCGTCGGACTAAACTCACCTTGCAACATCTCGACTAACTGCTTCGCCATCGCGAGCTCTTTCTGCGTTGGCGCAGCACCCGACGGCTTCGTTAGATCGTCTGCAAGAATCACTTCCTTTGCATCGCGCAGCGTAAACAAGAAAAGATAATCGTCCACAGCACGAAGCGCGCCCGCGTAGTACTTATTGCGCATCACCCAATGCGCGATTCCTTCAGACTCTTTGTTCTTCAACGCCTCGGCGAGCGCGAAATAATCCTTCTCATCGCCGTCTGGTCCAAGGTAGTAAGGCCGGTCGTACCACTGCTCACTGATCTTAGTTTGCGGAACAAACTCCACGATCTCGATGTCGCGAGACGCTGGCGGTTGTAATTTTTCAAGATCTTCAGCGGTAAGGATTACGTATCGTCCAGGCTCGATCTCGTACCCTTTTTGGATCTCTTCGGTGGGCACTTCCTCGCCCGAATCGGGATCGACCATATGCTGCTTCACGCGCTTCTTCGCTCGATCGTCGAGCACGTGAAAACGCACAGTGCGATCCTGCACCGCTGAATAGAGCTTCACCGGCACTTTCGTTGTGCCGACTTTGATTTCGCCTTTCCAAATTGCTCGCGCTGCCATAACAACTCTCTTACTGATCGCAACAAGCGGAACACCGCGCGTCGCCTGTCTCAGATTCCTGTATGCATAATGGACAAACGTTGTCGTCGCAATCGAGACAGTATGCGCCTGTTTGATATGCGTACGACTGTTGACACGTCGAGCAAATCTCCGTGCCGCTTTCAAACCACCACCACGCAGCCGTCACGGTCGCTCTTGCGCGCTTCAATTGTCGAACTCCTCTACTCGATTGTGATGCCACGATTCAGGGCGATTCCTCTCGCTTTCATCACGACGTCATCGTCGATTGTTTCCGCGCCTTTTATCATTCCATCAACCTGCTCCACAGTGCGACCGAGCGCTTTGGCGAATTTTTCGTTGTCGGATTCGAAACCCTGATCGCGCAGCGCCTCGAGCATGTGTTGCGCCTCTTCCTGATTGGTACCCTTGTCGTCAACTTCCTGATCGAGCATTACACAGACTCCTGTCCTCTGTTCTGTTCCAGATCACAATTTGTTTGCTCGACAGACTAGCGCAAGTGAAATGCCAAAGAAAGAGTTGCCACAAAAAGGCACAAAAAGCACATAAGCTATTTGAGATGGGCGCGCGTCGCAATCCCATTTCATTTTGTGCTTTTTGTGCCCTTTGCGGCCTACTTCCATTCGCCTTGAAGCGTGAACGCGGCCCAGTAGTGTGGTGCGCGCCAGCGTGGCTCCTGGGACATCGAGACCTGCGCGGCGCGGAGGGCTGCGGCGGGTCGAAGCTTCTGGCTGAGCATGGCTTCGTAAAAGCGTTTCATAAATTCAGCCGACGCTCGATCGTCAATCTGCCAGAGACTCGCGATCACACGCGGCGCACCGGCGTACATGAACCCCCGCGTCAGACCGACGAGTCCTTCGCCGCGAATCTCTTTTCCGAGCGCGGTCTGACATGCGCTCAACACGACGAGATCCGCCGACAGTTTCAAGTTGTACAGATCGTACAATCGCAAGAATCCATTCTGCGGTTGACCTTTCTCATTGACGAGCGACAGAACGATTCCCGAAAGTTCTGGATGACTGTTGTTGATGATGCCGTGCGTTGCGAAGTGGACCACGCGATACTGGTCCAACTCGCCGCTCGTGGCGAGTTTCCGGTTTGCAGCGAAGTCGACGGCTTCGAGTTTCCCATCACTTCCTGCCAGTCGAGCGATCGCGTCAGCTTCCTGGCGACTGAAACGCAAGCGCCGCAAACCATCCAATCCGTTCTCCGATCCCGATCTTAGAGTGACTACAGGAACGTCCTTCTCGATCGGTGCCGGCCGGCCAAACCGCGCTGCTACAACACGCGGATCGTCGTTCGAGAACACCGGATCGGCGAGCACGGCGATCATCTTGCTCGCCGGTTTACGGTTCGCTGTTTCTTGTCTCAGCAGTCCGACCACTGATGCCGACGGAGTCATTACAACTTCGTGACCGACAATCAGTGCTTGCGTGTCAGACGGATCCGGTAAACCTGCAAACGGAATGTATTGCAGAACGCCGTCGCTCACGATCAGCAGTCGCTTGTCTTTCAACTCGGCAGCGAGTGGTCCAAGTATCATCCGGCTCAAGATTGCAGACGCTTTCGCATACTCTGCATCCGCGAGCCCGAGTCGCAGTCGTCTTTGCTCGAGTGTTTCTTTCGGAACACTGATCGTGCGTGCTGTTAGAGTCTCGTAGACTCGCCGCGCGGCCGGTTCGATCATCGCACGTTTTGGCAGCTCGAATGATTTAATTGAGTCAGGCGTAACTGCCCAGACGAAACTTCTCTCTTCGCCCAGCGAGTATTCGAGCAACAACGTGTCTCGATCGAGAATCTTTTCCTGGATCTCTTCAAGCCCGAGTGGCACGGGTTGGACGAGGGCGGTGAACTGCGGACTACTCTCACGAATTCGACCTTCAAGCTGTTCGAGCTCATTCGTTAGCGTCGAGAGCTCTTTCCGTGCGGCTTCAGCTTCCTCTTCAGTGTGTTTGCCGCCGAGCAATTCCATCTGGCTTTGCGCCTTCGCGTCGATCGCTTGCGCGAGGGCCTGTTTGCGTTCGAGCAATGAAGGATCGATACCGTGTCGAATCTTGCCGCCCGCTTCTGAAAGTAGTTGTAACAACGAACGCGCCCGTCCTGTTTCGCTCGCGTTGAAAGCTACACGTTCGAGTTGTTCGCTCGGCTTGTCTTTATTCAGCCGCATCAACAAATCGATATAAAACTCGCGATACTGTTGCACTGAAGCGAAGTACGATGTGCGCAGTCGCGGGCTCGCGACCTTCAAACGCACCCGCTCGACCTGGGCTAGCGCTTCTTCAATTCGCTTGCGTGCTTCGACAAGATTTCCACGATCGCGTTCGAGGCGAGCGAGGTCTGACAGTGTTGTGGCAATGCCTCTTTGATCGCCGGCTAACTTGCGTAGCTCGAGCGCTTCATTGAAGTAGCTCAGCGCTTTGTCATACTCACCGAGACTGCGGTACGCGACGCCTGTGTGATTGAGAACCGTGGCGGTGTAATAGTTGTTTCCGACCTGCCGCATGAGCTGAAGCGACTGGCTGTAATAATCGAGCGCTTTGGTTTTGTCGCCGAGGTAGTAATAGGAGTTACCAATGTTGCTGAGTGTGATGGATCGACCGGCGATGTCTTTTGGAGTGGAACCTTGTCGCAGCGGCAATACCTGCAAATTCGTGTCGAGAGCCCGCTGATATTGGCCCTTCTTGGCATAACTCGCAGCGAGATTACTCATGAGGACGGGATCGGTTTCGTTGATCTTTTTCTTCGCCTCAGCGATCTGTTCGTATATCTCGAGAGCTCTTTGCTCCTCGCCCAGTTCGCCGTAGATCCACGCGGTATTGTTCAGCGTGTTCAATTCGCTTTTGCGATTGCCTAATGCTTTGTAAAGAGTGCCTGCCTGTGAGTAGCAGTCGAGGGCTTTCTGATACTGGCCGATGTCACCATACAACCATCCCGCCTCGTAAAGAGTCGCGGCTTCCATCGGCTTGTCGTTGAGACTGCGCCAGATGTCGACCGCCGCGAGGTATTTCTCGATCGCTTGCTGGTATGACTGTTCCGTTCTCTTCTCAGTGAGCGCCTCCGCTTCTTTAATCAATTTATCAGCAGCGGAGCGACGTGGATCCGGCTGTGTCGTGTTCTGACTTTGAGCAGAACTAATCGATAGACAGGCAAGCAACACGAAGAGTAGCGAGGAAAACTTCCATGCGAGGTCGCGATATGGGCGGGACATAAAAACCTCCAGCGAGCGGAAATTCGTGGTTTAAATGAAACGCGGAAATTTTTCTGAAAAAGGACCATCATGGTGTAAGATTTCTATCGACATACCTCCCGGTACGAATCCCAGATAAGTAATCGTTGAGCTGAGTGCGGTCGCCGACCGTTACAAATACCTCCCTGTTTCAATGTTGGAATAGGAGACACAGGTCTGCATGAGTGTTAGCCAATCGTCTGGGGATGCCAAGCGTGGCCGCCCGCAACGGCAAACAGCATCACCGCTTGGTAACTTGATTCTTAAGGCAATGAAGTCTCTGAGGCTGAGTTACAAAGACGTCGTGACCGCGAGTGAACGTTTGGCCGACGCTCATAACAATCCCGACATGCGGATTGGTAAGTCGACGCTGGGCAACATCATCAGCGGCAGCATTCGGCAACCCGGCACAGCGAAGCTCGACAGTCTGCGAGTGATTCTGAATCTTTCGCGAGCGGAAATGGATGCGGCTATTGGTTTGCAGCCTGAGCGACGCTTCGACGAGCAACTCGGCATGATGCGTGCGCGCACTCACGAAGTGCCGATTGATGCAGTGACGCGCCAGCGACGTGTGAAGCTGCCGATTCTGCGCAACGATACTGATATGGAAGCGACGCAGTTTCTGCCGTCGCGATGGACTGATGTCGAGGTTGAGTATCTCGGGTCGTATTACCCGCCGCATCTTGCTTATGTTGTCGTTGGGGAAGAGGATTCGAATGCGACGCCGATCGCGCCGCCCGGCAGTCGTCTGCTCGTGAACAAGCTCTTGAACGAGGTGCATTCTGTAGAAAGCGTGAGTTTCGATCAGCGGGAATTGTTTTATGTTCGAACGCCGCGAGGTTTCACTTGTATGTATGCGGAGATGGCTCCGGGCGATCGCATCGTGTTGATACCGCATCCGGCGTCAGGAAACGTGCGTGAAGAGTTTCGTCGAGATGAAGTGGAGATCGTCGGGCAGGTCGTTGGCGTTCTGTACCCGGCTCGATAGTAATTTTCCGGGATCGAGAACAATTGTGATGATTCGGCGCTGGAGAAAATTCTATTGAGTCAACGAGTTGCTGCTGGTCTATATTTAAAGAAGACAACGCTTTACTGGCTTGGACCACCCTTAGCGTGATCTCAGGTAAACACCTGAGGCGTTTACTAAGTGACTACAATATAACGTCTTAACAAATGAGCCACGGGTAGTTTCGTCCGAGATACCGGACAAATCATCCTGCTCGTATCAAGTGGCCCACACGGTGTGTACATTGCGGAGGCAGTTACACCTCCCGCGGCTTGAGTCCTCCCTTAAAAACTGGAGAAATACGGTGCCGGCTGGTCAGAAGCTGAAGTCTCTGCGCAATCGTCGCAACATCACGGGCCGGGAGGTCGAACACGCAAGCCGCAGAATCGCTGACGTCAAAGGCGATAAGCGTTTTTGCATCTCGAACGGTTGGTTGGCCCAACTCGAGAACGGCGACTCCGAACCGAGCATCTGGAAACTCTTCAGCTTAAGTGTGATCTACCATGCTAACCTGCTCGATCTCCTGCTTCTCTACAATATCGACGTAAACGAGAAAGCGAAGTACGAGTCAGTAGCAGATCCTTATCTCACGCAATTGATTTGTCAGAACGGCAACGATTGCGCTTCTCACGATCAGTTATCGACTACGCTGAATGCTGGTCAGTCCGGAGACGGCTGCCCGAATCACATTATTTACGGGCATCTTGGTATGGCTGAGTTCACGATGTATCCGATGATCAGGCCCGGCGCGCATTTGACGATCGATACCAACCAAAACAAGGTCGTCATGAACGTCTGGCGCAACGAGTATGAGCGTCCGGTCTACTTCATCGAGTTGCGAGATGCTTATGCGTGTGGCTGGTGTGAGCTGCAGGGCAATCAACTACTGATCATTCCGCATCATTCGTCGCCTGCGAGCGTGCGCCGGTTTACGTATCCAAGAGAGGCGGAGATCGTCGGTCGCGTGGTTGGTTACAGCACAAACTGTGTCGATGTAATTGTAAGCATTTGAAAGTCATGCAGGTGACACGTTCAGGGGAGTTTTCGTGGTTGTTGTCGCAGGTCAGGCCGTTCTTTCGTTTGCATCTGGGTAGTTACTTCTGTGTTGTCGCAGCCGGAATTCTGGTCCTGCTCGATCCACTCATCGTCCGGTTTCTGATCGACGAAGTTATTCCGAGCCGGCGCATTAGCTGGCTGCCGTTTGTGGCCGCGGCTTTCTTTTTTACTTACCTGGGACGGCTCGGCTTCGACAGTCTTGCCGGAATACTGAATTTCCGCGCCGTGCAAAAGATGACTTACCGGAGCAGACTGTCGCTGCTGCGCCACCTGCAACGTCTTTCGGCTGAGTATCACGACAACACGTCACCGGGCGATACGTTGCATCGTTTGCAAATGGACGTTGACCAGGTGGCAACGCTCAGCGGTGAAGTACTTCCCGCTTTGCTGCGCATAGTTACGACGTTCACACTCGTGATGTGCACGATGCTGGTACTGAATTACCGGCTCACGATCGTTGTTTTGCCGTTGCTACCGGTATTCATCTTTGTGCGCCGTCAATTTCAGGATCGTTTGCGCTGCGCCTCTGATTCCGTCCAGGAGCGATCGGGAAAGTTGATCGGGTTTCTCGAAGAGCATCTATCGGCTATCGTGCAGGTCCAACTGCTTTCCTGCGAGCAGCGAGAGGCGCGACGGTTCGCGCGCATTTCGAGTGATGTCGTTCGTGCACAGATGAAGCGCCGTGGCACAGAGCTTTTCTTCAGCTCCGTTCTTTATTTGATCATCATTACGGGGATGGCCGGCGTTTTGAGTTACGGCGGTTATCAGGTGATGAACGGAACGCTCACTGCCGGTGGACTCGTCGCGTTTTACGGCTACACGCTCCAGCTTTTCATTCCGCTTTACGGCGTCGTTGATATTTATGCGAAGGTTCAGCGTGTCGCGGCGAGCGCGCGGCGTTTGATCGAGATCACTGAGGCGAAGTCGATCCTGCGCGATGGCGAGAGGCCTTTGCGCGTTGGTGAGCTCGCGGCGGTCGAGTTGAAGAATGTTTGTTTCAGTTACGACGGTGAGCGTCCAGTGTTGAATGCGATGAGTTTGCACGTGGATCGCGGTGAGCGCGTGGCGCTTACCGGCACGAGTGGTAACGGGAAGAGCACGATTGCGAAGCTGGTCGCGCGCATGTACGACGCGCGTGCGGGCAATGTGTTGCTGGATGGGAATGATGTTCGCGATTTTAGATTGAAGAGTTTGCGATCGGCAGTGATCTTTGTTCCGCAGGATCCGGTGCTGTTCGATGTCACGCTGCGTGAGAACCTGCTCTACGGGAATCCGCAGGCGAGTGATGACGAGATCGAGCACGTGACGAAGCTGGCGCAGTTGGATTTGCTGATTAACCGTCTGCCGAAAGGGCTGGACGAGTCGCTCGGGCCTCGTGGCAACCGGTTGTCGGGAGGTGAACGCCAGCGAGTAGCGTTAGCGCGGGCGTTGCTGCAGCATCCGAAAGTTTTGATTCTCGACGAGTGCACGTCAGCACTCGACGAGCTCACCGAGAAGCGTCTGCTGAATGCGCTCGATCAGCATCTGCGCGACGTAACCACCATCATCATCTCGCACCGACCCTACCCCACAAGCTGGGCCCACCGCGTCGTCCACGTCAAGAATATTTTGGTCTCATAGTTGCACCTCGAATTTCGTTCTTGCTTGGTATACGAAGCAAAACTGATTACTCGGTCGAAACTCATCTTCGAAAACCCCAATAAAAACGCCCCTTGCTTGGAAAACTAAGCAGAAATCAAAAATTTTTCCCACTTCTGCGTGCCTGAGGTGCAGAGTCTGTGCTTCGCCCAAAAGCTTCAATCCGTTCACGACAAAACAAGCGCAGAGCGCAGAAAGATGGGTTCACCTATGTCGCCCACCGACAGAGCGCGAAAGCACAAGGATGGGAGTGTGTTGCTTTCGATTGCAGAAGACAGTGTCTGCAAGTTGAACGGCGTCGGCGCACTCACCTGGATGATTCTTGAAGACACTCGTATCGGTCTCATCCTTGACGAGATCGTGCGTGCACTCGAACACGAATTTGCAGCAATCAACTCAGAAGGCGAACTGCGGTACGACGTCCCGCACGAGCAGCTTCAGACCGACACGGATCGCTTCCTGAAAAAGATGGTGTCGCTGGGTTTGCTCCAGTATTCCCGCGATGGGCTCTACTCGATCAGTGACGACGTTACTTGCACAACTTCAGCTCCGGCAACCGAAATTGAGCAATCAAATTTTGCCAGTAACGACGTAGCGGAAGACCTGAGTATCTCGCGCCGTGAAACATTCAGCGCATTCGTTGGTTTGCTGGCCTTCGACCTGTTGCTGAAACTCGGCGGCTTTCAAAGACTGATCGGGAAAGTCGCGCGTTGGCCCATCGCGGAGCCAAAAACTGCGAATCGTGAGATCTGCCGGCGTGTGCGTGGCATGGTCGACCGCGCCCAAATGTACTACCCGAAGAAAGCGATGTGTTTACAGCACTCCGCGGTAGTGACGTGTCTCTTGCGCCGCCGGGGCATCGCCGCCGAGATGGTCCTCGCCGCCCAAACCTTCCCTCCAAAAGCCCACGCCTGGACCGAAGTGGGCGGAGACGTTATTAACGACCAGAGTTCAGTAAAAAGCGAATACCGCGTCTTGAAACGAATTTGAATCATGGAAGAAAGCCATGAGCGCGTTAGCAGGAATACTCAACTTTGGCAGCGGTGCCACTCCCGTTAATGAATACGACTTAGCGAGGCTGGGTGCGACGCTTGACTCTCGTGGACCGGACGGCGGGTTCGATGTCGTTAGCGGAAATGTCGGCATGAGGTATCGCGCATTTCACACGAACCGCGAATCACATCTCGAAGCACAACCACTGCTTTCACGCGAGGGCCATATGCTGACCTGGAATGGTCGTCTCGACAACCGCGACGATCTAATCCGGCAACTGGCCTCAAATCTTCCTCACACGAACACGCTCACCGACCTGATGATCGTGATGGCGGCGTATCTCCAGTGGGAAAAAGACTCATTCAGCCGCCTGGTAGGCGACTTTTGCCTTGCGCTCTGGGACCAGCGGCTCCGAGTGCTTTATCTCGTGCGCGATGTAGCCGGCACACGCGCTCTCAAGTATCACCTCGATCGCGATCGTATTGTCTGGTCGACCGAGACTGCTGCGCTGCTTGCGCTGCAAAACCGCGCGTGGGAGATCGACGAAGAATACATTGCCGGCGCGATGAGTCTTGGTCCAGTTCCGGGGCTTACACCTTACAAAAACATATTCAGTGTGAAACCGGCACATGTTGTTACCGTGAGCGCGACAGGAGACGTTCGCAGCGAGCGATTCTGGAGACTGGATCCGTCTAAAACCATCAAGTACAGCACTGATGAGCAGTATCAGGAACACGCACTCGAACAGTTCAGTGAAGCTATACGCTGCCGCTTGCGATCTGATCGGCCTGTCTTTGCGGAGTTGAGTGGAGGTCTCGACAGCTCCTCAATCGTCTGTGTTGCCGATCGACTCTTCAAGAAACGTGAAGTGCAGGCGCCAGGCTTGGAAACGGTGTCGCACGTATTCGACGAATGTCCGACTTCCGACGAACGCCGCTACATCCAACTGGTTGAGGCGCAGCGACAAATCCCGAACAATTACATCAAGGATGAAGATTTTCCATTGCTCGCGCCGCTTCCGAATGACGTCGCGATCGTTACTCCTAATCCGGTGGTGCTCTCATTTGGTCTTCACTCCGGAATCCACAAGGCAATGGAGCAAGCCGGCTCACGCGTGCTGTTGAGCGGCCTTGGCGGCGATCAAATGTTCGGAGGTGTTTACGGCGCCTATCCTGAAGTCGCGGATCTGCTCGCTTCGGGTAGGTTTTTGACTCTCCATCAACGTCTTCGCGCGTGGAGCAAAGCCAGGAAGCGATCTTACGTGGGCCTTCTTTGGAAGGACGCTGTCATTCGCCAGTTTCCACAACGCTGGCAGGTACTCACCGCCGGCCGAGCCGCACAACTTCCTCCCTGGTACAACGGCGACTTCTCGAGACGAATGAATTTGCAGGAGCGCATGCTCGCAAAGGATCGACTGAGAAGTTTCCCAACGCATAGTTCGCGCGATCAGGCGCGTGGCTTCCTCTCGGCTGTGAAGAGCATTTCTTCCTGTTGGCGAACTGAACAGTTTGGGATTGATGTTACTTATCCGTTTGCACATCGCCCGTTAGTGGAGTTTCTTCAGGCGATTCCGTTGGACCAGTTAATGCGGCCCGGCGAGAACCGGGTTGTCATGCGACGCATGCTGGCAGGAATTCTTCCGGACGAAATCGCGGCTCGTCGCACGAAGGGAAATCCACGCGAGGCGATTTTTCGCGCTATCGCGCGCGAATCGGGACGATTGCATTCTGTGTTCGACAACTCGCGGTTGTGTGCTCGCGGGTACATCGACAAGGAGCCAATGTTCGCTGCTCTCGATCGTGCCCGCCACGGCTACGAAACCTATTCGGCGTTCTTAGTACAAACGATATCACTCGAGTTTTGGTTACGAGATCTCGAAACTCGCGACTCGTTAACCAGAAGCCCTGCCGTATTACCGAGGAGAGTCACCTGGGCGCATGCGGCAGAACCTGTCACACCTGCCGTGTGACTGAGAGGTCAGACGGCAGGTGGTAATTCAACCAAAAGAAAGGAGTAGGAAGATGCAGAATGAATATAACGCAGCAGAAGCAGTAGAGATTGGCAAGGCCGGAGATGTCATCCTGGGCGAAAAAAGTGACATTGCCGCGCCCGACTTCCCGGGGAATGAACCGGAGGACCGCTTTCCGGAGTAAGGAGAATCGAAATGAAAAACAATGAATACGACGCAGCAGAAGTTGTTGAAATCGGTCAGGCGCAGGCGATAGTTTTGGGTGAGAAGACCATAGTGCCCGATCTCGACAGCACACTCATGGAACCTCTTGAGCAACACTACCAAGAGTAGTGGAGACCGCAGCTTCGTGGGAAGCGGGTATGTTTCGGCGTGCTGATCAGAGTTAACGATCAGACCAAATTCTATAATGCCATCACGCACATCCCGCTTCACCATGTTAATTTCTCACGAAGCTTGGCTGTTGCGGCGCGGCAGGACGCAGGTGTGACGCAAACCACTCAAGAATGCGGTTCCAGTAGTCAATTCGATTGCTGGGATACTCGATGCCGTGTCCTTCGTTTTCGTATCGCACGTAAACCACTTTTTTGCCGAGACGTCGAAGTCCGACAAAGATCTCATCTGCCTGATACGGAGAGACGTCCATCCCTCCCTGGCTAATCAGCAAAGGCGTTTCGATTTTGTTGAGGAAAAAAGCCGGTGAATTTTGAACGTATCGCTCAGGAAACTGCCAGGGTGGTCCACCCATGCGGCCCTGTCCCTCCTCTGCCCAGCTAACACCGTTGGAAGCACCACTTTTCAACATCTCACCATACATGCTGCTGAGATTCCCGAAGCCCACGTCCATCACAGCAGCTTTGAACCGTTGGGTTTGTATAACCAAGGCGAGGGTGCTATATCCTCCGTAACTGGCTCCCATCACACCAAGTCTGTCAGGATCGGCAATTCCCAATTCGATGGTTTTGTCTATAGCGGGCAATACCGTTTTCGCCAGATCAGACATCGGCGTTCCTACAGTCAGGGGCGTATCAGGAAGCAGAACTGCGTAACCACGTGAGGAAAACAACTGCAGGTTGTAATGTTCATTCCCGGAACCGCCGTAACGATTGACATTGGCCGACAGCATCGAGCCTCCATAAACCCAAACGACTAACGGATAGCGCCTGTCGCTTTGATAGTTCACGGGCAATAACAGGGTCGCCTGGAGTTTTTTCCCATCCGCAGTGGAATAATCGATCAACCGCGCGTCTCCGGCCGGATAGCGCTCGAGATCGGGGTTTACGTGTGTCAGTTGGCGGACGTTGGTGAAGTCTCGGTTCGTGATCCAGAGGTTTAGTTCCTGTCGCGCGTTCTCTGCCGCATAAACCATGAGCTCGTCATCATGTGAAACACCGCGTAGCATGGGGTTGATGCTTATGTCAGCTTCCAGCGCCTTACTAAATTCACCGGTGCGTGAATCGACTCGATAAAACCCTTCCTGCTTTGTTACAGAGTTACTGATGTTGACGTAAATTGATGCGCCGTCAGGAGACCATATTTGTTGTCCATCATGCCGGGAGACAATGCTCCTGATCTGACGGTTCCATGTAGCGGTAATAGCTGTTGCTTTGGCTTCCGTCGTCGGGATGCGCCAGATCTTGTTATCAGCAAGTACGTAAATCGCCCGCCCCTCTTTATCCCAGAGCGGCGTTTGCATGAACCGCACGCGCGCGCTTGCAGAAACCTTGCGCGGCTGTTCACCACGCGACCAAATGAAACACTCGCCATCAGAGATATACGCGATGGTCTGTCCATCTGGTGACCACGACGCCGGCAGCGAAGGTGCGCCCGGAGAGAAGCCTTTGACTCGCTCAGTTTGTCCATTCGATAGTGAAACTACTGATAAGTTGTAGGTAAAGAGAAGTCGATTGTCTGGCTTTAGCTGCGTTGGTGATGCATAGACGACTCTATCGCCGGAAGGTGAGAGCGAGTAAGCAACAATTTTCTCCTGCTTGATGATTCTTTGCACGCTGCCACTGCGCGTATCCAACATTGCAAGATCTCCGAGGAATGAATCTGCCGACGGCGGAAGTTTTAGCGGGGGGCTCTCGGACTCGTAGACCGATCTTTCGGCGGGATTGAATGGTTCTCGTTTTGTGGTTCCGTCGAAGCAATCAAACGTTTGAGTGTTGCCGGTAATTTTAGTCAGGACTTGCCGGCCATCAGGCGTCCAGAAGATCTTTTCGAGCCGTGAACGCGCGTGTACGACCGCGGTTGTCAGCGTTCTCAATTTTCCGGTTGAGCGTTCCCAGATCCATACATGTGCTTTACCGGATCGATCTGAGTAGAAAGCCAGCGATTTACCGTCCGGGGACCAGCTCGGTTCCCAGTTTGCGCCTTTCCCGGAACTAATGTTGATCGTTTGTCCGGTTTTTGTGTTGCTGATAAGAAGATCAGTATTGGCAAGCAAGTATGGCGTGCTGGTGCACGTAAAGGCTTTCCACTCATCACTCGGGAGGCCCTGTAATTTTCGGCGCCGAGGATCCGTAAGCACGTAGGCAACCCACGCACCATCCGGAGAAAGATCAAACTCAACCGCCGCAAACGACTTCGATGTGCTGGCGGTTTCCACCGGCAAAGGTTGGAGCGAACTTTGAGCGCTCAAACTGATAACAGAGACAAGTAAAAGCACAAGACCTCGCATTGCTGGGGCGATCATCTTTGTGTCCTCCGAATGTGTTTAGAATCCGAGCCTCAGGGCAAATTGAATGGATCTTGGACCACCAACCTGGAACAGTGGACTGAGTCCAGTCCCCTGGCTGCCCAGGCTTGTCGCCAGCGTTCGCGTTGTTCGACCAAACTGCGCGCTCGTCAGGTTGTTTTCCGGAAGACCAAAGTTAGGATGGTTGAAGAGATTAAAGGCTTCAGCTCGTAACTGAAGATGCACCTTCTCGGTGAAATTGAACTGGCGGCGTAACGCGAAATCGACCTGATTCAGCGGGAAGCCCCGCAAAGCATTCCGCCCGAGATCCCCTTGTTTTCCTGCGGGCGCAGGACAGAAAGGACCTCGACAACCCGGTCGCGCCGGGTCGACTGAGTTGTTCAATCTTTTACCGCCGGGCGCCAGAGGATCGTCGACATAGATCGGTATGCCGGGAGTGACATTCACACGTCGTTGCACTGATCTTCCCAACTCATCAACTTCGGTCCCTGAACTAATGCTAAACGGCGCCGCTGATTGCGTCCGGATGATTACATCGGTGGCCCACCGGCCGAACACCGCTTTCGTGAATGCATTCGCTACGGGAGCAGGCAACTCATAAGTGACAGCCGCGGAGAAGTTGTGACGGATATCGAAATCCGCGTTTCCTCGCACGACGTTGTTAATGCCCTGAGTGGAAATTTGCTCATCTGAGATCTCGTCGATTGCGTGGGCCCATGTGTAGGACGCGATCGCTTGTAAGCCGCGGGAGAGTCGTCGTTCGAATTGCAACTGCATCGCATGATAATCAGAAGTGGCCCCGTTATTCGTGTAGGTCACGCTGCTGAAAGTTGGGTTCGGATTGCTCATGATCTGAGTACGCAGCAATCGCCGTCCGGCGGCGCCTACGTAGGTCGCCGAGAACACCTGGTTTTGGCCCAGGAGGTAGTCGACGGCCGTGTTCCACTGCATCGTGTAGGGCAGTTTTAACTCAGGGTCATAGCCGTTGATGCTGAATGGCGGAGGTGGATTAAACGTCGGCAAGGCTGCTTGTGCCGGCGATAACGGATAAACAAGGTTTGGTGTACCCACTATCCTGGTTGCAAACGGATAGCGTGTGAATGCTTCGCCCGTTTGACCGTTTCCGAGGTCGTAAAAAACTCCGAACCCGCCACGAATCGTCACTTCAGCGCCGCGTTTTTGGAACGGGTGAATCGCGATCCCGACTCGTGGCGCGAAATTGTTGTAGGTCGTTTCGTAGAGTCGCTCACCGCGCGGAGCCAGCGCGATGGTCGACCGGTTGCTCACTCCAGTGAGTGCATACGGGAGATTGCCGTTGGCTTCAGATGGTGGCGGATTGACATCCCAGCGTAAGCCATAGGTCAAGGTGATTGACGACGTCGCGCGCCAAGTGTCTTGTCCGTAAAGCGAAAAGTTGTTGAAGAGCGGTTTCGAGCTCTTGATAGCAAAAGTAGCCGCAGTCGTTGCGCGACCTGATGTGATCGCCGCCGGGTTACTGAAAATCGCGGTCTGGCTATATTCCCTCGGATTGTAGACAGGTGCGAGTCTGCGGTAATCAACACCTGTTTTGAACTGGTGGTTTCCAAACTGGTAGGAGTAGTTATCAATAACGTTGAATTGCTTCTGAAAATTATTGTTAAAAATGCCGACTGTTAACTGGCCCAGTAGTCCCATAGTGACACTCACTAGCGATCGTTGGTCTAAAGCAGACGAGGGAACTAGCAGTGACTTATCGAATGGAACCGCGCCGTTAAAGCTGTCGAGATTCGATAAGCTTTGACCCTGCACCTGACTGAAGTTGAATCGCACTTCGTTATTCGCCCGCGCTGAAAGAACGTGGGTCAGGCCCAACGTAAGCGTTTGGGTCGTGAGGGCCGAGGTGCTCAAAGTGCTAAGGAGGCGAGTGACTGTTTCCGACGGGGCGTAGTCATACCTGCCAAAGATCGTCACCGTATCTCCGAACTTGTGATCCAGTCGAAAACTCGTCGCATTCAGGGTGGAGGGATTTGAAAAACTGGCTGCGTAAGGCGCCTGACCGGTTGTTCCGACTTCCGGCCCTGTGGGCAGGGGAAGTGCATTCAGAACAGGTTGTAATGTTGCCGGCGCAGCTTGTCTGATGCGAGCCGCCAGCACAACGCGGTTCTCGGTCTGCGGCTGTCGCAAACGAAGTCCCTCGTATGAAAAGAAGAAGAATGTTTTATTGCGGCCGTTGTAGCCGACCAGCGGTCCGCCTTCGCCCAGGCGAGGTAAGAGCACAGGACCGCCAAGTACGAAGCCAAAATCGTTTTGACGAAGGGCAGGCTTCGTCAGGCGGTTCGCATTGACAAACCAGTCTTTAGCGTCGAGGGCATCGTTGCGGAAGTATTCGAAGAATGTTCCATGAAAGTCATTCGTTCCTGAGCGCGTCAGTATTTGCACTTGACCACCGGGCGAGCGACCAAATTCAGGAGCAAAGGTCGACGTTTGAATCTTGAACTCTTCCAGAGCGTCGACCGAGACGAGGCTGTTCGTGCCTCCAAATGTATTCATGCCGGGGAGCGAGCCGGCAAAATCCTGCGAGATTCCGTCTGAAGAATTGGCGCCGATATTTGCGCTCACTCCATCCACGGTGAAGTAGTTCGCATTCGCGCGTTGACCGTTCACGCTGAATTGGCCGCGGTTGAAGCTGGTGGAAGTTGTGACAACCACGCCCGGGCTCAATGCGATCAGCGATTGAAAGCTGCGCCCGTTCAGGGGCAGATTGCTTACGAACTGGCGATCGACCGTGGTGCCGACGGCAGGGGATTCGTCGATTAGTGCCGGGCTGTCGAGCACGTCGACGCTTTGGTTGGCGATGTTGCCTACCTTCAGAGAGATCTTGATCGTGCGTTGGTCGTTTACGTTGAGGATGACCTCTCTGAGTTCAGCGGGATTGAAGCCTTCGTGCTCGGCTTTCACGGTGTAGTTGCCCGGAGGCAGGAGCGGCACGACGAAGATGCCTTCGTTGTTTGCGGCCGTGGTTCGCTGGAAGCCCTGCGCGATGCTGATTACGGCGATGTTCGCGCCGGGTATGACGGCCCCGGTCTGGTCAATCACGACACCGCTGAGCGTAGCCGTTGCGCCCTGCGCATAAACGCTGTTAAGAAAGATGAATGAAAGCAGGAGGCAAACTACAAGTGCAATCAATCGCGAAGCGTTGAGTAGAGGACAGACGACACACGGACACACGTCCCTCAATCTGGGCATGAGAGTTTTTCTCCTTGGGAGTTATTTAAATTTGAGTTCTTCCGAAACTACAGCACTACCCGATCTGGTAGTTCTGAATCTTTTTCGCTAAGTCTTCGGCTTTGAATAGCGTTTGCCAGAATGCCGCCGACTTAACCGCGACTGCCGAGCTCTGTGACGACGTCGTGAATGCCGAGCGCACCGCTTCGTTGTTCGAGAGCGCGAGCTTATGAAGCCGCTCGATCGCGCGCGCTAAATCAGCATCACTGCTAATCACACCGCCTTCGCTTCCCGGCGCATACGCGTCCGGAAAGAACATTGGTTGTATCTCCTGTCGCAACGTCGCCGTTTCGCGCGCGAAGGCAGTAGCGTGTTCGTGCAGCATATCCAGCCACTTCTCGCGTGCACCCGGAGCCACCGTCTGCATATCAACGTTCGCAAAGCGATTCACGAGTCGCTTCAACTCGATCGCATGAAACAACGCATCGTACGCGCGCTTCACGACACGCGATGAGTATTTGCGAATCGCATCATCTGTTGGACCAGACGATGCGCGTTTCTCAAAATACGCGCGCAACTCATCCTCGGCAGCAACAGTGTCAGCGGTCTCTTCTGTTTCCTGAATCGAGATCGGACCACGAGCCACCGATCGCTGGACCGCCTCTGCAACCGTGCGGATCTCGATCTTCACTGCCGGATTGTTACTAACGGGCGCGAGGGCCTTTAGAAAATCCTGCTTTCGCTCGGTGCTCTCAACAATTCCCTCAACGCGCAGTGACCCACCGACGCTGCGCGTGAGGGTGACTTGCTCATTACGGTCGGCCTTGGCCCGATTGAGCAAGTATGCAACGTCGACTTCCAGCTCTGCGGAAGCTGAGGGTGGCGCCGACGCGCTGGGCGAAGGAGGGACGCGGCTAGCTGTGAGGTCCCGGGACGCCCAGTCCCCAGGCCTGCCAGATTCCGCGGCTCCTCCGGTCAGTTCCGGTTCGATCTCGAAGACGCTCGGAGTCACCGCCGTTCCTGGCAATAACTCAGAGCTCGCCTCGACGAACCGGTATTCGCGTAATTCATTGCCACGCTGCACGAGCAATGTCTGCTCGATCGCGTGAAGGTCAGACTTGTTCAGCGTGAGCGTGGCTTTCAAAAGACGACTCGCGCCCACAGTGCGCGTGCTTTCGTAAATCAACACATAGGTGGTGGACCGTTCCTCGACTTCAACAACCGCGAGCTCACCAATCAATGATCTAAACGATTGTGCTGAAGGCTCCAGTTGCCAGATGTCTTCGAGGTTGAGCAATAGATCGGCCGGAGTCGCAAGCGACGACTCGGATCGCAGTTTGGATCCGTGATGAAAGACGGTGCGAGAGCCATCAGGCTTTTGCCATGCCCCTGCGACCAGACGGTTGCCGTCGTCGTAGAGCCGGCGCGCGCTCTTGCCATTCGCATGCTGTTGCCACAGCTCGATCCTGCGGCGGGCGACGATCGCGCCTTCCGCACTTCGACGTTCCTCGAGATTGATAAAGCGATGGCTGATGCGATCGGGAGTCTTCTGCGTAGCCTGCTCCGCGAGCGCCGCTCTCTCCAACAGGACAGTTGCACTCAACTCGCGCGACAAACTCGCTTTGAAGATCAGGAAAGCGGTGGCAACTGCGATACACGCGAGCACGATGAAGGCTAAACGCCAGGGCGACCGTTGCCGGGAATCGTTTAGCGAGCTAAGGAAACCGGACCCGGCGCTACCGCGCTCGGTTCTGTTACTCGGCGAGCGCCTCAACGTGCCGGTGAGCCGGCTAACCCACGCGCGAAAACCGCGCTGAGGCAACACGTCGAGATCAGGAACAACAGTAAGGGGTGAGGACGAAGCGTTAGTTTCCGGTATTTCTGAGAACTCCTGCGCCTCATTAGCAGCGGGATCTTTGTAAAGAATGTGAAGGCTGGTCCCACTTTCATCCTGGTAAGTAGCCTCGAGCAACCGGCCTTCACTCAATTCGATTTGTGCCCATTGTTCATACCTTGGACCAGTTGAATTGATACTGAAAAAGAGCAGTTGTATCCCCTGCTCGCTAAAGATCTCGACAAACTCGATCGGATCGTCAGGCGCGAGATTCAGATCGAGCTCACTCAACTCCGCGCTGACTTTCAGCGAGCCGACGAGCAGACCGTTGACCGCGATACGCAGTTCCTGCGGCTTGTGTTCGTGCGTCTCGCGCAGCCGGCGCGCCAATTTTCGTTTGATCTCAGTTGGTCCACCACCTGACGCTCCACCTGACGCACTGCCGCCATTCGCATCACTCGGCGGCTCCTGGCGCTCTGTCGAGTCGCGGCGATAGCGCTCGGCCAAAAGAGGTAATCCCAGCAACTCGTTCACGAGATCCAGGCACTGCGCACAACTAACAAGGTGCGCAAGCTTGGTAGTCGTAAGCGTCTCGTCAGTGCCGCCCGCATATGCCGCATGCAATTCGTTGTGCGAAAGACACTCGCCGCGACACGAACTGAAAATCAACTGCCGCAAGTCGAGCATCAGATCGCAATCCGATCTGAGATATCTGATCGAAGGTCGCGCCGGCGCCTCACCATTCACAAAGCGCAACCCGGCGGGCCTGTTCATAAACATCTTTGCTTCACGACGCGCCAGTCTTTGCCACTGGTCGACGCAGTTACGCGAGCTATTCAGAACACTCGCGATCTCTGTTGGAAAGTAGTTATGAAAGAACCTGAGAATGAGGACGCTGCCGGCCTTCGACGATTCCTTTCTGAAACACGCATACGCACAGATCTGATGCAAATCTTCGGACGCCTGCAGGCGACGCGGGGGTTCAATTGCCGTCCAGCCAAGCAGGCCGGAGTCGTAGTCGGCAATTGAGAGCGCCGTCTCCTGCAGGCGTTGCGCCGCTCGACTCATCCGTGAGAAGTGCATGTTGCGCAACATGGTCATTAGATACCCGTCGATGTTTTCAATCTCTTCAAGTTTGGTCCGGCCCAACATCCATTGAACAAATGCATCCTGCACAAGATCGTCAGCCGCCGACTCCTGGCTCGTCAGGTGTATGGCCCAGAGACGAAGATTCGCGTAGCGCTCGGTGAACAATTGCTCACGAAACGACTGTTCGCGGTTCTCTTCTGGTTGTGCAGCCACTCGGCGCTGATCCAGCATCTGGGTCTCTGGGCTTTCTGGATTAGTCCCGTCGGGGCTATGTGGACCGATCCCCGTTCATCTCTTCAACACGCTTCAACTCGGCTTGCGCCGCAAGACGCGTTTCAGATTTCTGTCTATATGTGTGTTTTTATGAGGCCGATCTGAAAGAAATATTTTCATCTAAACTAAAGAAATGTAAGGAGATAGACGATCCGAGGACACAGAACAACTACAACGCCATGCTCAACAGAGAGTGAATCGCGCTCAGAGAGTATTTACGTGACACACAACCTGGCGATTTCAAAGGCCCAGAGGGAGAAACTCAGTGCCTTGTCATCGCCGAAGCTTCAATATTTCTTGCCTCCAGATCGTTCTTTTAGATTGCGCGCCGCACCGCGAGCTCAAACTTCTCACCCGGTAACACGAATACAGATCCGGGTCACACAGCAGAGGAAGTTCAAAATAAAGTAGAAAGTCGGTGGGGACTAGCACTGCCAAACGACGTCACGCCTCACACTCCTGTGACGGTTATCGCAATGCTGTCGTATTGGGGCGAGATGCTACAACTGCACGCGCGGTATGTCAATTATTTTTGAATTGTGGTAGGAAGATAGCTATGGACAAACGCGAGCTCACAGCGATTTTGCAGAATCCGGAAAGCGCCACTCACAAGCTACTGACGATGTGGCGCGACGTGCCACTGCTGTTGATGCTCGACGTCGACTGGGATCGCGGACCTCTGGTGTTGATTGGAACAGCCGACGGGATGATGTGGCCGCTGCTTCCTCCAGGCAGTCTGCTACAGTTGGACCAGCGGGTCCGAACTATTTCCGACGGTACATTTTCGGAGGCTGAGCGGCCGGTTTACCTCATCGAGTATAGAAACAGGTTTTTCTGTTGCCACGCGCAACGGCGCGGCGACACACTACGCCTGATCTCTCACCGCGAGTCACACTGGCCGCCCGACATTCCCGTTCCTTTTAAAGAAGCAAGACTGCGCGGCCAGGTGACTCCGATCTTCCGTCCGCTCGCGACCAAGGACAACAACCCACGACGATATGCCACGCGTTATCGTTGAATCGGTTTTCTCTGCGCAACCTCTGCGTTCTCTGCGTCTCTGTGGTTTACATGCTTTTTCGTTTTCGTTTACCGCAGAGACGCAGAGAACGCAGAGGTTGCGCAGAGAAGAAGCAGAGTTCGTTAAATCTGGAACCTCACTGCTGGTTTTCTCACCGGCGGACTATACAAAGCTTCGAGACGCCGCCACGTTTTGATCGTTGTCAACGAATGAGACGGTGCGTAGCCGAGTCTCTCCGCTTTAATCGCCAGACCTGCATAGCTGAGAGTCGTTCCTGTTTTTCGTTTCAATTCAATGAGTGTCTTTGGGAGACACTGATCCCGCCTGATGCGCATGGCGCTCATGTGAGAAATAAAGTCGCGATCGGGAAAGAGTAATTCCGCCGCGAAAATCTCCGCGCCGATTTCGAGACTCTTATTCAAGTTTGACTGATCGCAATACGAGATACCGAGATCTCGATCGCGAAAATAATGTTTCAGCTCGTGGGCCATCGTGAAGACCATCGGATCCTGCGGCAGTCCCTTCGCCAGCATCACCGTGGCCCCTAGATCGTCGTTGATAAATGCTCCGCGCAGATGTCTGAATCTATAAGGCCACTCGTCAACTTCGATTCCGTAGTGTGCGTAGATTCTCCTGAGATCGCTCGCAAGCACGCGTGGTGAAGACAAGCCGTGTTTGGCGCGCACCTGGCGCGCAAGTAGTTTGAGATCTTCGTAATATTGTTGGTTATTCACTTATGTTTTCCCCCTTTTCGACCAGCTTTCGGTCGAGTCTTACCCTGGTAGATACCGCGAGCCCTGCGAAACTCCGCGTACTTTTGCAACTCTTCCAGATCGGCTGGATGAAGTTGGCGCGCAGTACGCAGAAGGGCCTTGAGGTTTTCGTCTTCTTCTTTGCCGATCATCTCTGGTGGCATGAACGCCATCATTGAGACACCGAAAAACCGTGCGATTCGTTCGACGTCTGTGACGCTCGGACAATACGTTCCTGTTTCCCACCTGGAAATGGTATTGGGGGCAACTTTCAACTGCTTTGCGAGTGCATCTTGTGAGAGTCCTTCACCGCTGTTGTAGTTAACACGCAGATCTTTGATCGTTGCTGCGATGTGAGCGAGCAAGTCCATTTGCTATTCCTCTTTTCTCATCCTTTATGAGGACGACATTTCACCAATATCGTTGACAAGGAGGCAGAGGGCTCGTATTATACGCGCGCCTCCAAAATTTGCAACCGACACTCACATGAAATATCAATTTTTTCGCAAACGTGTATTTCTCGCATCAGTTTCAAGCGGTCACACTTCTTACATTCTCGCGGAAGTTGAATCGAGCCGCGGTGGTGAAGAGAGGTTTGGCCATTACATGTTGACGATTGCTGATTGTCGTCGACGAATTCAGCTCGAGTTCTTTCTCGGCACCATGCGAGCTCGGCGTGAGAGTTTGAAGAAGCTCGATCTGTTGCTGAATGTGCTCAGCTCGTTTCGCAGCAAGCTTCTGGCCGAGGCGCACGCGATCACGGAATTCGAGCGCGCCGCAAAACGCAAATCTCTTAAGCCGCAAAAAAGCACAAAAGACACATAGCGAAAACTATGTGTCCTTTTGTGCGTCTTTTGTGGCTACTAATTTATGAAGCGACGGCTGGTTCGTGTGTGGCTTCAGGGGTGTGTCCACCTTCTCCCATTTCACGAGTTTCAGGTCCAGCACGAAGATCGCGTAGAGCACCGGCACGAGGAGCAACGTGATGAATGTCGCCACACTGAGGCCGCCGATCTGGGCGTAACACATCGGCTCCCAGAGTGGGCCACCGTGCGATGCGAGGGGAAACAGCGCGATTACCGTGGCGCCCACCGTGATCAGCACCGGACGCAGACGCATGATGCCCGCATCGAGCAACGCCTCAACCAGTGGCGCACCCTCAGCGTGTTTCTCTTCGATGAAGTCAAACAACACGATGATGTGACTGACAATCACACCGACGAGACTCACGATCCCGAGAAACGCCATGAACCCGAACGGCTGGCCCATGATCCACAGCGCCGCCAGCGCGCCCACCATGCCAAACGGCACTGCCGCAAACACGATGAACGGCTTGATTGCGTTCTTAAACTGAAACACGAGCGCCATGAAAATCAGCAGCACCGAAACACAGAGCACAATGACGAGGTCTCTGAAGCTCTTGACCTGGTCTTCCTCTTCACCGCCGATCTCCATTCGATAACCCGCCGGCAACTCCTTTTGCAGCTCCATCAATTTCGGACGCGCCGCCTTCATCACCTCCGAAGCAAGCTTGTCTTCGCCGGGCATCGCCGACACGGTAATCGTGCGAAACTGGTTGCGCGAACGCATCTTCTCAGTCTGCATTCCATACTCGAGCGACGCTACCTGCCGCAGGTGAATCTTCTGCGAGCCTTTACTCGAATAGACATACAGATTGTTGAGGTCGCCGAGCTGTGCGCGCTCTTCCATGCGTAATTTCGCGACGACCGGAATCTGCTTGTCACCCTCGCGAAGCTGGGTCACCTGATGACCGGACATCGCCGACTGCGACGCCATCGCAACGTCGTAGTTAGTCAATCCAGCCGTGTTGGCGCGCTCCGAGTCAGTCTTGAGTCGAACCGCAAAACTCTCCTCGCCCCAATCGTCGCGCACCCGATCGGCAATCGCGGTCTCTTCGAAGATCGCCTTCACTCGGTCTGCATAACCCCTGAGCATCGACGTATCTTCACCGCTGAGACGAATCGCGACCGGCAATCCGACTGCTTTACCTGATTCGAGCTGCCGCACATCGATGCGCGCACCCGGCACTCTCTCGGAAAGCGCCTTCTGCAATGGTCCCATCAGGTGAGCAGTGTCGTGCTTGTCTTTCACCTGAATAATGATTTGCGCATAGTTCAACTGCTGCAACTCCGGCGACAGCGAAAACCAGAATCGCGGACCACCACCACCGACAAACGTCGTCAACGACTTCAAAACTTCGCGCGGCTTCCCGTCACCATCGGGATGATGATGACCATACTCATCGACCACTTCGCGAATGATCTCTTCCGACTGCACTGCCGCCTCACGCGTTGAAGACAACGGCGCATCTGCCGGCAGCCAAACGTCGACATACGAAAGGTACGAAAGATCCTTCGGGAAAAACTGCGTCTTCAATTGCGACATGAAAACGCCGCCGCCGATTAGAAACAGGAGCGCACCAGCCATGACTTTCCAGCGATGATCGATGGCCCATGTACCGATCTTGTAATAACGAGCGGCCAGACCCTTCGTGCGTCGCTCTGCAATCGGCATTTCAAACTTCGGTTTCAGCAGGTAGTAACTCAACAACGGAATAAACGTCATCGATACGAGCCGCGAAGCAACCAGCGAACAGGCAATCACGACCGGCAAGGTATAGATGAACTCACCCGTGGATCCCTTGATCATCAGAAACGGCAGGTAAGCGACGATGTTCGTGATCGT
>Ga0134121_10001136_pt1 | contig 25843 bp, 15 predicted proteins | sample KB301_FD_96463 | JGI IMG/M metagenome (GOLD analysis project Ga0134121, IMG submission 96463) | Terrestrial soil microbial communities without Nitrogen fertilizer from Kellogg Biological Station, Michigan, USA - KB3-0-1 | ecosystem: Environmental > Terrestrial > Soil > Unclassified ... | reverse complement strand
TGGCTGAGCGTCGACGGAGAGGCGGAGCGCAGCTTCTCGCCGGACGGCACGCAGCAGTACACGGTTCGCGTCGCCCCGCCTCCCGGGGCTCCGGTGGGCCGGTACACGTTCGGTCTGGACGTGGTCTCGGTCGAGAACCCCGACGAAGAGTGGAGCCAGGGTCCGAAGGTGGCCTTCGAGGTCGCGGCCTCGCAGCCGGCGAAGAAGCCTTTCCCCTGGTGGATCGTGGTGGCGGCCGGCGCGGTTCTCCTGGTGGGAGGACTGATCGCTTGGCTGATGTCGCGGGGAGACGGCAAGCCGGCCAGACAATGCTATGTCGCCAACGTCAAGATCGGCGCCGCTGCTTTTCCTCATCGCGCCTGCTTTACCTACAATGGTCGACCAGGCTGTCAGGTCGAATATCGATATCTGGTAGATATGACCCAGCCGCCCTACGACACGACGGTTCAGGAATGCACGCGGCACCAGGCGAAATTCAGAGGGAGTCACACGGATGGCTATTGGTTCAGAATGCAGGTGGATTTTGACGCGCTCACGGGTTCATTTCACGACCGGGCGAACCAGCAGGGAACGTTCACGCTGTCCCCCGCTCCCGAGTGAGAGAAGCCTGGCTGTCGAGGAGCGGATCGACGAGCTCAAACCGCACTCTCGGAATCCGAACAGGCCATGAAGATCTTCATCGTTTTCCTCGCGCTGCTCCTGGTCCTCTTCGTCGTCGGGATCGGCCTCGGCGCCCGCGACGACAGCGGGCGCCGGGCCGATCCGGCGGACTTCGGCTGGCTCGACTCCCTCACCCGGCCCTTCCGGGCCAAAGTCGAGACCGGGGCTCTTCAAAGCTCCTGCCTCTTCGACCGTTCGGCGGCGCTCGGTCCGGCGAAGCCCTGCGAGATCGCGGTCGCACCGGCGACAAAGGAGGTGAGGACGCTGGCGCTCTCTCTCGAGCAAGGGCAAGAAGTGGCGATCGATTTCCAGCCGGTCAGCGGATCGCTGCCCGTGCACGCGAAGCTGCGCCCCGGTCGCGAGGTGAAGCTGTCGGTTCCGAAGGGCGGAGGCGCGCTCACCCTCGCCTCCTGCGTGGGCTCCTCCCAGGGCTGCCGGGTGCGGCTGGAGTGAGCCTTACGACTGCGAGCGGCGCAGGCGCAGCACCTTGACGATCGACACCAGCGAGAAGATCAGCATGAGCAGGGCCCAGATCAGGGCCAGCACGTCCACCACCAGCGCGGCGAGCGCGTCCGTGATGCTCACCAGGAAACCGGGCACCAGCCCGTGCAGGAAGCTGATCACCACGTTGGCCAGCAGCGAGGTGAGGACCAGGGCGATGATCCGCTTGATCTGGAGGAAGCGTTGGTGCGCCAGCACCAGGCAGACCGCGAAGCCGAGCTTGAGGAGCATCAGCAGGCTCAGGGTGACGCTCGCGCCAGCGCGGTCGAAGAAGCCGTAGATCGCCAGATAGGCCAGGGTGCCGAACGGCGCCGCCAGGAACAGCGAGACCATGATCATCAGCCGGACGAAGGCGGCGAGCAGCATGAGCAAGCCACCTGTCAGCACCAGGAAAGAGGCGATCAGGGTGAGCAGGCCCTGGAGACGGCCGTGGACGCGCTCGGGGAGGAGAATACCAAGCCCCATCAGGCCGACGGTGAAGAGCACCAGACCGTCGAGCAGCGCCATGTAGCGGATCGCCAGCCCGGGCGGTGCCTCGTTGTCCTGGCGCAGCCGCAGGATCTCAGCCTGGGAGATGGCTTCGTCCTCCGACACGCCCGCCTGCTGGTTGAGATTCGTAAGGCTGGCGGCGGCTGGAGGCCGGGGCTTGAGCAGAAATCCGGCACCGAGCTCCACCAGGACGGCCAGAGCCATCAGGATGATCGCCAGGATCAGGAACGGCTTGCGGAGGCTGTCCAGCATGCGCGGTCGGCTGTGATTATTTTGGATGTAAGTGCTTGATTTTAAAGTGGTGCGGCTGGGAGGACTCGAACCCCCGACCAAGAGTTTAGGAAACTCCTGCTCTTTCCACCTGAGCTACAGCCGCAGGACGGGGGGGATTATACCCTGCCCCTCGTGAGTAGCGCCAACAAGCCTGGGAACACATTGCGCGGCTCGGATGCCGGGCATGTGGGTGGGCTTCGCGGGCACCGCCCCGCCACGGGACCCGGATATCGGCGCCCTCCACCATCCACGGAGACCCCGGACGTCGCGAGCGGCCAACCGCGCGAAGTACCGCGGTCATCTCTATCCGCACTGCAAGGGGTGCTCTAGCAAGCAGGGCGGGGTCCTGGCGGCCAAGAAAGCGAGCGGATCATGAACTGTCCGACACGAACGCTTTGTCGGCTGACACACTCCAAAGTCTGTCCATATATAAGGATTTCGCGCCCCCTGCCGCCGGCTGCGATGCTGGAAGGCTGGCACGCATCTAGCTATGGGAGAGCCGCAGAAACCTGATCCCAAAGTCCTCCCCCAAGACGGCGGGACTCAAAACAAAAACGGGGATTTTTATGAGGAGGTGTTTCTATGGTCAGCACCAAACAGTTCACGATTTTCTTTCTGCTGGTCGTCGTCTTTCTCGTCGCCATCATGATCGTGACGTCGTTGGCCTGGCGCGAGGCGGGCAAGACGTACGACACCACCAGCATCAAAACGAGCCTGCTGAGCATCGTCGATTTCTCCGCGTACAAGATCTCTGAGCAGGAATCTGCCATGCAGGCCTGGGTCGACGAGGTGGACCTCGAGCTGCATCAGACCCAGACTCAGATCAGTTTCCTCCAGGATCACGTCGACACGACGATTCAGGGCCTGGGGCCCATTCCCCGTCCCGATTTCTGGGAACACTAAGCGGGAACGGCGCCTGGAGGGCTCACCGCCTCCAGGCGCCGTTCTTTGATACGAAGTAAACCGTTACCAATGGATGATATCGAACCCATGAAATCCCGCGGCCTGGCAAAGAAAATGGTTGCAATCGCGCTTCTCGTCCTGGCGGCGGCCAGCGCCCAGGGAGAGGTCAAACCACCAGAGGTCAGGCCGGTCGCTGCGCGTACCACTGCCGGGCTGGCCGGGCCGGTGCTCGCCGACGTCGACCTCGACGAGGTGCCGGTCGGCCGCGCCTTGCGGCTCCTCGCCGAGACCTACGACGTCTCGATCGCGACCGGGGCGCTGCCCGACACCAAGGTCACGGTCCGCTTGCGCGCCATCGGCGCCCAGGAGGCCTTCGCGGCCGTCGCCGCCGCCGCCGGGCTCGAAGTGGTCCGCGATGAGGGCTCCGTGGTGCGGCTCGCGCCGAAGAGCACGGATGCCGCGGCGGCGCTGGCCCTCCACAGCTCCCGCCAGCGTCAGGTCGCCGACCGGGTGTATCCCCTGGGCGTCGCGCCGGGGGAGGAGGCGCTCAAGGCGGTCCTGCCTCTGCTCGAACCGCATCTGGAGGTCGCGACCTACAGCGCCGTCGAGAACCAGCTCACGGTCTCGGCGCTGCCCGCGACGCTTGAACGGGTGGATGCCCTCCTCGGCGAGCTGACGCGGACGCCGAAGCAGTACGAGATCGAGGTGCAGGTGGTCGAGGTGTCGAAGAACGCGCTGCGCCAGATGGGCTCCCAGGGCACCTTCGGGCTCGACGTCCGCGGCGGCGTCCTCGCCAGCACGTTTCCCATGCTCGGCCTGGGCGACTCCAAGCGGTATCTGCCATCGGCGAACGATCTCGCGGCGCTCAGCCGGTTCGGCGCCGGGGGCGGCGCCACCTCGGGGAGCACCGGTTCCGGCAGCCTCGGCGATCCAGGGTTCCGCTTCGGGCACATCGACGCGCGGGGCATCGGCCTGCTGATCCAGGCGCTGGAGCAGTCCGGCGAGGCGCGCGTGATGGCGACTCCCAAGGTCACGGCGCTCGACAACCGGAAGGCGCGGATCAGCATGGTCACCACCCTGCGCATTCCGACCTTCACTCAGAACCAGTCCTTCGGCACCACCACCGTCTCCGGCATCGAACAGGTGGACGTGGGGACGACGCTGGAGGTACGCCCGCGCCACGGCGCCGGCCGGCAGATCCTGTTGACGGTTTCGCCCGAGGTGAGCGAGCTGCAGCCGGGGAGCTCGGCCGTCACGCAGAACGGGCTCACCCAGGGGCTGCCCGTCGTCACCCGGCGCCGCACGGAGACGGAGGTGGTACTGGAGTCAGGGGAGACGCTCATCATCGGTGGGCTGGTCACCGAGCACAAGACCGAGACCCACGGCAAGACGCCAGGCTTGGGGAGCATTCCGCTGATCGGCCGCGCTTTTCGCCTCGAAGGCAAGCAGACCGAGAACACGGAGCTTCTGGTCTTCGTGACGCCCCGCGAGCTGCCTTCGCCGGAGGCGAGGCGGTCGACGGTACGGGTCGGCGAGACGTGGCTTCCCTTCAGCCTCGCGGCGCAGCTCGAAGGCGCCCGCACCCGGTTGCACAGCCAGGCTGCGGCGGACCGCGTGGCCGGCGTCCGCGCTTTGGAGCCGATCGACGCCGACCTCCTCGAAGCGGGCGTCGACACCGGCCGCGAGATCGCGGCCCTGGGCGGCGACGCGAGCCTCGACGTCAGGACCGCGGCGATGCTCTTCCTGTTGCACCAGCGGCCGGCCGCGGCCCTGGGCGAGCTGGCGCGTTCCAAGGACGGCCGGGCGGTGGCGCTCGCGGTTCTAGAGGCGCCGACCGCGCGAATGGCGCCCCATCTCCATGCCGCATTGGCCGAGCTCGTGCGGCCGGAAGGCGGCACGGCGGGCACAGAGCCGGCCCTGTCCTGGAGCGGAGCACCGGACGAGATCGTCCTCTCGGGCGATGCCGCCGGCACCGGACTGGTCCGGGCGGCGCTCGACCTTCTGGGCCGCCGCACCCCCGACCTGCGCCATTTCGTGGGGTTCGGCCTGGCCACGGTCGAGACCGGAGCAGTCCGGCCCGCCGTCGATCCGGCGGTGCGCGGTGCCCGCGTCGTCACCGCCGGCATGACGCCCGAGCATGTGGCGCTCCAGATGGTCCGCCTCGCGACGCTGGCTTTCGAGACGCGGGTGGCCGGCATTCCGGCCGCGGACGGCCGCAACCTCGCCCTGGCGGTGCAGGAGGAGACCCGAGCCCTGGAGCGGATGACTGGAGCGTCCGGCGCGCCGGCCTCCGCCACGGCCTCGCCGGCCGTCCGCGACGCGCTGGCGGCGGGCCTGCGGTGGATCGCCGCGAACGCTCCCGAAACCACGGCCGGACCGTTGCTCACGGCTGCTTCGTTGCCGGGAGGCCAGCCATGAAGCTGCTCACCGTACCCATGCTGATCGTCTCCCTCACCGCCGCCGCCGTCGGAGGCCTGGGCACGCTGGCGGTGCGGGCGAGCGCGGTTTCGACCCAGACCAGCATCGAATTGCTGCGCATGAATCTGCGGGTCGCGCAGCTCCACGAGCAGCTCCTCCAGCATTCGAGAGACGCCCTTGCCGCCCAGGTGCAGGAGAGCCTGCCTCGCGGCTCGGTACCTGCCGCCAACGCCGCCGCCGCTCCTGTCGCTGTTGAAGAAAGCCTGAAAGAAAAGGTTTCCACAGTTTCCACGTTGCCCGAGGCGAGCCCGGTGCAGCCCTGGCCTGAAGAGGTGATGCCATGATCCAGTCCATTCCCAGCGGTCGCGCGGCCCTGGGCACCACTGCCATGCCCCCCCTGCGGGAGCTTTCGCTCCTCGAAGGTCTGCGCGCGGTGCCGCCTCGGGTCGCCCGCAGCCACCAGATCATCCCCCTGCGCTATGAGGGCGAGCGGCTGATCGTCGGCGCGGTCAGCGCGGTCGATTCGCGGCGCCAGCGTACCCGGGACACCTTGCGCCGTCTGGGCAATGCCCACGTCGAGCTGGAGCCCGTGCTGGAGGAGCGCTACCAGGAAGTCCTCAAGAAATGGTACGGCCCCACCGGCGACGTGGCCGAGCTCGTCGCCGGGCTGCTGCAATCGACAGTGGAGGCCTCCTTCGGGACCGGAGAGGCGATGGAGGGGACGCCGGCGCCGCGCTTCCTAGAGCTGACGCTCAAGGCGGCGATCGCCGAAGGCGCCAGCGACGTGCACATCGAGCCCGACCCGCGCTCGCCCCGGGTGCGCTTCCGGGTCGACGGCATCCTCGCCGAGCGGATCGCTCCACCCCCGTGGCTGGTGGGGCGGGTGATCGGCCGGGTCAAGGCTCTGGCGGGCCTCGCCCTCGGCGAGTGCCTCTTCCCTCAGGATGGTGTATTCGACTTCCCGACCGCAGCCGGGCCGGTGGCGATCCGCGTCTCGATCCTGCCCACGGCGCGGGGCGAGTGCGCCGTTCTGCGCCTGTTGACGGTCGAGGACGACATCCCCTCTCTTCACGACCTGGGTCTGCCGGAGGAGATGGCGAAGAGGCTCGTCTCGGCGGCCTCGGCGCCCGAGGGGCTCATCATCTTCGCGGGGCCGACGGGGAGCGGCAAGACGACCACTCTCCATGCCCTCCTCCAGACGGTCGACGCCGACCGGCGCAACGTCGTCTCGATCGAGGACCCGGTCGAGATCCGCTCGCGGCGGCTGCGCCAGGTGCCGGTGCGCCGCGATCTCGGGCTCGACTTCGCCGGCGCTCTGCGCTACGTCCTGCGCCAGGATCCGGACGTCCTGCTGGTGGGGGAGACGCGCGACACCGAGACGGCCCAACTGGTCGTGCAGGCGGCGCTCGCCGGGCATCTGGTGCTGACGACGGTCCATGCCGCGAGCGCCCTGGAGGCCTTCGACCGCTTCGCCCAACTGGGCGCCGACCGGTCGCTGCTGGCGCAGATCACCCGGCTCACCGTGTCGCAGCGGCTCCTGCGCCGGGTTTGCCCTTTCTGCGGGGGAGAAGGCTGCTTCGCCTGCGAGGGCACGGGTCTCAAGGGGCGCACCGGTCTTTACGAGGCGGTGACGATGAACGCCTCCCTCGCCTCCCTGGTGCGCCAGGGGGCGGAGCCCGCCGAGCTGCGGCGGGCGGCGCGGGACAACGGTTTCCGTTCGCTCCTCGACTCCGCCCGGGACCTCGTGAGCCGGGGCGTGACGACTGCCGCCGAGACGGCCCGGGTGCTCGATATCGCCGGCCTCGGAGGCCTGGAAGGTCTTGAAGGAGGTGACCGATGAAAGCCTCGAAAAAGCGCTTGGCGGCGACCGTCGCCCTCGACTTGAGCCTCGCCGGGCGGGCTGCCGCGGTGGCCGTCGACGGCCGGGGAGGGCTCGCCGCCTGGGTCCTGGTCGCCGATGTCGCTGATCCCTCAGCTCTCGCCCGGCGCGCCCTGCGGGAACTCCAGGTGCGGCCCAAGGCGGTGCGCGTCCTCCTCGGAACGGGAACGGGCGCGGGGGACGAAGCGCAGGTCGCGGTGCTGGACCATCAGGGAGTGCCGGACGAGGGAGAGATTCTGGCGGCGCTCTTCGCGGACGGCTACCCGCGCCTGAGCAAGCCGTCGGTCGCGGCGCAGCCCACCTCCCAGGGAGCCTGGCTGGTGGCGGCCTGCGGCGCCTCCACGATCGAGCCGCTCGCCGCGTGTCTGCTCGAAGAGAGCGGGACGGAGCCGGCCTTCGTCGTCGATCAGCTCCTGGCCGAGGAGGGCGTGGCCGAGGCTGGGCACGGCGAGCCGCTGCCGGCAGCTTGCAAGCTCGCGTGGCAACTGGCATTGCGCCCCACCGTGACCCGGCTGGCGAGCCCGCGCAGCGAGCAGCGACGGGCGAGCCTTGCCTGGGCCCGAAGGGCCACCCACGCCGCGATGATTCTCGCGGTGCTGGGCGTCCTGGCGATGGCGGCCGGCCTGTTGCTGGGGTGGGGGAGCCGGGTGAGGAACCAGGCGCTTGCCTCCCAGGCGGCCGGCGACGCGCGGCTGGTCACGGAGCTGCGGGAGATCGGGGCGCTGGCCGACGAGGCGAAGAGGCTGCGGATCGAGCTGGCCGGCCGTACGGCGCCCTGGCCGCGGGTGGCCGGGCCTGTCACCGCCCTGGCGCGGATGGCCCCGCCGGAGACTGGCTGGGAAAAGCTCCAGATCAAGGAGGGAGCCCTGGAGCTCGAGGTCTCCGCCACGGGCGCGGCGCCCGAGGCGCGGTTAGGGCTTCTGCGCCAGGTCCTGGAGCGCTCGCCGGGACTCGCCAACCTCTCGTGGGGCGCACCGGCCACCGGTCAGCACGACCCGCGCCTGCATCAGGTCTTCCGGGCGGCGGTGAGGGAAGTAGGGGCTCCATGAGCACCGCTTGGCGCTATGCCGCGATGATCCTGGCGGGATCCATCCTGCTGCTGGGGACCGGGCTCTACACGATGCGCTCGGCCCTGGCGGGACGTCGCGATCCGCGCGAGCTGCGGGAAACCCGGAAGATCCTCCAGCAGATGGGCGGTGAGGCCGGCCTCACCGCACGCAAAGCGCGGCTGGCGGAGATCGTCGCGCGCCTCCGGCAGGAGCGGGTGGCCCACAGCGCCGATGCCGCCGCCTTCAGCCGGTGCATCGAGGAGACTTTCGCTGCACTCGGCCTGCAACTGACCGCGTCGAGCGACTGGAAGCCGGTGCCCAAGTTCAAGCTTCCCGGGCCGCCGCCTTCGAGCGGACCTTCACGGGCACCGGACCCTTCGACCGGCTGCTCGACGCCCTTGCGACGATCGAGAGCTGGCCGGACGAGGCCCGGGTGCGGTCGCTGTCCGTCTCCCGGCAGGGGCCGGGAACGATCGCCTTCACGATGGAGATTACCGCCATCCGCACCGTTCGATCACCGGCCAGGGAGGGTACCTGACATGTCCGCCCGGAGGATCGCGCTCATCGCCGCCGGGCTCCTGATAGCCGTCTGCGGCCTCGTCCTGATCGTGCGGGCCTTCCGCGGCGCAGGTGCCGCGGCGGCGGCCTCCGATCCGGCCCAGACGGCCGGGCACGCCGCGGGAGGACGGGCCCAGGAGCCGCCGCCCCCCAAGTGGCAGAGCTTCCTGCGGCCGGACGAGCCTGCCGCACCGCGGCGCCCGGTCGTCCACCTCGCCCAAGGAGTGTCCAACCCCTTCGATCGCCTCGCGCGCCTTGCGGGAAGCGCCGTCGTCGTCAGGGCCGCCAAGCCGGAGAACCCGGGCTTCCGGCTCGAAGGGATCTCCGCCGGAGCGCAGACCGTGGCGCTCATCTCGGGGCACGCGGTGCGCGAGGGAGGCACGATTTCGGGCTTCCGCGTCGTGAGCATCGGCCGCTCGGCGGTGACTCTCGCGGGTCCGCAAGGGAATCGCCTCGATCTCGCCCTGGGAGCCGGCCGGTGAGCCGCTCCCTGCAAGCGCGGCTTCCCGCGACGGCGGTCAACGCCCTGGCGGACCTCGTGGCCGTGGGTTTCGGTGTCGCCCAGGCGCTCGCGGCCCTGCCCCGGCAGTCGTTGCCGAAGGGGACGGCGAGACAGCTCGACGCCGAGCTTGCGCTCCTCGGCGAGGGGGCACCGCTCGACTCCGCCCTCGACCGGCTCGGGCTCGAGATCACCGCCGCCTCCATCCGCGGCTCGCAGGTCCGGGCCGCGGACGTCGAGGCGGCCCTGCGCGCCGACGCCGAGGCCCAGGCGGCGACGGACGGCGCGCTGAAGAGGACGCGGCGCCGCATCGAGTTCCTTGCCCTCGTCCTCACCGGCCTCTGCCTGTCGACCTTCTACCTCTCCTTCGTCATGGTGCCGGGCCTGATCCGCAAGAGCACGGAGAACCTGCCGCCGAGCTGGCAGGTGCCGCCCGCTCTCCGCCAGTTCGAGAGCTTCCGCAACCTGTGGCTTGCACTGGGTGGATCGTTCCTGCTCTTGGGCGTGGCACTGGTGGCCGCCCTCGCCGGTTTCCTCGGCCGGGAGCGCTTGTCCGCGTTCCTTCAGGATCTTCGGCTGTATCTGCCGTTCCTGCGCACCCACGCCATTCACGCGAGCCGGGCGCGGCTCCTCGAAGCGCTGGCCTTCGAGCAGGCGGCTGGGCTGCCGGCCAACGAAACCCTGCGCCGCGTCCGCCGGCGCGAGCCAGTGCCCCGGCTGGCGGCGTCGCTGGCGCTAGGAGCCGCCCGCCTGGACGCCGGCGAGCCATGGGCGAGCTGCCTGCATGGCACCTTCCTCGACTCGCCGCTCCTCGCCGACCTGACCGCGCTCGCGGGCCACGGAGCGCGCCCCACGAAAGGCCTGCGCTGGGCCGCCGCCCAGAGCCGTGAGGAGGCGGTCAAGGGTCTGCGCTGGGCGGTCACCGGTGTCGCGGCGCTCCTGCTCATCCCCTCGTTCGCCTACCTCCTGGTCCTTATGCACGTGGCGTCCGTGACGGCGGCCATTGCCCAGGTGGAGTCCATCCGGCTGGAGATGGAATCGTTGACCAGCGAGGTGGATCAGATCCTTCAGAAACCCTGAAAAACCTTCCTCTTCACTCAACCGGCCGCGGGCCTTTCGCGTAGAGCGCCTCGTGGAAGGCCTTCCCCTCGCGCGCGACGTGGAGGGTCCGTTCGGCCACTAGGCGGCGCAGGACGTCCCCGACGGTGCGGGGGGCGACGGCCTTGTTCTTCAGGTGAGCGGCGAAACGCAGGTTGGCCTGCGCGGCCAAGCCGGTGGCGCTGAAGGGCTCGCCGTACCGGCAGGCTGGCCACGAGCCGGCGCAGGAGCCGGCTCACCATCAAGCGGCCCGAGGCCGGCAGATCCTCCACCGCAGGAGCCGAGGAGGCAGGAGCGACGGCGAGGCTCGCCAGCTCCAGGGCCGGTGCCGCCGCCGCCCGGAAGGTCTCCAGGTGCTGCCGGACCTTCGCGAGCTCCGCCGCGTGCAATCCTTGCTGCTCCCGGTGATGCACCTCCTGCTGCGCGTGGAAGACCTCCTGCTCGGCATGGAACGCCGCGCGTCGTTCCAAATTCGCCAGAACGTCCTCGACCGACAGCTTGGCGCTCATGACTTTCCCTCCAATCCGCTCGGCAACGTCTCTCCGTCGCCCTGCGTTGCGGCAGCTCCTGCGACGTTGCGGCAGGCTTCTATGACCTCGTTGTGATCGCGGAGGACTCTACCATAGAGGCCCTGACTCTGCCGCAACTCGAGCCGAACGCCTTCCAGATAAGCCGGTGTTGCGGTGGAGTCCCCAGAACCCAGCTTCGCCTCGCTTGAAAACGCAGCGACACCGAGCCATTCAGCGGTGAATACCGGAGAGATGCGTTGATCTTCTGAAAGTTGCGGCGGAATAGGAAAAAATGACCGCAACATCCGCAGATTTGCGTCGACATGTCGAGATTTCGCTGCAGCATCCGGAGAATCTACAGCGGCCGGCCGGCATGTTGCTGTGGCTCCCTGGATTTTGCGGAGAATCTATAAGTGCTGCGGCGAAATCTGTCGATCTGCTACGATCTTTCGCAATGTCGCTTCGTTCTATCCGGATGTCGTTGCTGTTTTTATAAACGATGCGGTAAGACATCCTCGTCTCGCTGTGAATCTGCGTGTATTGCAGAGGCGTTGCCGTAAGTTGTTGTGATTCGGCGGCATTCTGCGTTAAAAGATGAAGAGATAATCGAGTGTCGCGCGATTTCATTGGGCTTGGCGCGGTGTCGCTGCGTTGTGTCTGGATGTCGCTGGAAAATCTGGGGATGTCGCCGTGAAATAGCCAGCGCCACCGCAACACCCGGAGATGTTGCGGTGACTCCTTGGATGTTGCTGTGAATCTGCGAAGGTTGCGGTGATTTCGGGCCGCTCGCTTTCTCTTCGCTCGGAGCTCGAGCGGCGAGCCGCGGATCGCGGCAGATCGCGGCGACTTGCCGCCAGCGATGATGGCGAGGCTGTCTCGCGGCTGGATCTGTCGGCGCCTCTGCCGTCGCTCCCTCGGCGCCTGGCACGCTCTACCTGTCGAGCCGGGGCAACATCGGGCACTTCGCCGAGGTCTCGCGCAGCGACGAGGGGGGAGTGTGACCTGGCGGCCTCTGGCGTCCTTGCCGCTGCCGATCGAATCCCTCTACGAGATCGCGGTCGATCCTGCCGAACGGCGGCCAGAGCTGGATCGCCGGTTTCGGTGTACCGACGAGTTGGGAATCCCGCTCTGGGTACTGGTCCCAATTCTGCAACACCTGCGGCGCGGTCAGCTCGTTCGGAGGAGAGAGGGGCGGGGCTCCCATCGTCGCGGGTCAGCGAATCGGCAGGCATCGGAGTCAGGGACGGCCCAAAGGGTCGTGATTCTTCAGCCCGGGGCATCGCCCTGGGTTCCGGGGCGGTCGAGAGTGCGGCCTGAAGGGCCGCGATACCGTGGGCATGGGTGGAGAGAATCGTTACATCCTTTCAGGTCGGAGCTTCATCCGCCCACTTGCTTATGCGACATTCCGCATGGCATTGACGCGAATACGGTTCAGCGGTAAGCTACTTTAAAAGAAGGAGATAGAGATACTAGTCACCGCTCGCCGTGATATGGCCGAGCCCAGAGGTTGTCGCGATGGCTGGGTGCGGGCTGGGGTGATTAGTCGTTCAATCCAAAAGGTTGACGTGGCCGGACCAAGCGAATGCAAGAGGCACGCGGAGCGTGCGCCCGTCCGATGCGACCGCGATAGAGGTGCGGAAGCAGGTGTGGGCCTCGCGGCAACGGAGCATGAGACTTCCTTCCATGAAAGGCACTTCGCCAGCGGGCGCATATCCCTCGGTCTTCATCAGCTACAGCCGAGCCAATCAGGAACAGGCGCTTACGGTCGACGCCGCACTGAAGGCGCACGGTCTGCGGACGTTCATCGACGAGGAGCGTGTCGACGACACCGCGGACTTCGAGTTCACCATCTACGACGCGCTGCGCTCAGAGGTCTCACACGTCGTGGTCGTGCTCACGGAGGGCGCAGCCTCGTCGCGCTGGGTGCGCTTCGAGGTTCTGGTCGCCGAGCGCTCGGGGAAGGAGGTGATCCTCTATCGCCGCCCCGAGTGGCCGCTGCCGGCCTATTGGGAGCGCTGGTCGGTCTCGCAAGCGCACGACATCCCCGAACTCGTTGCCCGTGTCTGTGACGTGCGCGGAACCGCGCTGGCGAGATCCATGCTCTGGAACCTGGCCACGTACCCGACCCCCGAGTTCGTCGGTCGGGCTTCCGAGGTGTTGGAGATTGAGAGACGACTCACGGCGGAGCCTCTCCCGCTCGTGCTCTGCGGTCTCGGCGGCGTGGGCAAGACGCAACTCGCGCTGGAGCACGTCTTCCGTCGCCACGAGGACTACGACCTAGTCTGGTGGGTACGCGCTGCCGAGCGCGCGACGCTCCTCACCGATCTCGCCGCGCTGGGCTTGGAGCTTGATCTCCCCGGCGCTGACCCCGAGCGCGTGCCTGAGACGGCCGAGTCAGTGCGGCAATACCTCTCGGGCCGTGATCGCTACCTGCTCGTCCTCGACAGCGCGTCGAATCCCGAAGACGTCGCCCCGCTCGTTCCCAACGGGCACGGCCACTGCCTGCTCACCTCGAGGCGCATGGACTGGCCCTGGGGAAAACCGCTCGTTGTTTCCACCTTCGACGAGGGCTCTTCCATCGATTTCCTGAAGCGCCGCACGAAACTCGAATGCAGCCCCGCAATGGAAGAGGTGGCGGATCGACTCGGTGGGCTGCCGCTCGCGCTGGCGCAGGCAGGCGCCTACGTGGTGCAGAAGCGCATCACCTTCGCCGAGTATTCCGAGCGACTCGCGCAGAGCAAGTCCGGGTTGATGGAAGCGGGCGCGCTCATTGAGAGCAACGCGCGCGTCGCGAGCACGTGGGATCTCTCCTTTGCGGAAGCCCAAGCGGAAGCCCCCGAGGCATGGTCTGTGATGTCGATCGCCTCGTTTCTGGCGCCAGAGGGCATTCCGCGGGACCTCGTGGCGCCCGAGGCAGACCAGGAAGGCACCGAAGGAGCGTACCAAGTGCCTTCCAGTCTGTCGGTGGGCTCACGCGCCGCGTTGCGCGCGCTCAGCCGCTATTCGCTCATCGCACTCATGCCGCACTCGTTCAGCGTCCACGCGTTGGTGCAGGACGTGGTCCGAGAGGGCATACAGGACGGAAACCGTTGGCTGCGAGTCGCCCTCGGCCGGTTGAGCTCGAGATTGCCGCCCCACGGCCGAGGCGAGGAGTTCGCGAACCAGTTCGAGGCGCTCCGTCTGCACGTGTTGTCCGCGACGCGGCACGCTGCGGTTCGTGGCGCGGAAACCCGCCTGTCCATGGGGCTTCTGCTCGACATCGCGGACGACATGGTCCGCCGCTCGCTTCTCGTCGATGGGCGCGAGTCGCTTGAGCGCGCCTTAGGAATGGGCGAGGAGAAGTTCGGAGAGACTTCGCCCGTACTAGCCACTGTACTCAACAGCCTCGGCCTTGCTTGCGATTTCGCCGGCGACTTCCCTGCCGCGGAGCGCGCCTACCTTCGAGGCATAGAGATTGCGCGCCAGTCCTCCAGCCAGTGGGAGCTCATCCAGATGTTGCAGGGCAACCTCGGAGCGCTCTACCAGAACATGAACGAGCCCAAGCGCGCTCGAAGAGTGTTGGAGCCGGTGCTTGTTGGGCGCGAGCGTCGTGGGGGCACCGAGGTGCTCGCGACGCGACAGAAGCTCGGCCAGACATACATGGCCGAGGGCCGGCTCGACCTCGCGGAAGCGGAGTTTCTGAAGATCCTGAAGCTCCGCCAATCTGGAAAGATCCAGGAAAAGCAGGAGCTCGCGCAGTCCTACGCCGACCTCGGCCAGCTATACGGCCACAAGGAAGAGTGGGACCGAGCGCTCGACTTCTTCTCGCGCGCCGTTGACCTCTATCTTGAGGAGCAAGGGGAGGAGAGCTTCTTCCTCGGGATCACCCGCTACAATCGGTCTGCGGTGTACACGGCGCTGGGTCGGTTTTCCGATGCACTGCTGGATCTCGAAGCCGCGCGTCTCATCGTCAGCAAGGCTGCCGGCGAGATGCATCCCTATCTCGCGGCCATCCTGTTCGACACCGCAGACTTGAGAAGAAAGTTGGGGGACACCCGCGAGCTCGTAATCCTTGTGCGCTCCGTCGTCGCCATCTGCAAGGCGCACCCGGAGGTCCAGCCCCTCCGGCTGCTCGAGATAAGAGCCTCCGTGCTCCTCGCCGCATTCCAGGCCCAGAGCTCGGGAGGAGGGAAACGCACATGAAGCGCGGGCGCCCCGTCGTGCCTGGCAGTCGCGATCACCGGGCCATGCTGCTGAACAACGAAGCCTCAAGGCTCTGCAGGCAAGGTCTGTTCGAACGCGCCGAGCCCCTCTTCCTCGAGGCCCTGCGCATTTGGGAGGTCCACTTCGGCCCGCGCAGCGATCCCGTGGCGGTGTGCTGCCAAAGCCTCGGCGTCCTGTACACGGCCCTAGGCGACTTCGACGGAGCGATCCTCCAACTGCGGCGTGCGCTAGACATCCTGAGCACGTTGCCCGGCAGTGACGCAGACGAGCGAGGCGCCTACCAAGGAATCCTCGACACCCTGGAATACGGCTCGCGTCTGGAGCTGAGTGCGGCGCAGAGTGTCGCGCGCGGGATGTGGGGCTAGAACCTCTTCGAGAAACGTGCGCGGCAAAACAGGTGGAAAACAAAAACGGAAAAACTCGCCCCCTATCGCTCATCCGCTTATAGTGATTACAGGATAAGCTAGATTCGGCGGGCTTTCGCGAGAGTGGTCAGGCGCCCACTTCCGCCCGCGGAAGAGGTCCGACGTGAGCACAGCTAATGCACTAAAGCGCTAGCCATACAGTTCCAGGCTCTTCTCATCTGTCAAGGGGCTGCGTTGGGCGGTCACCGCCGTGGCGGGACTCCTGCTCATCCCCTCGTTCGCCTACCTCCTGGTCCTCATGCACGTGGCCTCGGTGACGGCGGCCATCGCCCAGGTGGAATCCATCCGCCTGGAGATGGAGACGTTGACCAGCGAGGTGGACCAGATCCTTCAGAAACCCTGAGGAACGCCGTGCAAGACTTTGCCGGCGGTCGGCTCTCGGTAGCAAGGAAAGCCTTCTTTCCCTCCGGGGCAGAGCTCCCAACGTCGCGGGTCAGCGAATCGCGCAGGCGTCGGAGTCAGGACGGCCCAAAGGGTCGTGATTCTTCAGCCCGGGGCATCGCCCTGGGATCCAGGCCGGTCCGAGAGTGCCGCCTGAAGGGCCGCGATAGCGTGAGCATGGGTGGAGAGAATCGTTGCATCCTCTCAGGTCGGAAGCGCCCGGCCGCCGATGACACACACCCACGTCCTCAACCGCGGCGGGTCGGGGCGTGAAGAGCCGATCGACAGGTTGTAGGCCCCGCACAGGTCCGATGCTTCATCCGCCCACTTGCTTATGCGACATTCCGCACGGCGTTGACGCGAATACAGTTCAGCGGTAAGCTGCATCGAAAGAAGGAGATAGAGATACTAGTCACCGCTCGCCGTGATATGGCCAAGCCCAGAAGTTGTCGCGATGGCAAGGTGGGGTGGTTAGCCGTTAATCCCAAAGGTTAGGCCCTATGCCGAGGCAAGTTGTTAATTGAGTCTCTGTAGGTGGTTCAATTTCTTACGATATAGTCGTAAAATAACCAGCCTGAGATATGTTGGATATGGATAAGGTCAAAGTTCTCTTTCTTTCCGCCAACCCCGCAGGCACGACTATGCTGCAGTTGGACGAAGAGATTCGTCAGATTATGACCAAGATCCGAGCATCCGAGTATCGTGACGCCCTAGAGCTTGTGCCGCGGTTTGCCACCCGGCCTGACGATTTCCTTCAGGCTCTGCTTGAGCACATGCCACACATCGTTCACTTCAGTGGTCACGGCAGTAGAACTGAAGAACTGATCTTCCTTGACGAACACGGACGGCCCAAACCCATCAGCAAGGAGGCCTTAGTCAGCCTGTTCCGTGCGTTGAAAGACAATGTGCGCGTTGTCCTGTTGAACGCCTGCTACACTCGTCCCCAAGCCGAGGCAATTTCGGCTACGATTGACTGCACTATCGGGATGAATAAGCCGATAGGGGACGAAGCGGCCATCGTCTTCGCCGCCTCATTCTATCGCGCACTTGGCTTCGGACGGTCGGTTCAAGATGCCTTCGAAATGGGTAAAGTGGCTCTGCTCCTTGAGGGAATACCGGAGGAGAGTACTCCCGCATTGTGGAGCCGCGAGGGTGCTGATGCCTCAAAGATAATCCTAATCAGCCCGCAGCAACGAGAAGAAGGATCACAGGCCAAAACCTCATCTGTTGATTCATTACCTACTCTTATCATTAGCCACTTCGTGCTGAACGAGGAGTCTGGGCGTGGCCAACTCCACTATCCAGACGCGTCGTTGAGTAGGTCAGGAATCGATCAGCTTCGCTACCGAAGTCACATTGAGGCTAGACACCTTGTGGTCGAACCCGACGATCCTTATTTAGATACGGTACGCGCCGGCGGCGAGATCCGCCCTCTCGACTTCTGGTATTCACCTTGGGCGCGAACATTTACCTTCCCAGCACTCGACATCAAGCTCATCAACAATACCGACAAAACCATATTCTTTCATGAGGCTATACTGCGCGTTCGGAAATCAAAGCTCGATCCCAGGCCTATCCCGATCATTGACGGAACCGGATACCAGATGAAGCTGCCGCTTACCAATATTGGATGGGGTCCAATGGAGGACTGCGTACTGCGCTTCGCGCTGCTGAACCCTCACGAGCAAGGTGCTCATGAATCAAAGTCGGTAGAGAAATCTCTATATCCTTTTGAGTTAAAACTCGGCGATATCGACGTAACCCCGGATGAACTATCTCTCGATCCTTATTTCGAGTCGGCTGGCGTTGATGTTAAGGCGTTGAGAAAGCTGTGGCAGCATCGATATGCTGACGGCTATGGAGTCTATTTTGCCGAAGAGAGGGACCTGGGGGAACAATTTGACGATTCCAACTTAGATTTGCCGAGCCATTTAAGGCCCTACGTAAACGAGGGCCGACCCCTTACAAGACGGATGCCATGGTCGGAGTACTGGCTTCTAGAGAAGCAATCCCTCGGTATTTTTCCAAACCGAGAGGCGCTTATAGTCGGAGAGCTTGAGTATGGACAAACGGATTCCGAGGGCAACAAATCTCGCCGGACGAATAAGCTGACAGCCGTTGTGATACTAGGAGAAGAGCCCTCAGGGGCACCGCTGCCGCCGTCTTACTCCTATCAAATTCGCCTCGAAGTCGAGGGCGAGCACTATAAGAGAACTGTACCGATCTCTCACTCGCTCCGCGCCAGGAAGACCGACAGGTTTTTGATCTTCGTTGCCGCAGAGAAATCGTCGGTCCACGAGTTTGATCTTGTGCTCCGGTATAATGAAAGTGAGCAACTCGAATCCAGACCAGTCAAACTTGAGTTGTTCCTATCTCAACTCGATGCTAGATATGTTGAGGAAAAGGATCGCAATTTTACAGGGACAAAAATTTATAGCAGCTTGCGTTTGAATGCGACCGATGACTCACAACAGAGACGCGGAGGACAAAGAGACCGCGCCAGTATCGTAGCTTCCACTTTTGCGCAGACTATCGGCCTCCGCTGCGCTGAAGTTGGTGAAGTCGGTTGTCACATCAATTCGAAAACGGCTATAGAATCATTCCAGAACAGGTTCCAGGCTCTTCTCGGGCGGCCGCGAGGCGATAGACGTGCGATTGGCCGGGCCGAGGAGCCGGGTTCGAAAGGAGAACACAGTGCAGCCCGCAGCGATCAAGCCGCTCATCAATCTTTCCCAACTCGAGGCGGTGGACATCCGCGTCGGTACGATTGAAAGCGTTCACGACGTCCCGGGGTCTGGCAAGCTCGCCCGGTTCATCGTGGACTTTGGTGATCACAAGCGTACGATTCTCGCGGGGATGAAGAAGGAAAGGCCGAACTTGGCCGAGATCGTGGGTGTCCAGGCGCTGTTCGTGGTCAATCTCGAACCGCGGAAGATGGCTGGAGAGATCTCCGAGGGGATGTTCTTCGACCTCGGCTCTCCGGATGGCCTCTTGCCTGCGCTCGCCGTGCCCGAAAGACCCGTGCCGAACGGTACGCGCGCCGGTTGAGCCGGCGGGTCGGATCTCGGAGGCGCGCGGTGGTTTAGTGCCGATGATCTGTGCCGATCTGCTCGCTGGGCTACGGGTTCATGGCGAATATATCGGCCGAGGCCATGGCGGGCCGGCCCACGCAACGGGGAGGGTTGGACGTGGGCGATGTCGTGCCGTCGGGTGTTGTCGTGGCGCCGGCGAACGTATCCGATTCGGAGACGTCCCGCCGTTGTGGGCCTGCGAAGGGTGTCGTGGACGGGCTGTGAGCGTCTCTACGCGCCTGCGGGCTGTTTCGTGGCCTCCGGCGGACCCTCCCTGTCTCTGCTTGTCCGTGTCAACCGGTCGCCTTGCTCTCCACCTTGGTATTGACACCGCGGGCGAAGCGCCAAAGGCGGTCGGTTCCCTTTTGCAGGATGGAGAGGGCCCAGCCCTTGGCGATCCGTGGGTCGCCGCCGGAAGCCGGCGCCGCGGTGATCTCGTCCTTGGCCCAGAGGAACGCCCAGTCTCCCAGGACGACGATCTCCTGGACCTCGAAGAGGGGATCGAGCCGGAACTGTGAGAAGCCCGCGAGCAGCGGTGCCATGCTGGCACGGCCCCGCATGGGGGCATGCCGGGGGCCAGAAACACGCAATCCTCGGTGATCCGGTCGAGGAGAGCCGCGGACTCACCCGCTCGCGTGGCTTTGTCCCACTCGTCCACCAACGCGAGGATGGCCGCGACGTCTTCCTGGGGGCCGGTGCAGACCGGTAGCCTTGTCGTCATGCCGGTGATTATATAGACCGCGATAGACCGCAATCCGGCGCATCGACGCTGTGCCTCGCCGGAACCTCGCGGACGTGAAGGCTTGACACCGGTCAGCCCCATTCCATAGTGTCATCCGCAGTTCAGTAACCGTGTATTACGTGGAAGCGAAGAGATTGCGGACTCGTTCGGCGCTCCTCTGTCTTTGCGTTGCGGCTCTCCTGGGCGCTCCGGCGCTCTCGGGACAGCCTCGCAAGATCGGTGAGCTCGAGCTGACGCTGGGTGGGCTGAGCGCCACGGTCACCCCGGCGAATCCCGTCATTCCCAAGAACCTCCAGGGCGGGGTCCATATCGTCGTCCAGTCGGGCGGAACGACTCTCACCGCCGCCCAGCTCGCCACGTTCCTCGGCGGCCCCTTCCAGATCCAGGGCGTCTACTCCGGTCCCGGCCTGCCGCAGGCGGTGGATGTGCCGCAGGCGGGCGGCGCCGTTTCGTCCGATCCTCTCGTCCTGGTCCTGCCCGCAGTCACCGAGAGCGGCGACTACACGCTGAGCAACCTGCGTTTCGTGGTGGGCGGCAACTCGGTGCTCGACGTGACGCCCGGCACCGTTGCGGTCAAGGTGATCGACCAGGTGCTGGTGACCTCGGTCCAGACCCGCGCTCTCACCCTGGACGAGATCCAGGCCAAGGGGATCGTCCTCGACAGCAGCGACGTCCTCGGCTTCGACTTCACCGTCGGCCTTCAGCTCTCCTCCCAGGTGGTCAACATCACCTTCCCGGTGGTCTTCGACCGCCAGGGCGTGCCCATCCCGCAGCCCCTGAAGCCGCCGCCGGCGCCGCCGCGGCTCGACGTGCCCATTCCCGAGCTGCCGACGATCGTGCCGCTCCTCCTGCAGCGCGACGACGGCGGCGGCGAGTTGCCCCAGGTCCGGCTTCCAGGCGGGGGGATGGCGACCATCCGCATCCCGAGCGTCCTCGTCATTCCGGGCAACGTCGGCTTCCTGAAGCAGTTCTTCTCGGCCCAACTCTACGTGGCCAACGGCGCTCCCGGCGGCTCGAACCTGGTGGTCCACGACGTCACCGGCACGGTGGTGCTGCCGCCCGGCGCCGACCAGGTCTCCGGCACCGCCGACGATCCGCTGAGCCTGCCCAACACGGTCAACGGGCCGCAGCCCGCGACGCTCTCCGTCCTCGGCCTTGGACCGGACGGCAAGCCGAGCGTCGACACCCTGAACCCCGGCGAGACCGGCCAGGCCGAGTTCCTCATCCGCGGTGAGAAGGAAGGCTTCCACACCGTCGATTTCAACATCCACGCGACCCTCGACGGCCTGGTCACCGGTCCGGTCGGCATCTCGGGTACCGCGAGCGGGGGAGTGCTGGTCCGCAATCCCTACTTCGACATGGCCTTCACCGTGCCGGGCATCGTGCGCAAGGGCGAGACGTTCAAGGTCTTCGCCACGGTGACCAACATCAGCCAGGCGCTGGCCAACCAGCTCATCGTCTTGCTCGATCAGGCGGCGACCTCCGGCGCCACGATCAGCGGCGCCACGAGCCAGAGCACGCCGACCCTCAAGCCCGGCGACGCCAAGACCTTCGTCTTCCAGTTCACCAGCCAGCGCACGGGCAAGGTGGTCGCCTCCTACCTGCACTTCGACACCTCGGACGGGACGACGGGCCAGCTCCACTTCTCGCTCGGCGTCGACTCCCGCGGCGTGCCGCTGTCGCCCGACACCCTGTCGCTGCCGGCGGCGGTGGACAACCTGCCCGGCGACGTGGTCGAGGCCGCCATGCGCGTCCTCGGCCAGGGCTGGAGCGTCGCCAACGCGCCGGCCGGCACCCTCCCACCCGGGGTGATTCGCACCAGCAAGACGGTGGTGACCCAGAAGGCCCTGGCGCTCGCCGAGGCCGGTCTGCGGCAGGGGCTCGGCCAGCCTGTCGGCGACGCCCTGCGCGACCTGGTGACCGACTTCTGGGGCGGTTCGCCGCTCGGTTCTGCCCTCGACCCGGGCTTCGACCAGTTGCTGCGCCAGAGCGACGCAGGGCAGAACCTGGCGACGGTACTGGGCGCCAACCTCCGGGCGCCCCAGCAGCAGGCCGGCGGCGTGATCCCCTACGAGCGCGCCGTCTCCGCGGTCGAGGCCTCGGGGCCGGACTTCCTGGCGCTCGCGGTGGGCAGCGGCGGGGGAGCGGCGCCGGTCGACGTCGCGCTCGCCGACGGCAATGGCAACGTCCTGGCGAGCACGACCCCAGGCGGGGCGATCCCAGGCGGCGTGCTGCTGCCGCTCGGTTCCGGCGGGCCGGGCAGCGGACCCTACCTCGGCTTGGTGACGGCGCCCTCCATGCCGCCCTACACCGTGACCCTCACCGGCAGGAGCGCTGGCACCGTCGATCTCTCCGTCACCCTGCCGCGGGGCGACGGCACGTTCCTCCGCGGCTCGGTGAGCGGGGTGACGGTGACGCCGGGAGGCCGCCTCCAACTGGCGATCGACGGCGACCTCAACCTCGCCGTGGACAGCAACGGCGACGGCGCGGTCGACGTCACGGTGCCGCTGTCGCAGGAGGCGATCCAGGCGAGTGGACCGCGGTTGATCTCGGCCAACGTCATCGGTCCCGAGACGCTCTCCCAGGCCGGTCCGTTCGGCTTCAACGTCGCGCTGCTCTTCGATCGCGTCGTGGACGCGGCGACGGCGGGCGACGTGCGCCACTACACGGTTCCCGCCAACGCCGTCCAGGCGGCCGGGTCGCAGCTCTCGGGCCGCCTGGTCTTCGCCAATCTCGCCCAGCCCGAGGGACCCTACGTGCCGAGCACGCTCGCGGTCTCCGGGATCGCCGATTCGCGCGGCGTCACCGGTCCGGCGGCGAACGTCAATCTGGCGTCGCGCCTCCAGGACCCGGGGGCGGTCGTCAGCGGCCGAATCTTCAACGCCGACGGCACGCCCGTCTCCTCGGCGGTCGTCACCTACGTCAACTTCCCCTACGACCCGAACTGCTCGGACACCGAGCGCACCGCGGCCGGCATGGCCAGGACCCCGGTCGGCACGGACGGACGCTACCAGTTCCGCTACGTGCGCCAGGACAACTGCGGCGCGCCGTTCTCGATCGCGACGACCGATCCCACGACCGGGGCCCTGCGCCAGGTGAGCTCCTACGTCCGCATCGCCGGCCAGCAGATGGTGCTCGACATCGCGCTGTTCGGCCGTGGCTCGGTCGGCGGCACGGTGCGCGACCTCGCCGGCCAGCCGGTCCCCGGCGCCCAGGTGGTGGCGGTCTCCGGCACCGATCCCCAGGTCGGCGGCGTCACCCAGACCGACGGCGACGGGCGCTACGTGATCAACGGCATCACCGTCGGCCCGGTGAACGTCTCGGCGTCCAAGGGCGTGAGCCTCGGCCACTCGGCCGGCCGCATCGACCGGGCGGGCACCACCGCGACGGTGGACGTGACGCTCGACGGCGGCAGCGTCAGCGCCCATGGGGTGGTGCGGAAGATCGAGAACGGCGTGGCCTCGACCGTTCCCGGCGCCGTCGTCATCTACTACTGGAAGGACGGCTCGGGCAACCGCACGGCGGTGGGCTCCGCGGTCACCGGCGCCGACGGCTCCTATTCCCTGGCGAGCCTGCCGACCGGCCCGTACGACCTGGTGGCGGCGCTCAACACGCGCGACCAGGCGACGGTCTCCGGAGTCGCCGCGGCCGGCGACCACCTGACGGTCGACGTGGCGATCGCCATCGGCACCAACTTCGGAACGGTCAACGGCCGGGTGGTCCTGCCGGACGGCAGCTTGGCCGGCGGCGTTCTCGTCTCGCTCGACCAGAACGGCGTGCTGACCGCCGCCGACGGCACCTTCTCGCTGCCCGGCATCCCCGTCCGTCCCTCGGTCGCGCAGACGCTCCACGCCCAGAGCCTCGACGGCCTGCGTAGCGGCCAGGCGACGGTCATCGTCGGCACGCCCAACCAGGTGATCGACGGCGTCTCGATCGCCCTCTCCGGCCTGGGAACGGCGCAGTTCACCGTCCTCGACCCGGCCGGCCATCCGATCTCCGGGCAGGAGGTGCGCCTCTATGGCGGTTTCTGCGTCGACGCCTGCGGCTGCCTGGCGGCGACCACGGATGCCAACGGCCAGGCGCGGTTCCCCGGGCTCAGTCTCGGCACGTTCACCGGCCGGGCGATCCGGGTCAGCGGCAGCTTCGTCGACCTGGCGATCGGCAACGCCACGATCGCGAGCGACGGCACCACCGGCTTCGGCGTCCTCCAACTCGCCGGCAGCGGCACGGTCACCGGCGTGGTGGTCGATCCCGGCAGCCAGCCGGTCCTCGGGGCCGACGTCTCCCTCTTCTCGAACGTCTTCGACGCCGACAACTGCATCCTGGGCACCAGCCTGTCGCAGCGGGTGCAGACCGACACGGCGGGGAAGTTCACCTTCCGCAACGTCAGCGTCGGAAGGTTGAGCGTCAGCGCCTCGCAGGCCTTCTTCCCCGGCGCCGTCGGAGCGCAGGGCGTGCTGCAGAAGAACGGCGACACGGTGGCCTTCAGCCTGAAGCTGGTCAACAGCATCGCCGGCGTGCTCTCCGGCACGGTCTTCCTTCCCGGGGTGCCCGACGGGGTGACGCCGGCCGGCTCCGGCATTCACGTCACCGCCAACGGGCCCTTGCCCGACGTCACGGTCGACACCGATGCCAACGGCTTCTACCGCTTCGCCAAGATCTTCCCCGAGGGGCTCTACACCCTGACCGCCAGCGATCCGGTGACCGGCGGCGTGTTCCGCACCCAGGTCTACCTGCGGGCCGGGCAGGACGCGACGGTGAACCTGCGCCTCAAGGGCACCGGCACGGTCAACGTCCACGTGGTGGACGGCGCCGGCCAGCCGGTCTCGAGCGCCTTCGTCAAGCTCCAGGAGACGGACTACCCGAACGATTCGTTCGACGGTCCGATCGAGGATCCGGTCCAGGGCACGGTCGCCTTCGACGGGGTGTTCGAGGGCGGTCTCTCGGTGCAGGTGACCGACACCTTCGGCCGCGGCGGCCGCGCCTCGGCGGTGCTGCCGGCGGGCACGGAGACGCTCGACGTCACCGTCCAACTGACGACGACCGGCAGCGTCGCGGGCCATTTCTTCGCCGCCGGCGGCGTGACGCCGATCCCCTTTGGCGTCGTGCAACTGATCGCCGGCGGGCGCGTCGTCGGCCAGGCGACGACGGCCGGCAGTGGGGACGTGGGGTCTTACGCCTTCGACTTCGTGCCCGCCGGACCGGTGCGCCTCGAAGCGCAGGATCCGCTCACCGCCCATACCGGCATCGCCGTCGGGCTGATCGATCACCAGGGGCAGCTCCTCACCCTCGACGTCATCGCCCAGGGGATCGGTACGGTCCAGGGGCAGGTGACGAGCGACGGCGCGCCGCAGCCGGGTGCCCACGTCTCGGTCGTCTCCGGCGGCTTCGCGGCCTCGACCTTCGCCGATTCGACCGGCGGCTACCGGATGGCCGGAGTGCCCGAGGGGCGGATCGTCGTCACCGCCGATCTCGGCAACGGCTTCCTCTCCGGCACCAACGCTGCGAACCTCACCGGCGACGGCACCGTGCTAACGCTCGACGTCGCCCTGCGCGGCTCGGGGAGCGTCTCGGGCACGGTGGTCCGCGCCGACGGCGTCACTCCGGCGCCCATCTCGGCGCTCACCCTGGAGGTCGGCGGCACCGGCGGCGGCACGCTCTCGACGACCAGCGACGCGGCCGGGAGCTTCGCCTTCGCCCGCGTCCCGGCCGGCAGCGGAAGGCTATCCGCCAGCGTCCTCGGCGCCATCGACGTCGGCGCCACCACGGTGAACGTGCCGGTGGGCGGGACGGCGAACGTCACCCTGAAGCTCAACGGCACCGGCGCCCTTTCCGGTCTGGCCCTCGACTCGGCCGGCCAGCCGGTCGCCGGCACGATCCAACTCGCCGGCACCGGGGCCTTCCCGTACTACCTGACGCTCACCGCCGGCACCGACGGCAAGTTCGCCCTGCCGGAAGTGCTCGCCGGTCCGTTCAACGCCAGCCTGCGGGTGGCGAGCGGCGGCTTCACCCTCTTCGGCTCGACCTCCGGCACGATCGTCGCCGATCAGGTGAACGAGCTCACCGTGCAGGTGCAGCCGAGCGGCACGATCACCGGCCTCGTCCTGCGGCCGGACGGGCACACCCCGGCGGTGGGCGCCAACGTCACGATCCAGCTCGCCGCGGGCACGGTCATCGTCCAGGCG
>Ga0134121_10001134_pt1 | contig 25859 bp, 10 predicted proteins | sample KB301_FD_96463 | JGI IMG/M metagenome (GOLD analysis project Ga0134121, IMG submission 96463) | Terrestrial soil microbial communities without Nitrogen fertilizer from Kellogg Biological Station, Michigan, USA - KB3-0-1 | ecosystem: Environmental > Terrestrial > Soil > Unclassified ... | reverse complement strand
GCGCGAAACCTCGACGCCCATCGCCTGGCCGCCGGCCTCGACCCGCAGCACGAAGCCGAGGCTGATGGACATCACGTCCAGGATCACCATGTGCTTGAACCACAGGGTGTAGAGCAGGTTGAGCAGCAGGTAGGCGACGAGGATGGCGGTGAAGGAGATCCCGAGCCAGAGGCCAAGGCCCAGCCCCGCGCCGATCAGGCCGACGACGGCCACGATGGCCGCCGAAACGCTGAGGGTGCCCGCCGCCAGGGGACGCAGCCGCTTCAGGGGATGGCGGCGGTCCTCCTCGCGGTCGCGCAGGTCGTTGATCAGATAGACGGCGCTCGAAGCACAGCAGAAGGCGACCAGAGCCAGGGCCGCGCGGACCTCGGCGGCGGCCGACAGCAGCAACCCCCCGAAGACCAGGGGAGCGAGCACGAAGAGGTTCTTGGCCCATTGCGCGGGCCGCATGGAACGGAGGAGAGGTCGCATGGCGGGGGGTATTGTATGAGAGAGCCGTTGACGGAAGGGGGCGCGACGCCGGAGGAGCCCTCTCGCCCGGGGTTCCCCCGGGGCCTCGCCCTCGTGGCCGTGGCGGCGCTCGGCCTCTGGCTGTGGGTCACGGTGCCGCTCGCGACGGGCACGAGGACGCTCTACTTCCGCGACGTCTTCACCACCCACGTGCCGTGGAAGGCTTTCGGGGCCGCAGAGCTTCGGCACGGGCGCATCCCGGCCTTCAATCCCACCTGGGCCCTGGGCCAGCCCTTCCGCGGCGATCCCAACGCCCTGCCGTTCTATCCCGGCAACGTCCTCTACCTCCTCCTGCCGTTCTGGAGCGCCTTCAATCTCCACTACGCCCTGCACTGGCTGCTGGCGGCGGTCGCCATGGCCGCCCTCGCCCGCGGGCTGGGCCAGGAACGGCCAGCGGCCCTGGTGGCGGGGATTACCTACGCCGGGTCTGGATGGATTCTGACGGCGCTCTCCTTCTACAACATCCTCGCCGTGGCCGCGTGGTGGCCGCTCGTCCTCCTGGGGGCCGCGCGCGGCGGCCGGAAGGGCATTGCCCTCGGGGGACTGGCCTGCGGCCTCGCCCTGCTGGGCGGCGAGCCGGTGACCGCCAGCCTGGGATTGCTGCCGCTGCTGCTGGTCTCCATCCAGCGGCACGGGGTGAAGCGCGGCTTTTTCACCTCGGTGGGCATCGGCGCCGTGGGGCTCCTCCTCGCCTTGCCGCAGGTCGTGGCGACCGCCCGCATCCTCGGCTTCACCGCCCGCCAAGCCGGAGGGATGGGCGGCGGACGGTTTCACCTGGGCGTCGCGCGCCTGCTGGAGCTCGCCGTGCCCTTCCCCTTCGGCCGGCCCTGGGAGCTGGGACGCACGGGCTACTGGCCGTGGGACGACCAGCCGGGCCTGCCCTACGTGATCACGCTGTATTTCGGGATCGTGGCCCTCTGGCTCGCGGTGCTGGGAGCGCGGCAGGCGCGGGCCTGGACGGTGCTGGCTGTCGCCGGGATCGTTCTCGCCTGGGCCGGCGCCTTTGGGGGAGACGCCCTGGCCGCCGTCTCCCGGGGATTGGCGCGGTACCCGGAAAAGCTCCTCTTCTGGTTCGCGCTCGCGACGCCGCTGCTCGCCGGCTGGGGTCTGGAGCGGGCGCTCGCGTCGTCCCGGGCCTGGCGCGGGGCCGCCGCCGCGGCGGGTCTCGCCCTGGCGGGCGCGGTGGGGGTTTTCGCCGCCGGCCCACGGCTCGCCGCCTGGCTGGCCGCCGGCCGGGTGGCCCCGGACCAGATCGCCGAGGCTCCCCGCGCCCGCTTGGGAATGTGGATCGTCTCCCTCGTGCTGGCGGGCGCCTTCCTAGCTCTGGCCGCCGTGGCGGCCCGCCGCGGGAGCGCCTCGGGCCTGGCCGCGGCCGTGCTCCTGTCCATCCTTCCCCTTGCCGGGCTGGTGATGACGGCTCCCGTCGCGGACTTCGTGCCGTCGGCCTGGAGCGGGTTGGTGGGGCCGGGCTCCGAGGTGGTGAACTCCAACCTGACGGCGCCCCTGGGGGAGTCGTCCGGCAATCCGCTCTCCGATCCTTCCTATCTCACGCTGGTGCGGCTCGCGGCCTTCGACGCCGGCCCGGCGCCCGGGGTCCTCCACGGCATCAGCTATCCCCTGGCCCCGAACCTCGACGGCCTCTACTCGCCGCTCTCCACCCTGGTGCTGCTCCACCTGCCGGCCCTCGACTGGAACGCCCGGGTCAACTGGTTCCGCGTCCTGGGCGTGGAGGCCGCCGTGCTGGAGGAGACGCCGGTGACGCCGAAGCTCCAGTCACGGCTCACCCAGGAGCGCTTCGGCGCCCCGAGCCACCTCTTCAGCGTCGTGGGGCCCGCGCCGGTCGCCTTCTGGCCGCGCTCGGTGCGGGCGGCGGCCCATCCGGCGGACGCCTTCCGCGCCGTGAGCCTGGCGCCGGACCCGGTGGCGGACGCCGTGACCGACCGGTCCGTGCCGCACGTTCCCGGCGCCAGGGTACGCCTGGTCTCAGACGAGCCGGACCGCTGCGAGGTCGAGGTCTCGGGTGGTGGCGGCCTGCTCGTCCTGCGCCGCGCCTATCAACCTCTCTACCGGGCCACGGCGGAGGGAAAGCGGCTGCCGACCCTGGCGGTGGACCTCGCCCTGCTGGGCGTCCAGGTGCCGCCAGGAAAGCACCTGGTGAACGTCGCGGCCTCGGCGGGGCCGGAAAAGGCTGCCGGGCTCGTGGCGCTGGCGGCCCTTCTCGGGACGATCGGGCTGGCCTGGGAACGACGCTGGACGCTGATAATCTTCCGGCGCTTCCGGGGCTTCCGGCGCCTTTCAAGAAGAACAAATGACTGAAGACCTGGTTCAAGATCCGCCGAGCCCACCTCCGGCCGCACCGCCTCCGGAGGCGTCGCCGTGGCTCTACGCGGGGCCGCTGCTGCTCCTGCTGGTGGTGGTATTCCTGCCGATCGTTCGCGGCACCGAGACGTTCGTGCTACGCGACGTGCTCAACGCCCACCTGCCCATGAAGTGGTCGCAGGCCGAGGCGATGCGCCACGGCACCTTCTTCCCCATTCTCGATCCCTATCGGGCGGGAGGGCAACCGCTGGCGGGGAACCTCAACGCCGCGCCCTTCTATCCGGACAATCTCCTCTACCTTCTGGGCTCCACCTTCTGGGCCTTCAACTTCCACTTCTGGCTCCACCTGATGCTGGCGCCGTTCGCCTTCTACTGGCTGGCGCGGAGCTGGGGGTTGGGACGCGAGCCCGCCTGGGCGGCTGCGGCGTTCTACACGGTGTCGGGCTTCTTCCTCTCGCATCTGAGCTTCTACAACCTCATCGCGGGAGCGGCGGTCGCGCCGGCCCTGGTCGCCGCCTGCATGGACCTCGTGCGCTTTCCCCGCCGGCGCGGCCTGCTGGCTCCCGTCGTGGCCGTCCTCTGGACGCTGCTGGTGCTGGGGGGCGATCCCCTGATGGGGATTCTGGCCTTCCTGCTCGCCGTCACGGGAATGGCCCTCGTCTGGCGGCAAGGCTCTCCGGGCTCGCCCAGGACGGTCGTTGCACTCCTCGCGGCGGCCTTCGCCGCCGGCACGCTCGTCGCGCTACCGCAGATCGTGGAGTTCCTGCGCATCCTCCCCTTCTCCTACCGGGGCTACCAGGGCTATAGCGAGAAAGTCGCCACGATCTCCAGCCTGGACTCGCGGCAGATCGCGGAGTGGTTCCTCCCCTTCCTCTTCGGCCGGCCGGACGTCATCGACCGCGGCGCCTTCTGGGGATTGCAGTTCTACACCGGCTTTCCGCCCTTCTACTTCTCCCTCTATCCAGGCCTCCTGACCTTCACGCTGATCGCCGCCGCGGGCCGGCCGCGCGGGCGGAGCGTCAACCGCGTCTGGGCCTGGTCCTGGGGCTGGACCGCCTTCGGCGTCTTCTTCTCGCTGGGACGCTTCAACCCCGTCGCCGCGTGGCTCCTGAGCTGGCAGAAGACCCTGCGCTACCCGATCAAGTTCTGGCTCCCGGCAGCCGTGGGAGCGTCGCTGCTCTGCGGCTTGGGGTTCGCCCGCCTGCGGGACGCCGACCCTGGCGTCGCCGCGGCGGCTCGCCGGCGGCTGGGGTTGACCCTGCTGTTCCTCGGCGTCGCCTTCGCGACCTTCTGGATCTTTCTGAATGCCTCGCCGCGGGTGGCCATGGATTGGATGAACCTGTTCATCCCCAAGACGACGGGCTTCATCGCCAACGAGCGGCTGCGCTGGGCGGGCCTGACGTTCCTGACCCTCGCGCTGCTCGCGGCGTTCGCCTTCGCCCTGCGGATCTCCCGCCGCTGGTGGCGGATCGGCGGGCCGCTCCTGCTCCTCCTGCACATTGGCTCGCAGCTCTGGCTGCTGCGGCCGCTCTATCCGATGGACCCGGTGATTCCCTATCTGAACCCGCCACCGGCCCTGCAATGGGTGCCGCCGGGCTCCCTCGTGGTGAACCCGGACTTCAACTATCTCTTCGGGCCGTCCCAACTCCGCCAGGGGAACTTCCCCGCCCCCACCCTGCAATGGGTGGAGCGCCGGTCCTTCTACGAGCTGTTCCCGTTCGCGGGGCCGATCTGGAAGCTGCGCTACGAGCTGAACACCGCGCCCGAGGGGCTGGACGCCTACCTTTCCCGGGCCGCCCAGTTCGCCATCAAGGGCGTGAAGACGAACGAGGAGCGCTTCCGCCTGCTGGCGGCCTGGGGGATCGGCCGCGTGCTCGTCGACCACCCGCTGCAGCCGCCCTCGGCGCGGAGCCGGCTGCTGACGACCCTTCCGAGCTTCGGCGGCGAGCTCTACGTCTATGAGGTGCTGGACCGCGCGGACGAGGTCTTTCTCGCCCGCCGCGTCTTCCACGAACGCGACGTACCCGCGGCCTTCGCCCGTCTGGCCTCGGCGCAGCTCGATCCGCGACAAGACGCCGTCCTCATCGATCCCAAGGGATCGCCCGTCCAGCCCCTGGAGGAAACTGGAGGCGGCACCGCGCGCTTCCTCCACGTGGCGCCGGAGGAGATCGAAGTGGAAACGGACGCCGGATCGAGAGGCGCCCTCCTCGTCCTCCAGCGAGCCAACCTTCTCTTCCTGGCCGACCTCGACGGCAAGCCCGCGCGAGTCCTCACCGCCAACGCCCACCACATCGGCGTCCGCATTCCCGAAGGGCACCACAAGGTCCGCTTCTGGATCGACCGCCGGCCCCTCCATCGCGCGCTGTGGGGAGCGCTGGCGGGGCTGATCGGGATCGTAGGGCTGGGTCTCTGGACAACTCCGAAAGATCCTGGTAGACTGTCGTCAATCCAGGGGAACCTGGAGGTTGAAGGTCAGATGCCTTCGGTAGAGAGCCGGCCCTGAGCCGGCTTTTTGCTTTTGGGGGCCGCGCCCTTCAAGGGAGCCACTTTCGGCCCCATCCCTCGATCTTGCCGGACGGGCTGCAACGGTACTTCCCAGCCTCCAGGATCGAGGCGACGCAGCGGTTGAAGCCCTCGGGAAGCGGCTCTTTCCTCCGGTGCGCCAGGGTTGCCTTGAAGCTGGGGTAGGCGATGAGATCCGCCAGTTGGAGCCCGGCGACGTTGTCCGCCTTCCTTTTGACCTTCAGCTCCTTGCTGCTCAGCCTTCGCTGGAAGACCTCCTTTTCGATCCAGTCCGTCCCCTGGGTGTAGATGGATTGATAGGCGGCCTTCAGCTCCCGATCGGGGCGGGTGCCCCGGGATTCCGCGAGCACATCCCCGACCTTGCCGACCGCCTCCATGGAGGCGACGTAGCGCTCGATGAGAATCTCCTGGCAGTAGTGGTAGGGGTGATGCTGCCAGGCCGGATCCCTTTGGCAGTGCTCGAGCTTGTCGATGACAGCGGTAATCACCTTGTAGTGGAGCCTCCTCAAGAGCGAGAGGAGATCGGCGTTGAAGGCGGCCTCGACTCCGGGATCGCGCAGCGCCTGAAACGGATACTTCCTGTTGACGAGCTCCTTGCGGTGGAGGATCAAGGGCTCGTCCACATGGGCCTTGAAGTACCTCCGCTTCAGCGCCTCCAGCTCCGGTGCGACCACCCGGTCCACATAGTCGAGGTCGATCACCACGCCGGTCAGGCTCAGATAGCGGTGATTGGGATCGCTCGATGCCTTCAGGTCAGCATTGCCCACTTCATCGACATACATGCGAAGCACCGCGCCCTCCCTGTCTGCCCGAACCACGAAACCGGCGTTGCGGCGGGATGATACTTCACCTCACTCCGAGTCTCCTGAAGCGCTTGGGCCGATCGCCGACCAGACCCCTGCTAAGATACCCAGCCTGCCATGACTGACTTAGTTCCGAGACGACGCATCCGCAAGGTGTTGATCGCCAACCGCGGGGAGATCGCGGTGCGAATCCTCCGTGGCTTGCGCGAGATGGGGATCCGCTCCGCGGTCATCTACTCCGAGCCCGACCGGCTGGGGCTTCCCGTGCTGCTGGCCGACGAGGCGTATCCGATCGGCCCGGCGGCGTCGCGGGAGAGCTACCTGCGCGGCGAGGCCATCGTCCAGCTCGCGAAGGAGATCGGGGCGGATGCGATTCATCCCGGCTACGGATTCCTCTCCGAGCGGGCGAGCTTCGCCCGCCTCTGCCGCGACGCTGGGATCATTTTCATCGGCCCCTCGCCCGAGGCCATCGACGCCATGGGCTCCAAGGTGGAGTGCCGGCGGTTGATGATGGCCGCGGGCGTTCCGGTGGTGCCGGGCGGCAAGGACCCGCTGCCCGACCTCGACGCGGCGGCGGCGGCGGCGGAGATCATCGGCTACCCCGTGATGCTCAAGGCCGCGGCTGGCGGCGGCGGCAAGGGGATGCGCATGATCCCCTCGCCCGCCGAGCTGGCCAGCTCCTATCGCGCCGCCCGCTCCGAGGCCGCCGCCAGCTTCGGCGACGACTCCGTCTACCTGGAGAAGTTCATCGTCGATCCGCGGCACATCGAGATCCAGGTGATGGGCGACCTCCACGGCCGGGTGGTCTCCCTGGGCGAGCGCGAGTGCTCCCTCCAGCGCCGGCACCAGAAGGTCGTGGAAGAGGCGCCGTCGGCCGTCATCACGCCCGAGATCCGCCGCCGGATGGGGGAGGCCGCCGTCAAGGCCGCCTCGGCCGTGGGCTACAGCAACGCCGGTACATGCGAGTTCCTCTACGATCGCAGCGGCAACTTTTTCTTCCTCGAAATGAACACCCGCCTCCAGGTCGAGCACCCCGTCACCGAGCTGGTGACCGGCATCGACCTGGTGCATACGCAGATCCGCGTGGCCGAGGGCGAGCCCCTAGGACCCGAGTTCGACGACATCCAGCCGAGGGGACACGCGGTAGAGGTCCGCCTCTACGCCGAGGACCCTTTCCAGCGCTTCGCGCCATCGCCGGGGAAGATCGAGATCCTGCGCTGGCCGGATGGCCCCGGCGTGCGGGTGGACAGCGGTGTCTACGAAGGCTCCGAGATCTCCATCCACTACGATCCGATGGTGGCCAAGCTCATCGTCTGGGCGGCCGACCGGACGCAGGCGCTGAACCGCCTGGAGCGCGCTCTCGCCGAGCTGCGGGTGGAGGGCATCCGCACCACGGCGCCTCTGTTCCGCGCCCTGCTCGCCGACCCCGACTTCCGCTCTGGCAACCTCGACATCGGCATGCTCGACCGCAAGCTCGCGGCGGGCGAGCTGCACCCGCCGGCCGACGCCGCGGACATCGCGATCGCCGACCTGCCGCTCATCGCTGCCGCCATCGCTCACAGTGAGCGCGCCAGCCTGACCGCCGCCGGACCCGTGGACGGCACTCCCGCCCGGCGCTCCCGCTGGGCCGGCACGGCGCGGTACGAAGCGCGGAGGAACGCCACGTGGACCTGATCGTCCGCTCAGGATCGCGGGAGGAGAAGGTCAAGATCCGCCGCGACGACGATTTCTACGACGTCACGATTGGCGACCGCGTCTATCGCGTGGAGGCCGCCACGGCCCGGGCGGGCGCACAGAGCCTGCGGAGCCTCCTCATCGACGGCGCCCAGCACGAGGTGGCCGTCCGCCACCAGGGCGAGGGCGTCTATTGGGTGAGCACCCGGCAGGGCGCCGGTGCGGTCGAGGTCGCCGATCCCCTCACGGCGCTCGCCGCCCAAACCCAAGGCGCCAAAGGAGGCCGTCGTCGGCAGACCGTCAAGGCGTACATGCCGGGCCGCGTCGTCACTCTTCTGGCCGCCGAGGGCGAGGAGGTCGCGGCCGGCCAGGGCGTGCTCGTCCTCGAAGCCATGAAGATGGAGAACGAGATCCGCGCCGAGCACGGCGGGACGGTCACCAAGATCCACGTCCAGCCCGGCCAGGCCGTCGACAACGGAACTCCGCTCTTCGAGCTCGAGTAGAAAGACCCGCCAATGGAGCTGGGGCAGGTGAGCCACCGGACGGTTGTCCTACTGTTCCTGGGAGCCTTCGCCATTCTCTGCATGCACGGCCTGGTGTGGGACACCCCCACCGTGGACGAGTTCACCCACCTGCCGGCCGGCTACTTCTACCTGAAGACGGGAAACTTCGGCCTCGCCGCGCGCAACCCGCCCCTGGTGAAGGTCCTCGCCGCGCTTCCCCTGCTGGCTTTGCAGCCCGAGATCAACACCATCAAGCCGGCTCGCGAGAGCCCCTGGTACCCGTGGGTGATGGGCACCGACTTCATGGAGCGCAACCGGGCGATCTACACCCGCCTGTTCCTGCTCGGCCGCCTGCCCATCGTGCTCCTGGGGCTGCTGATGGGCGTGCTCGTCCACCATTGGGCGCGGGAGCTGTATGGAGACGAGGGCGGTCTCGTGGCGCTCGCCTTCTTCGCCTTCTGCCCGACCCTGATCGGCCACGCCCACCTCGTCACCACCGACGTGGGAGCCGCCACCTTCGTGCTCCTCGCCGCCTATCTCTTCCAGCGCTGGGCGCTCGATCCCACTCCGGCACGGCTCCTCGCGAGCGGCGTGGGCCTGGGCCTCGCGGAGCTCGCCAAGCCCACGGCCGTGCTCCTCTATCCCATTTTCGGCGTTCTCCTACTATGGGGACTGTTCCGCGAGGACCGGTTTCCCCTGCGCCGGCTCGGCGGCCTCCTGACCATCTTCGTGCTGAGCGTCGTCGTCCTCAACGCGGGCTACCTCTTCCAGGGCACGGGCCGGGCGATTGGGGCCTTCGACTTCCACAGCCACTTCATGCAGCGGATCGCGGGGATTCTGCCGGCCAAGCTCCCCATGCCCCTGCCGGCTCCCTACCTCGAAGGCTTCGACGGCGTGCGGCTCGACGCCGAGCAGGGGGAGTTTCCCAACTACCTCTTCGGCCGCTGGTCCCGCGAAGGGACGCCGGGCTACTTCCTCATCGCCTTCTTCTTCAAGACCCCCCTGCCCTTCCTGGCCGCCTGCCTGATCGCGCCGTTCGTCCGCCTCCGGGAGAAGAAGCCCCGGGGGGAGATCTTCGTGATCCTGCCGCTGGTCGTGATGCTCCTTTCCTACTCCGTCCTGGCGGACCGTGTGAACTACGGCATTCGCCACATCCTGCCGGTCTTCCCGTTCCTCTTTCTCTTCGCGGGCCGGCTCGGGCCCTTCTTCGCCGCCCAAAGCCGAAAGCTCCGAATCGCCGCCCTCGCCGCGCTGGCCCTCTATCCGCTCTCCGCCCTGTTGGCGACGCCCAACACCGTCGACTACTTCAATCTCTTCGCCCGCGGTCGGGGAGACCGCATCCTCCTCGACTCCAACATCGACTGGGGACAGGGGTTGAAGCGAGTGAAGTCCTATATGGATCGCAAGGGCCTCGACCACATCGACCTCGCCTACTTCGGCCACGTCGACCCCGCCCTCTACGGTATCCGCTGGGACTTCCCCGCCCCCAACCGCCCCGGCCCCGTCGCCGTGAGCGCCAACTTCCTCCACGGCTACGCCTACCTCACCTACGCGGGAGGCCGGATGGTGCCGGTGAAGCCGGACGCGTTCCGGTGGCTGGAGAAATATCCGGAGATCGAGTACCTGGGAGGAGGGATGTTCGTGGTGCAGACGACTGGACATTGAAGCTCGCGACGCACGAGATCGCGTCCTGCGGCTCAAGGGTCCCAATCTGTAGCAGCCGCCATCTGGACGTGGCATCCCTTCCAGATATGTGGCGTCGTCACGCCTATGTCGCAATCCTCTCCGATATGTTGCAGCCAATTCTCCTATGCCACATTCCCTCCAAGGATGCCTCATCGCCGCTCATATGTGGCAGCGCCGGCCTATATGAGGCGCATCTCTAAAAATGTGGCGTCATCCTGCCACACGAAGCAACCTGGCTTCGCATGTTGCAACCTTAACCAATATGTGGCATCCTTCCCTGGAATCGATTGGAGGGCAACTCATGAATCCAAATCTCTCCATCGCCCAGGTGCTTGGCGATCTCGAGTCGCAGATCGCCCATCATGAGGAGCGGGAGTCCTTCCACGCCGGCCACGAAGCGCACCACCGGAGCCAGCGCGAGATCCACCAGGGCGAGCTCGCCAGATTGCGGGAACGCTATGAGGGCTTCAAGGCAGCGGCGCAAGCGGCCGGAGAGGAGGTCCGCCGGGGAGCGTCCCTTCGTCCCACACAAGAGGACGCCGAGGCCATTCGGCGATCGACGCTGAGCAAGCTCGTCGCGCGGCTGATCGAGCAGAAGGGAGAGGACGAACAGTTCGGCGCCACCGCCCTCGCCCAGGAGATCAACGACCGGCACCTCAAACGTCTACGCAAGCCGGCCCGAGTCCGCAGCGTCTCCGTATCCCTCAGCCGCCTCCTCGCCGACGGCAGCGTCATCCTTGTGAAGGAGGGCCGGGCGTTCCATGAGGCAGTTTACCGGCGAGGTTCCGGGTAGGTGGGTGGCGGCGAGAGTCTCAACCTCCTTCTATGGCTTCGCGGCGTGGCCGGCGGAGCCGCGAGCCGATAAAATCACCCTATTCGTAAATCCTGGCGGCCAAAAAAGAATGGGCCAAAACCTTCCACGAAGCGAGAGCTGGCTGGTGTCATGGCTCGCCTCGGCGCTGCCGCTGGGCGACCCGCAGATCCACGCCAGCCCGCCTCAAGGCACCTCGATCCTAGGCCGCGAAAGGGCTGGCACCCTATATTCAGCGAGACAATTAGCTGTGCTGCAACTGACTCATCAGCCCTGAAGTCTCTGACTCAGCTTGCTACTCGCTCTTGGCAGCACTCCCGGCTTAAGGTCGCAGCGTTGCCAGTGACGTCAGTTTCCTTGCGGCTTCTATTAAGGACGAACTCAGACTCTCGCTCCTATTGAGCGTCAGAGCCGGAGCTTCCCAAAGTGTCTGCTGGCCTTCAGCGGTATTCAAACGCACAGACGCCTCAAGCAGCCATTCGTCCTGCCCGAGCTCCAACTGCAGCCACCAGCAAATCGCGCTATCCGATTCAAGTTCGGCATCCACATAGGCTTCTAGAAACGGCCCAGTCTTGTAGTCGCGAAAATCAATTCGCTGGGAAACGGCTATAACATCTGGCATTTTCTTGACAGCTTGGGCATGGCGCACTAAAAGCTCATTCATGCTGGCAATCGAGCGGAGCACTAGCGACACCGCCTCAAATTCATCCATAATACCTAACCTTTCGGAAACTTCCCTCTCACAACTACTGCGTTTTTAAGATCCCCCGGAGAGACTCCCTTTACCGAAACGTGACCAGGGGGTATGTTGTCAGGTATGACAGATTCTGGTGGAAGCATCGAAGTATCAATACCAATGTAGGGCTCGCCAGGCCTAAAGACTGGCCGTTGGCCGGGTTCTAGCGGCCATGGATTCGTCAGTGAATCCCTGAATGAGAGGAACCCTTTGTCCACTTCTCTGGGAGTAAGGTTACTAGCACCTGGGGTACCTTCTCTATAGATCAACTTCGCGCCATCGCCGTCTACGCCAACGCCTGGAGTCGCCTCAACGCTCCCCCCTCCAGTTAATTTGTCAACACCTGACTTGCACTGGTTGTGGACCCACGCTTCGCTCCTGCCGACAAAGTAACTGTGCCCCTCTGCGACCTCGAAGTTGTAGACCGTCTCCCGGCGGCCCTGCTTCTGGAGGGACAGGACCCGGAGCCAGCCGCTACGGTTGGTGAAGATCTCATCGCCAATCCGCAACTTCCCGGCCTCGACCCAACCCTCGCCGACCACCCAGAACGGGTGCCCCAAGGTAACACCAATGGTCTCGCGACCGCCATCCGTAGACTCGAGCTCGACGTCCAAGACTTCTTGGTCAGGAGTGACGAACAGGGTCGTCACCTCTCGTAGCGCCATCTCTCCGGTGCGGCTGTCTTGCGACCAGACCCGATCCCCGAGCACCACTTCCTCAATGGGCCGGAGACCATTGACGGTCAGGACGAGGGTGCCGGCGACGAAGCACATGCCAGGCTGCACTTCCCGTGGCGTGTCGGCGCTGCCGATCTCAGCCCCTGCCTCGCCAGGCCGGCTTGGCTTTGAGGTCGCCTTCGGAGTGCCGGTCGCTGCCCCGAAAGCGCCTCCAATCGCTATCGCCGAGAGATAGGTGGAAGCAGGCGAGAATCCTTCCTGAGTGCCAGCGGCGATTCCGACGAGGTCGCTCGCCAATTGCCCGCCCGCAGCTCCGGCTGCGCCTGAGATGGCACCGACTGCCCGGCCTCCGAGAGCCGTCGCCGCTTTAGAGCCAAGCAACTCGGCTCCGATTTCTCCGCCTACCTCCCCTGCAATGCCGCCAGCAGCGTAGGTCGCAACCGTCTGTGCGACGGCAACGCCGGCACGTTTCCAGTATTCGTCGTTCGTAATCTTTCCGCGATCCAGGTCTTCCTGAGCTTGGTCGATCTTTCCAACCGCCCCCACTGATGCCATTTCTACGGTGGCGTAGAACACCTCCCCTAAGAACGAGAGGGTCTTGTCTACGTAGTTTCCATCCTTAGAGTACGCGTCAGCCGTATAGTCATGAATGGCCTCCCTCATACTTGTAAGGCCGAGGGGATCACTGAAATTCAGCGGGCTGTTCTGCACAAAGGCGTACTGGTTGGGTCCGTCCTCATAGCCCTGGGGATCGGCGGTGATGAAACGGCCCAGTTCCGGGTCGTAATAGCGATTCCGGACGTAGATGAGGCCCGTCTCGGAATCGATCTGGAGCCCCTGGAATCCGAACAGGTTTCCGACGGTCGAAGCGGTTGTCTCCCTCGGGTCTGGCGCCTCGAACAGAGCTTCGGCCCCGGACTCCGCAACGGCGAAGGTCTTGCTGAAGGCATCGGCCAGGGTGCCGCCGTTGAGATCGGCGAGAGCCGTGCCAATGTTGAGCGTATGAGATCCAACGGGGAAGGTGATCGTGCTCTTGAGCGTGTAGCGATCGTCCCCCAGGATCCAGGTTGCGGCGGCGCCATCGACCTGAATCGCGTTGGCTGTTGTGAGATCGGGCTCCTCGGAAAGCTCGATCTCGAGGTGGCGGTCACGCAAGGTGACGCGCTGGAGTTGGATCGCCTTCGTGTCCTGCAGGACGGAGTCGTTCGCCGGCCACGCGAAGGTGAGCTGGTAGTCCCCGCTCGGCCGGTTCAGGAACTGGTCCTGGAGAGCCGCGGCCGGAATCGTCAGCCGGACCTGCGTCTGCGTAGCGGGAGGAGGACCTGTCGTGGTGATGACCAACCGGCGCCGGGCTTGGCGGCCCGTGACGGCCGGCTGCTCGACCGCGATGGCAATTGCCTGCTGCGTATCCAGGTTCGTCAGCACCAGCGTGTGATCGGCGACCGCCTTCGCCAAGGCCTCGTTGGAAATCTCCTCCGAGAGCTCGACCCAGAGGGAGCTCCCCTTGATGCGCACCTGTTCGACGGCCGGAGGAATGTTGTCGACGAGAACCTTTCGCTTTCCGTAAGGCGTGTAGTCATAACGTTCGATCGGCTTACCACCGTTTCCCGTGAGGGCAACGAGGTTGCCTGTCTTGTCATACAACGGAGCGTACTTCTGCTCCGGATCGCCGTTGCCGTCTAGATCTACTTGCAGTTGAACGATCTCTTCCAGGCCCAAGCCGAAGACCCGGCGCTGCGTGAGAGCGTTATTCTTGTACTCCTCGATCGGCTGCCAGCCACGCCAGACGGTTTCGCGGGTGTCGCTCCCCACGGTCTTGCCGACGCGTCGATTGAAGGCGTCATATTGGTAGGTCGCCACCTCCGCTCCCGAGGCGCGAGTCACCCGCGTCAGGCGGTTGCGGAAGTCGTACTCGAAGTGGAGATCGCCCTTGGTCCTCAGGTTGCCGTTGGCATCCCACTCCAGGGCGACACCGTCGACCGAAGCCGGCCGATTTCTCTTCGAGCCGTCCAGCGGGAGGGTAACGGCATGCGACACACCGTCCTCTTTCTCGGTACGGGCCAGAAGGTTCTGAGCACTGTCATAGGTGTAAGCGGAGGTGTCCGAAAGATTCGTGAAGGCCGCGGGCTGGACCGCCGCATTAGCCCCCACGGCGGCGAGCGGATCGCTCGATTTGCCAGCCTGGAGCAGGCGGCTGGCGCCGTCATAGGCCAGGATCAGCCCCTGGTTGTTGAGGTCTCCCCGTGACTGGGCCGCCTTGAGCCCCCGCGGCGTCCAGGCAAGGCTCTCGCGGAAGACCGTCTGGCCCGTGGCGGTGCGGAACGTCTCGTCCAACAGGCGGTGGGCGGCGTCATAACTCTGAGACCCACTGAGACCGTTGAAGAGCGTCTCGGAAGCCACGAGGTCAGGTCCGCGGAAACCGTAGCTCACCGCGTTCTCAGAGGACACTGCATCGCCCAGGGAGGTCGGCCTGTTCAAGGCGTCAAACGTCTGCCGCAGCGCGAAACCTGATGGGTACTGGATGCGTGTGGAATTACCTGCGTCATCGACGTCGTAGTTGATGTCTCGTCCGGCGTTGCGCTGTTTCACCACTCGCGAGAGCGAGTCATAGGTCGTTTCCGTCACGACGTCACCGGACTGCGCTCTCGTCATCCGGCCCAATCCGTCGAAGACGTAGGATTCGGAGTTGGGCCCGATGACGCCGGCACCCCGGCCGACAGAACGGCTGGTCAGCCGGTTAGCGGCATCGAACGACTGGGTGATGACGTTGCCGTTTGCGTCGGTAGTCTGCCGCAGGTTGCCATTGAGGTCATAGGAATAAACCTCGTGCTTTTGATCGGGATAGCTGAGGTTGATCCGGCGGTTCAGCACATCGTAGCCATAGGTGGTCTCATGGCCCTGGGCATCTTTATAAGAAATTAGCCGCGAGCTCTTGTCATAGCTCGTCTCGATGGCGATCCCTTCAGGCTTGACCTCTTTCGTCAGATGGTCCAGGCCGTCATAGCTCCTCTCGGTCACGAAACCTTCCGGATCGACCGCGAGTCTCGGGTTGTTGCGGGCGTCATACCCGAAGGTGGTCTTGTTGCCCAGTCCGTCCTGTGTCGAGGCCGTCCGGTTGAGAGCGTCGTACGTCGCATGGGCCGTCACCGTGACCGTGCCGCCTGAAGGCTGGATCTCGATGGAACGGGCCGTGATTGCGTTACCTGCCGGGTCGAGATCCATCTCCGTCCGGTTTCCCTTGGCATCGACGGTGGCAACCATCCGCTCGGCGTTGTCGAATTCCGAGGTCGACTGCCGAGCCAAGGGATCGACGATCTTTTTCAAGTTGGAAGCGGAATCGTACTCATAGGAGGACGTGAGATCCCGCATTACAGCATTGGAGGAGTACTGCCACAGCTTTTGCGAGATGGCCTTCGGCCGGTTCAGACGGTCGTACTCCGCGATCTTCTGTGCCAGCAGCACGGGATCATCACCCGCCTGCTGCGGCGCCCCATAAGCTCCCGTCTGGATGGGATTGTTCTCATTGTCGTAAGTGACCCGCGCTTCGTCGCCGAGAGGGTCTTTCGTCTTGCTGACCCGGCCGTAGCCGTCGTACGCGGTCGTCCAGACGCCGCCCCGTCCATCGGTATAGGAGGTCTTCTTCCCTTCAAGGTCATAGGTGTAGTGTTCGGTAACCTGGTCGGGAGTGCCGGAGCCACGAACCACGGTCGAAAGATAGTTCCGCGAATCGTAGCCATACAGAGTCGTCTGTCCATCGGGTTCGACCAATTGCGCAAGGTTGTGGTTGAGGTCGTACACTCGCACCGTCGACGACCATTGAGCAAACGGAGTATCCGGTGCCGGCTGGACCAGGGTTTGAAGGAGCTCGCCGACCGGTCCATAAATGTAGGCCCTACGTGTGACGGACGAGCCGTCACCGTAAGGGATGTGCTCTTCGACTTTTTTGCCAGTGGGGTCATAGAAGAAGGTACTGGCATAGTCCAACACCGGAGCGCCATCGGTGGAGCCGGTCACGGCCCGGTGCTCCGATGTAACCCAGTCGAGAGCGTTATAAGTTTTGGTGTGGGTCACGCCTCGGGGGTCGATCACCGCCACCTGGTTGCCTCGATTGTCTGTCACGTATCCAGTGACGAGCCCGAGCCCGTGCGGATCGACCACATAACCGGATGGATAGCCCAGGGTGTTGTAGAGGAGTTGCGTGACGTGCCCGTTCGGGTTGACGACCTGAGTCGGCTGGCCATGTTCGTTATAGGAGGTCTGAGTCGTCGACGCCTCAGGCGTTCCCGTAGCTCGAGTGATGGAGGTCGGCAGGCCAACCTCATTCCGGGAGATCTGTATGATGGTGCCGCGGGGATCGACGAGACGAACCGGCTGGTTGCTGTAGCCCTCGTAGTCGGTGCAGGTCACCAAAGAGCTCGACGATCCGTTGGCCCCACGGCCGTCGGCGGTGACACTGATCCGGGTGACATTTCCCCGGCTGCGGCGATCGCCGCTCGGTGAGCCATTGCAGGGGGAATCGTAGGCATAGGTAGTGACCCGCCCGTAGGTGTCGGTGCGGGACGATACCAACCCTTCCTCGTCGTAGGTGTAGGCAACCGTAGCGCCTGACGGATCGTGAGTTTCCTGGACTTGGCCTTTATCGTTAAAGGTATAGGAGAACTGTGCGTTCCGCGGATCGGTCGTGGTCGCCTGGTGGCCACCGGATTCATACTGAACCGAGATGTTGCTGCCACCCCAGGACTGGCTCGTCGCATCGTTCTTGCGCTGGCTGTTATGGGCATCGCCGTAGGTGGTCTGCATCCAGGGCTGGCCCTTGGCGTCGGTGACCGAGGTCAGGTTATCCCGCTCGTTGAGCGTTTGAGCCAGCGTGCCGGTGCCCGCGTCATAGGTGTAATGGGTCTCGAGGGGCTGGGTCTGCGTGGTGAGGTGATCACCGATGGAAACCACGGTTTCGACGGGCGGCGTCTTCGCCGTCACCAGGCGGTCCTGGTTGTCGTACTCGTAGACGAACTCCCGGCCGTCGATGTCGGTGATCTTGGTGATCTGTCCGCAGCCCTGGTCGTTGTACTCGAAAAGAATGTCACGATCCGTGCTCTCGTGAATTCGGACGAGCCGGGATGCGACATCGTAGTTGAAGGTCAGCTCATTGCCCGTGTCCTTCGAATCTTTCGCCGCGTCGGCAATGGAGGTAAGCCGTCCGTAATCGTCGAAGCGGGTCATGTTGTGCCGCGGATCGAGCATCACCCAGCCGCTCTCGACCCGCTCCAGGGTATAAAACATGCCGGTGGGCGCTTTGAGAGTTCCGTCCTGCTGCTTGACGAAAGTCTCACGCCGGCCCGAGCCGTCAAAGTAATTGACGTCGCCGTTCGGCATCTCTCGCAGGCGCATATTGTAGTTGTGATCCCAGCCCGGACCGAAAGGACCCATGCCAATGGTCTGGCTGCGATAGAAACGTTTCAGGATGACGTCGATACCGCGGCCACGCAGAGAGAAGTCCACCGCCGTGTGGGTCATTTCACCGGAGCAGGGCAGGAGACCCGGAGCCTCACCTTCTTTGCAGGGATTCTGCCGGGATTCCTGATGAACGGCGGGAGCCATATCCCACCGTACGCTCGCCAGGCGGAGCTCCGAGGCGTCGATTCGATCCCGGGAATAGATCTCCTGGAGCTTCGTGCGCAACTCGTCAGGGAACAGAACACCGACAAAGTCGCCGGAGAGAATCTCGACCGCGTCGTCTGAAACGTCCTCGTCGTCCTGATCGCACCGTATACACTGGTCGTCCTCGTCGGAAGTACGGTCGTAGTCGCGGGCCGCACGGGGATCCGCGAGAACGGCGACCTCCTCGGAGAGGTATTGCTGATAGCCTGACTCGAAAGGCTTGTCGGCCATGCGGTGCAACTTGATGTCGTGGTCCGGCCGCAGGCGCTCCTCCATGCAGGAGGCCTTCTTAGCAGCCGCCGGGCCCGCCACGCCCAGGACCGAAAGCGTGACTTCGTCGCCCACCAGTCCCGGCAGCGAGGCCATGACGCGGAAGGAGCCCGGGATGTTGGGAGAGTCGAGCTCGTTGGTGGTCTCTTTCGCCGTGGGCACTCCGAACGGAGCCAGGCGGGTGATCTTGCGATACCGGCCGTCCTCGTCGCGGGCAATGGCGTCGACCTGAGGGTGGCCCACGGCCAAGGTCGTCAGCCCGCGGTTCTGGCCGCCGGCGAAGGCCAGGCCGAGCTCGGGGACGAGCCGGACGTTGGCATTGGTGTTGCCCGACAAAGTGACTGTTTCGAGAATCCGATCGTCCTTCCCGTCGCGATCCTCGTCGATGGTGGTCCGCGAGGGAGGAAGGTCCAGGTTGACGATGTAGAAACCCGCGCCGGCTCCGGCCACCAGCAATCGCCGGTTTTCCCGGTCAACGGTAAGCTGCGAGACCTGGCCGGGCATCTTGATCTGACCCACGAGCTTGATCTCCTCGCGGTCGGTCACGTCGTAGATCAGAATGCCGGCTTTCTGGTGCGCGACGAGGATATAGTCGCCGGTTTCCCAGGAGTCGAACTGGCCGTTGTCATTGAAATCGAAGGAGTAGTGCTGGAGGACCGCGAGGCCGGTGATCGCGGTACTGCCATCCACGTCGGTGCACTCCTCGTTGAGCAGAGAAAGCTCGCCCACCGAGTCCGGGTTGCTCCGCAGCAGCACGAATCCGCGCTGGCCAACCAACCCGACAACCACCAAAGGATTGAGGTTTTGCGGATCGAACAACGTATCGAGATCGGTCAGGGCCGTGCCCAGATCCGCAATGGCTTGCCCGCAGATCCGGAGGTTGGGATCCTGAAAGCCGCTGTAGGTACCTCGAATGTCACTATGAACAAAGTTGTGATCTTCGTTGTAAAAAGCGTTCACGTCGACGACTTCGACCCCCACTCCGGTGGTAGCCACATAGGCGATCGAGTCCTGGTTGCGAAGGATGCGCAACCGGTCACCCTCCTGAACATGCAGGGTGACGGCGTAATGGCCGTTGGCTTCAGCGTCGATGCGGTTCCAGCGGCCCCGGGTCAAATCCTGAAGCGTCACCGGCATTCCAGGGTGAGCGTCGTCGCCAGTGACGGTGACCGTGAAGTCCGGTAGAGGATTTCCCTCGGGGTCGGTGTCCGGCACCGAGGAGAGCACTTGAATTCCGGGTGGATTCGGATCTCCGAGCTTCCAATCGGCGGTCAGATCATTGGATAGCACGGCGACACGGCGCGGCAAGCCTGAAGGAAGCTGCGTTCCTGGGCCACCCAGCTTGTCGGAAATAATCGTGCTGCCCTTGTAGGCGGCCAGGCGCAACGACGTATCCTCCGGGTGCGCTGTGATCGCGGGGACATCGATGGCCAGGGGATCGAGAATCTTGAGCTGCCCAAAGCCGGCAACGCCGCCGCCCGCAATCAGCACTCGGCCGTGAGGATCGATCGCAACGCTGCGGACTGGGTCTGCCAGCGGGAAGGGGAAGCTGAGCGTCCCCGGCAAGACATTGCGCAGACCTGCCGGATTGCTCGCATCGAGGACGAACAAACCTTGAGCATCGGCGGCCACGAACAGCCAGCTTCCCAGACGGGCAACATCTCGGGCCGCCGGAAGGTTGGTCGTCCATAGCTGGTCGCTGCCGGAGGTCTCGAATTCCACGACGAAGTCGTGATCCCACGTGTTGCCGCTGGCGTCTGCCAACTCACGCCCCAGATGCAGCTTGTAATGCTGACCGGCTCGCCATCCGGCCTTGAGCTGAATCCGTACGGTGGCATTGGTGCCCATCGGCGTTTTGTCCGGCTTGAGGAGAGTATTGGCGGAGTCGAGGATTTCGATACCCTTGAAGTCCTTGCCGAGAGCTTCGCTGAAACGGATCTCGAGCGGCCGATCGACCGAGATACGGGCGCCGATGGCAAGCAGATAGCGATTGTTGAGCTTGCCTGTAGCCTCCAGCAGGAAGGAACCCGCGTCGTCGCTGGTGACCTCGGTATCCTCGTCGTCGTCAAGGCCCAGCAGGTGAACCTTGATCTTGTTCTGCGTGGAATTCTCCTCGCCGTGGATCGTGATGTGACCATTCACCAAACGGGCTTTGATTCCAGGGCTCACCTCTTGCTCGTTGGAACCCGAGAAGTTCATGGGCACGAATTGAACCGGCGTGCCCCCCACGGGAACCGGCGGCACCTTGTCGCCATAGACGTCCGGCGGCAGCGGAATGAAGTCGTCGCCGGTCGGCGCGGCGAAGGTGTTCTCATAGAGCCGGAAGCCGGTCGAGAGGTCGCGCACGACGATCGTGTAGGGCTCGTGCCTCCGGGTCGGCATCAAAATGCCGTCGCCTTCGAGGAGTGTCTCGACGGCCTGATCGATCGCGGTCGCCATCCCCTCCATTCCCAGGTTCCAGATGCCGACGAGGAAGTTCATGTTGAAGCTGGGAAAAATGGTGAAGCCGAGAGGAATCTGGGACGCGGCGACCTGGTACTGGCCGGGGAACGCGGAGCCGGTGACGTAGTACTTGTACTGGCGGACGATCGACTTCGCCGTGAAAACCTGATTGGCGGGCAGTTTGGCAGGCAGTGCCGCGGCCAGCAGGAACGGATCGCCGAGCGCGGCGACCTGGGTTTGGGTACTCACACCCGACGCCGCCGAGGTGGCCGGCGGCAGATCGGTCGTCAACATCCCGGTCGCCGCATCCAGACGCATGATGTCGTGCATCATCCAGTAGCGCTTTCCCAGGGCCACGACCATGCGGTTGAGGAGGTAGACGCCCTCGACCGCTTCCGGGGCTCCGGCCGGCTTCGGAATGCTGATCTGGAGGGGCTTGCTGGCCGTCGCGCCACCGAAGTCCAGGTTGAAGTCGTAGACGGCGGCCATGCCCGCAGGCACCGGCGACGGTGTCGCCGAGACCGGCTCCGGCACCAAGCGGACGACGGTGGGACCGGAGAACGTCCCTTGAGCCACCTCGATGGTCACGCCGTCGCCCGTGGTGAAGGTCACCGCCTTGTCGTCCACGTAGGCGCCCTTGAGGTCGGCCGTGCGGAAGGGCGTCAGCCTGGCCACGATCTCGTTGCTGTTCGGAATCAGCACGTGGAGGATCAGCGTGTGGGTGAGGGCGGCCTGAATGTTGAGGTCGAAGCTGCCGTCCTGCCCGGCGGTTACCGTGGGCGTCGTCACCAGGGCGTTGCGGTTCTCCACGAACACCGTGGCGTGGGATGGCACGGCGCCGGGACGGCCGAGGACTCGGGCCTGACCGGTGGCGTCCGGCGCCACGAGGAAGATCCGCGTCAGGTCCACGTCCTTCGAGAAGAGCAGCCGCAGCGTCGTGAAGGTCGAAGCCACAGGGCTCTCCAGCGGGTTGCCCTGGAGGTCGTGGATCCCCGAGGTGACCCGCAGCTCGTAGGCGGTGCCCGGCAGCAGGGTGGCTTTCGGCAGGACGCGGACGAGCACTCCCTGAACCTGAAGGTCGATGGCTACCGGCTGCCCGTCACTCAGAAGCTGAATGGCGCCGGCTCCCAGGGTGGGATTCACGGCCTCGCTGAAGCGGATGGTGGGCTGGATGCCCTGCGGCACGTCCACCGCGCCATCGGCCGGAGTGATGGCGACGACGTGGGGACCGACGGCCAGCAGGGTGATGTCCACGTCCACCCGCGCGTCGGCGGCCGGCACCGTCACGGATGCGGCGCCCTGGTTGCCCGTCACCCGGTTCTCGGCGGTGGCCGTCAGCGTCGCCACCGGCGCCGGCAGGACGTAGGTGCCGTTGGCGTTGGAAATCTGGAGCCAGCCCACACCGGAGCCGCGCACCACGGCACCGGCGAGGGCCGCCGCGCCGCCGACGTCGAAGATCGTGCCGCGGAGGTACCCGACGGGCGCGGTGAGGCGCACGAAGGCGTAGAGCCCTTCTTCGCGGACTCCGGGCCAGGCCAGATCGGTGGGATCGATGGCGGAGGTCGTCCAGCCGGAGGGTGTGGCCTGGAGGGCCGCAACGGCGCGGAAGGCCTTGCCCGACTCCAGGTCGATCACCTGGAGGAGCAAACCCTTGTCGCCTGAAGACGGAGCCGGCGAGAGGGCCAGCGACAGGGCCGCGGGCACCAGCAGGCTCTTGCCGCCCAGGTCGAGGTCCACCACTCCCCCGAGCTCCGTGCCCGCCGGCACCGCGAGACCCAAGTCCGCCGCGGTCTTGCGGGTGACGACGATGGCCGTGGGCTCCGTCACCGCGCCGGGCGGCAGGTCGATGCGGTCTCCCTGGTCGCCGGTGACCGTGCCTCCCTCGGAGCCGACCACGTTGCCCGCCACCGCTTCGCCGCCGTAGGTGCGCAGCGTCACGTCCTCGGCTCCGAGCTTCAGCGGCAGGGCCTGGGCGGCCTGGGACGGACGGAGCTGGAAGCGCGAGCGCGCCGTGCCGTCGGCCGCGTGGTAGAGGATGAGGTCCGCCTGGTAGGGCGTCTGCCGGCGCACCGAGTTGTCGAGAAGGGTGAGCTCCTCCTCGATGAAGAGCGTCAGCGGCAGGCCGCTCGCGACACCCTGGGACACGGTGTAGAGGGCGGTCGCCTGGCTGCTCTGCGAGGGCAGCACGACCTCGGGATTGAAGGTGAGAGTGGCCGCCGTGGCCTCGTTGCCCGCCGGACGGGCCGAGGCGCCGAGCACCGCGCCCGCCACCGGGGCCGGCGGCGCGAAGTCGCCGCTGTCGGCCTGCACCGCGGCCCAGCCGCCGTCGGTCAACCCCGCGGCGGCGGCCGGCAGGGTCAACGTCACCCGGCCGCCGGACACCTGCGCGGTGCCCAGGACCCGCCACTGCAAGGAGGAGAGGTCGAGGTGGATCAGGGCGAGGATGGTGCCGTTGGCCGACTCCACCGGCAGGCTGAGGGTGGAATCCACCAGCAGAGCGGCGCTTGCGACGTCGAGCCAGGCCGCGCCGCGGGGCGACCAGCCATACGGCAGGAGCATGGGCAGGCCCTGCTCGTCGAGCCGGGTCACCGACACCGCCACGGGCTCGGCGAGAGCGCCGGACGGCAGGGTGAGGATGGCGTCGGCGCCGCTCCCCCAAGTGCCGCCGCCGGAGCCGAGCGTCGCCGGTTTGGCCGCCGGGGTCAGGCGCGGATCGAAGATCTCCGTGCCCTGGCCGGCGCCGCTGGTGACGAGACGGAAGGCCGGCGCGTAGCCAGGCCTCGTGATGGTCAGGTCGTGGGTGCCCGCCGGCACCGGCAGCCGGAAGCGGCCGTCCTCCGCCGTCACCTGCTCGGGCAGGGGCTCGGGGAGGGCCGTGCCATTGGTCGCCGTGACCAGCACGCGCGCGCCGGCCAGGGGGCGGCCGGTGGCGTTGTCGATCACCGTACCAAGCAGGAAGCCGCTGCCGCCCTGGGCGCCGAAGACCTGCGACCAGGGGTAGGCCATGGCGTTGCCCGCCAGGTCCTTGACCGCCGTGGTGACTTCCAGGCGCAAGGCGCCCGCCGGCAGGGAGCCGGGGGCGGTGAAGGTGGCCGTGAGGCCGTTGGTGGCGAGGCTCACCGTCCCCGTGATCGCACCCGACGCGGACGAGAGCTGCACGGCGCCGGCCAGGCTGGCAGGCGTCACCGGCTCGCTGAAGACGACGTGGAAGACGTTGCTCTGGCGATCGGCGGAGACCACCCGCGGCGCCGCGCAATCGTGGACGACCGTGGCGAGAGCCGGAGCCGAGACGTTGCCGCCGGAGTCCACGGCCGTCACCTGCAGCCGGTTGAGGCCGCCGGGCGAAAGCTGGACGGAGAGTGAGAAGTGGCCGGTCTCGTCCGCCCGGGCCTCGGCCGCCGAGGCGGCACCCTCAACCCGCACCACGGCGCCCGCTTCGGCCGTGCCGGCCAGCGTGATCGAGGCCGCGCAGATCGCCTGCGGCGGAGCGGGACTGAAAACCGGGGCCGAGGGCGCCGTGGTGTCCACCGTCAGGAAGGTCAAGATCGGAGGTGTCGCCAGGGCATTGCCCGCGAGATCGGTGATGGCCGCGGTGAGCACCAGCCGCACCTGGGCGGAGGAGGGGAGCGGCACCGAGGGGCGCACGGTCAGCACGCTGCCTGGCGCCCGGTTGGCGGTCGCCGGGATCGCCTGGCCGGCGCCCGTCTCCAGACGCCAGCTTGCCGGCGCCGGCTCGGCGATGTCCTCCGAGAAATTGAGGCGGAAGATCGAGTCGACCGGCAGCGCCAGGGCGCCGGACGCCGGGTCCGCGGAATCGAGCTTGGGAACCACGGAGTCCCGGACGACGACCCGGGTGTGAGTGCCCTGGTTGCCCACCGAGTCCGTCACTCGGGCGATGAGAGTGTTGTTCCCTTCCACCAGGGGAACGGCGGCGGCGCTGAAGGTGCCGGCCGTGATCGTGGCCGCGACGCCGTTGACCGTCAGGGTCAGGCCGGCCTCCTGGTCCACCGTGCCGCTCACCGTCACGGTCGCGGCGTTCAAACGCGCGCCATCCACCGGCAGGTTGATGTGGACGGCGGGGGCGTCGCTGTCGCGGGTGACCGAGAGAGCCGCGTCGGCCGCGTTGCTCACCTTGTCGAAAGCCCGCACCGTGAAGTCGTTGGCGCCGTCGTGCAGCGACATGACGAGCGACCACACGGTGCCCGTCAGGGTGGCGCGGACGCCGTTGACCTCGACGCGGTCGAGATGGGCGTCCGCGGCCGTGCCGCGTAGCGTGATGCTGGCGCCGGGCACGATGGTGCCGGGCGCCGGATCGGTGATGACGAGGACGGGCGGCGTGGAGTCGCGCTCCAGGGTGCGCGTCGCCTGGGCGGCGTTGCCGGCCTGGTCCTCCGCCCGCGCCGTCAGGGTGTTGTTCCCCTCGGCGAGCGGCACCTGCCGGGCGAGCCAGGTGGTGCCGGTGACGGTGGCCGCCGTGCCGTTGACCGTGACGGCCCCCAGGTGAGCGTCCTGGGCACTGCCCACGACGTCCACCGAGGCGTCCTTGAGGATGGCGCCCACCGGCGGCTGGGAGATCGAGATCGTCGGAGCCTGGGAGTCGCGGGCGACGTGAAGCGTCCTTTGCGCCGTGTTGCCGGCCGCGTCCGCGGCGACGATCGTGAAGGTGCGCGCGCCTTCGGACAGGGTGTACGGGCCGGCCGTGAAGTCCTGGCCGGCCAGGGTGACCGCCTGGCCGTCCACCTTGACGGAGGTGGCGCCGGCCACCTGGCCCGTGAGGGTCGCCTGGGCGGCGGAGAGCACGGTGGCGTCGGCCGGTTGCAGCGAGAGGAAGGCCGGCGGCGTGGTGTCGATCTCGAAGCCCACCGCCAGGGTGGCGGCGTTGCCGGCGGCGTCCGTGGCGGTCACCGACAGCAGGTGGGTCCCCTCTCCGGAGACCGCGGCGCCGGAGGTGAAGGCCGCGCCGTCGAGCATCGCGTCCACCGTGACGGCCGAGGCGTCCGTCGTCTGGATGACCGGGGTGGCGGCGCGATTGAACAGCCGTCCGTCCGTCAGATCGGCGCCCGTCTCCTGGATGTGGATCTGGGGCGGGTCCGTGTCCGGAGGGGTCTGCGCCCACAATGCCAGGCCCGCCGGAATGGCGAGCAGCGCGAGGGCGGCGAACGGCGGCAACGGGAATCGGCGCTTGGTCATGGCAGCTTTCATGGCACGTTCTGAATCACGGAGGAGGTGGCGTCGACGGTGAAGGTG
>Ga0134121_10001133_pt1 | contig 25866 bp, 28 predicted proteins | sample KB301_FD_96463 | JGI IMG/M metagenome (GOLD analysis project Ga0134121, IMG submission 96463) | Terrestrial soil microbial communities without Nitrogen fertilizer from Kellogg Biological Station, Michigan, USA - KB3-0-1 | ecosystem: Environmental > Terrestrial > Soil > Unclassified ... | reverse complement strand
GCGAGCTCGAGTGCACCGCGCGCGAGGTGCGCGACATCCAGCGCATGGCCCAGCAGCCCGTGTCGCTCGAGAAGCCGATCGGCGAGGAGGAGGAGTCGGAGCTGGGCGACTTCGTCGAGGACGAGTCCGCCGAGTCGCCCTTCGAGCAGGCGAGCGAGAACCTCCGCCGGGAGAACGTCCGCCGGGCACTGGAGGCGCTCCCGCAGCGCGAGCGCGAGGTGATCGAGATGCGCTTCGGCCTCTCCGGCGGCCGTCCGCGCACGCTGGAGGAGGTCGGTCGCGCGTTCAACGTGACGCGCGAGCGGATCCGCCAGATCGAGAACCACACGCTCAAGAAGCTCGAGGCGTTGCCCGAGGCACAGCGCCTCCGCGACGCCTCCTGAAAGCCTGTTCGGCCGCGCCCGCTCACGCGGGCGCGGCCGCTACACTTCCGCTCCCAACTCGGGGGGATGTCCGAGTGGTTAAAGGAGACGGGCTGTAAACCCGTTGGCTCTGCCTACGCAGGTTCGAATCCTGCTCCCCCCATCGCCAGCGCGAGACGGACCTCGCCGGACAGCGACGGACACGCTGCTGCCGCGCCGCGGCCGCCGATGGCCATGAGCGGACAGGCGCGGTCGGCTGCCCCGCGCACCTGCGCTTCATGGCCGTGTTGGCACGGGGGCGGCGCGGGGGTCGGCAAGCGCCGCGACGGGGGATCGCATGATTCTTCCGGGATCGATGGTGCGTCAGGTGCTGGCAGGCCGCAAGACCCAGGCACGCCGCCGAGCAACCGGCGAGGGCCCCTGCCGCTACCTGCCGGGCCATGACTACCCGCTTGAGCGGCTGAAGTCCGCGGAGGAGCTCGACGCCTGGGAGCGCACGCGCACCGCGTCCGGGCGCGCACGCCCACCGCGGCTCACCGTCGCCCGCATCCTCGTCACCGAGGTGCGCCGTGAGCAGGTCGGCGCGATCACGTTGCAGGACGCGATGCGCGAGGGCTTCAAGACGACCGACGCGTTTCGGGGGCACTGGGTCTCGCTGCACGATCGCCGCTGGATCGCCTCGCAGGACCGCGAGCTCGAACTCGCCGACCTCGTCGCGCGCTTCCACGCGCATCACGCGCCCCACGACGTGTGGGTGATCGGCTTCGAGCTCGACCGCACCGCCGCTCCGCAGCTGCTGGCGGCGCGCTCGGAACGCGGCTACGTCGATCGCCGCTTCGACCGCAACGGCCGACCGATCGCGCTGGCGGATGAGCCGGAAGCGGTCGACGCGGCCGTCCAGGCCCAGCTCACGGCGCAGGCACACGAGCGCCGCCGCACCTTCCTGGCCGATCGCGCGGCGGAGCGGAGCCTGCTGTCGCTCGAGCTGCGGCTGCGCCACGCGCGCGAGCGCGCCGCCCGCCAGCGGATCGACGTCGGGAAGGATCTGCGCGTCATCGCTGCGCGCATCGCGGCAATCGAACGCACGCTCGACCGCCCGCCCAAGCCATGATTCCCCCACGCCAACCGGCGGACGTGATACGTTCGGCGCCGCGCATCCCTCGGCCCGCAGATACACCGGGCGCGGACCCCGCGGTAGTCGACGTATGCGCGCAGCCAGGCGGTGGGCTCGGATGAGAGTGCTGCTGCTCGGAGCGGGGGGCAACGCGGCGAACAACGTCGCACGGTGCCTGTGGGCTGCCGGTCACTTCACGCTCGGCGCCGACGTCGACGCGCACATGCTGCGCTTGTCCGACTGCGACCGCACCGTCGCGCTGCGCACCGGCCCCGCGGACGGGGACGCTCACCAAGACGAGCTGCAGCGGCTGATCGATGCGCACGGCATCAACTTCCTGCACGCGCAGCCCGACCCGGAGGTCCGGTTCGTCGCGGAGCGTCGGCGCGGCCACCATGGGCTGGGCATCGCGGTCGCGGTGCCGCCCGCGGCGATCGTCGGCCGCTGCCAGGACAAGGCGACGTGTGCGCAAGCCCTTGGCGACCTCGCGCCGGCGACGCATCGGCTCGCGGGCGGGCCTCCGGCGCTCGAGGCGGCGCTGCGCCGCCACGGGACGATCTGGTTGCGCCTGCGCCACGGCGCCGGGTCGGCCGGTGCGCTGCCGACGGCCAGCGCGTCGATGGCGGCGCACTGGATCGAGCACTGGGCCGCGCGCGGATACGCCTGGGCCGACTGGACGGCGGCGGAGGTCCTGCCCGGCCGCGATCTCTCCTGGACCGGCATCTACAGCTACGGGCGCCTCGTCATCAGCGCGGCCAAGGAGCGCGAGCGGCTGCTCGGCGCGGCACGCTCGCCGGCCGGTGTCAGCTCGACCGCGACCGTCCAGCGGATCGTGCGGCGTCGCGACCTCGACGAGGTCTGCGAAGAGGCGGTACGGCGCGTCAGCGGCGGCGAGGAGCCTCACGGCGTGATGATGGTCGACGCGCGCGAGGACGCCGACGGGCGCCCGCGCGTGACGGAGATCAACGCAGGGCGCTTCGGCACCACCGTCGACTTCTGGCAGCAGTCCGGCCCGTGCCTCGCAGAGATCCTGGTGGAAGTCGGAAGCGGCCGCTACGACGGCCCGTTCGGGCGGCGCGACGAGCATGCCGAGGGAGTCCTCCAGGTGCGCAACACGGACTGCCTGCCGCGCGTGGTCGAGCCGGCGGAGGCCGCGGCGCGATGCGGCTGATCGGGCTCTTGTCGTGGTACGCAGAGCGCCCGTCGTGGTTGGCGGGATGCATCGCCAGCTACCGCGACGCAGGCATTGAGCACCTCGTCGCCATCGACGGCGCTTACGCGCTGTTCCCGGATGGCTCGGCGCGCAGCTCGGGCGTCGAGGTCGACAGCATCGTCGAGGTCTGCAATGCGCACGGCATCGGCTTGACGCTCGTGCGGCCGGCCACGACATGGGCAGGCAACGAGATCGAGAAGCGCACGAGCCTGTTCCGCCACGCCGAAGCGATCGCGTCCCCGCACGAGGATTGGTACCTGATCATCGACGCCGACGAGCTCGTCACGCGCGCGCTGGACGGCTGGCGCGAGCAGCTCGCGCGCACCTCGCTGGACTGCGCCGACGTGCTGCTGTGGGAGCGCGACGATCGCGACAGCGAGCCGCGCGCGCAGGTCGATCGATCGTTCCGGCTCGATCCGGTCTCGCGCGCACCGATCCGCAAGCTGTTCCGGGCGATCCCCGGGCTGCGGTGCCGTGACAACCACTACACGTGGGTCACGCCGGACGGGCGCGAGCTGTGGAGCAGTCGCCCCCGGGTGCCTGCGCTCGACCTCACGGATCACATCCACATCGAGCATCGCACGCAGTACCGCAGCCTGCTGCGCCGCGACGCGAGCCACCAGTACTACCGGCTACGCGACGCGGCCGGGATCGAGCGCTGACCGACCACCACCGAGAGGGACCCGCATGACCGTCCTGCACGACGCCCGCCTCGCGCTTGCGAGCCTGCTCACGACCGCGCTCAGCCCTGTCACGGTCAGCGCCTACCCGATCGCCGGGACGCTGCCCGATGACGCCGTGTACCTGGAGCGCGCCCGCTCGCGCTTTCGCTGGCGCTCGCTCGGCGACCACACGACCGACCGCGCCGAGTACATCCTCATCGACGTGATCGTCCGCTGCTATCGCGCGGGCGTGAACGACGTGGACGCGCCGGGTGACGCGGTCGATGCGTGCGAGGCGCTGCTGGCCGACATCGAGGACGCGGTCGTCGCGGACGGCGGGCAGGTCGACGGGACGGTCAGCTTCGGGCGCATCTCGCGCTGGCGCGTGAGCCCGTCGGTCACCGACACCGGCTGGGTCGCGATCGCGCGCGCACGCCTCAAGGCGCGCAACTACCCGTGATGCAGCTCATCTATGTGGGCGCTCATCCGAGCGTCAGCTCACACGCGTTCGCCGGTGCGGCACAGCGGCACGGCGATCCGATCGACGTCGATCCAGACGTTGCGGAGGCCCTGATCGCCCGCGGGGACTTCCTCCGTTTCCAGCCCGAGCCGGTCCGCGGACCGGTTCAAACCACCAAGGAGAAGTAGACCATGGGCATTCCGTCCGGACTCGGCGCGCAGCTCGGCATCGCGACCGAGTCCACCTACGGGACGTACGTCGCCCCGACGACGTTCCTCAAGCCGACCTCGGAGAGCCTCCAGCGCACGAACAACTACGTGCGCACGTTCGGGCTCGGCGGCGGCAGCCTCGTGCAGGACGCGAGCCTGCATGCGCAGACGACGCGCACCGCCTCCGGCGGCATCGTGCTCGACGTCCTCGACAAGGGCTTCGGCAAGCTCCTCAACATGCTGCACGGCAACGTCGTGACACCGGCGGCGCTGACCGGCGGCCTCTTCCGTCAGACGCACAACATCGGCCTCAGCGCGCCGACAGGCAAGAGCCTGACCGTCCAGGTCGGGCGCCCGGACGTTGGCGGGACGGTGCAGCCGTTCTCGTACCTGGGCTGCAAGGTCACGCAACTCGCGTTCACGCTCGACCTCAACGGCGTCGTGAGCGTGAACGTCGCGCTCGACGCACGCGACGAGACGACGGCGCAGACGCTCGCGACGGCTACCTACGCGACCAACGCGGTGCCGTTCAACTTCACGAACGCCTCGATCGAGTTCGACGACGTCGTGCTGACGGACTGCGTCACGAGCGCGACGATCACGATCCCCCTGCCGCAGAAGGCCGATCGCTTCGGCATCGGCGGCGGCGCGGTGAAGAAGGAGCCGGTGGTGAACGCGCCGCTGGCCGCGACGATCGCACTCAACCTCGAGTTCGCGAACCTCAACCAGCAGACGGCGTTCGCAAGCAACGCGAACCGCAAGCTGGAGCTGAACTGCACGGGCTCGACGACCTCGGGCACGTACGCCTCAGCGCTCAACTTCACCGCCGCCGCGACGAAGACGACCGACGCCGGCCCCGTCGTGGCCGGTCCGGACGTCCTCATGCAGCAGGTCCTGCTCGAGGTCGTCAACACCGGCTCCGGGACCCCGCTGGTGATCGACTACGTCGGCGGCGACTCGGCGGTGTAGCTCGGCCTCAACGTGGGCGGGCGGGTCGTTCGGGCGACGAGGCCCGCCCCGCCCACGGATCGTTGCCCGCTCGCCGCCCGCCTCAGGAGAGACGCATGTCGAAGAACCGCATCGCCTTGCCCGACGCCATCACCGACATCGAGGTCACGCTCGACGACGGCGGCGTCAAGCGCATCTACCGCCCGGTCGCGGTCGTGCGCTCGGTGCAACGCAAGATCCGCCGGATCCAGCACGAGCTGGATCGGCTCACCGAGCAGGCCGAGGATCTCGCGCCCGACGAGCTCGAGCGGGTGGAGGACGAGGTGATGCGCAAGACCTGCGATCTCATCAACCTCACGCTCAAGACCAACGCCGACGACGCGCCGGCGCCCGGCGACATGCTCTACGAGGGCTACGAGCGCGACCGCGTCACGCCCAATCAGATCGTCGCACTGCTGCTCAGCCTCAACGAAGCGGGGGCGGTCGACCGCCCTACCTGACCGACGCGCAGAAGCGCGAGCTGTATCTGCTGCGCCGGTACTTCGGCATCACCGCTCATCAGGCAGAGCACGAGATCCCCGTGTGGGAGCTCGACGTGCTCCTTACCCAGCTCTTGAACGACCTCCGCGAAAGAGAGTGAATTCATGTCAGCCGACAGTTTCACCATCACGTTTCAATCCAACATGGCTGGTGTGGATCGCTCGTTCGAGGAGGCGCGGCGCCAGGCCGCCTCGCTCGCCCAGCAGATCGGCCGGGCGACCGAGCGCACCGAGCAGCTCGCGAAGGCGCTGGCCAGCACCGTCAAGCCTGCCCGCGAGCTGGCTCGGATCAACGCCGGCGGTGGCGCGCACGACCAGAGCGGCGGGGGCGGATCGTTCTTGTCCGCGTTCAGCTCGCTGACCGGCGGCCTCAGCGGACTCGCAGAGCACGCACCGTCCGGGAGCCGGTTCGCCAAGCTGGCTCCAGCGTTGGGCCGGCTGAGCGCCGGGCTCCAGGTTGGCACGGGTGTCGCGCAGATCATCTCGAGCACGGTCCACGGACCCATCGGCGGCTCGCTCTCGGCGGCCGCGATGGGCGCCGGCATCGGCATGGCCGCCGGGCCGTGGGGCGCGCTTGGCGGTGCCGTCGTCGGCGGGGGGCTCGGCGCGCTCGGCCACGGGGACCCGGCCGCCGGCATCAAGAAGGTCGCGTCCGTGGTCGCCGAGGGAGCCAGTCGAGCGAAGGCCGCCGTGCGGGACTGGGCCCGCGCCAACGGCGTCGACCTGCACAAGGTCGAGCAGGCCTTCCACAACGTCGCAAGCGTCGTCAGGACGACCTTCACCGCGGCATTCAAGGCGGCTCAGGCGATCGTCAAGAGCGTCATGCCCGGGATCCGAATGATCGTCCAGGGCAGCCTCCAGCGCATCGCGGGGGTCGTGCAGATCTTCTCCGGCCTGCTCACCGGCGACTTCACCCAGGTGTGGAATGGCATCAAGAACATCGTCGGCGGAACGCTCAAGCAGATCATCGGGCTCGCCAAGGCGATGACCGGGCCCTTCCGCACCGTGTTCCTCGGCGTCTTCCGGAAGGCGGTCGACGGGTTCGTGGGCATCGCCGGCGACCTGCTCGCGAAGTTCACGAGCTTTGGCCGGAGCATCGTCAGCTCGATCGTCGACGGCATCAAGAGCGGAGCAGGCGCCATCAAGAGCGCGATCGACTCGGTCATCCCGGACGTCACCCCGTGGCACGGGCTCCTGCCTTGGAGGGCGGGCGGGCGCGTAGCGCGCTATGCGCACGGCGGGCGGGTGCCGGCGCTCGTCTCTCCCGGCGAGCAGATCCTCCACGGGGGCATGTCCTGGATCGTGCCCGGCAAGCGCGAGCCGCGCGACAGCGTGCTGACGATGCTCCCGCTGGGCGCGGCCGTCCTCACCGACCACGGGCAGGCGCTCGTGGCCGCGGGGGCGTCCGTCACGCAGGCGCTTGCCCTGCAGGCTCCGCACTTCGCCCGCGGCGGGCGAGCTGGGCATCCCAAGCCCAAGCCCAAGCGGCCGAGAGGGAGCGCGCAGGACGCGGCGTCGAAGCTCTACGCGAAGCTGGACGCCGAGCTCGCGCTCGACGATCTCGCGCTCGACCAGGGGGATCCCGCGCAGGGCGAGGCGGCGCTCGCGGCGAAGCGCAGTGACCTCGAGACGTACCGCTCGCAACTCAGCAGGGACCTCGAGCGCGCGAAGTCCAAGCACGACTACGAGGCGATCCAGGATCTTGCCGGCCGCCTCCAGTCGGTGGGCCAGTCGCTCGACGACCTCAACCAGAGCACCCAGGCGCAGCAGCAGCTCATGCAGCAGCGGATGGACCTCGACCGCGAGCTGGCGGACAACCAGAAGCGGATGCTCGCGGTCGCCGAGTCGCAGCCGAACGTGCTGCTCGGCGGGCTGATCGCGGCGGTCAACGGCGGCATCGGCGGCAAGGTCGGGCTCGGCGTCCAGACGCCCGCGTTCGCCGGTCAGGGGGTGAGGTACTGATGGCCGAGCAGTGGATCGTCGATCCGGTCGACGAGGACGCCGGGAACACGCCGCTGGACCTGCTGGCGGCTCCGTTCGCGGCGGCGCAGTTCAACACGCCCACGCCCGGAATCGATCCGCGCTGGACACAGCCGGCCGACGCGGACGGCGACCTGCTCGCCGGACTGCGCTACGTCAATCGCGAGATCAAGGGCTCGGTCGAGATCGTGCCGGCGGGCGGCGACGCCGCGGCCGCGCAGGCCGCGCTCGCGCAGCTCGCCGACAAGGTCGCGAAGATCAACCGCGAGGGCGGCACGCTGCGCCGCGTCATGCCGTCCGGGGACGCGATCACGTTCGACCTGCTGACCGCCGATGCGATCGACCCGACCTGGGACGCGACGTGGGAGTCGGCACGCGCCGTGAGCATCGACCTCGGGTTCACCGCCAAGCCGTTCTGGCGCGGGGTCGAGACGGCGTACGGCGCGCATACGGAGACCAGCCTGCCGGCGCTCGTGTTCACGGAGACGGCTCCGGCGGGCGACGTGCCCGCGCTCGGGCGGCTGGTGCTGACCGACGCGCAGAGTGTCAGTCAGGGCTGGGCGACCTGGGGGCTGCAGTCGGCTCACTACGACGCGGCGGCGACCGCAGCGCTGTTCTACGAGGCCGAGGCCTGCACGCCGATGGGATCGGCAGCGGTGGCCACGGTGAGCGGGGCCTCCGGGGGCGGGAGCAACAACGTCGTCACCCAGGCGAGCCTGTCGCCGACGTGGACGGCGCTCCTCTCGACCCAGGGATCCGGCGGCGGCTCGCACCTGACGCATGTCGGCGACTATCGCGTCCTCGCACGCGTGCTGCGGCCCTCGAGCAACACCGGGGTCGTCGGCATCGCGCTCGAGTGGGGGGTTGGGGACTTCCTCTCGTTCACGCGCAACGAGGCGACGACGTACGACGTCGACGTGCTCGAGGACGCGTTCACGCTCGTCGAGCTCGGGATCGTCTCGCTTCCGGAGATCGCGAACGGCAGCGGGCGATGGGAGGGTCGCATCGTCGCGACGAGCAGCGTCGCGGGCGACCAGCTCAGCGTCGACTGCCTCTTCCTCGTGCCGGTCGAGGCGAGCGGAGCGGTGTCGTGCGTCCTCAGGTCGGCGGCGCCGACGAGCCTCAGCGCGCGCGACGAGTTCAACCAGACGGCGGGGGCGCTCAGCGGGAAGACGCTCCCGGTCGGGGGCACATGGGCGGGTGCCGGCGACACGGACGACTTCGTCGTCGACACGGCCAGCGCGACCGCCCAGCGGGCGGTGGCGGGCGACTTGGGCAACACCGGGCGCTGGGCGCTCGCAGGCTCGTCGACCTTCGCGACGGTCGCGGTCAGCGTCGACGCCACGCTGATGAACGCCAACACGCTCACCTCCCAGGCGGTCATCGCCCGCTACGTCGACACGACCCATCACGTCCAAGGCGGCTTCTTCGTCGGCAACGGCTGGGCGTTCGTCTACAAGCGCCTCGGTGGCGGCGTGATCCCGATCGGCCAGCGGCTCGACCTTCCGGTCCGGCTCGGGATCCCTTGGACGATCCAGCTCGCCGTCGACGCGAGCGGGCGGTTCGCGATGTGGGTCGCGCCGGCCGGCAGCCCGCTGGGCGATCCGGTCATCACCGGGATCGACGCCGACCTCGCGACCGGCGGAGCACTCGCGTCGGGCAAGGTCGGGCTCTACGACGAGAACGGCTTCGGAGCCTCGACGCGGAGCTACGACAACTTCGCGGTGTGGGTGCCGGTGCTCGACTCGGCGATCTTCGCCAACCAGAGTCTCGCGATCGAGTCGGCGCGCGTGGTCAGGGAGGACAGCACCGGCACGTTCTGGATGCCCGTCAGCAAGTACGAGGGGGATCTGTTGACGGTTCCTCCGGCGGGTCCGGAGGGACGCCACGTGCGCGTCATCGCCAAGGCATCCCGTTCGGTTCCGGATGGCGGCGCCGACAGCGGCGTCGACGACCTCACCGGACAGCTGTACGTGACGCCGCGCGGGCTGATCGTCCCCTGACGCGCCATCGCTCAAGCCTTGCCCGCCGGCCTCGCGTCGTCGCGCATCCTCGCCGCTCAGACCGCGGCCCGAACACGTGATAGGAGCACCACATGGCAGGACGTATCTACACCGTCGAGTTCGAGGCCGTCGCGGTCACCGCGCAGGTCGACTTCTTCGAGCTGACGCCGGCCGACGACAAGCCGGTCGAGGTTCTCGGGCTGTTCCTCTCGCAGTCCTCCGACGTCGGCGACGCGCAGGACGAACTGCTGCGCTACCGCGTCATCCGCGGGCACGCGACGTCGGGCTCGGGTGGAGCGGCGCCGACGCCGCGCCCGCTGAACCCCTCCGCCCCGGCGGCGGGCTTCGCGGCCGAGACGTGCAACACGACGATCGCCTCCACGGGCACGCCGCTGAACCTCCATTCCGACACGTTCAACGTCCGCGCCGGTCTGCCGCTGTGGCTGCCGGACAGCTGCGAGTGGGCCGCGTCGCAGGCGAGCACCACGCTCGTCGTGCGGCTGATGGCGGCGCCGGCGGACTCGCTCACGATGAGCGGCACGTTGTACGTGCGCGAGCTCGGCTGAGGTCGGACCGGTGCCCGCCCTGCTCGGACGACCGCGCTCGCTTCCGCGCGTGCGGCGTCCCCCGATCGCCGTGCTCAGCGTGGTCGCGGGCTCGCCTCCGCCGCCTCCGCCGCCCGCTTCCGTCATCCAGGTGCGCGAGGTCGACGGGCGCCTCGCGCTGGCGGTGACGCACGCCGACGGCAGCGTCACGCGCTGGGCCGGCGACGAGGCCGACGCGCGGCTCGTCGCGGGCAGCCTCGAGTTCGGCTCCGTGGTCCCCGGCGGCTTCAAGGATCTCTCCTGCGAGCTGCTGCGGGACCTCACCCCGCGCGCGGACGAGGGGCTCTACGACGACGTCCGCTGCTACGGCGCGGGCAACCGCACGGCGTGGGAGGGGCGGATGGCGCAGCTCCCGCGCACGAACGTCAGCCTCCGTCCGGGCGCCGTCGGCTGGTCGGCCCATCTGGAGGACGATCAGAGCTTCGTCGAGATCTACGTGGATCGCAGCCTGGCCAACTGGGGCGGTCCGTCGATCGCGCGCCGCCGGGCGCTCGCCGGCATCCCCAGGACGCAGGGCAAGATCGGCTTCTCGGCGGACGGCGGGCTCACCTGGGACATGCCGAACGAGGCGCTGCCGGTCGGCGAGACGCTGGAGGTCGTGTACGCCGCGCCCGCCGGCGTCGAGCTGGCCGCGGTCAGCTACCGCGGCGTCCGCAATGCCGGCGACTGGACCAAAGCGGAGGCGGCGACGCTGTTCGGCAACGACGGCGAGACGTTTCCAGGCAGCTCGACGACGAACACGCTGACGCTCGACAACGCGTTCCACAGCGCGACCCTCTCCGCGCCCCGCCGCTACCTGCTGTTGCGCGTCCTCGTCGCGACCGCGTTCACGCCGGCCGCCGGCATGCAGCAGAGCTACGACCAGCTCGCCGTCTACGGCGATCACGGGCTGGCGCAGCACAGCATCGCCGGCGACGCGCCCGGGCTGCTCGTCACCGACATCATCGCCGACGTGGTCCGCCGCGCCGCGCCGCTGCTCCAGCTCCCGGCTGGCTCGATCACGCCCAACGGCTTCGCGCTGAACCACTTCGTGCTCAGCGATCCCACGAGCCCCGCCGACGCGATCGCGCGGCTCAACGCGTACCTGCTGTGGGAGTGGGCGGTCTGGGAGGACCGCACCTTCACCGTCCGTCCGCCGAGCGACGACACCGTCTGGGTCGCGCGGCTCTCCGACGGCGCGCAGCTCGACCTCGAGGGCGACCAGGCGCAGGACGTCTACAACGGCGTCGTCGTCACCTTCACCGATCCGCTCGGCCGCCGGCGGATCGTCGGCCCGCCCGGCGCGCCCGCCGACGTCACGGATGCGAGCCTCGCCGACACGGATCCGCTGAACCCGGTCAACGCACACGGGATCCCCCGCCGGTGGGCGAAGCTCGACCTCTCGCTCGTGACGACCGACACCGGCGCGATCCAGATCGGCGGGATCTTCCTCGCCGAGGCGAAGCTCGCCAAGCGCCGCGGCACGCTCGCCGTCACCGGCGGGATCGAGCGTCAAGGGCAACCGGGGCGCTACCCCGCGTGGATGATCCGCGCCGGCGACTTCATCACGGTCGGAGATCGCGCCGGCGAGCCGCTGCGGCGCGTCATCGAGGCGCGCTACAGCCATCCGACGCGCACCGCGTCGCTGACGCTCGACTCCTCGGCGCAGAAGCTCGACGCGATCCTCGAGCGGCTCAACGCGGCGCTCGTCGGGGTGGTCGCGTGACGGTGCTGGAGCAGCTGACGATCGACCCGACGTCCGAGGACGCCGGCAACGCTCCGCTGGACCTGATCGGCGGCGCGTATGCGGTGACCGAGTTCCGCACCCCCACGCCCGCGGCCGACCCCCGCTGGGCCCAGCCGGCGGACGCCGACGGCGACCGCCTCGTGGCGTCGCGCTACCAGAACCGGCAGATCAGCGTCAGCGTGGAGATCGTCCCCGCGGGCCCGACGGCGGCCGCGGACGCGCAGGCCGCGCTGGCGGCGCTGGCCGACAAGATCGCCAAGGTCAACCGCGAGGGCGGGACGCTGCGGCGCGTGCTGCCGTCGGGCGACGCGATCGTGTTCGACCTGCTCGCCGCCGATCCGCTGGATCCGACGTGGGATGCGGCCTGGGACGTCGCGAACGCGATCGGCGTCGAGCTGACGTTCACGGCCATGCCGTTCGGGCGCGGCGACGAAGCGGCGCGCAGCGTGCACGCGGAGACGACGTCGCCGGTGCTGACGTTTGTCGAGAATGGCATCCCCGGCGACGTTCCGGCGCTCGGGCGGCTGATCGTGAGCGAGGCGCAGGGCTTCGACCAGGCCTGGTTGACCTGGGGGCTGCAATCCGCGAGCTACGATCCCGCCGCCACGGCCGGGCTGCTCTACGAGGCCGAGTCGCGCACGCCCGCCAGCGGCGCGTCCACCGTCACGCAGAGCGGCTTCTCGGGCGGCAACGGGGTCGAGGGGACGCTCGGGACCGCATGGCGGGCGATCCTCTCGACACAGGCGTCGGGCGGCGGTGCCCAGCTCACGCACCAGGGCTCGTATCGCGTCATCGGGCGCGTGCTCGCTCCGACCGGGAACCTCGGGGACCTGTCGGTGGCGCTGGAGTGGGCGCAGGGCGACTTCCTGCGCTTCACGCGCAATCCCGTCGTCACGCTGCTGCGGCTGGCGTACAGCCTCTCGTTCGACGTCAGCGGATCCACTCCCGACGTGGTCGGGCACCAGGGCGAGACCGATCAGGGCTCGACCAGCAACCCCAGCACGCTGCTGGGGACGCCGCGGATCCTCGACCTCGGCCTCGTGGACCTGACCGGCGGCCAGTGGGAGGGCCGCGTCGTCGCGGCCTCCACGGTCGGTGGCGACAAGCTGCGGATCGACTGGCTCGCGCTGGTGCCGGCCGAGCGCTCGGGAGAGGCGTCGGGGGTCCAGCAGCTCGCGTCCACGAATGGCTTCCTGGCCCAGGATGGCTTCGATCAGGCGAGCGGCAACCTCGACACCAAGGTGCTTCCCACCACGGGCACATGGGCGACGTCGGGAGCGACGACGGACTTCACCGTCGACACGACGACGCATGCCGCCAAGCGCGTCGCGAGCGGCATCCGCTACGCGCTCGCCGGCGCGAGCACGCCGACGGCCACGCTCGTCAGCGCGCGCGTGTCCGGGACGCTCACCGGCGGCTCCACGCTCGACGACTTCTCGTTCGGTGGCGTGCTCGGCCGCTGGACGGACGCGAGCAACCATCTGGCGCTGCTCGCGACGAGCGGTGCGCTGGCCGACGCGTGGATCTGGGCGCTGCTGAAGGTCGTCGGCGGCAGCAGCGCCTTCATGGGATGGGGCACCGTTCCGTTCACGGCCTACCCTGCTGCGACGCCGCTGCGCATCTCCCTGTTCGCCCTGCCCGACGGCACCGCGGCTGTGCACATCGGCCAGGCCGGCCGCCCGGAGGTCGAGGTGTATCGAGTGCCGGACGCCGACATCGGCGTCGGCGGCACGCTCGCCTCCGGTCAGGCGGGGATCGTCCACCGCAGTCCGAGCGGCTCCTCGACGGTGTTCGTCGACGACTTCGAGCTCTCGGTCCCGGCGCTGGACGCCGCCGCGTTCGCGAGCCGCGAGATCGAGATCGCAGCCGACGGCGTGTGGCGCCAGGATAGCGCCGGCACGCTCTGGACGCCGGTCAGCCGTCACGATGGCGACGGCCTGCTGGTTCCCCCGGCGGGAGCCGAGGGTCGGTCGACGCGCTTCTTCGTCAAGCTCTCGCGCGGCATGCCGCAGATCGGCATCGATGGCGGCATCGACGACGTCTCCGCCCAGCTCTTCCTCACGCCCCGGTACCTGGTCGTCCCATGACCGGCGACGAGCCCGCTTCGGTCCGGCTCGTCGACGCGCTGATCGGCCGCTCGCAGGCCAAGCTCGCCGGGCGCATCGACACGCTCGCGGAGGCGCAGCGGCTCGCGGTCGAGATCTCAAGCCGCGAGCACCAGCGCGTGCGCGAGAGCATCGAGCAGGTCGATCGCAAGCTCGCCGCGCTCGACGAGAAGGTCGACCAGCTCGCCGGACGCGGTGCGGCGGACGCGGCGGTCGCGATGTGGCGCCGCCGCTTCGTTGCAGCGCTCGTGAGCGGGGTGACGCTCGTCACGCCGCTCGCGATCGCCGTGCTCCAGCGCCTGCTCGCCTCCTGACACTGACCACCACGACGACGGACGGTGCCCCGTGGCGTTTCCCACGACGTCGCTGCTCGACGACTTCAACCGAGCCGACACGACCCTCAACACCGGCAACTGGGGCCAGCTCGACTTCGTCGGCCCCGGGCTGTCGCTCATCAGCAACCAGTGCGGCTCGGCCTCGAACTTCCGCGCCTCCTACTGGACGACGAGCTTCGCGGCCGATCAGGAGGCCTTCTGCACGATCCAGACGGTCGGATCGAGCGGCCTGATCCTGTTCCTGCGGCTGGTGAGCCCGCTCGCGCAGGCGAGCACCTCGGCCTACGCCGTGTACGCCGACTTCGGCGGCAGCCTGCTCCAGCTCTACCGGCTCGACCCGGTCAACAGCTACCACCTGCTCGCGAGCACGTCGGTCACCTGGGGCGCCGGCGACAAGGTCGGCGGCCAGATCGTCGGGAGCGCGCTGAGCGCGTGGCGCGCCCCCGCGGCGGGATCCTGGACGCAGGTGGTCTCGGCCACGGACGCCACGTACTCCAGCGGCGGTGTCATAGGGATCGAGCACGAGAACGCCGCGACCCGCAGCGACGACTTCAGCGGCGGCTCATATGTCGCTGCGGCGACGCTCGCGCCGGTGCCGGCCCGCCGCCCCGATCGCGGACTGATCCTGCGCTGAGCAGGCCAGCGATGCCGCGCTTCGTCGAGATCGCCGGCTGCGCCTGTCCGGCCCAGCTGGCCCCCGCAGTGCTCCACGTCATGCATGCGACCGGCTCTTCGCCGCTGTCGCTCTACCGTGGCGAGGATCCGCAGGCCGTCGCGATCCTCCATCGCAACGGGAAGGGCACGCAGGCCGACCTCGTCGCGGATCCGCGGCGCTACGGCGTCATCGGCACACCAAATCCGGTTGGGCAGTCGACCCACGAGCTGTGCTCCGACGGTCGCGCATTCCGCGGGCCGATCGGCCGGCGCCTCGCTCCGATCGAGTGCGGCCAGGACTGGCCCGACGCCGACGTCGACCGCGTGATGGCGGCCTACCGCAAGCTCGGGTGCGCGCCGATCCGGCCCTATCCGGGGGGGACCGAGCATCACCACATCTGCTGCACCCGGCTGCCCGCGAAGCGCATCGACCCGTTGCTCGTGTTGGGCGTGCTGCCGCTGAAGCCGGGCGAGCGCTCGGCGCGCGTGCGCATGCTCCAGGTCTATCTGGTGCGGGGGAAGCTGCTGCCGCGCAGGTTCGCGGCCGCGCACCGTCGCGGCACCTACGGGCCTGTCAGCGTCGCCGCCGTCCAGCGCTTCCAGCGCCGGCTCGGGCTGGAGCCCGACGGCGTCGTCGGGCCGCGGACGTTCGCCGCGCTGCGTCGCCGCTATGGCTGGCGCATCTGGTCCCGAGGCGCGCGCCGATGAGGACCTCCGCTGCCGGCGTGGACCTCGTCGCCTTCTTCGAGGGGTTTCGCGCGACGCCCTACGACGACGCGGCCGGTCACGCGACGGTCGGCTACGGTCATCTGATCGCGCGACGCCCGGTCGCGGCGCGCGATCGCGCCGACCGCTGGCTGCCCGATCAGGCAACGCCGGGCCGCCTCAGCGAGCCGGAGGCGCGGCGGCTGCTCGCGCACGACCTGGCGCGCGACTACGAGCCACAGGTGCGGGCGCTCGGGCTGGCGCTCAACCAGCATCGCTTCGACGCGCTGGTGTCGTTCATCTACAACGTCGGCGCGGGCGCGATCGCGCCCGAGACGGCGATTGGCCGGGCGCTGCGTCACGGCGCATGGCGGGCCGCCGCGGACGACATGCTGCGCTGGAATCGAGCGGGCGGGCGCGTGCTGCCGGGACTCACCCGCCGCCGCCGCGCCGAGCGCTCGCTGTTCCTCGGGCGGCCGTCAGCGACCGGGTGATCGGTTGCCGTTCTTAATCGTGCAACGAACCTTGCGCTGTCACCGTTGTGAGCTGGCGCGCCGGCGGTAGCATCAGCCACCTGGTCGTAGTCAACGAACGTTCCCGTCTCGGCGCGCGAGGGGGAGCTCATGACTCTGGATGGAACACATGGAGCAGCCCGTCGGCGGTGGAGCCGGTGCTGTGGGCGCATGGGAAGCCCGCGCGGAATTGGAGATCGGCGTCATGATGGCTCGGTACCTCTCCGAGCATCCATGCCCGGGCTGGAGTCAGGTCGAGAGCGACCTTGCGCGCTGGTCAGCAGCGCTTCGAGGCGACGGGCAAGCTCGCCTGGCGGCGCTGGGGCACCCGCACTTGCGAGCAGTAAGCCGTTGAACACACGCTCGAGCACGGCCACGCGCTCCTCGAGGTCGTCGTCACCGACGGCGATGCCCTCAAAGCCCCGCTCGAGGAACCAGCGCGGAACCCCGCACGCGGCCGCGATACGTTCGCTCCACTGGCTCTGCGAGCCCTTGACGCCGTCTGCGCCCCGTTTCTCGAGGCGCTTGACGGTCGGCAAGCTCACCTCCCATGTCGGGTGGCGGGCCTTGATGGCCTCGGCCAGCTCAGCCTGGCTCAAGCCGGCATAGCCGCGAGCCGCTCGGATGCGTCGTCCGAAATCGCTCATGGAGGATCCAATCTAGACCCATTTTAGAGCCGGGGCGGATCACTCTTGACCTAGGCCAGTCTCATTGGTAGGTTTTGTCTCAGTTATGAGACAGATTAGTTCAAAAGAGCTGGAGCTTCTGCGCAGCGAGCGGCTGAACCGCGGTCTGACCCTCAAGCAGGCCGCCGCGCGCATCGGCGTGAGCTGGAAGACGCTCCAGCGAACGGAAGCCGGCCAAAGCGTCCCGTTCCCGGCGACCGCGTTGAAGATCGCCGACTTCTACGGGCTGCGCGTCACCGACATCTGGCCCGTGAGGCGGCCCGCGCCGTCGCACGATGCCTGGCGAACCACCGACCACGACGCGCGCACCCTTCCGCGCACGTCGCCTCCCCCGCCGGTCGGTGGTTCGCCAGGCACCGCGCCGATGGGCGCCGCGCCGGCGGTCTCATGAGCCGCAATGAGGACTTCGACAACGGCATCTGGTCCAATCCGGACTTCGAGGAGCTCTCGCGCGACGCTGCGTGGCTGTACATCTGGAGCTGGACCAACCCGCGTTGCGACATGTCCGGCGTCTACCGCGTGGGTCGTCGCGCAATGACCGAGAGCAGGGTGGAGCTCGCAGGCCTCGACGCGGCGCTGGACGAGCTCGCGCGGGCCCACTTCGCCTACTACGAGGAGGGCGTGCTGTGGGTGCGCTCGCGTGTGCGGCGGCTGCGCTCGAAGTCGCCCAAGATGGCGATCTCCGTCGCGCGCGACTTCGCGAAGCTCTCGCCTGAGCATCCGCTTCACCACCGCTGGCTGGAGCTCTACGGCAGCGATGCCTGGCTGCGCGAAGCGCTGCGAGCAGCTCTGCAAACGCTCTCCAAGGGTTCGCCTGAGGTTCCCTTCGCTGCCCGTGAGACCGGCGATCTCGGGAACCTCCCCCCAACCTCTCCCGACCCTCTCGCGATGTTCCATAGGACGGGGACGGGGACGGGCTCACCCAAAGACTTCGCGGACCTGCCGAGCGAGCTTGTCGACCGCCTCCATCCGGTGCTTGCCGTGCTGACCCGCGTTCAGGCCGAGCGCGGCGGCGAGGTGCCGACGCTGCGCGGCGTGGCGCTCGGGCTCGCGGCTGAGCCGGGGCGTGATCACCTTGCGGTGGCCCACGCGCTCGAGCACTGGGCGCTCGCCGGCGGCGGACGCACGCGTACGGTGCGGGACTGGGTGCGTACGTATCGCACCTTCCTTGCGGGCGCGGCGGATCTCCCCGTCGCCCGTGCGGGCGCCGGCGTCCCGGCGCGTGGCACGCCTGCGGTGGCCCACACCGGCGACCTGTCCCGCTTCGACCGCATCGAGCGACGGGGGGACAGGTGAGCGCGATCACTCCGATCGACGCCTGCGCGCGCTGCGGCGCGGCCGTCCGACGGGAGATTCCAGCGGATCTGACCGGAGTGTGGCGCGAACGGGCCGCGACGATGCCGCTCGTCTGCGCGCGGTGCGCGCAGCGGCGCAGCGCCGACGACGCCGAGCAGGAGCGCCGACGGGCTGAGGAGGCAGGTCGGCGCGACGCCGCCCGTCGGCTGCGCAGCTGCGGCTTGCCCGAGCGCCTGCGTGCCGCGCGGCTCGCGAGCGTCGACGGGCCCGAGCATCAGCGTGCGGCGCGGCGCTGGGTTGCCGGCGAGCTGCTGGGACTCGTGCTTTCCGGGCCGGTGGGCACGGGCAAGACATGGACTGCGGCCGCGGCGGCGCGGGCGATGGTCGCTCACCGTCGCGTCGCGTGGACGTCGGCGCCACTGCTGCTCGCTTGGCTCGGCGCCGGCATCGGCAGCGCGCGCCACGCCGCCGCCCTCGAGCTCATCACCGGGCGTACGGCGCTCGTGCTCGACGACGCCGACAAGGCGCGGCCGAGCGACTACGGGGCCGAGCAACTGTTTCTCGCGGTCGACGCGCGCGTCGAGCATCGCAGGCCACTGCTGGTCACCACGAATCTCACGCTCGGCGAGCTGGCCGCGCGGTATCCCCAGCCCTACGGCGAGGCGATCGCATCGCGGCTGGCCGGCTACTGCGAGCACGTCGAGCTGACCGGTCCCGACCGCCGGATGGATGGGATCGGGGGCGAGCGATGAGCGGCGGGGAGCTGCTCATGCTCGCCACGGCGCGGCGGGCGAACGTGCGCTACGAACCGTGGGTCGACGAGCGGGCGGTCGCGTGCCACTACTCCGTCTCGCCGCGGACTGTGCGCCGCTGGCGGCTCGCCGGCATGCCGTCGCGCATGCTGGGCGGCCAGCGCCGGTTTCGCATCGGCGAGACCGAGCGCTGGCACGCTGAGCGGAGCGGTGCATGAGCGTCCGCCAGCGGAACGGCAGGTGGATCGTCGAGGTGTACGACCCCGCGACCAAGTGCAAGCGGCACGTGCGCCCTCGTGACCACGACCTCGATCTTCCGCGTACCCGCCGCGAGGCGCTGGCGCTCGAGCGCGTCGCGCTCGCGGCGCGGGACGAGCGCGGCACCGCGCGCGGTGAGGAGACGGTCGGCAGCTTCGCGGCTCGCTGGGCGCGCGACTACGCGCAGGGGCGCTGCGAGAGCACCCTCGTCCACAACGCCGAGCGTGTTCGCGACTTCGGGCGAGCGCATGCCGAGCGGCCGCTGCTCTCGATCACACGCCTCGACGCTCGCCGTCAGGCGAGCGAACGGCCTGGCACCGTGGCGGCCCTGCGCGCGATGTTCAACGACGCGCTGGCCGACGGCCTTGTCGCCGAGAACCCGTTCGCGAAGCTCGGTCTCGCGCGCTCGGAAGGCCGCGAGGGGATCACCGTCCTGACCGTCGGGGAGGTTCACCGGCTCGCCGAGCTCGCCGTCGAGGTGCATGGCGCCATCTGGGGCTCGCAGGTCGCGGCGATGATCCTGTGGGGGGCGTACACCTGCTGCCGCCCGGGGGAGACGTTTGCCGTGCGCCGCAGCTTGCTCGCCGGCGACGTCTATCACTTGGAGCGCCAGTTCAACTCGACGCTCGGCCGCGAGACCGCGCCCAAGCACGGCGGGACGGGAGCGATCTACGTCCCGCCACCGGCCCGCGCCGCGCTCGCCGCGCTGCCGGTGCGCCTCGGCGACGACCTGCTGTTCCGCACCCGGCGGGGTCGTCAGTTCCGACAGGAGTCGTGGAGTCGCGCATGGGCTCCCCTGCGAGCCGTGTTCATGCGCGAGCTGCCGATTGGTCATCATCTTCGCCAGCGGCTCGTGGTCGATCCGGACGATCGGCTCGACTTCTACGAGCTGCGCCACTTCGGAGCCGCCTACATGCTCAACGTCCTTCGCCTTCAGCCGTGGGTCATCGCCAAGCAGCTGCGCCATAGCGACGACGGCGCGCTCGTGCTCAAGCTCTACGGCCATCCGTCGCGCGACACCGCGATCGACCTGATCCGCAACGGCTTCGCCGCCGCCGGCGTCGGATTGCGGGGGACCGCCGACGGCGCGATGCACGGAGTTGGGCGGACGACCGGGGGTGCGGCGTCATGAGAAGGTTCTGCGACCGCATGCGTCCGCGTTCTCGAACCTGCTCCCCCCAAGTCGTCGCCTGACGTGAACGGCCTCCGCGAAGCGCTTCCGCTCCAGCTGCTGCTCGTGGAGGACGACGCGGGCGACGCGCTGCTCGTGGCCGAGCTGCTCGCCGACGCGGCGCCGCACGTCGAGATCGTCCGCGTCGGCACCCTGCGCGAAGCGCAGGAGACGCTGCCCGGCGGGCTCGACTGCGTGCTGCTCGACCTCGGCCTGCCCGACGCGGCCGGGCTCGACGCGCTGGAGCGCCTGCGCAGCTCGGCGCCGGAGATCGCGATCGTCGTGCTCACCGGCGACGACGACGAGCGACGCGGGGTCGCTGCGCTCTCGCGCGGCGCGCAGGACTACCTCGCCAAGGGCGCCGTCGACGGGCCGCTGCTCGCGCGCGCGATCCGCTACGCGATCGAGCGCCGCCGAGCAGAGCGATCGCAGCAGGAGCTGCTCGAGGCGCGCCTGCACGAGCGTGAGAACGCCCGCCTGGAGCGCGGGCTGCTGCCGCGCGCGCTCGTGCGCGACCCGCGCGTCGCGCTGACGACCGGCTACCGGCCGGGTCGCCGGCGCGCGCTGCTCGGCGGCGACTTCTACGACGCGATCGAGCTCGACGACGGCGCGCTGCACGTGATGATCGGCGACGTCAGCGGCCATGGGCCCGACGAGGCTGCGCTCGGCGCCTGCCTGCGCGTCGCCTGGCGCACGCTCATCCTCGCTCGCCGCCCGCCCGCCGAGACGCTCGGGCTGCTGCAGGAGATGCTCGTGCACGAGCGCCATGCGCCCGACATCTTCGCGACGCTCTGCATGCTCACGGTCGAGCCCGATCGTGCCAGCGGCTGGGTCTTCCTCGCCGGTCATCCGCCGCCGATGCTCGTCGACGGCGAGGGTGTGCGGCTGCTCGAGGCCGATCACGCCTGTCAGCCGCTGGGCCTGCTGGACCCGGCCGAGTGGCGCGGCAACCCGATCGCGCTGCCCGACGAGTGGGCGCTGCTGCTCTACACCGACGGGCTCGTCGAGGGTCGCATCGGCGAGGGCTCGGAGCGGCTGGGCCCCGACCGTCTCGTCGCGCTGCTCGAGCGCCTCGGCGCCGACGACGTCGAGCGGCTCATCGACGCCTCGCCGTTGCTCGACCAGCTCGTCGCCGAAGTCGAGGAGCTGCACGGCGGCGACCTCGTCGACGACCTCGCGATGGTGCTCGTCGCGATGCGGCGCGGGGCGCGATGAGCCAGCCGCGCGACCGCCCGCCGCTCGTGAGTCGGCTCACCGTCAGCCGCTGGTTCACGTTCGCGGCCTCCGCGCTCGCGTTCGTGACGGTGATCGCCGTCGTGCTCGGCGTCGTCGCGATCACGCGGCTCAGCGCCGCGCGCACGCTGGTGATCGATCGCAACGGTCCCGCGGTCCTGGCCGCACTGCGGCTGTCGAACGCGCTGCTCGACCAGGAGACCGGCGTGCGCGGCTACGCGCTCACGGGCAACGAGAGCTTCCTCGCGCCGTACCGCGACGGGCTCGCGGTCGAGCGCGTCGAGCTTGCGCAGTTCGACAAGGTGGCGACGATCCCCGAGCTCGCCCAGGCACGCCGCGACGTCGCCGCGGTGAAGCGCAGCGTGGCGGCCTGGCGACGCACCTACGTCGCGCCGACGATCGCGAGCGTGCGGGCAGGATCTGCCGTGCACGACACCGGGATGGGGAAGCGAGGGTTCGATCGGGTGCGCGCAGCGGTCGCCCAGCTGCAGGCGAACCTCGACACGGTTCGCCTCGCCGGACGGCGCCGCTTCAAGAACGCGGCCGAGTTCCTCTCGATCACGTTCGGTGCGATCGCCCTGCTGATGGCGCTGGGCATCACCGGCGTGGTGATCGCCCTGCGGATCACGGTCAGCCGGCCGCTGCGACGCGTCGGGCGCCAGGTGCGCCGCACCGCGCGCGGCGAGTTCGACGAGCCGATCGTCGGCGACGGCCCACGCGACATCGTCGGGCTGACACAAGACGTCGACTCGATGCGTCGGCGCATCGTCCAGGAGCTCTCCGACCTGCGCGCCGCCCATGCCCGGCTCGACGAGCAGGCGCGCGAGCTGCAGCGCTCCAACGCCGAGCTGGAGCAGTTCGCCTACGTCGCCTCGCACGACCTGCAGGAGCCGCTGCGCAAGATCACGAGCTTCTGCCAGCTGCTCGAGCAGCGCTACGACGCGCAGCTCGACGCGCGCGGCAGGCAGTACATCGGCTTCGCCGTCGACGGCGCCAAGCGGATGCAGCAGCTGATCAACGACCTGCTCGCGTTCTCGCGGGTGGGCCACGGCGCCGCGTCGCAGCCGGTCGTCGCGTGCGACGAGCTGCTCCAGCTGGCGCTCACGAGCCTGGCGGCCGCGATCGAGGAGTCCGGCGCCGAGATCGTCACCACGCCGCTGCCGTCGGTGCGAGGCGAGCCGGCGCTGCTCGCGGCCGTCTTCCAGAACCTCGTCGGCAACGCGCTGAAGTTCCATGGCGAGCTGCCGCCGCGGATCGAGCTCGGCGCCGAGCGCGAGGGCGACCACTGGCTGTTCACGTGCACCGACGCGGGCATCGGGATCGACCCGGAGTACGCGGAGCGCGTCTTCACGATCTTCCAGCGGCTGCATCCGAAGGACGCGTATGCCGGTACCGGCATCGGACTGGCGCTCTGCCGCAAGATCGTCGAGCGTCTCGGCGGGCGGATCTGGCTCGACACGAGCGTGACCGACCGCACGATGTTCCGCTTCACGCTGCCCGCCATCGAGGAGACCCAATGAGCGTACCCCAGCTGCTCGAGCCGATCGACGTCCTGCTCGTCGAGGACGACCCCGGCGACACGCTGATGATCCGCGAGGCGTTCGCGGACAACAAGGTCCACAACGCGCTCGTGTGCGTGCCGGACGGCGTCGAGGCGATGCGCTTCCTGCGTCGCGAGGGCGAGCACGCCGACGCGCGCCGGCCCGATCTGATCCTGCTCGACCTCAACCTTCCGCGCAAGGACGGGCGCGAGGTGCTTGCCGAGATCAAGGGCGACGCGCAGCTGCGCACGATCCCGGTCGTGGTGCTGACGACCTCGCAGGCGGAGGAGGACGTGTTGCGCAGCTACCAGCTGCATGCGAACGCCTACGTGACGAAGCCCGTCGACTTCGAGCGCTTCATCGAGGTCGTGCGCCAGATCGACGACTTCTTCGTGACGGTCGTGAAGCTGCCGCCGAACGACAGATCGAGCTAAGCGGAACATAGTCCGTTTGTGTGCTACGCTGTAAGCGGAATTCGATCCGCTTACAACCTAGAGGTGACCGCATGACCACCGCCACGCAACCGCTCGCAGGGACCTACACCGCCGATCCGATCCACTCCAGCTTCGCCTTCGCCGTCCGCTACATGGGCGTCTCCACGTTCCGCGGAACGCTCGACGACGTCGCCGCGACGGTCGACGCCGACGGCGACGGCATCGCGCTCGAGGGCGTCGCGCAGGTCGCGTCGATCTCGATCCGCACGCCACAGCAGTTCCGCGACCACGTCCTCTCGGCGGACTTCTTCGACGCCGCCAATCACCCCGCGATCGGCTTCCGCGCGGCGGACCTCGAGCTCGCCGAGGACGGCAGCGCCAGCGTCGAGGGCGAGCTGACGATCCGCGGAGTGACGCATCCCGTCCACGCCGAGGGCACTTGGGCCCCGGAGGCCGAGACGCTCAGCGGCCGGCGCGCGCACCTCGCGCTGACCGCGACGATCGACCGCACCGCCTACGGGCTCGACTGGAACGCCGACCTGCCGGCCGGCGGCAAGGCGCTCGCCGACGACGTCACGCTCACCGTCGAGCTCGCGCTCGTCGCCCGGGAGCAGGAGTAGCGATGCGGGTCCTGGGCCTCTCCGGCAGCCTGCGCCGCGCCTCCCACAACCGCGCGCTGCTGCGCGCCGCGGCGGCCGTGCTGCCGCCCGGCGCGGAGCTCGAGGTCTGGGACCGGCTCGCCGAGCTGCCCGCCTACGACGAGGACCTCGACGGTGCGTTCGCGCCGGAGCCGGTCGCAGCCCTGCGCGACGCGATCGCGCAGGCGGACGCCGTCCTGATCGCGACGCCCGAGTACAACGCCTCGCTGCCGGGCGCGCTGAAGAACGCGCTCGACTGGGCCTCGCGCCCGTACGCCACCAACCCGCTGCGCGGCAAGCCGGCCGCCGTGATCGGCGCGAGCACCGGTCTCTTCGGCGCCGTCTGGGCGCAGGCGGAGGCGCGCAAGGTGCTCACGACGATCGGGGCGGACGTGCTCGACGCCGAGCTGCCGGTCGGCCAGGCCGACGCCGCCTTCGACGCCCACGGCGCGCTGCGCGACCCCGAGCTGGCGGCCGCGCTCGCCGCGCTCGTCGGGGCGCTGATCGCTTCGTCGCACGCGGCGCTCGCGGAGGCGGCATGATGCGGTCCCCATGCAGGACCTCCCGATCGCAGAGCGCCCGGCGGAGCTGACCGAGCGCGCCGACGCGGCCGACAACCGCCGCCGGATCCTGGCAGCCGCCTCTGAGCTGTTCGCACGCTGCGGCGCCGAGCACGTCTCGATGCAGGAGGTCGCGCGCGCGGCCGGCGTCGGGATGGGGACGATGTACCGCCGCTTCGGCGACCGCGCCGGGCTCACGTTCGCGCTGCTCGGCGCGCGCCACCAGGCGTTCCAGGAGCAGTTGCTGCGCGGCCAGCCGCCGCTCGGTCCGGGCGCCTCGCCACGTGAGCGGCTGCACGCCTTCGGCCGTGGCTGTCTGGAGCTGCTCGACGACGACGCGCCGCTGCTGGCCGTCGCCTCCTCGCAACCGTCCTCGCTGGAGGGGCCGAACGTCGCCTACCGCATGCACCTGTCGGTGCTGCTGCGCGAGGCAGGCGTGCGGGGCGACGTCGAGTACGCCGTCGAGACGCTGCTGATGGGCTTCGATCCGCGCCTGCATCTGCACCTGCGGCACGAGCGCGGATGGTCGCTGGCGCGCGTCCAGGACGGCTGGTGCGCGCTGCTCGACGGCTGGCTCGCCGCGCCGCCCGCTCGCTAGGCTCCCTGCGTGTCGCCGACCTGGATCTGGATGCAGTCCGCGATCGTCGTGTTCGTCCTGATCGGCGCGGTCATCGCGATCGTCAAGCTCGTCTGACCGCGTTCGCGCGCGACCGGCACGATGCGCCGGCCCGCGTGACTATCATCGCCTGCTCGTTCAGCGGCCAAAGGGAGCAGGCGCGTGTTCGGATCGATCGTCGTGGGAACCGATGGCTCGGAGACGGCCCAGCAGGCCGTCCGGCAGGCAGTCGAGCTGGCGCGCCTCGCCGGCGGGGCGCTGGAGATCGTGAGCGCCTATGAACCCGTCTCCGCGCAGCGCCTGCGCGAGGAGTCGACCGAGGCCCCGAAGGACCTGCAGTGGTCGATCAACCCGCGCGAGGACGTCGACGCGACGCTCGAGCGGGCGGCCGAGGAGGCGCGCGTCGCGGGCGTGCCGACGGTGCGCACGTTCGCCCGTCAGGGCGACCCGGCCGACGCGATCCTCGACGTCGCCGAGGAGCAGGGCAGCGACCTGATCATCGTCGGCAACAAGGGCATGACGGGCGCCAAGCGCTTTCTGCTCGGCTCG
>Ga0134121_10001132_pt1 | contig 25871 bp, 8 predicted proteins | sample KB301_FD_96463 | JGI IMG/M metagenome (GOLD analysis project Ga0134121, IMG submission 96463) | Terrestrial soil microbial communities without Nitrogen fertilizer from Kellogg Biological Station, Michigan, USA - KB3-0-1 | ecosystem: Environmental > Terrestrial > Soil > Unclassified ... | reverse complement strand
TTAGCCGCGTAATGATCTCGCAACGACGTCGTTGTTTCTCATTCAAGGTGATTGTCCCCATGCTGTTAGCATGCGGACATTTTCACTGAGCAGTTAAGCGGACATTTTCATTAAGCAGTAACACCCCTACAAAGTCCATCTTGACTGTAAATCCAAATTAGGATATCACCCCTTAGTAGGACTTCAGTGGTTGGTCCTTCAAACCTACGACCGATCTGGTCACCAATCCATCATTTCGTCAAGGAGAGCACGATGTCATCGCCCGACGTGTTCATTAGCTATCCACATTTAAGCAATAAAGACAACAATGCAGGTCAAAACGGATGGGTCGCCAGATTCCATAAGGATCTTCAGATCGAACTGGATGATTTGTTGGGACGCGAGGCGGTTGTTTGGCGCGACAACAAGATGGGATTCGGTACCGTTCTGGCCGACTCTATCTCGGAACACTTGAGCAAAACCAAGGTCCTCCTTTGTGTGCTTTCGCCGGCCTACATTAAGTCCAATTGGTGCCGCCGCGAACTCGAAGAATTCCGCTGCCTTGCTGAAAAGACCGGGGGTCTCAAAGTGGGTGAACAGTCGCGGATCATTCCGGTAGTGAAGACACCGATCGATCAAGATGCGCTGGGATTCGGCGAGACGATCTTTTGTGAGTTCTTCGATACCGACGACGTCGCGGGTGCGCCTCAGACATTCAGCCCGGACGAAAATGGTTATAAACATCAGATCTATAAGCAGAAGATGAGACAGATTGCCTGGTCCATCACACAGGTTCTGAATGCCTTGCCTGACAACAACCGAGCCGATCTGGCTCGAACGATCTATCTAGCCGAAACCAGTAATGACATAGCGACAGAACGTAACCGGGTGAAACAAGAGCTCGAGGATCGGAAGCTAATCGTTCTCCCGGCTGAGCCTCTGCCCAGGAACGATGCTGCCGAGTACGCCGCTATCGTCGAGCAGAATCTGGCCCACTCGTTTTTGTCCATTCACTTACTAGGCAGGAATTACGGTTTGATTCCTGAAGGCGCCAATGGCAAGTCAATCGTGCAAATTCAAAATGATCTGGCAGCCAAACGCAGCTCAACCGACAACTCGTTTAGACGTGTGATCTGGATTCCTAAAGATCTGGCGAATGCTGAAGCCACTCAAATCGAGTTCCTGGACAGTTTGCGTACTGACGACAATGCGCTCACGGGAGCAGAGATAGTTGAACGGCATTTCGAAGATCTGAAAACTCGCCTCTTGCAACTCCTGATAAAGGGACCAGCCAAACGTGAGACTGATAATCTCGTTCGCATCTATTTGATGTGCGACAGTCAAGACGAAGAATCACTCGAGCTGGTAGGCCGGTTTCTTTTTCAAAAAGGATATGAAGTGATTCTGCCGCCTGAAAAGTCGGGAATGTTGAAATACCACAAGAAGAGTTTGCTCAGCTGTGATGCGGCATTAACAATTTACGGCAAGGTGGGTTTTGACTGGGTGCAGGAGCGCTACGTTGATAGCGTTGACAAAGTAAAGGGTTGGGGTCGAGAAGCGAGAATCTCACTGCGCGCCATACTCCCAACCGCTCCTGAAACATTCCGCAAGAAACAACTCTTTTTCCAACAAGCCAAGATCCTCTCACCTTGCTACAACGAACTCTCACGCGAAGCATTGGAAAAATCTATGAATGAATTTATCGACGAGCTCGAACAAGCGCTGCGTGTTTGAGAGTGGAGGTGTGATCTTGGAGCAAGCTTATACTGGTGTCGATCAGTCGAGAAATCCGTTTCCCGGTTTACGACCTTTTAATACAGACGAGAGTCTTTTGTTCTTCGGTCGTGATGGACTGAACGACACGCTGCTCGAAAAGTTACAAGCCACTCGTTTTGTCGCTGTAGTTGGCACTTCAGGCAGCGGCAAATCCTCTTTGGTGCGTGCCGGGTTGCTGCCTGCGCTTCGCGGCGGTTTCCTGACAGATGCCGGATCGAGCTGGCGAGTCGCCTTGTTTCGGCCTATCAACAATCCTATTCACAATCTGTCGAAGTCACTACTGGAATGCAATATGTTTCCGGCGAATGCTCCGTCAGAACAGGGGGAACGCCAGCGTTTAATTGAAAAGAGCTTACGCCGCAGTTCGCTTGGGTTAATAGAGACGGTTCGCATTGCACAGATGTCGCCTTCAGAGAATTTGTTGATTGTTGCAGACCAGTTCGAAGAACTTTACAGGTTCGAGCCAAGTCCAGAGGTCGAACATCCTGAAGGAGAAGCGTCAGCGTTCGTTAAGTTGCTGTTGGAGGCAACACGACAAACTGAAGTTCCGATCTACGTAATTCTCACTATGCGATCCGACTATCTTGGTGAGAGTGCGCGCTTCTGGGGATTGCCCGAAGCAATCAATGCGGGACAGTTTCTGATTCCAAGGATGGACGACGACGAACGTAGAGAAGCGATCGAGGGACCAGTTAAAGTTCAAGGCGGCAAGATTGCGTGGTCCCTCGTGAATCGCTTGCTGAACGATGTCGGAGACGATCCGCGCCAGTTGCCAATTCTGCAACATACATTAATGCGGACGTGGGAATACTGGAACTCGCACAAGACTGATTCCGAGTCGCTCAGCCTTCAGCACTACGATAACAAGGAAGTAGGCGGCATGAAGGACTCGTTATCGATTAATGCGGATGCGGCGTACGAGGAACTCACGGGCGAGCAAAAAGTTATTGCGGAAAAGATGTTCAAGCGCTTAACGGAAAAGGGGGCCGGACGACGCGAGGGCCGACTTCCTGCGACGATCGATGAGATAGCGAAGATCGCTGGTGTAGCGGTGGAAAGAGTGCTGCCGGTTATTGAGGTCTTCCGAAGGGAAGGAAGGTCATTCCTGATGCCGGCACCGCCGGTACCGTTAATTCCATCAACCTTAGTAGATATTTCTCATGAAAGTCTGATTAGCGGTTGGAAACGTCTTAGCGGATGGGTGGATGAGGAAGCCCACTCCGCGAAGACTTATAGACGTCTCGTGGATGATGCATTGCTTTACCCACACGGAAAAGGCCCGCTCACGAATCCGGAACTAAGTTTCACAGTTAAATGGAAATCGGATTACACACCGAACGAAACCTGGGCACGCCGGTATCGATCTGAATTTGGAAAAGCACTCGAGGGAGACGATCCGCCGGCCCGGCCTGAGTGGGCCAAGCCAGATGATTCCGAGTATGGAATCGCGCTGAAATATCTCCAAATAAGTGAGCAGGAGTATAAACAGACTGAACGAGAAAGGCGGAGGCGCAAATACTTCCCCTATGCGTTGGCTGCTGCAATTTTGCTCTCGCTCGTATGTGTCATGTTGTTCATCTTTGCGACCAAAGCCTACAGTGAGAGGAAAACTGCCGAAATCCAGGCGGAACGTGGAAACCTCTTGGAGCAAGCAATATACCTGGACCTAAATCGCAACACGAACGAGGCTATTGCAAGGTACAAAGATCTGAAATCCATTTATGAACGCATCGGAGAGCCTTCCAAATCCGCACTCACCGACATCCTTATAGGAAATACGATACTATTCAGGGCGCCTAACTATCACGAACCGGCGCTTCCTTACTTCGACAACGCATTAAAGATAGCCCGCAGCCAGGACGTAAAATTTAAGCCGTCCATCTTTGTAGACATAGGCGATCGGCTTACTGAATCATTTCCCCCTAACTCCTCTCAAGCGATGACGGCTGTCAGATTCTATGATTACGCCAGCGAAGTTATTCCGAACGAAAATCCCGAATATAAAGCCGAGGTCTTGATTAAGGCGGCGGACCTGTTTGCTCGATCGAACCAAATCGACGATCTCAATAATGCCGTGGCCCGATACTCAAAAGCCCTTAAGTGGTTGGCGAATACTGACCCAAAGCAGATCACAATCAATTTGCGAATTGGAGACGCGCTACTCTCTTCACGTCGAATTCAAGAGGCTCGCGAGGCTTACCAAAAAGCCGCCGACTTCGCGCATGCAAAATATCCGGCAGATTATGGTGAAGCGTTACGCCGAATCGGAGATACATATGTTTCTGTGGAAAAGGACCATGCTAAGGCTCTCGATGCGTACAACCGCGCGCTCGAAGCATATGCGGTCCATGATCCCAATTCTTCCAGAGTGAATTTAGTTTTTGGCGATGCGCGCGTTCGCGAGGCGATAGCGTTGCTGAATGAACAGAGTGGAAACAAAACTCAAGCAGATTCCTTTTATAAGCAGGCGAGACAGCTTTACAGTGAGCTGCTGAAACGGCCCACAAAGGATTTCGACGAGTTTCCCTCATTGAGAGTCGAGATCACTTCCCGTTTCGATGGAGTCACCAATAGTATCGATCGTCTCCAACTTAGCCCACCCGAGATCCGTCAGAAATGACTGTTACTTGTCCAGAATCCCGATCTTATAGATCTGCGTCTTAAACTCACTCTCCCACTTCCCATCACCCTTGTAACTCGAGCCGATGGCGTACACCAGAATGCACGAATCAGGAGCGCCGTAGACTGGATGGCGTCCCGTATCAGGTTTGCCTGTCCAGGCATGGAACACTCGGCAGGGTAGTTCCATCGTGTAGGTGTCACGAAGCGTCATTGTCGCCGCGTCGATTCTGAAGATGGATTTCCCGTGCGAGACGAACAGGTATTTCTCATCCGGCATACAAACAAGGCTCGCGGAGCGATGGTTTTTATACAGCTTTCCGGCCTCTTTAGGTCGGGTGTACTTTGTGAGGTCAGCAACACCCTCACCGGGCGGAAGCGAAACGCTGCCAGTTTGCTTGAAGGTTTGATTGTCTACACGTGAGACTCTGAGCCCTTGATTATCCGTTCGAGAATGCAGGCAATAGATAGTTTTGCCCTCTTTGCCAAAGACGATGTCTTCTTCCCGGCCGACAGAGTCGAGCTTGAGCGACAGAATGTTTCGTTCCAAACTACCCGAAACGAGAAATAGTCCACCATCAATGCAGATAGCAACCTCTTTGACGTTCCCATTTCTGGGCGACACAGGCGAAGTGGATACAGCCATAGGTGAGACGGTCAAAGAAGAGACCCACGCCGGAGAACCCGGAACCCGATTCTGCTCACGAAAACCCGCGACGGAATTCAGGATTACGTTGTAGATGTCCATTGTGGAAATCTTATTCGTCGGTGTGGGATTCCTTGCCCTCGCTATTTGCTTCAGCCAAAGAACGTAATGGGAATGGCTGTCCGGAGCATCTGGCCTGTCCTGCTTCATGCCCAGCACAAAATAGTTTTTGTCGCCGAAATATTCGATTCCCGTGACTACGGTGTAAAAGTTGTTGAGGCTCACCTGACCCTGGACTTGCAGCCCATAGTCCAGAACCTGAATCAGGTTATTGCTGAACATCGCGAGAATAAAGTCATCCGTGAGCGTGATAGTGTTCGGCAGGGAGAAGACACCATTTCCAGCGCTGGAAAAGTTAGCGCTGCGCTGTGCTACAGCGAGACTCTCAATATCGATGTGCCATACCTGTATTTGCCCCTGGTGTTCGGGAAGCGCAACAGGGAGATAGATTGCTGCGCCATTGTTTGTGGCCACCGCATCGCTGATGTAAACACCCGGTAATTCCCGGACAAGCCGATAATTAATCTTGAGCTCATAAGTGTTTGGCTCGCTCGTGGTAAGAAGTTCGACCTGGAGTGCTCCCCTTCTCGCGGTATTGATGCGGATTCGTTTGCGCTGTGGCTCGGCGCCTGACGATAACTCAATGCCTGCCGGGAGACTGTAGTCCAACTCAAACTGCAACTCACCCGTCGCGTACGCCAGAATAGAAAACGGCGGCGTGTGGGCGTTGATACCTATGTCGCGTCCATTGTAGCGAGACGGATCTCCTAATCCACGTACCTGGTACAACAGTTGATATGAGGTCAAATTGTTGATGCGCAACTTCACTTCATCAATCAATGGCTGAGCCAGTGGTATAACGATGGGCTGGTTGGTTGAATGCTCAACTGTGGTGCCGGGTATGTCGGCGATAGATACTGAGCCGGAATCATCTACCGCGATACGCTTGAATACTGACGTTGCCTTGGAGAGGTCTGGTCCGGAGAGAGTTATGTCAAGCATATAGTCGTGTTTGACACCAAGAACCTGCTCAGTCAGAAAGCGCATGTGTACCGGCGCCGGATCGGCTTCGTTGTATCTGAGCTCAAATGATTCTGTACTTACAAAGCGGATGGGGTTCGGCGGTGCTGCAGTCAATTCTGCCGGACTCTCGGCGCTGAAATCCGGTAGTCCGGCATTGGCATACTTAACACCCATAGGCAATAACCGAAAGGCGCTTCTGTTTGTGATCGTAAACCGGCGCTTCTTATTGAGGTACTCCGGCAACTTCTTTGTGGGAACCTTAGGCCAGTAGTCGTGTGCAAACAGATTTTCAGAACCAACTGCAAGTGTGGCTGTTTCTTTGTCTGACTGAGTAACCCAAAGCCGCGGCGAACCGCCGCCGCGAAAAGCAGCCACTGCGCCCGGTGTGACTTCCAGATCGTGACCACACCGCCCCCAATAATTTTTCTGCGGGTTATAAAAGATGTCCTGAGGGGCATTGTCAGTCCTTAGCAGGGGGGTTGTCGTATAAGGCAAAACATTGCGCAGACCGAATGGCTCCACTTCCTTCAGTGATGGAATAGCGTTGGGACTCAACACCACCAGCAAGCGTCCAACCGGCACGATCAATCCCTTCCGGATCATCGATTCGGCGGCGCCTCCGCTTTTCGTGATCGCGCTCGCTGCGAGCAACGGCTCGAGCGTTCCTGTGGCTGAGCGTTCAAAGCGGAGCATCCGGCCTGAGTTACGGTGCAGCGCATAGAGGGCGTTATCGAAAGTTAGTAATTTGTATCCAGGCAGCGATTCCAATAGTGGCTCGCGCCGGTACTCTGCCTTCTTCGCTGTCGCATCGAATCCCACTGAGAAAACGCGTCGTACTGGTCCACCCGGCAGCGCTGCTTCGACAACAACATAGGCTCGGCCAGCGTACCCGATGAGATCAAAGACCGCTCCTTCACGGCCAACGAACGGGCGAAGATCGGCAGGCAGGTTCAAGGGAGGAATCTCGTCGGCAGCCCCAGTTTTCGTATACGGTGCGACTTCGAGATCGTTTTCGGGTGTACGGCGCAGGGCGACGAATCTGCTGAGAACTGCTGTCAGCGCGAGCCATTGGGCCTGCACAGGCGTGGTAATCGTAGTGAATGTCAACCCTGTTGCAGAAGTGGTGGGATCAATTTCTCCAACCTCAGCAATGAACAACCCCTCATTGGTAAGGACCATGAGTTTGGGTGCGATTACTGACATGCCCAGCGGTTGGCCGGTCAGGGCCGGTTTAGTCATATTCTGCCAGGTGACCACCGTGACGGACTTCTGCTGAACGGTTCCTTCGAAATCCAGACCTTCGATATCGATCGTTTCAGTTTCTCGCTTGGTTGCAGTAACACGCATTACACCGCTTCCCTCGTAGAAGCGGCCCACAGTCTGCTGGGTTAATTTGACGAATCGCGTCGTGTGGTTGCTCACAGTGAGCAGTACTTGTTTTACGCCCCATGCGGCCCAATCAATTTCGATCAACCCGTTGAGTAATACCCGGTTTCGTTGCGTGTGCAGATACGTGTACTTCTGGTTCAGGGTATCGAACGAGAGCATTCTCACTACCACGACGTTCGGCTTACCTGGACGTCTAACCACCGCTTGCAGCACGTACGTCGTTGCACTCATTACGCGAACCTCAACAACGCCGTCCGCGATCTTGAAATCCGCGTTCGGATCGGTGCTGAGAAACAGCTCTGTATTTCCACCCGGCAATGGTCCACGCAGCGTGGCGCTCACGCCGTCTCCGACGTGCCAGTAAACCTTCACTTTGGTTCCAGCAGCTACCGCGGTCCGGCTGGTCTCGTCTGTTGTCAGGGTGACGTCCGGCCTCCAGACGCTTGGCTCGGATGTCAGTGGCAGATTGCCCTTGAAATGCGGATCGCTTTCGTTTTTCCCGTGTTGATAATCGAAAAGAACCTCGATGGCCACGCGGTCGGCATCTGGATCGAGGGGAATGCGAAGAAGTGGCTCGGCGCCGGCTGCAAACGCGATGGGCTTCTCCAGATCTTTTCCGTCCTGGCCCATGTCGTTGATGAACACGATGATGAGACTCGAATCGGAAGGTTCGCGCCGCACCCAGACGGACCAGCCGGCTGGACCAGTCACAATGCCAGCCAGACTTGCTGCTCCCGGAGGATCCTCGCTGACTGCTGCTTCTCTCGCGGCCTCAATGATCTTCTCGTCTACCAGATGCGCGGGAGGAGAGATCTCTATCACCAGTCTCTTATCCAGCACGGCGCCGGTAGTGTTCTTGACCTTTATCTCCAGCAGTCTGTCAGTAAAAGTTACGGGGACGAGTTGAAGCAGTGACATTCTTTTTTCTTCTCCAGTGGGCTTTGGCTCAAAAGCACGCCAACTGACTTATGGTTTGTCGCCGATCTGGCACACGTAAACGACGCGGTCCGTCATGGGGGCAATTGGCTCCGATATCCCCGGAAGCCTTAAGGGTGGTTCGTTTGGACCGAGCAACCCCACGAATTTGACGTGCAGCAACTTCGATTTATCGGGATCCAGCCGGACACGTTTCGTCTGAGGTGTGCTGCCGGATGAAACCTCGATGCCGGGAGGCATGGCGAAATTGAAGTTAAGACGTATCTCTCCTCCATTTGGCTCCCGCTTTGGATCAAAAATCAGCGAAGCATCCGGAGTTTTATAGTCGACGCCAATCCCGATCCCCCTACCGGTACTGAAGTAGCCGGGTGCGAAATCAAGACCAATCTGCTTCAGATCAAATTTGGCGCTGTTGGCTATAACCAACCGGAAGCCGCTGGTCCTGGGATCAATCTGCTTTGGCACCGTGAACTCAATCGGGCCATCGGCCGGGTGCTGGGTTGCACTCTCGAACACTTCATCGTTGAAGAGACGGCCTTGCGCATCGATGCCGATCCGCCTGAATACTGAAGTGATCGTCGAGAGATCCGAACCGGCGAAGGTGAGCTCAACTATGTAGTCGTGATCTTTACGCTCGTTAGTGAATTTGTGTTTTAGATAGCGAACTGTGACCGGGGCCTGGTCCGCTTCGTTGTATCTGAATTCGACGTCGAATTCCATGGACTGTCTCGTCAGCAGTGGCGAGACGAGTTCTGCAAGACGGGTTGAGCTGAAGTCGAGCAGGCTGGCCTTGCGATACGTTTCGCTCATCGGTAGACATCCCATGCTCGGACTCTTGATCTTGAACTGTCGCTTCTTGTTGATGTAGGGCGGTAGCGGCTTGGTGGGAAAGTCTAACCAGTAATCGTGTGCGAAAAGCGACTCAGAGCCCACCGCCAGCGTATATGTCTCTCCGTCCGGCTGTATGACCCACAGCCGCGGCGAACCGCCGCCGCGGAAAGCAGCTACTGCTCCTGGTTTGACGTCGATATCATGACCGCAACGCGCCCAGTAATTCTTTTGTGGGTTATAGACCAGATCCTGAGGAATAGTGTTTGGGTCTGAGTCTTGTTTCGTTTGACCCAGATAGCTCAGGACATTGTGCAGACCGAATGGCTCCAACTCTGCGAGTGATGGAACTGAGCTGGGACTCAACACCGTCAGCACGCGCCCGACCGGAACAATCAGTCCCTGCTTGATCATCGAGTGAGCCTGTAAGCTCAGCCCTTTGCTAACGGCGCTAGCTGCCTGCATCGGTTCTCCCAGCCGGCCCTCGTTGGTCAGATCAAAACGGAACACCCGGCCGGAACCCCGGTGCAGCGCATAGAGGCCATCGTCGAAAGTTACTAACTTGTAGCCCGCTAAACGATCGAGCAACGGCTCAGGACGATACTCAGCTCTTTTAGTGTTGCTATTGAAACTTATCGAATACACACGGCGAACTATGCCGGCGCCGAGCACCGAGGCTTCCACCACTACATATGCTCTGCCGCCGAACGAGATGAGATCGAAGACTGCTCCGTGTGTCACACCGATGCTGCGAAGATCGGGAAGGGTGATGGCTGGAATCTCGTCAACACTTCCGTCTTTTTTGTAAGGCGCTACCTCGAGATCATCCTGGTTCGTCCGGCGCAAGACCACGAATCTCTGATCAACTCCTGTCAGCGCGAGCCACTGTTTGGGAGTTTCATTACTAACCTTCTTGAAGATCAATTTCTTTAGTTGGGGATTCGGATCGACGCTGCCGACTACGGCAATGAACAACCCGTCAGTGGTCAGGGCTGCTAACCTGTCCCCGACAACCGCCAATCCCACCGGTTGACCGGTGAGATCGGGTTTGGTCATGTGCTCCCATGTGATTACGGTGATGGATGAGGTCTTTTTTCTCAGCGGCTGCCCCAGTAAATTTACTGCTTCTTCGCTGACACCCAGGCTCAGAGGTTTACTGGCACTAAGCCGCATCACTCCGCTGCCCTCATAGAAACGACCGAGCGTCTGTTGAGTCAGATTTATAACTCTCGTGGTATGAGTGCCAACGGCGATCTGTACTTGTTTGACGCCCCACGCCGCCCAGTCAATTTCGACAAGACCGTGTGGGAGCACTTTATCGGGACGCACATTCACGTAACTAAATTTGTCATTGGCGGTATCGAGCGAGAGCATTCTCACTACCTGGACATTCGGATGGCCCTCGCGTTTGACTTCGGCTATCAAGGAATACGTCAGCGAAGCGACGACGAGGACCTCGATTGAGCCTTCTGAGATTTTGAAATCAGCATTGGGTTCTGAGCTCAGTGACAATTCGGAATTGCCGCCGGGCAGCGGCCCGCGCAACGTAGCACTCACACCGTCCTTAATTTTCCAAAAGATTTTCACCATGCTTTCAGCGTCGATTGCCGTCGGGCTGGCCTGGTTCGTGGTCAGGGAGACCTCTGGTGTCCATTCGCTGGTCCCGGACTTCAAGTCCAGTGTGCCGTCGCGACGCTTATCCTTCTTTTCATCCGTGCCGTGCAGGTAGCTGTATGTACACTGAACGCTGTCGCGCTTCGCCTGGGGGTCGAGGGGAATGCGAATGGTGAACTCAGCGCCGGCGGCAAACTTGACCGGAGCGGGCAGTGCGGTGCCGGTATCCTGGTTCAAGGCGTTAAGTAAAACGATGATGACACTCGTGTCAGTAGCTTCACGCCTGGCCCAAACAGACCAGCCTTCGGCGCCAGTCACGATACCGGCCAGGCTTTGCGCGCCAGGAGGTTCTATGCTGACTGCCGCCTCTTTGGCGGCTTCATTGATCCTGTCATCTACCAGATATGCGGGCGGCGAAAGCTCGATTGCCAGGGTGTTATCCAACGAGATACCGCTGATGTTTTTGACTCTTATCGCTAACTGGTCCGCGGTGAAAGCCGCGACCGTAAGTTCGAGTAATTGGGGGTCTGACATGTCGTTCTCCCTAAACCGGAATTGGAGACTTGTAGTCGAGCTGGCACACGCAGACGGGACGATCCGGCATTGGCTCGATTTTCGCTGTTCCCGGGATTTGCAACGGCGGATCGCCGGCCAGCAATACTTTGAGCAGCACGATCTGAATGTCTCCAACAACATCCGTATTGAGCCGGACGAATCTTGTTTGAGCTTGATTGCTGCGCGAGGCCTCGATCCCGTGTGGCATAGCGGAATTCAGGTTCACCGTAATTCGACCATGAGTTTGAAACTTGCCCTCAAACTCGAGCGAGAAATCGGGAATATCATGATCGACACCGAAGTCGAGCTGGTCCACAACATATGGTCCAGCCACAGTTAAGCCACTGGTCCTGATGCGGAAGTTTTTAGAGGAGTTGACGATATATAACTTAAACTTTTCCTCAAAGCGCCTGGGACGCGGCACCTCAATGGTGCTGTAGGTTGAATGGACCAGTCGGGTGCCGAAAACTTCCTCATTTGTGAACCTCCCTCCTATGTTCGCCACGCGTCTGAAGCATGAAGTTGCAGTCGAGAGATCGGGACCCGAGAACGACACTTCAAACAAGTAGTCCATGTCGGGGCGCGATGTTCTGGTGCGCGCTACTTGTTGCCTTATCGTGACCGGCGCCGGATTGGCCTCGTTGTATCTGAGATGTACAGCAAACTGTTTCGCCGGCTGCATGAGCGGCTGTGGTTTTTCGGCGGTCGGATCAGCAGTAGTGAATTCAATTAATCCTTGCCTGCGGTAGCCTTCGTTGATTGGGCCCACGATGACCGGATCGCATTTGATGGAAAACATGCGCTTCTTTGTCGTGTAGGGTTGCAGCGGCTCGGACGGAAAGTCGCGCCTGTAGTTGTGGGAGAAGAGTGTTTCAGAGCCCACTGCCAGCGTGTATGTTTCACCGCTGGGCTGAACAACCCAGAGGCGTGGCGAAGCACCGCCGCGGAAAGCGGCAACTGCGTCGTCCCTGATGTTTAGATCGTGACCGCATCGTGCCCAGTAGTTTTTCTGCGGATTGTAAACAAGATCCTGGGGAATACTGTTTGGATCATCGTCTGGCGACTGGCTGGTGCTATAACTCAACACATTGTGCAGACCGTATTTCTCGAGTGACGCCACCGTGGGATAAGAGGTGGGATTCATAACCACAAGCACGCCTCCGACGGCCACGAAAAATCCCTTTTGGACCATCGATTCCTGTTTGGCGTTTTCAATCTCTTTCACTGCGGCAGCCGCCTCTCGTGGCAGATCAAGCTCGCCGCTCGCGTTGATCTCAAAGCGAAACATACGACCCGATTCACGACTCAACGCATACAGAGCGTCGTCGAAACTTACCATTCGATATCCGAGCATCCATTCGAGCAGTGGTTCGGAACGAAGGTCTGCTTTCTTTGTGTCCCGGTCGAAGCGCACCGAAAACGCGCGTCGCATTATTCCTTGCCCACCGTTGACTTCGATGGCCAGGTAGGCTCGTTTGCCGAACCCAACGAGATTGAAGGTCCGCTTCGGGTGGAGCGCCAGGTTGCGAGCATCCGGGGGAAGAGTCACCGGCGGAATATCGTCGGGGTCCCCGGTAATTGAGTACGGTGCGAACTCATAATCGGGGCTGGAGTTGTCTTGTCGTCGCAGGCAAACAAATCTATTGTCAACCGCTGTCACTGCGCCCCATTCAGAGGTTCCATCCGGAGTCTTCCGGGCGAACGGCAGTTTTTTCAAGGCGGTTTGCGGGTCAGACGTTCCCACTTCCGCGATGTGCAGTCCGTCAGTGGTCAGCAACGCGAGCTTGGAAGCCATCACCGCCATCCCCAACGGTATGCCGCTGAAGTCCGGTTTGGTCATGTGTACCCATCTGATCACTGAGACAAGCTTTGTTTTTGCCCCCGCATCGGGTTCCCCTGTGAGCTGGATTGTTTCGGAGCTGGTGTCAGCACTGGCACTAACGCGCATCACACCGGTTCCTTCAAAGAAGCGACCCAGAGTTTGCCGCGTTAAGGTGATATTTCGGGTTGTATGACCGCTGACTGAGAGCTGCACTGTTTTGACGCCCCACGCGGTCCAGTCAATTTCGATCAGACCATGAGGGAGCACCTTAGCCGGGCGCGGCTCGAGATAGAGATGTTTACCTTTGGACTTATCGAGCGAGAGCATTCTCACTACCTGGACGTTTGGTTTTCCATCCGGACGTTTTACTTCCGCTTGCAGGAGATAGGTCATTGGACCAACGACATGAACGTCAAGCGCGCCTTCTGCGATCTTGAAATCAGCGTCTGGATCCGAGCTGAGGGTTAACTCGGTATTACCACCCGGCAGCGGTCCGCGCAGCGTGGCACTCACGCCATCCTTGATGGTCCACTTAACCTTCACGGGATCTTTCGGATCGATCGCGGTTGGAGTTTTATGGTCGGTGGTCAACGTGACGTCAGGCCCCGCCCAGGTCGTGTCGGAGTTGAGCACGAGGCTACCGGTAACGGGGAGTTCTTTCTGATCGGTGTCGTGCTTATAACTGTAAAGAAGACTGACGTTGTCACGATTGGCTCCGGGATCGAGTGGTATGCGAATGGTGAACTCCGCCTCAGCGGCAAGCCTGGTTGGAGTGAGATTTTCGGCTGATACGTTCAGACCATTAATGAACATAATGAAGGTGCTCGAGTCGGAAGTCTCGCGCCTGGCCCAGACAGACCAGCCTTCCGGGCCGGATACAATGCCCTGGAGGTTTTTCGCTCCGGGAGGATCAGTGCTGACCGCCGCGTCTTTGGCGGCTTCACTGAGTTCGTCGCTTACCAGGTACATCGGCGGCTGAAGCTCGATGACCAACACCTTATCCAACGAGCCGCCGCTAGTATTTTTGACTTTGATCTCCAACTGGCTGGCTGTGAAAGTCAGCAGACTGATTTCAAGTGCGGGCATTTGTTACCTCTTATCTTGAGCCTTCCTGTGGCTATTCTTCATTCAGCAACAGCAATCGTCCCTCGGTTGCGAATACCGGCTGATCGGTAAAAGTCTTCGGGTCGAGCGCGGCGACCGCGGCCGCGGCTTGATTTGTCGATGGCCCGGAGAAGTTCCAGCTCCCTTTGTCCACAGCAGGCGTAGGCAGGGCGATTTTGTCGGCCTGCAGCAGGACCGGACCAACACGAAACGACGTTTCCATTTGCGCCACGACTTCATCCAACGCTGCCTGGGCCAGCGTTATCGTCTTCGCCGGAACAATCCCGCACGCCGCCTGTACTGAACCCCACGGGTCCATCAGAAGCGTGATCTGTTTGGGTGCGCCAAAACCAATGCGCAGTGGATCGGCCGCAGGACCTTTGGTATATGCGGAGGACTTTAGATCGTCCGGCAGTTGTGTCGCGACGATGGAGTTGAACACATTGCCGTCGAAGTATCCGACCAGTCCGTCCTCAATGCTGTGTGAATAGCCAAGGTTTACCCGAACTTGAAGCTTGTTGAGTGTCTGGTCGCCGGTGCCTTCGCCCGCACTCACGGGTTTATTCGGATCCATCCATGCTTTACCGAATAGCTCCAATCCAATATCGGCATTTACCAGCGCCAGCGGACGTCCAACCAGAACATTGTCGCGGCGCGCTGTAGCCGGACGAATGCGTGCGAGCGCGTTGTCAATCAGACTCAACAGGTCGAGCAGCCTTGGTTTCGCGGAAGGAGTAGTTTCGACGAGCGACTTGGCAAAGTTCTTCAGAGTCGAATTAGTGATCTTGTCTATTTGCACACCGCCTGCCCCCGCTTCCCAATTGATGCGAGTTCCGCGTTGATCTCTACTGATGAGGAGGTGGCCCATCAGTTCGCCGTTGCGATTGCAGAGCACGAGTGCCTGGTCCAGCGGGTTGTAAAACATCCAACCACAGATCGGACGGAGTGCCGGATCGCCGTGCTCTTCGGAATCTTCCCTGGCAGAGGTAAAGCGAAAGTTGAGTCGAACAGGTTGCAAAATGCGCGGTGGCATCGCAAACACTGATTGATGATTGTGCCAGCGGATGCGCGGGTGAAAGATCTGGCCGGTGGATTCACTGCCCGCTGCGGTCTTGCCGAGTAAGTCTGCTGATTGACCGAAGTCGTCCACCAGCCAAAGCTCGTCAATACGCAGAGCGCCCGCACGGACCATCGAGAAGGGAATTGGACGAGGCGCGGTTGATAGCGGTTCCGGAGCAGGAGGCGCCAGGCGCTCACCCGTCAGGCCCTGGTGCTTAGGCGCTTCGAGTAATGGCGTTACCTTGTCGTCCAGATCGCGGAACCCGTCCTTATTGATCCAGGGACGTGCCGGGTCGGGCGTGATGCGTGGAAGCGTGACGTCGCGTCGCAATAACGCCTGATGAAAACCGGTCAGCGATTGACCCATCAAACCTGCGGTACCGAGTTCGCAGAGTGTCTTATCCCAAACGATTTCGTAACGCGAGAGAATCTCTCTCACGATCGGAGGCAAGGTTGACTTTTCATCTTTACGTACACCGTCTTCCGTGGGATGAAGCAGTTCACGCAAAGTATCGATCGGTTCTTTGAAGAGCCGGTCATCGATCGGGCTGAGCAGGCTGCGACCGCGCACGGTATAGCCTGTTTGCGGAATAGATTCCCGGTTCAGTGGTCCAAAGTCAGTTTCACCGAAATTCCAGGCCGGCCCAAAGGGATGATCTGCGGTAACCGGCTGCGTCGTTGGAAACCATGTGATCTGCCAGTCGATGAAAATTGGCGACCACGGTTGTTCCACCCACATCTCCGCCAAACGGTCTGGTCGTGTATTCGGTGCGCCCGGCCTGGTGAAAGTGATCTTATCGAACGGGACCGAATCGGACTCTCCATCCCACGTCAGATCGTCCACGATTCGTTGAGTCCATTGTTTCCACCTGGCGGCGTCCTCGAACGGTTTCTTGTCCTGCATAGCTCGCTGAGCCAAATCGCGGACCGCCTGCTCCACGATTGAGGCTTCGTTGAGCAGCTCGCTCATGATTCCGGGACATGCAGGAAGGTGGTCCCTTGCTGCCGCGGCAATTTCAGCCACACCTGCCGGCGTCTTGAACGGATTCGATTTTTGGTTCACGACCACTTCAGCGCCAGTAGCGATCTGTTCCGGCAATCGACACGGGTGCTGCCGCGAAAACCGATGTTTACTGGGACGTCCACAATTTTTGACGACGACAACCGGATCGGTCGGCGTCCAGAAGCGTGGCGCCAGGTCGTACTTGAGCTCCAGTTCTGCCGGCAGTTTGCTCGCTAACTCTTCGGAAAGTCTTCGCGCTTTTTCGACGAACGGATCGCGTTTGGTCTGAAGTGGTCCAACGCGATCGGCAACCGCCTGATATTCCTTCAGACAATCCGCGAGACTGGGAATGGGATTGATCGTGCGAGAGTTGCCGCACAACCTCCACCAGCGTGCATACAAATCTTGTTGCAAGGCTGCAAGCTCACGGCTGAGGGCGTCTGCGTCAGATTGAGCGCGATTGAGCTCGTCGAGCTTTGCGATCTGTTCCGGCGTTGGCTCAACAGTGGTTTGCGCGGCAGTCTTTGCGGGATCCGTGGGGAAAACCGGATCGTTGTTGGATTTTGAACGTATGAACCAGAACTTGCCGGCGTCACGCGTCGCAAACCAATTCTGATGGACCGTCATATCGCGTGGCGCCGCATTCCAACCTCTGATGAGCGACTCTGGCTGGCGATAGATGACCGCCTCCAGAGCTTTCCATAGATTCGGTTGCTCTTTCGCGAGTATCGATCCTTCCTGTTCCCCGCTATACGAGCTCGACACCAGCGACACCAGTGCGTCCTCAGCATTATTTCCTACCCCGACCTGGAATGACGGTGGGTTTTTGCGAAACACCTCTCCGACTGCAGGCGCACCCGGATAACCGAGCATCTGTCCTTTATATGTGTCTCTGTGCCAGTAGTTGATATGGGCGACCATGCCATGAAAAACCGATCGCCGTTTGAGCAGATCGGCAGGAGCGGGTGAGTTCGTCTCGAGTAACCATCCTGGTGGTTCGATCAGCCAGCCCACCAGTTTGCCCCCTTTATCACGCTGCTCAATCAACCTGGCCTGAGGCGCTGCGAGCGGCTCATTCTTTGGATCGCGATACCAGCCGATCACGGAGTAAGTGAGAATCGTTCCTAAAGGGACTTGTTCGTCAGGGGCTGGGCCGCGCAGGTCCTCGAGCTTATCGTGCCACGAGAAGATGTTGCGATTCTCGGCGATAAACCCCGTGAATGTGGGCGAGCCGGTGTGTTCATTACCCAGCGCAGTGATCGTCGTCCGCTCTGCCGGCGCATTCGCTGATGCGAATTGTTCAAAAGGAATTACTTTGCCGACACGCCTGGCGGTGTATTTAGTCTGGTCGGTGAAGAGAAGATTAGCCGCACCTGCCTCAGTGGCGACGGCGCCACCATCGACGAACCACGCTTTTGTTTTGAACGTCGAACCACGCTGGGAGAAGCGTACGATCAACCAGTGATCGGGCAGCGCAGGAAAATCCAGTAAGCCTGGTGTATAGGCGGAGCGTAAGCCCGTGGGCAGTACCCAGTGCAAATACACGCCGCGATCTTTTTTCTTCGGCGGCGCGTCTGAATTTTTATCCCATACCAACTGCTCTGCCGGCTGATTCTGGTAAGTGCGCGTGGCTCCATAAAACGGTGGCGGACCCGGCGGGGACAAGGTAGCAATCAGTTTTCTGTAGTCGTGTACCAATGGTGACCAACGGCTGGCGCTAAAAGAGAATTTGGTACCGGTTTGAACGACGGGGGTCCTGTTGGTGACGTCTTCGTCGATTACCAGCGCCTGCACCCTGATTGGTACAAGGAATTGCGGTGAGTCCATGTCAACTTCCTTTGTTCTCTGTGTGACTCTTCATTAGGTCCACTTGATAGATTGCTCTTCGGGTTTGCGGATCATTTCAGTCGCCAACTCCGCAGAGCCTGCGCTGAGCAACTGATCTCGAAGCTTTGCTATGTCCACTACTCCACCATCGTTGCGGAGTATCTGCTTTTTGACGTCCAGCTTTTTGCCCGCTTTCCTGGCGCTAATCGTCCCATCACTCCCAACGCCAAACGTCAGCCCTTCACGCGGCTCGCGAAAAGTCACTTCTTCGACCGTCCCGCGCGCCAGACAGAACAGGACGCCGTCCGCGATCTGATCGAACCGAAGAATCTTCGGCAGCGTCTCGTCCTGGGCCGTGGTCTTCGCTGTGACTTCAACACCGGGCCACCCGCTCACGATTCTCGACCGCAACAAAAAACCCGACTTCGGAATCTCCATGTAGCGCTCTTTCGGCTCGAATTCAGGAGTCTTGCCCTGCAGCCGCAGCCGGTGCTGGTAGACGATCTTCGACAACGTCGACTGCAATTCTGAGCGCGATGCCACTTTTTGATCGGCATCGTTACGGACCGCTATGCTGAGTGCTCCATCAACGAGCGCGTTCACCCAGTTGTCGTCGAGGTGAAAGAAGCGCAGCGACTCGGGCGGCAGCAGCGATTGATGAGGAATGAGGTAATGAAACGGCACCGGATATAACAGCACGAGGCGCGCGATCCACTCGACAAGATCATCTGCAATCCTGACCTGTTCATTTACAGGTTTTGGTTTGCTTCCGGAAATCGGTTCCCTGAAAGAGGAACGGTGCGACTCGACAAACCTTTCAATCTCGTTGGCGAAGTCGGTGGCATTGTGCCGGCGCTCCACAAAGAGGCGAATTCCTTTTACAAAAGTTGGCGACGCCAGCGCGTTTAGCCGTCCGAGTTCCCACGCTGACGCATACGACACGTCGATGATCCCTCGCTCCGGATCCAGAATCATGGCTGCATCGGCGCGTTCGAAAGTAGTCTCGGTGACCGGCCCTCTTTTGAGCGGCGCTAAAGGTCCACGATACCAGGCGAAGGTTGGCGTGCTATCCAGCGGCTTATAATCCACGGGCACGTACCCGCGTTTCAGTGCCTGGTCCACATACGAGTCTCCACTGCTCGCTTGTACGGCGATGCCAAGCACGGCGGAGTTCTTTTTCAGTTGTTGCATCAATCCGCCGAATGTGTCGTGTCCCTTCGCATCGTTCACGAAACTCCAGTTCGCGAGAGTGATAAGACGAACGCGTGAGGCGGGCATAGCGGCCTCCGGCGCGTCGAGTAATTCTCTCCAGCCCTCGAGCGAAACCAGATGGACGGTATTTCCACCTTGTGGCGGGAAGCGGTTGGCGACAAGCACCGAAAACTCACCGTTCGCAACCATCTCGAGGGGAATCTTGTCGGCGATATCGACGTGGCGTATGTGAGCCAGTAACGGAAGTTCTTTTCGAGACGGGCAGAGTTTCAGAAAAAGATCGAGATTTAGATCGAGCAGTCGCACGGGCGTGTTCGCATCTTCAGTGCGTGGAAATACAGGCAGCAGGACCGCGCCTTCCGAATCCAGTCGAAACCAGGGTGCGGGTAACTCGTCATTCAGCGGCAGGTCGTCGGGCCGATGAGGCACCAGGTCAGCGATAGTGCCGCGCTTAGAGACGACGTTGCCGTCGAGAAAGTCTTTTTCTGATAAAACAAGCAGGGCCAGCCATGGTTCGTTTCCGCTGCTGAGCACTCGCTCCCAGGGGAGATTGCGACTGCCAAGGATCAGGTGCGGGAGAACATTGTTGTAGTCAGCGGTACCACCGTCTGGTGGAAAGTATGCCTGGATATCGTCAGCCTCAATTGAATAACGCGGGGCTAATACTTCAAAACGCTGATCTCGATAATAGTGACGCGGTTGGTCGCCTTCGAGGTCGACGGTCTGTTGCAACACCAACCGGTACGAACCAGCAGGCAAGGGCGCTTTGTAGTTGTCGTAGAAAGTTATTAATGGTTGCTGAGTCGACATGTTTTCACCCGGGCCACAAAAAGCACGAAAGTCACAATGAAAGAGTTAAGCGGCTACTTCGCCTGACAGTGGATTCGCTTGCAATTCTCTGAAGCGAATCTGAGCTTGCGGAACCTCTTGCCATCCCAGCGGGAAGCCAATTGTTGCGAGCGCAGCGACGACCTTCTTTTGATTCGCCTGTTTTTGGATCACCAACGGCTCGACGTTGCGATCGCGACCAGGACTTGGTTTTTGCTGCGTTGTACTCGACTGCGGAACACGACCCTCTACCAGTTTGTGCCACTCGATTGGCGGTGGTATCGCTTGCTTGCCGAGTACGCCACGCGGCGGCTTGAGTCGCTTGAGCCCGGTGATACAACCGTCGACCATCTTGGCCGTCGGCTCGGCAGGTCTCATGTTCGGCACTCCCGGCTCCCACAGCGCCGCGGGTAGAGATCCTCTCTCCTCTTCCATGGTCCAGCCGCTCAACTCAACCGCTTCAACAACTGAAGCGTCCTGAACTATCGTGACGTTGAGCACTGAGTCGAGCGCCCGGCCCATCGGGTGAATGCCGAGCTTGTTGGTGGACTTCTTCAGATCTAAGCCATCGCTCTCGAGTTTTACCGGCGTCTTAACCATCATCGAGCGACCACTCGTACTGCGTGCCTGAATTCCTTCCGCCACATCTGCGGGTTTCACCTTGCCGACGTTCATCGTCGTTACCGGAACAGCCGCAGTTGCCGCCAACTCCAACTCATCCGCACGCACTTTCCAGATTTCGTCCTCGGGCTTCGGTTGTGCGTCTTTTCTCTTCGCGGTTGAAAGATTGTTGAGGTTGTTGCGGCCGGCGCCGAGGTTGGGCTGAATTACCGGAAACGCCACCACCGGAGCGTTGACGGCTCTTCTATCCTGACCCTTCAGATTGAGGAAGTTGTGACAGAACGTCTCCCACTTGTCGATCAATTCCCCTTTCTTTGGACGTGCCGGACCGAAGTCGATATCAAACTTGCAAACAGTCAAATCTATGTGGGCAATGCCGCCGACCGGCGGCCCCCACATCTCAATACTCGCGGAAATGGTTACGTCGATATCGAAGAGGAAGAACGAGGCCTTGACCTTCAGTGAGATGCCAAGCTCGGCTTCAAAATAGAGAGGACTCCAGTTGATGATGACGTCGAGATACGCCGTAAACCACGCGGAGATGCGGCCCGAGTGAAAATACGCCTCCAACTTTGCGCCCACCATTCCGCACGAAGGCGTCAAGGCGAAGTAGCATCCGCCCTTGATCGACAGGTTGTCATTGACCCGCCAGTTCAAACCCAGGCGCGGGACGATCGGATAGTGGTCGGGACGGCGGAAGCGCGGATGATAACCGCCAATCGTAAAAACGACATCACCCTTGTGCTCTCCGTCGAACCAGATGAAGAGCGCAAACCCGCCGGTCAGTTTGCAATCCGTGTTGATGACCCAGGAATTACTACTGAGCAGTGCCTGTAGTTTGAAAGTTCCCTCGCTGGGCTTGATCGTCATCAAGATGAGCAACTCGACGTAGCAGATTGCCCTCGCGGTCGTGTCGCGCGGCAGTCTGAAACGCGCGAGGCCCATTAGCGAAATCTCGATCGTGTCGTCGCCCCATTGCACAATGGCAAGCGCGAAGCAATCGATTGTTCCGTTGATAGTGAATCGCAATCCAGCACAGGCGAAGTATTGGCCCAGGTCCGGAACCAGTGATTTCTTCATCTTTTCCAGCACTGCGGCCGGGTCTTCAACTGGCTTGGCAAGTTGATTGTGTAACTCGAAAGTCTCGTCTTCTGACTGGTAGCCTCCTTTGCCCATCACGATCTGCACGAGCGGAAAGGCCGCCACGTTTTCGATCGTCGGAACCTTTATCCGCCGGTTGTAGCCAAAGCCGCCGACGAACCCGGTTATTTGGATTGGTCCAAGGGGAATTCCCGTCCCGCTTGCAGCACTCAGCGTCACGTAGATAAAGAAGGTTTTCTCCGGACGAAGAACGTAATAATCATCGTCTTCGGCCATAATGAGGTACTTCTTGTCGTCAGTCGCGGTGAGCTCCCATCCACCGCCGGGGTAAAAGCCGACTGGATTGGATGTGATGGGCGTGACGTTCTTCTCGGTGAGTTTGGCAAGCATTTTTTCAGGAACATTGCCCCCGTTAAATATCGCAACGTCTCCGGGTGTGTGCGACATCTTGAAGAGGACAAGGCTCCCGTAAAAACCCATCGCCGAGAATGAGCCCTTGGGTATGCTGATCGTTAGACTACCCGCAAACTCAACCCCAACTTTCATGAAACTGCCGGATATGATTACGTCACCGATCTTTATCGAGACGTCGAGCCCATCAAGCGTGAACTTGAATTTCGACGCATCATTCAATTGAAAAGTTAAGGTCGCGCCGATAAAACCCAGCTCGAAGCCCGGAACACGAATACCGCCCGTTATCGAGACGGTTAATTGCGCCGTGTCGGGCAAGCCTTCGCCGAGCTGGATATTCTCGACACCCTTCAGCGCAATTCCGATTTGCTTCAGGTAGATGGGCTCGCCAAACCGATCGATCGGAATGAGGACCATCTCGCCGCGGTTTCCATCTGAGTCGTAAAGTTGAACGTCGAGAGTGCCGGAACTGCCGTCCTTGAGTGGTGTGAGATAGCCGACAGAGATTGAAAACTTGTCTTTCTTCTTGGCACTGAGTCGAGTCTTTACATCTCTTTTAGCTGGTTTCGTGTCAGTCTTGGGCAGCACCACCCAATCATCGGAGAGTAATTCCTGGAGCCCTTCAATGATTTCATCGCCTTTTTCGACTTTTTGATTTTTCTTCTTGGCGTCCTCTCTTTTCTTTTTCTCCTCGTCGCTCAGTCCCAGCGAGAGCCGAAGATCCTTGAGCTTGATGCCGACTCCGAGTGCGACCCGATCAAAAAAGCCTTTCTTTTGATAGATGTCTTCGAGAGAGAGCTTGAACGCAAGGCGTAGCTCAACTGCACCAAGGCCAAAATAGCCGGCGAATCCATCGATAAATTTGAGACCGTCTTTAGTCGTCCCCTGGATGTCGATACCAAGACTCACGAGATCAACTACAAGCGTCCAGGAGAAGGTTGCTTTGCTCCGATCAGTTGAGGGTACCCACTTGATAGGCAGCAGACGGATGCCGGGAAGCGGTACGCGCTGTTGCCCTGGATCGTCACTCTTTGGCAGCAGGCGCAGCAGCCAGTTGTCGTCGAGCGTTTCACCGCTGAACCACTTGCCGAGATGAAGCATTACTTCGACTCGGCCCTTCTCGCCTTCTTTTTCGGGAGCAGAAAGCCTGGCCTCCTCTACGGGGGCAGCGTTCTCCTCTTCCTGTTCTTCAGGTTCAATCAGAATGCTTTCGTCGTCGGTGAAATTGTCTTCGGTGAGAATGATCGATGGTTCGTCTTTGTCACCGTCCCTGGCTGCGGAATCTTTCTTGGAAACAGGATTGAGCAGGATGTTATAGGCAGCTATCGCCAAACCGAAAAAGTGTTTTGCTCGATCGATCACATCGGGCTGCGAAGCGAGCGCCGCCACAATGCGCTTGGGCTTGTCTGTCTTTGATTCCAGGCCGCTTGCATACAGCGGAAAACCGTCGAGCTCACCAAGGATCCGATCGAGAACACTCCAGACCGTCAGGCCCTCTGCGATCCCAAACTCATAATCAAACTCTCCATCACCGGCGGGCGTGCCGGTCATGAATCCCAGCGACGCGAGCACGGTCCCCAACTTGCGGCTGCCGGTATCCGGATTCGGATCGTCTTTGTCAGGCGGCTGCCACTCGTAGACGTGTTTGAGGAGATACATCGTGTCGGCGAGATCTTCTTTTGCTCGCCCCAGGTTCTTCTTTATTTCATCCCGTTTGGATTGCTTGAGAATGATGTCTTTGACACCGGCTTCGTCGGAGATTTTTTCGGCCAGGAGCGGACCTGCCGGTGAGTTCAGCAAATCGTAAATCACATCCTTGTCGAAGAAGTTTTCGACAAATTTTTTCCAATTGGTGAACTCTTCCCAGTTGATCCCGTCCTTAACTTTCCGCTGACGCTTGATATCGGGCGTTCCAAACTCGGTTTTCAACTCATCAGCAAGGAAGATCTTTTTCGACTTCGACTCTATCTTGAACGGGATGCGTAGATTGAAACGCATTCCCACGAGTTCTTTTTTATCTTCATCCGTTCCGAGAACGCCTTTGTCGCTTGTAATGACGATGCCCGCGCAAATAGATCGCACGAATGATTTCGACAGCTTGTCGGCATCGTGATCGCTGTTAGGCAGGATGTAGAAGGGAACGAAGAATTCGAGCTCAACCTTGAGCGCCTCTCCGCTATCTTTCAACGCCAGCTCAACGCGGCGTCGCAGCCCTGCGCCAAAGAGGAACACGTCCTTCGTGTCGACAGTCTGTTTAGAGATCCCGACGGTCAGTGTCGAAAAGTAGGTGCGCTCGCCAGAGTCGCAATTGAGCATCTGTATGAGCGTGTCAGTCGCGCCGGCCATGTGTGGCTCGAACGTTTTGGCCAACAGGTCTTTGGAAGAGAGAACTGGCTCAGTGATGGCTTTGAAGTCGTGCTTCTTGCCCGCGAGATTTCCGAAGAGCGTGGCGATCAGCCAGTCGCGGAAACGCACGTCCGACCATGCTTTTTCAGGACTGTTCAAATAGAGAGGATTGGGAAGCGATTCGCGTAGGGAGCGTTCGTTCTGGTCTACCTTTGGGTTGAGGTAATAGTCTTCACCGAAGTCGGCCGTGGTATCCGGGTTTTTTAATTTGTGTAGACCGGCAATTAAGAGAAGGAGATCAGAGGTCGATGGGGGCTCGGCCATAAATGCACCTCACTTATTTACTTGTGATTTACAAATGCTGTTACTGACTTTTGACTGCTGGTAAGCAGACCCGCAGGCTTTGTACAACGACAAAGAGCGAGGGAAGACTACTGATTATTGGTAAAGCTTTTAGAGATTGGTGAAAACCGGCACTGAATAACGACCGCTTCTCGCCTTCTTCGGATGTCAAACTTATCTGTGGCCGGGAAAGTATAGTTGCAGAATGAGACTGAGACAAGATCAATTTCAAAAGATGCTCGACAGCATCCGTGGTCTAAGCTAAGCTTCAACTCCGCCTTCATAACCGCCAGCTTCATAGCGGTTTTGATGAAACGGATGAAGTCCTCAATCTACTTAGTTAGAGAGAATCAACCTTGTCCAGAAAAATCAGTTACTCCCTCTTCCTGTTCCTTTGCATTACTCTCGGCTGTGTCACTGCTTCCGCTCAGGACTGCAAACCACCGGCGATAACGGCAAATTCCCAGAACTACAACATCTTCTCTCCCGAACAGGAGATGATCCTCGGCGAGTTGAACTCTCAGCGGATGGCCAGCGAAACTCGCTACATCCAGGACGAAAAGCTACTCGCATATGTGAGGGAAATCGGTGAACGTCTGGTCCGTCACTTGCCACCCACAGGGCTGAAGTTCCAGTTCTTCATCATTGACATCCCCGACGCGAATGCCTTCAACACGCCCGGCGGATACGTTTTCATTTCCAGGAAACTAATCGCCTTTACTAAGACGGAAGACGAATTGGCAGGCGTGATGGCGCACGAATTGGGCCAC
>Ga0134121_10001130_pt1 | contig 25884 bp, 17 predicted proteins | sample KB301_FD_96463 | JGI IMG/M metagenome (GOLD analysis project Ga0134121, IMG submission 96463) | Terrestrial soil microbial communities without Nitrogen fertilizer from Kellogg Biological Station, Michigan, USA - KB3-0-1 | ecosystem: Environmental > Terrestrial > Soil > Unclassified ... | reverse complement strand
TGAATGCGGGCGGGACCGGCGCTGCCATCAAGATGGCGGGCTTTGATATCGCCGGCAAGACCGGGACGGCGCAGGTCGTCGGGCTCGGCAAAGACACCGGCAAGAACAAGGACCACGCGTGGTTCGTCTCATACGCACCGGCTTTCAAACCGGAGATCGCGATGGTCGCGCTGATCGAGAATTCGGGATTTGGCGGGGCAAACGCGGCGCCGGCGGTTCGTGGCGTTTACGATACTTACTATCGCAAGACTCGACACGAAGAGCCGCCCGGAGCGGTGAAACAGCAGATCGCCAAAGACACGACCGACAAGAAGAAAGAGACACCTGAGAAGAAGAAAACGGCCGCCGTCACCGCGGCCGGACAGCAAACCGCACGCAACACGCAGTAGTAATGGTCGCGATAATTCACAAACGCAGTTGGCGTGACTTCGATTGGATCCTGGCGCTGCTCGCCATCGGCATCGTGCTGTTCGGCACGGTCCAGATTCGCAACGCGCAGCCGACGGAGACCTACTGGGTCAAGCAACTGATCGGACTCTCGCTCGGTCTGGTGGCGATGCTCGCGATCGCGTTTACAGATTACCGTCGCCTGCTCAATCTCGCTCCTGTCTTTTATATCTTTGGACTGCTCCTGCTGGTGCTCGTGCTGTTTCCCGGCATTGGCTTGAAGATCAACGGGCAGCGCGCGTGGATCAGAGTGGGCGGACTCGGGCAGTTTCAGCCGTCGGAGTTTGTGAAGGTCACGACGGCGATGATGCTGGCGCGCTACTTCGGCAAAAATCGCATCGAGGTCCTCACGATCAAAGAGATGATTGTAGGTGGTCTGATTCTGGCGCTGCCAATCGGGCTGATACTACTCGAGCCGGACGTCGGCTCAGTGCTCACTTACATGCCGATTCTCGCGGTCGTGCTTTTCCTGTCGGCCATTAGATTAAGGCTAGTGATCGGGGCTGCGATTCTTGCTGTGGCGCTGATTCCCGCCGCCTACATGATGGGAGTCAAGACCGGCGCGGTGAAAGCGTACCAGCAGGAACGCATCAACGTGATTCTCGATCCGGAGAATGCTGACCGGAAGGGTATCGGTTATCACACGTGGCAGTCGATTCTCACTGTTGGTGAGGGCGGACTAGTCGGGTCGCACTCATCCGCCGAATTCTCGCAGAGCGGGCTGAAGTTTCTTCCCGAGCCACACACCGATTTTATCTACGCGGTCACGGCAGAAAATACCGGCTTCGCAGGCTGCGTCCTGGTCCTGCTCGCGTACGTGGTCCTTCTTTCACGCCTGATCACGGGCGCGCGCCGCGCCTCGGATCGCATGGGCATGCTCTTCATCATGTCCTTCGTGGGCGGCCTGACATTTCAAATCTTCATCAACATCGGCATGGCCTTGGGTATTTCGCCAGTAATCGGCGTCCCGCTTCCCTTGATGAGCGCCGGCCTCGCCTCCCTGATCGCCACCTTCATCGCCATCGGCTTCGCGATCAGCGTCCAACTCCGAAGATTTGTAAATTAGCCACAAAAAGGCACAAAAAGCACAAAAGTGTTACTGAGAGGACGGCGCTCAATCAATAATCATTTTGTGCTTTTTGTGCCTTTTTGTGGCTAATTACTTTCCGGGTTTTTGTGGCGGTTTGGGGGTGGTGCAGACGGTGCCGTAGGCGGGGCGGTAGCCGCGGTCCTGGGCGTCTTTCTGAGACATTTTGCGGCCCTGCTTCGTTTTGCCGTAGAGCTTCGAGGTGGGACAGTGATAGTAGCCATACTCGGTATCAACCCAGACTACGACATTCGGATCGCCGCGCGATGGCAGCGGCGTCGGGGTTGGCTTCTTCTGCTGCGCCATTCCGTTTGAGAGGAACAGGAAACAAACGATAACTAAAGCTCTTTTCATTGGTTCTCCGGCTCCTTCAAATAGTCTGCCCGTTCCTTCTCTGTCAGCTCACGCGCCACGCGCTGGCGAATTAAATCACGCAGCTCGTCAAATGGCGCAAACGCCTCGCGTGGATAGATGCGCGTCGCGTAGTCTTCGCTCGCTGTATACACTAAATTTCCGTCGGGGCTAAACAGCGCGTTGAGAACCGGTCCTTTGTGGTCCAACAACGTGGCGATGCTTTCACCCGTCTGCGCGTTCCAAATGCGCGCCGTATTGTCCGCACTCGCCGTGACGATCATGCGCGAGTCAGGACTGAACGAAGCACTATTCACGACGCCCGTGTGGCCCTCCAATTTCCTGACCACCTCTCCTCGATTCGGATCACACACCCACGCCGTTTCACCACTCGCCGCAACGATGAACCGCCCATCCGGACTATACTCCGCACTCAAAACCGCCTTCGGGTACGTACCGCCAATCATCTTCACGAGGCCAAATCGACCAGCATCCCACAGGCGCACCGTTGCATCGACGCCCGCAGTGACGATGAATTTCCCATCCGGACTGAACGACGCACTATTCACACTCCCATTATGACCGCGCAGCTCGCCGAGACTCGCGCCCGTCGCTGCATCCCACACGCGCGCCGTCCCATCAGCGCTCGCCGTCACGACGAATCGACCATCCGGACTAAACGCCACACTGTTGATATCCGCGGTGTGGCCGTTGAGCGTAACACTCTGGGGCTCGATTAATTTCCGTTCCTGCGCTGGTGGCGGCGCCGCCAGCTTCTCGTAAATGAACTCGGATTGCTGCGAATCGACAAACGTACGCAGCGCCTCGATGTTGTAGATCACCCCGTTCGAACCACGCGTGGTTGCGATTGAGTAGCCATCAGGACTGAACCTCGCATTCGCCACCTTCGCGCTTCGATCGACCAGATAACCAAACGGCATGGACCGCTGCATGCCCACGCCGTCGAGCCACAACTTTCCGTCGCGAGTCGTAGCGGCCACTTCGGAACCGTTCGGGTTACAAGCGATACTCGTCACCGCCGCCGAGTGGTCCCACGATTCGATAGTCGAGCTCGTGCTGCCTTCGCCGGGATGAAAAGGCCACAGCCGCGCGGTTTGATCGTCACTCGCCGTGATAATGAATTTACCGTCGGCGCTGAACGAGAGGTTGTTAATCGCCTGCGAGTGCCCGCGATATTCAGTGATCAGTTTTCCGTCCAGCGAATCCCACACGCGCACGGTATTGTCAGCGCTGGCCGTCACCACAAACTTTCCATCGGGACTAAAAAGCGCTAACGACAGCGGTCGCGTGTGACCGCGCAACTCTTTCACGAGATGGCCGTCTGACATCCACAGTCGCGCCGTGTTGTCGCCACTACTGGTCACGATCTCATTGCCGTCAGGACTGAAACTCACGCTCGCGATATAGTCCTGGTGTCCATCGAGACGAAACTTTACCTTCCCGGTTTCGACGTCCCAAACGGTCGCAGGGTAATCGCCTGAAGACAGCGCACCGAGCTCAGTGTCTGGTCCACCTTCGGTCGCGATCAGTTTTCCATCCGGACTGAAGGCGAGCGCTGACTTTGTTCCAGTCAAACCGGTCAGTTCTTTCCGGTTGTCACTATCAACACTCCAGATGATCGCTTTCTCGTCGGCGGCCTCAGTCGCGAAATGCTTCTGATCCGGACTGAACACGACCTCGTGGACAGCCGCCGAGTGGCCAGTCAGGACCCTGACCGCTTCCCCCGTTGACGGTTTCCAAACACGCACCGTGTTGTCGTCGCTGACGCTGACGAGATAGTTTCCATTCGGACTGAAGACCGCGCGATGCACGGGGGCAGTGTGGCCCTGAAGCTCGCGCACCGGTGCTCCGGTGGCGCCGTCGAAGAGTCTTACTTTGCCGTCGGTGCCGCCAGTCACGATCAACTTACCGTCGGGACTGAACGTCGCGGAGTTGCTGGTCCCATTGTCATTCAACTGCGCGATGATCTTTTTCGTGCCGGCATCCCACAGTCGCACTTTGTAGTCCGTCGTGCGCGTGACGATAAACTTGCCATCGTGACTAAACTCCGCCTGCGCGACTTTCGCGCCGTGCTCTCTTAGCGCGCCGCCGACGTTCGACAGCGACAGCAAACCGCTGCGGATCACGTCTCTTGCGTCTTTCGTATCGGCAATATCGAGCGCTTCCTTCGCCAGCAACACACTCAGCTCCGGATCCGCCGCGAGCGACATACTCGCCTTCAACGCCAGCAAACGCGACTTCGCTTTGTTTTCCAAAAGCGTAGCGGCCTTGCTCTTTTGCCATGCGAAAAACGCCATAAGCAGAAAGATCACCATCGCCACTGCGATAACCGCGATAACGAGTCCCAAGATTTTTATGCGCCGTTTTTGTGCCCCGGCGCGACTCGCATCGACAAGAGTCCTGAGCGATGCGCTCGCAGCGTTGGTCCTGACGAGTCGCTGGGCTTCGAGCAGCTCCTCGGCGCCGAGCAGCTTGCTGCCGGGTTGCCATTTGGAAGCTTTTGCTTCGAGACGAAGTCGAATCTGCTCATTGCGTGACTGGTTCGCGAGCCACTTCTCGTTTGATCTCCGAATCGGCTCGATGAAGCGATCGTGCGCGAGCTCGTACCAGCGAACAGTCCCTCCCTTCCACTCGCCCTTGATCAGCCGCATCGCTTCGAGCTTGTCCACCGCGGCGTTCGGCATGCCGCCAGTCGCTTCGCTTCCCCGGTTCACCGGCGCACGCGTGCCTTCGGGCGTGATCAGCGTGTCGCCGAACCAGCGTCGCAGCGTCTCTTCTTTGACGCTCGTTTCTTTGGCGACGCTCCTGATCGATCGCTCGTAGAAGTTGGATAACGCCTGGCTCACGTCGCCATACTTTTGCAGATGCTTAAGCGTGATGACGTTCTCTTGCGGCGTGAGCGCGTCCCACAAACTCTGGCAGACGACTTGTAACTGCACAGGCTCGACGTAAATTCCCATCGTCTGTGTGCCGGTCATGCTCTGATTCGGAATGCGCAGCAGATTTTTGACGAGCTGTTCGGCGACTCCGGGAGCATAACTGCGGTTCGTCTTTTCCAGCGGCTTCGTGATCGCGGTCAAAGCCTTCTTCTCACGCAAGTGCTCGAGCCGAAAACGTGTTCGCAGTTTCTCAGGCAGCAACGGCAGGTATGGATCGAGCTCGGCGATGTAGTCCTCGCGCATGCAAAAGATCACACGCAACAACGGATTCGCGGCGAGTCCCTTTTTCGGATTGCCTTCCAGCGCTTCGCCGATCTGGCGGAAGAAGTCTTCTCGATCGGTCCAGCGCCCAGGATACGAAGTAAAGAGCTCTTCAAACTGATCGAAGACCATGACGATTGGCGTCGGCTCGCCGTACTCGTTCGTGTGTTCGCCACACTGCGCGATGAACTCGTGAAACGTCATCTTCATGTTGGCGCGCGACACGTCGACCTGGCCGCTGCTCATGAGCGCATTCAACACGAAGATGTTTGTGTCTCTTCCGACCTTGAGATTGGCTGGAAGCTGGCCCTGCACGCGCATCGGCGGCAGAACGTAGAAAGTCTCTTCCTCTTCCAACTTCGGAATCAACTTGGCATTCAACAGCGAAGTTTTCCCGGCGCCTGACTGTGAATAAAACAGCACAGCCGAGTGCGCCGTGATGACTGACACGAGCTCGTCAGCTTCTTCGTCGCGGCCGAAGAAGAACTGTCGCTGCTCTTTGCGGAACGAGCGTGGTCCAACGTATGGCTCGATCCCGTTCGCTTGCACTTCTGACGAAGGAGTTGTTTGAACGTTAAGTTGCATATCCGGACTTCTGCCAACTGTCTCTCAACATGGCCACAAATCTCGGTGTCGTTTCCCAGCTTACGCGAATGTCTGGACTCTTGGACTCGAAATATTTATCGAAGAACGCCTGAGCGCGCTGTTTTAGATCGTCGGTCGATGCGCTGGGCGAGAGCTGCACGGCAACGTGCGTGCGGCTGGTGCTGTTTTTTAGATAACCGGCGAGGAAGTGAAACAGGATGCGAAAGTCCCAGTCTTCGAGACTGTAACCCAGCAGCATCAGCGACGTTCCCGTGATTGCCTGTTGAATGCGTTTCGGGATCAGCTCCGGATCTTTCGAGACGTTGATCAGGAACTGAAAATAGTCGTCTTCTGAAATGATCATCGACTGCTGCGTTTGCGTGTAGCCGTACAAATGAAAGACGCACGGGTTCGCGACGTTCGGTTGGAAACCCTGCTCGGCAAGCGGCGACACGTCGTCGAGTGATTTGACCCACTTGCAAAGATCTGGTTTGACGTCGCGCTGATTCCTGGCGAGCGCCTGCTCCATCATGTTGTCGTAATTCGTCGTGATGTAGATCGGAAGCGGCAGCTTTGCGAGAATGTTGTAAGGCTCGTTTGGATCGTCGAAGTTCGGCAGCGGGACCTTTTTTAGCTCGTCGCAATACAGGCCCGACGCGTATTCAGCATCGCCGTATTCCACGTTGAGATAACGGGCGACGCGGGCCACGTCATCAGAATCACTGAACGGATAATTTTTCTCAGTCGCCCATTTTTTAGCCACCGCGGTGCGCAGCGATGGACCTTCCGAGTAAACACCGGCGCCGAGAAAAGGCGTACACCTCCCGTCTTTGATTCTCTTCATGAGAACTTCCCAGTCGGTATCCTGCATCCGCTTGACGGGCATCGTTACCTCGCGATCAGTTTGCGTAGCCGGCCTGCTGCCAGCGCTCCCAAAGCTCTTTCACGAAATCCCTCGCCGTGCCCCAGTACACGCGCACGTCGATGTTCTCGTAATACTTCGTCAGGTAATTCTGCGTCTTCTCTTTCACTTCGTCAGCACCGGCGGGCGCGCGCATGACTGCGACGTTGAGCCGCGACACTGAGTTTTCTGCGAGTCGATCGAAACTTCGCAGTAGCACGCGGAAGTTCCAGTCTGTGATTCGATAACCGATGAACAGCAACGACGAGCCGGTGAGCGCGCGCGCAATCGGCGCCGGAATGAGATTCGGATCGGCCGAGATATTCACCAGGAAATCCATGTAGTCGTCTTCAGTCAGGACGAGCGACTCGGCGATCGGAACGTGTCCGTGCAGGTGAAAGACGACCGGGTTCGCGACTGTTGGTTTGTAAGTCGGATCCTTTTCGAGGATCGTCGGATTGTCTCTGACGTAATCTTTAACGGCGCGGTTCCACTGGCACAGTATGCGATTGGGTTCGCGATGATGACGAACGAGTGCTTTGACCATGAAGTCGTCGTAGTTCGTGGTGACATAGACGGGCAGGTTCAAGTCTGCGAGCACGCGATGAGGCTCGGTCAGATCGTTGAAGTCGGGTTCTTTAGCATCCTGAAACATCTCGACGATCAGATCTTTTGGAAAGACTGAGTCGGAATATTTGAGCGCGAGAAACTGTGAGACCGCGATCAGGTTTGAGCGATCCTCCATCGGATACTCATACTTCTCAGCCCACTGTTTGGCGATGTCGCCGCCGAGCGGCAGCACGCCATAAGCGGCGCCGGCGCCGAGAAAAGGCGTGCAGCGGCCCTGCTTGATTCTTCGCAGCAGCACGTCCCAATCTTCGTTGGTCAAGAGTTTTGACATGTGAGGATCATAGCCACAAAAAGGCACAAAAAACACAAAAATTTAAATGGACCTGTTATGTGCTTCTTGTGGCTCCTGTGGCTGAATTAAATACTTGTCATAACCGGCGCGCACCAACTCTTGAAACGCGGTCCACACTTCGTCCGGGATCTCCTGCGCGATTTGATAGCCGCGCGCTGGATAAACTCTGATCCGCTGTAAATCACCGACCATGATGCTCACCACATCGGCAGCCGAGAGTGCGCGGTTGGCGTAAGCCTCGACATACTCGCGAAACGAAACCTGCGGCGACGTGACGATCAGATCTTTTTCCGGCCAGAGTTTGCGAAACGTGGCAAAGGCGCGTCGCTCCATGTAAGGCTTCTGCACGAGAATAAACTTTTGTAGATCGAGACCACGCTCGGCCAGCAGTCGCTTTGTAAACTCGATGTTCTCGCCGGTGTTCGTCGAGTGGGCTTCGATCAGAATGTTTTCACGAGGCACGCCGCAGTCGACAGCGATACGCGCGAACCGCTCAGCTTCCGGTTCATTCCAGAGTGTTCTGGTAATCGATCCCTGGCCGCCTGAGAAGATCACGAGCGGCGCCCAGCCTTCGCGAAACAACTGCGCCGCCCGCTCCGCTACTCGCTCGTCGTGACTGCAAAGCACCAGGATCGCATCCGCCGCCGCAATCTCGTGCTTCATCAAGTGATAGTTCCAAAGTGTCTCGGCGAGCGCGTAAGTCTGTAAATCCATCAACGATTTTGTGCTTCCCTGTGGCCTGCGTTAATCTGTGACAAAGCGTAACGAAAGGAACCGGAAATGGCGCCCACACTCTACCGGATCGTTCTTCAAGTCGACAATCTCGACCAGGCTGAAGAATTTTACGGCAAGCTGCTCGGCGATCGCGGGCGGCGAATTCCGCGCGGCTCGCGACACTACATCGATTGCGGGCCCGTGATTCTGGCCCTCGTCGACGTGACCGGCGAAAACACTACCGGCCTCAAGCCAGAGCCAATGCCCGACTACATCTATTTCGCCGTCAGCGATGTCGATGCCGTTCACGAACGCGCGCGCGAGCTGAATTGTTTATCGACTGAAGACGTCCACGGCGCGAGCGCCGGCGAGGTTGTCCGGCGTCCGTGGGGCGAGCGCTCGTTTTATGCGTACGATCCGTGGGGCAACGGGCTTTGTTTCGTCGATGAGAACACGCTGTTCACGGGCAAGTAGTATTTTATGAGCATGAATCCAACTTACCAGGCGGCGAATACCGCGGCGCCTCTCGTTGAAGAACACTTCATACGCCATCTCGCCGAAGCGCGGCGAATGGGCGAGGACGATCTAGCGCCACAGCCCGACGCGCGTTCGATCGCGGCGATCATCAACGCGACTTTCTGGGCCAGCTTTCGTCCCGAGGAAGGCCGGTTCCCAAAGATCTCCATCGCTTACCTGCCGCCGGAACAAGCCGGACAACCAATGATGTTCGAGCATCCACTGCCGCTGACTGCTGCTGTGCTTACTAAACTCGCGCCTGCGGTCGAGCGTCCGGAGATTCATCTCGGTGTCTGGAATCACGGCGACGAGTTGAGAGTCTGGGGAACTACGCGAACGATTCCGAGTTTCTGTTTTGTGCTCGAGGATATAGAGCCGGGGTTGCTCGTCATCAAGCATCGCCGTCTCGATGGTTTTGGAAAGTATGCGAACGTCGCCGTGCTCAAGGGCGAAGTCGTGAAAGTCATCGACGAGAAAGGCACGAGCCTGCCTGATTGTCCTTCACTGCTTCGCGCGTTGCTGGCGTTCACGGCGGCGGCGACGAATGGACCACAACACTCGTTGAACGTGCTGGTCCAATTGAGCGCGTCGATGCGGGCGCATGGACACGGCGGCACATTCCTCATTGTGCCTTCTGGAAGCGATCGCTGGCGTGAGTCGATCGCGCAGCCGATCTTGTATTCAGTTATACCCGCGTTCGCAGCGCTTTCTTCGCTCGTGCGGCAAAAAGTCGATGAGGAAGATCGAAGATCGTGGGAAAGCGCGATGCGACGGGCGGTGGACACGATTGGCGGAATGAGTGCGGTCGATGGCGCGACTGTGATCAACGATCAGTATGACGTGCTCGCGTTTGGCGCGAAGATTCGTCGCAAGGAAGGATGTCCGCCGGTTGATAAGTGGGTGATAACGGAGCCTGTGGTTGGGAACCTTCCGATCGTCGTGCAGCCGACTGAGCACGGTGGGACGAGACATCTCTCGGCGGCGCAGTTTGTCTACGATCAGCGCGACGCGCTCGCGTTAGTCGCGTCGCAGGACGGAAAGTTCACGGTCTTCGCGTGGTCACCGTGTGAAGAGATGGTCCACGCGCACCGCGTTGAGTCGCTGTTGATGTAATCCTGTCTAACTATGGTGTAAACACACGGCGGAAGATTATTCCGGAGAAGTTCAAACGCATCGCGCGGCCATCGACGATCGTTTCGAAATTCATCCAATCCGGCGCCTCCGGATCGCCGATTCCAAACTTCCCATCACCGCGCGGCACGAGCGGCTGAACGCCTTCGAGGAAGAGCTGCCCCTTGCGCTGCACGATGCGCATATCGCCGTACCACGGACTGTCGTTGGTGTAGTGACCAACAAACCCATCCCACTCTTTCTTCGTCTCGAAAGTCTTCGGGCCGGTGTACTTCTCGCCGAGGTACCAGTTCGCGCCGTGATACGCCTGCGTCACCTGCTGGTTCTCGCGCACGAAGCCCAGCAAATACGTATCCAGATCCGGATGCTTCACGATGAAGCGATCGCCGCCCGAGCGCTCGAGCACAATGCGGCGATTGTTGTACACGAGCACGAGCTTCGTTCCCTCAGCCACGAGCTCGAGTTTCTTGCCTTCGAGCGAAGTGTAAGTGCCAACGTAATCAGCGGCATTCTTCACTTCAGTTGGCGAAGGCGGCGGCGCCGGAGCTTCGGGCAGCGGCTTCCCATCTGCCGACGCGTTGAAGAGCTCGACCGCATACTTCGTCACTGCCACCGGACGATAACCACGCAGGTTTGCGTTGACTGATGCAAACGCACCGATGTTTCCCGTCAAATCAACATCGATCGACGAGCTAAAAGCAACCATGCCGCCAGTGTGACGCAGGCGCGTGTGTCCACCGATGTCGCTCACCCACAACCCATAACCGTATCCCGCGGGCTCACCGCGATACGGCGAGTCGATCAACGGCTTCGTGAACAATGCAAAACTCTCTTCCGAGATCAGACGGCCCTTCGGCAGCGCGCCGCGATTGAGCAGCATGCGCATGTATTTCGCCATGTCAGCCGGGGTTGAGGCGACACTTCCCGCAGCGATATCGACTTCGAGCCACTGCGCTTCTGCCAGTTGACCGTTAACCGGAAACGGCTTGCCTTCCTGGAGCGGCTCGTAGCCAATCGCCATCAGCTTACGCAGATCGTTGATGATGATCGGCGAGCTCGCAGTCATTCCGAGCGGCTCGATCATGCGCGCGCGCATCGCTGCCGCGAACGGTCGTTTGTCGATCGCTTCGATCAGAAAACCGAGAATGTTGTAGCCGGTGTTTGAATAAAGAAACCGTTTGCCGGGCTCGTACGCGGTCCAAAGCTCACCGAGCAGCGCGTCGAGCAGGAGCGGCGCGCCGGGCAGTCCGGCGGAATGCGTCAAGATGTGATGCGTAGTGATTGCCGCAAACTTGGAGTTGATCTTGAGCCACGGCAGATACTCGACGATTGGCTTGTTGAGATCGAGTTTTCCCTCGTCACGTAACTGCATCAACGCGAGGCCTACGAACGACTTCGAGATCGATCCGATCTCAAACATCGTTTCCGGCACGACACGCGAGCTGGTTTTTATGTCGGCGTAACCGTAAGTCGAGACTCTGATCAAGCCGTCGCGATTGGCGAGCGCGAGCGTCATTCCGGGCGCGCCCGTCTCGCGCATGTGTCGCGTGATGAAATCATCGAGCCGCGCGAACAAGGGTTGCACAGCCGCCGCCTGGGCCAACACCCGCGCCGGCACGAACGAGTGCAAAAGCGTCACCGCCACCGCCGACTTCGCGCTACTTGAAAGAAAGTTTCTTCGTGAAATATTCATAAGATCCTTTTTAGCCACAAAAAGGCACAAAAACACAAAAAATGCTTTGTTATGTTTGGGCCTTTTGTGGGTATTATTCTGTGCCTTTTGTGTTCACTAAACCGAGACTCTTCGACAATTCGATAAATCGTGGCTCCGAACGCAAATTCCTGAACACCGGATCGACCGCAATGAACGGTAGCCAGTTGAACCGCTCGTCACGCGACTTCTCCAGCCAGTCGAGCGCGAGCTTGCGCTCATCCATCCCCGCATAAACTACCGCAGTTTGAAATGGCGAAACGTACTGCCGCTTTGATAACTCCTGAAGCCTCGCGATCACCTTCTTGGCGTCGGCCCGTTTCCCCGCGCGCGCCTGTGCATGGCCCAACGCAGTCAGCGCCGCCACGTTGTCAGGCAACGCCTTCAATCCAAGCTTGAATTCATTGGTCGCTTCGTCGAACTTGCCTTCGTCCTCAGCGACGAGGCCGAGCTCGTAATGTGCGCGCGGGAAGCCCGGATCGGTTTCCATGAGTTTTAGCGACTCCTTGCGAGCTTCGTCAAGCCGGCCTGCATAATACAGGTCGCGAATGTAGTCGCTGTAGATCGTGAGCGAGAACGGCTCGAGCTCGTGCGCAGTCTTCCCCTCGACGACGGCTTCGTTCATTCTGCCGCTCGCCGCCAGATAACTCGCGTACCACTGGTGCGCCGTCGCATAGTTTGGATTGAGCGCGATCGCTTTCTTGAAATGCTCCTCTGCTTCGGCCCACTTCAGATGATAACGATACGTAACAAAGCCGAGCGCAGTGTGAGCTTCAGCGAGGCTCTCGTTGATCGACAACGCCTTTCGTGAGGCAGCTTCAGCTTTCGGGTATGAGTCGTCAGCCGACGTGACGTTGTAGACGTTGAGCAGAAGGTAACAGTCGGCCAGTCCGGCGTAAGCGAGCGCATAATCCTGGTCGCGCTGGATCGCTTTGCCGAAATACTCGATGCCGTTTTGCAGTCCGTCGACTGTTCGCTTGTTCCAGTTGTAACGACCCTGCAAGTAGAGACGATACGCTTCGGAATCGGGCGAATAGTTGCGCGCGATCTGCGCGTGGTCCGTGTTGTCAGCGCGCGAGCGCAGCCTTTGCGAGACGTCGCGTGAGATCTGTTGCGGCAGGGCCACGACTTCCGAGACTTTTCGACCGTAACGCCCACCCCAGATATGACTGTCGTCGCGCACGTCGATCAGTTCGACACTGACCGATAGATCGTCGCCGACTTGCGAAACCGTGCCTGATAGCAACGCGTGTACACCGAGCTCGCGGCCGATCTTCGCCGGATCCGTCTCGCGTCCTTTGTAGTGAAAGACAGTGCTGCTCGACTTCACTTTCAAGTTCGGCATTCTCGAAAGACTGTCGATCAGGCTTTCTGTGATGCCATCGGAAAGGTATTCGGTATTCGGATCGCTGTTGGTGAACGGCAGGACAGCGAGCGAGCTGATCGTCGAATCTGCTTCAGCCGGCGGATTGCGACGAAACGCTATCAGACCAAGCGCGGCAATCACGAGCAGCGCCACGGCAGCAACCGTGATCTTGCGCGACGTGGTCCAAAACGTCTTTGCCCGGATTAGCCGCGGTACCGTGGTTGTCGCCGGAGCATCGGTCAGCGTTCTCCCGACGCTGGTATCGACCTCGATCTCACGCAACACTTCCTGCAGATCGCCGCGCATGTCTTCGATCTTCTGGTAACGATCCTGCGGCGCCTTCGCGAGTGCTTTGTCGAGTATCTCCTGAATGCGACGTAGCGGCGGCGAGTCTTCACCACGCGCTTCGACGATCGGTTTCGGCTTGTGATAGACGACTGCGTAACGCACGTCGAGCGCAGTCTTGCCACGAAAGGGCCACGTGCCCGCGAGCATCTCGTAAAGCAGAACGCCGGTGGAAAAGATGTCCGCGCGATGATCGGCTTTCGCGCCCTGCGCCTGCTCGGGCGCGGCATACGTCGACGTTCCGTAGGGCACGCCCATTTCCGTGAGCTGCGGATCGCTCGACGGTGAATGTGGGCTTTCGATCAATTTCGCGAGGCCGAAGTCGAGCACTTTCACCGTTCCGGATCGCGTGACCATCACGTTGCGCGCCTTGATGTCGCGATGCACGATGCCGCGACTGTGCGCTGCGGCGAGCGCGTCAGTTACCTGAATCGCGATCGACAGCGCGCGGCGCAGATCGAGTGGTTTACCGTCGACAAGCTCGCGCACGTTTCGCCCTTCGACGAACTGCATCGCGATAAACTGAGTGTCGCCGACTTTGTGCAGGCCGAAGATCGTGCAGATGTTTGGATGATCGAGCGAAGACGCGAGCTTGGCTTCACGTTCGAAACGTACGAGGTTCGAAGCGCTGTCAGTGAGATCCGGCGGGAGGACTTTTATGACCGCGGGCCGGTCGAGCGTCGTATCGATGACCTTGTAAACAGTCCCCTGTCCACCCTCACCGATCTTCTCGACGACACGATAATGGAGGAGGAGTTGCCCGAGCATAGGAGATTGGGGATCTTACCGGCGCGGGCGTATTCTGGACAGGATTCGCGGAATTTACAAGAGCGACGCTGCTCAGCGCGCTTCCTTCTGGATAACAAACGTATTGGAGACCTCTTTGTCTCGCAAACCGGTCCAGGTGTCGTCGATGACTTCGAGCACGCGTCCGCCTGCGCGTTGCGCGATGTCGAAGATTCTGCTTTGTGGTAAGACGTGCATTTCCATGCTGCCCTTCGCGGCGTCCGCCGCCAGGTATTCGGTTAAGGAGAAAGTGTAGCCTCGGCGGTAGGTAGGGACCTGGAAGAATGCGACGCCGCCGGGATTGAGCGAGCGAATCAATGCTTCGATGATGAATGCAATTACAGGCGGTGGATTGTGTTGCAGCACGATCATCGAATAACTCACGTCAACAGTGGGAAGCGATTGAATGTCTGATACACGCTTGAGGTGATTAAGTGCGACATTCGAGACATTCTCTTTCGCCAGGTAATCCTCGGCGCATTGCAGATGAGGCAGAGAGATATCGTACGCGTGAACTTTTTCAAATCGCTTCGCTAAATGACGAGTGATGCGTCCGACTCCGCAGCCGTAGTCCAGACAAGTTTTAAAATTCCCGTACTGCACGTGATTTCTTTCGAGGCTGCCGAATAAATGAGCCACATGCTGCTCGCCGGTATGATAAAACTCCTGCTCGTGAGCTTGAATGTTGGCCTGCTGGTAATCTTCCGACACGACTACGGACCAGTGCGGCTCGCTCTTGCCGAGCTCTTCCCAGTTAGACTGAATGTGATCGAAAAGCTTTTGCAGGTCGTGTTCGGAGCCCACATCCTCGATCGTCATGGCGGGCTCATCGCCGATCAGGACCGGCACATGGAAGTTAGGGTTCTTCTGGCGGAACTCGGTTGAATAGATGAAATTGGCGCGCAGTTGTTCAGTAGTGGCGCATTTACGCAAGTGTTCTTCGATCACGTGGTCGCTTTCCGGCTCACGATCGAGGAAGAGCCGGTAGGCCCAAACTACGGCGTCCCTCGTCACGCCTTCGGAGGCCGGATGAGTGACTTTAGATTTGGCGGTTCGATAAAATCGCATCAACGCATCTTAAAGGCTCTCGTGCATGGTTGAGAAGCGCAGATGGAGGTAACTTTTGAAAATCGTTTGTCTCTCTATTTTATTAATGACGCCTTTATTAATAACTTTGGTGCCGCATTGGACCGTGCAGACAAGCGGCGTCACGCAGCGACTCCGTGGCGTCAGCGCGGTGAGTGAGCAGGTGGCGTGGGCCAGTGGCGCCGGATCGACTGTCCTGCGCACGACGGATGGCGGGCTCACGTGGCAAAAGTACATCGTCAGCTCCAATGCTCTCGACTTCCGCGATATCGACGCGATTGACGCGCAAACTGTATACGTGATGAGCATTGGCAATGGACCAGCCTCATGTATTTACAAAACGACTGACGCCGGCGTCACCTGGAAGCTGCTGTTCAGGAACAATGACGAAAAGGCATTCCTCGATGCGATGTCGTTCTGGGATGCAAACCACGGCATCGCGTTTGGTGATTCAGTGGACCAGCAGTTTTACATACTCACCACTGCTGACGGCGGGCGTACGTGGTCGCGTGTGCCGACGAGAAACTTGCCGCCGGCACAGGGGAACGAAGGCGCGTTCGCAGCCAGTGGGACGAACATCGCTGTGTTTGGTAAGTCGCACGCATGGATCGGAACGGGCGCGGCAGCGAAATCGCGCGTCCTGCGCACGACTGATGGCGGTCGCACGTGGCAAGTTGCTGATACGCCGCTCGCTTCAGGACCATCCAGCGGGATTTTTTCGATTGCTTTTCGCGATGTGAAGCATGGCGTGATTGCCGGTGGTGATTACAAAAAAGAAGGGGAGGCCGTCGACAATCTGGCTGTTACGAGTGATGGCGGCGTCACCTGGACGCTCGTGAAAGGCCTTTCAGGGTTCCGATCGGTTGTCGCTTACGTACCGGGCCTGAAAACACCAGCGTTGATTGCCATTGGACCATCAGGTGGCGACTACTCGCTCGACGACGGTCACACGTGGACGGCGATCGATGGTCCTGGTTTCGATACGTTCAGTTTCGCGCGTGGCAAACAACTCGGTTGGGGAGCCGGCGCCGGTGGCAAACTCGGCAAGTTAACTTTCAGCGAATAATCCTGGACACAGAGATTAGAGCGTCTGTATTGGACACAGTCCAAGCTGCTGGCTGGTCCAATAGCCAATCACTTCGCTTCGACACTGCGGGCGGCTTTTATTTGCCGCTTGACCGCGGCGTCGAGGTTGGCGGAGCCATAGCCGATGCTTTGAAAGCGAAGAATTCCTTCGTGATCGATGATCACGTACGTCGGAAACGCGCGGATGCTGAACATCTCCAGAATGTGCCGGTCCCGGTCACGATACTGCGGCCAGCTCATGTGGTTCTTGTCAGTAAAGCTACGCCATACAGCGTCATCATGATCGGAGCTGATCCCGATCAACACGAATGAGTCTTTCGAATAGCGGCTATACAAGTTGCGAAGCTCAGGCACTGATGCCACACACGGCGGACACCACGTTCCCCAAAAATCCAGCATCACGACTTTGCCTTTCAAATCTTCAAGCGTGATGTACTCACCATCTGCTGTCGTGAAAGAGAAATCGGGAGCATAATTCTCACGCGCGCGCCGCGGGTTCTCTGCCAGCTTTCTTGCCGTCTCGAAATAACCGCCTTTGGGATGCAGTTTCATGTACTGCTTGATCTCGGCCACGCCTTCCGGGTCGCGATTCAATTGCAACAGGACCACGCCGAGATTGTAGCGAAGTATCGGCGGCGCATTTTGCAGTTTCAATCCTTCGCGAAACGCCGCCTCCGCAGCCTCGAGCTTCTTTTGATCTTTCTTATCCGCCTGGGCCTGAAGCGCGAGTCCCTTGTTGTTATAAGCCCGCACGAGGAGCTGTGTGTCGCCTCCAGCCAACGCGATCACCTTGTCTGCCGAAGTGATTACGTTCTTGTAAGCCTCGAGGCCGAAATACGCGTCTGACATCAAAGCGTAGCACTCAGCCGATTGTTTACCGCGCAGCTCATTCGCACGTTTGAGCCCGCGCAGCGCTTCGTCATATCGATACTTGTGCAGCAAGTCTTTGGCGCTCGCCAGTTGCTCGTCGTAAGTCGGTTCGGTGTCCTGCGCGAAGATGGTCCAGGTTCCGAGAAAAAGCAAAAGCAGGAGTGTTGTGAGTCGGCCGATTTGGCTGTTGAGCATGCTCCGGGCCCTCCAGGTGGCGCATCATATCACCAGTTTGGACGTAATCTGCAAAATCTGTGTAAGCTTGGTCTATGACTGAAAACAACGAAACCTGCCCGTGTGGCTCGGGCGCTTCCTTCGCGGCCTGTTGCGAACCGATTATCAACCGCACACGCGAAGCCGTCACTGCCGAAGAACTGCTGCGCGCCCGCTATTCCGCTTTTGTGACTCATGCCATCGACTTCGTCGTCGACTCGACTCATACACGCGCGCGCAAAGACATCGATCTTGACTTTATTCGCGAGTGGTCCGAAACGTCCACCTGGAATGGACTCGAAATCATCGACACGAAACACCTCAACGACAACAAAACATTCATCTCGTTCGAAGCGCGGTTCACACAGAATGGCGAAGACCACCGGCATCGAGAAAGAAGCCTGTTCGAACGTGAAGATGGCCAATGGCGCTTCGTGACCGGCGACGAGCTGAAGAACCCGACCGTGCGATACGAGACGCCGCCGCCCGGTCGCAACGATCCCTGCCCCTGCGGCTCCGGTAAGAAATACAAAAAGTGCCACGGATGATCTTCTCTGCGGCCCTCTGCGTATCTCTGCGTTCTCTGCGTTAAAGGGCTATCTCAACGCAGAGGGCCGCAGAGATACGCAGAGACTCGCAGAGAAATCTCAAATTAGCGTATAATTCGGAGTTATAGGAGAACCAGAAATATAAATGCAGTACGCAGTAGAAAAAGTTAATGAAGAAGGGTTATTAGACGCTTATTCACGCGCGGTTATCGAAGCCGCGGAGAAGACTAGTCCTTCGGTTGTTTACATTCAGGTGACGGGTATTCCGGGTGGACGCCAGCGACGCGGGCAGGGACCGAACGAAGTCTCGGGTACCGGCTCGGGGTTCGTGTTCACGCCGGACGGGTTCATTCTTACGAATAGTCACGTCGTCCACGGCGCGTCGAAGATCGACGTCACACTCATGGACGGCCGGCACTTCCAGGCGCAGTTAATCGGCGACGATCCGGACACGGATCTGGCGGTGATTCGCATCACGGCGCCGAATCTCGTACCCGCCGAGCTCGGCGATTCGAATGCGATTCGCGTTGGACAGCTCGTGATCGCGATCGGAAATCCGTACGGGTTTCAGTATACGGTGACGGCGGGTGTGGTGAGCGCGCTCGGACGCTCTCTGCGAGCACAGTCGGGGCGTTTGATGGATGGAGTTATCCAGACGGATGCGGCGCTGAATCCGGGAAATTCGGGTGGGCCGCTCGTCAATTCGCGCGGCGAAGTCATCGGAGTGAACACGGCCATGATCCTGCCGGCGCAGGGGATCTGCTTTGCGACGTCGATCGATACGGCGAAGTTTGTCGCGGGACGATTGATTCGCGATGGGAAGATTACGCGCAGTTACATCGGCATGGGCGGGCAGAACGTGCCGATACCGCGACGGATTGTTCGCTTCTATCAATTGCCGGTCGAGACTGGAGTGCTGGTGGTTTCGTTTGAGACTAACGGCGAGGCGAGCGCGGCAAGAGAAGCTGGACTGCTCGCGGGCGATCTGTTGGTTGAGTTTGATGGAAATCCGATTCGCGGAATCGACGATCTGCACCGGTTGTTGACTGATGAGCGGATCGGGAAGCGCATGCCGGTGACGGTGATTCGCGGAGTTCAGAAACTGTCGATCGAGCTTGTGCCCAAAGAGAAGAGTTAATTTCTGAATTCCTGGCTGATCATCAGGCCGCGCATGCCGCCGTCCATGACACCGATCCCGACTCGGCCGAACTGCGAGCGCAGGATGTTTGCACGATGGCCGGGAGAGTTCATCAGGCCGGTGTGAGCTATGGAAAGCGTAGGCGCGAGCGCGAGGTTCTCACCAGCCGTGAGGAATCGCACGCCCGCATCGTGCATCCGATCGAACGGCGATTTTCCTTCCGGCGTATCGTGCGCGAAATAACCACGCGCAAACATGTCTGCCGAATGCTTTCGCGCCACTTCCGTTAATTCCGGATCGGGCGCGAGGGGATTCAAACCCGCCTTTTGTCGCTCCTGATTCACGAGATCCAACATCTGCTTTTCCAGATCAGGTCGAGGCCGCGAGTTCTCGACTTTGAACGGGAGCGTGACCTTCTCATCCGAATCAGGACGAATCGTCAACAGGTTGAGCGTGCGCGCAATTGCCTCACCAAACACCGGCCGGAGCTCGCCCTCGAGACTCTCTGCATAAACCGCAAGCCGGTTGACGAGCGCACTATCGCGCGCTCGCTCGCTCAAACTCTCACTCAACGGAATCGCGAGCAACAGCGCCGAAAGGATCGCGACGATGATCAATCCATTTATAAATCCGGGAATAACTCCAAAGATCTGGTTGCTACGCCGCTCATCAAGATCTTCGGGTAAACGTCGCAGCGCCGCGTAACCAATCGCATGCACCAGCACGCCGACGAATACGGCAATGATCACAAAAGCAACCGGCTGGTCCCACACCTCAGACCACACGTCGACGCGTGGTCCAAGCCAGCGCGCGAGCGGCTGGTAGTAACGCAGTCCCACGAGCAAACTCAGCACCCAGCCCGCGAGGTCAAGCATGCCATGCACAAATCCACGCCGGTAGCCGTTGAGCACACTCAACAGGATCACAATGACGAGCAGGATATCGATCGGGTTGATTGCCATGTGATTATTTCCCCAAATCACAGCTTACACAGATCTATTAACGAAGATTTGTGAATTATGTGCCGGTGCATTTTTTCCGCCTCGCTGTCCAATTTTTCGCCAGTTCAAAATCAGCAATGCCGAATGAGATTTTGGAATTATTCTGTGGAGACAGTTCATTGGCTGGTCTATAATTACTGCGCTTTTTCCTCAATTAGAAGCGATTGCGCAGCTTGGAACAATATCTGCGTATTCGCCAATCGCCTTTAGTCTCCCCCAACGATAGGCACAACCCGTCCACCGTTGATCCTATGATCAACGGATTCAAGCCCTAGCAAGCAAAAAGGAAATCAGGGAGATTTGCTATGAGTAAACTCAGATTTGGAAGTTTTTCTGTAGCTTTGTTTCTGGTTTTAATACTGTGCGCGGTGAACAGTTTTGCACAGGCAGGCGGTTCTACTGTTCGCGGCACGGTTCAAGACCCCAATGGTAATCTCGTGAAGGGTGCGACCGTCACGCTTACCGACCCTTCCAAAAACTTTACACGCACTCAACAAACCAACGAAGACGGTCAATACGTCTTCACGGCTGTCCCGCCGGGCACATATCACCTCGAAGTGACCGCGCAGGGATTTAAGACTGCTTCGGCCTCGGGTGTGCAGGCTCTCGTCGATACACCAACCGTGAGAGACGTGCCACTCGAAATCGGCGCGGTTTCTGAAACCGTAGACGTCACCTCGGCCGCAGAGGCAGCTATCAACACGAGCGACGCCACCATCGGCAATTCATTCGAGCGCAAGCGCATCACCGAATTGCCGCTCAACGCAAACAACGTCGTCGGTTTGCTGTCGCTGCAACCCGGTGTGACTCGCACCGGCTTCGTGAACGGCGGACGCGCAGACCAGTCGAACATTACGCTCGACGGTGTTGACGTCAACGAGCAGCAGGACGGTCTCGACGTCGTGACTGACGAAGCCTTCGCGAGTGTGTTGCGAGTGACTCGCGACTCGTTGCAGGAGTTTCGCGTAACCACCACTAATCCGAACGCCGAACAAGGCCGTTCTTCGGGCGCGCAGGTTTCACTCGTGACGCGCTCCGGATCGAATCAGTGGCACGGCTCGCTGTTTGAAATTCATCGCAACACCGTTACCACCGCAAACGATTTCTTCAATAACGCGGCTGGCGTTGAGCGTCCGCAGTTGCTGCGAAACATCTTTGGCGGATCGCTCGGCGGTCCAATCAAGAAAGATAAAGCGTTCTTCTTCTTTACATACGAAGGATTTCGCGAAGCAACCGCCACGTCAGTCGTCCGCGAAGTACCGCTGCCGACGTTGGGCCAGGGCATCGTGCGCTATCGCACGGAAAGTGGCTTCAGCGATCCCGGCTGTCCGGCAGGAACGCCGTCAGGTGTCGATTGTTTGACGCCCGCTGAGATTAACGCCGCCTACACGGCATTCAACGGTGAAACTCCTGGCATTAACCCGAATGCACTCGCTTTCCTGGCGGCTGCGGCGCAAAGGTATCCAGCCAACGACACCACGGTCGGCGATGGTCTCAACACCAGCGGCTTCCGCTTCAATGCGCGTACGCCGACAGAGTTGAACACTTACATCGCCCGTTTCGACTTCAACCTGACGAATAACCAGCAGTTGTTCGTGCGTGGCAACTATCAGAACGATCTCGTCACGCGTGCAGTGTATGGCGGCCCCGATTGCAGCGTCGCGCCTGACAACATACAGTGCTTTCCCGACACGCCGCCATTGACCACCTGGAACCATCCGAAGGGCGTAGCCGTCGGTCATGTCTGGACGGTCAATTCCTCGCTTGTCAATCGTTTCAACTATGGTTTGACTCGCGCAGCCTTCACGCAGGGTGGTGAATCGACCGAAAACCGCGTCAACTTCCGCTTCATCTTTTCGCCATCGGGTTTCCGCCGCGAATTGGCGAGAACTACACCAGTTCATAACTTTGTGGACGATGTTTCGTGGGTGCGCGGAAATCACACGTGGGGATTCGGCGGCAACGTTCGCTTGATCACCAATAACCGCATCTCCACCGGCGCTTCATTCGACGAAGCGATCATCAACCCGTCGTTCTACAACGCATCGGGTGCGGTTATCCTCGATCCGTTCTCCGATTTTGATAGCGGCAGCGAACTGCGCGATGCGCTCGCATCCGTGATTGGCCGTTATTCACAATACAGCGCGAATCTCGTGTACGACGCGAGCGGGCAACTACAGACAGTCGGCACACCGACGGATCGCGCATTCGCAACTCAGGAGTATGAAGGTTACGTCCAGGATTCCTGGCGCGTCCGTCCAAACTTCACGTTCAACTACGGCGTGCGCTGGTCAACTTCAACACCCGTCTACGAGAAAAACGGTCTTCAGGTCATTCCGAACGTGAGCCTGACTGACTATTTCAATGCGCGGCGGGAAAGCGCCTTCAATGGCGTTCCGTTCACTGATCCAATCACCTTCGTACTGGGCGGCAAAGCGAATAATGCAGCCGGCTATTACAAGCAGGATTGGAACAACTTCGCGCCGGCAGTCTCCTTCGCCTGGTCCCCGAATCTGGGCAAGATTTTAGGAAAAGACGGAAAGGCTGTTATTCGCAGCGGCTTCCGCGTGACTTACGATCGCATTGGCAGCCAGCTCGCCGTCAATTTCGATCTGAACAACCTTGCCGGCTTCACTTCAGCACGTAACATCAACGCGAACACGTTCGACGTGATCGATCCTGACCTTGGACCGCTGTTCAACGGCTTGAACCCCGGCGTTCGTACGCTACCCTTCCCGGGCGCGTCGGGTCCGATTCCGACAACGTTGGCGTTTCCGCTGACAGTTCCATCAGACGAAGATCAACGCATCGAAGTCTCGCTGGACCAGGGAATCACAACTCCGTACAACTACAGCTTCAACTTCTCGTACGGTCGTGAAATCGGTAAAGGCCTGTCGTTCGAAGCGAGCTACGTCGGTCGCTGGGCCCGCAACCTGCTGGCTTCACGCGACATCATGCAGCTCAACAACATTCGCGATCCGCAGTCGGGATTGAGCTACTACGACGCGATCAACGCGCTCGTGCAGTACGCGTATGCAGGCCGCCCGATCAACTCGATCCCTGATATTCCGTTCTTCAACAACCTCTTCCCCAACATGCCCGAATGGTTCGGCGATCCGTCACTGACGCCGACGCAAGCTGCCTATGGTTGGGTCGCGCCGGAATCTGTGGGTGGCTTCGAAGTCCGCGACTACACGTTCCTGCAGTTGCTCTGGGACGATAGTCCAAACTGCACGACGTGCCCGTTCGGCGGCGGGCCGGCGAAGTTCAACAACATGTTCTACCAGCCACAGTTTGGCGCGCTTTCCGCGTTCTCGACTGTTGCTCATTCAAACTACAACGCGTTGCAAATCAGCGTGCGTCAGCGCCTCCGCGACGACGTGACGTTTGATTTCAACTACACCTACGGCCATTCCCTCGACAACGCTTCGGGGTTGCAGAACTCCAACAGCTACGGTACGGCCTTCATCGTTAACGCGCTCTCACCGGATCAGAACTACGCCACTTCCGATTTTGATGCTCGACACATCATCAATGCGAACTGGGTAGTTGGACTGCCGTTCGGGCGCGGTAAGCGATTCTTCTCGAACGCGGGCGGGGTCGTCGAGCAGGTATTCGGCGGTTGGCAGAGCACGGGAATCTTCCGCTGGAACAGTGCTCTGCCGATTCAAACACCGTTCGATTGCTGCGTCTGGGCCACAAACTGGAACGTGCAGTCAAACGGCGTTCGGGTGCAGCCGGTGCAGTCGTCGCCGACCCACAATGGACCGGACGGACAGCCAAACGTGTTCAGCGATCCGACCGCTGTATATCAGAGCTTCCGGCCCGCTCGACCAGGCGAAGTGGGCGACAGAAACGTTCTTCGTGGTCAGGGATATATTTCTCTGGACATGGGACTTTACAAGTCTTTCCGAATAAAGGAAGGTCATGACTTGCAGTTCCGCTGGGAAGTATTCAACGTCACCAACACTCAGCGTTTCGAGGGGCTCACCATCGCCGACCTGAGTTTGGACGTCGATCCGTTCCGCGGCGGCAGTCCGACCTCCGACTTCGGTCGTTTCACCTCAACTCAAGCTCCTCTGAATGAAACCAAGGCCGGGCGCGTCATGCAGTTTGCGCTGCGGTACACGTTCTAAGGAACAGTCCCCACGGATTTCGCAGCATGCGCAGTTTTCAAAATTGCGCATGTCTGCGAAAATCGGTGGCCGATGCTTCAGTTCCTGAACATCTCCAACATAGCTTTAATCGACGATATGCAGGTTGAGTTTGAGAGTGGTCTCAATCTGCTCACCGGCGAGACCGGGTCGGGGAAGTCGATCATCGTGGACGCGCTCGGCGTGTTGATTGGTGGACGCTTCTCCAGCGACCTCATCAAGTCAGGCAGTGAACGCGCGTCGATTGAAGGGTTGTTCTCCGTGGCGCCGAATCCCGATCTGGAGCTGCTGCTCGAGAACGCGGGACTCGAACAAACGAACGAGCTCATTATCCGGCGCGAGCTTTCCGCTACTGGCCGCAACAAGATCTTCATCAACAATCAACTTGCGACGCAGTCGCTTCTGCGCGACCTGCGGCCATATCTCGTCGATATACACGGGCAGGGTGAGCAGCAGACGCTGTTTAATCCCGAGACGCATCTCGAGATACTCGATGCGTTTGCAGGCAATGGCGGGTTGCGCGCGGAAGTGGCTGAAGCTTACCAGCGCTGGACTGCCGTGCGACGTGAGCTGGATTCACTGCGACACGACGAGGCGAAGAAGTTTCAACTGGTTGACACGTTGAAGTTTCAGATTGCTGAGCTCGAGCGGGCGCAGTTGTCGCCGGGTGAAGATGAGAAGCTGGAAGAAGAGCGCCGGCGGCTCGCGAATGTCGAGAAGCTGACGACGCTTTGCCAGTCGAGTTACGAGCGGGTTTATGAAGACGATGGCGCGGCGGTGACGCGCGTGCGGCAGACGCTGAAGGAGGTCGAGGAACTGGCCGAATACGAGCCTGGTTTCCGCGATTTTCTTGAAGGGTTGGAAACGGCGCGCGTGTTGTTGGAGGAGCTTTCGTTTTCACTGCGTGATTTTTCCGACCGGCTGGAGTTTTCTCCGGCACGTCTCGAGCAGATCGACGATCGTTTGGCGGAGTTGTCGCGACTTAAGCGCAAGTATGGCGGATCGATCGCGGCTTCGCTGGAACATCTCGCGAGCTCGGAAGATCGTTTGCGACAGATCGAGACGTCTGACGAGCGTGAGCGAGAGTTGAATGTCGAGCTTGGTGCGGCGCACGAGCGCTATCTGGAGCTCGCGCGCAAGCTGCATAAGGAGCGTGTGCGCGCGGCGAAGAAGTTTGAGCAGGCAGTTGAAAAAGGTATTGCGGAAGTGGCGATCGATAATGCGCGTTTCCAGGTGCAAGTGAATGACAGTGACGATGCCGCGGGACAGAAAGGGATCGATCACACGGAGTTTTACTTTTCAGCGAACGTTGGCGAGGAAGTTAAGCCGCTCGCGCGCGTGGCGTCAGGTGGTGAGGCGTCGCGGTTGATGCTGGTGCTGAAGACGGTGGCGAATGGATCGCAGTTTCCGAGGACGATCGTGTTCGACGAGATCGATACTGGAATTGGCGGGAGAGTCAGCGAGGCGGTTGGGATTAAGTTGAAGAAACTCGCGCAGACGAACCAGGTCTTGTGCGTAACGCACCAACCGCAGATCGCGAGGTTCGCAGACAGTCATCTCGTCGTGCAGAAAGAAGCATTGAAGGGACGGACGCAAGTGAGTGTCGGGCGCCTCGATAAAGCCGGGCGTGTCGAAGAAATCGCGCGGATGTTGACGGGCGCTGAGATTACAGAGAGTGCAAGGAAACACGCGAAGGAGTTGCTGA